>Ga0182030_10001171_pt1 | contig 53203 bp, 45 predicted proteins | sample 812S3MmetaG_FD_121299 | JGI IMG/M metagenome (GOLD analysis project Ga0182030, IMG submission 121299) | Permafrost microbial communities from Stordalen Mire, Sweden - 812S3M metaG (Illumina Assembly) | ecosystem: Environmental > Terrestrial > Soil > Wetlands > Permafrost | place: Sweden...
AACATGCAGTACAACGTAAGCGTCTGACGAACCCCTGTTGAGTTGCGGTGTTTAAGCTGATTAGATGGCGGGATGCAGAAAAGAACGGCGGAAGAAGTTGAGAAACTGTTGAAGGGGTATGAAGAAAGTGGCCTGTCGCGTCAGGAGTTTTGTCAGCGGGAGCGAATTCCGGTAACCACGCTGGACTACCATCCTGGCCGGTCCACGCGGAAGGCGGCAGGCCTCCTGCTCCAGTTCACGTTTGGGCCAGACCCCATTGCCGGCGCCGGGGCTGGGAGTAATACGGGAATATGAAACGAACCTCCCGCAGCGCCCCGCGCGGCGCCTTTCCCCCGGGACGCGAAAACAATCGAAGATTACGGCCTCGGCCGTGGGAATCTAATTCCTGAGCGGCTTTCCGCTTTTCAGTAAGACCTGCATCCGCTCCTGCGTCTTGGGCTGTCCGCACAGGCTCAGGAAGGCCTCCCGCTCCAGCTCCAGAAGTTGCTGCTCGCTCACCATCTGTCCGCCGCTCACCCGGCCGCCGCACAACACGTACGCCAGCTTCTCGCCCATCTCGGCATCGTATTCGGTGATCCCTCCACTTTCCCGCGCCAGGTGGATCTCCATCTTCAGCGCCGCCAATCCCGCTTCGCCCTCCACCGGAATCTGCTGCCGCGGCGTCCCCGGAACATGTCCCGCCACCAGCGCCAGCGCCGCGGCCTTCGCGTCCCCCAACAGCCTTTCCGGGTTCATGGTGATTCCATCCTGTTCACGCAACAGGCCCCATTCGCTGGCCTGCGCCGCACTGCCCGACGTCTTCGCCGCAGCGATCAAATGAAAGGCTGCCTTGGCGCTGCCCAACCGCAGCAGCATCTCCTTGCAGCCGCCCCCGGCCGGTATCAGCCCGGCGCCCATCTCCACCAGCCCCATCGACGTCTCCGCCGATGCCTGCGCCCGCGCCGCGTGCAGCACCATCTCACAACCCCCGCCCAGCGTCATGGAAAACGGCGCCGCCACCACCGGCACGGCCGCGTACTTGAACGCCATGTTCACCCGTTGGAAGCGGCTGACCTTCTCCCCCAGTTCTTCCCATTCGCCGTTCTGCGCGGCCAGTAGAATCGCCATCAAATCGGCGCCGGCGCTGAAGTGCTCGCCCTGGTTCGCAATCACCAGCGCCGCAAAGCCTCGCTCCGCTTCGGCCAGGCCTTCCGACACCATCGCCAGCGCGTCCTCCGCCAGCGTGTTCATCTTGCTATGGAATTCCAGGCACAACACCCCATCGCCCAAGTCCACCAGCGACGCCCCTGGATTGCTTTTCACCACTCCGCGTGCGCGTTTGATCTCATCCAGCCTCAGTAGCCCGGGCCGTTCCTCCAGGTCCCGCCACACCGCCGCCTGCAGATCGAACCAGCGCGTGTGTGGCTGGCCATCGCGGTCCGCCGTGCCATAGAAATGGCGCGCGCCCGAAGCCAGCAGACGCTCCACGTTCGGCAGCGCCGCGCAATTTTCGCGCCGCATGCGCTCCACCGTCTCTTCCACTCCCAGCGCATCCCAAAACTCGAACGGCCCCAGGGGAAACCCAAAGCCCCACCGCATCGCCCGGTCAATCTCCACAATCCGCTCCGAAATCTCAGGCACCATCTGCGCCGAGTAGACGAACAAATCGCGGAACAGCGGCCACAGGAACCGGCCCGCGCGATCGTCGGCAGCCACCAGCGCGCGCAGGCGTTCCGGCAGATCGGTCAACGCTTTCACCGCATCCGCTGAAGCGAAGTGCGGCTTGTGGGCCGTATGGTATTCCAGGCTTTTTCGGTCAATCGCCTGGATTTCCTTCTCCGCGCCCTTGCCCACCCGCCGGTAAAATCCCTGGCCGCGCTTTTCGCCCAGCCACCCACGCTCCATCATGCGCGTCATGAACTCCGGCGCCACGAACCGCTCTCGCGCCGGATCGTTGGGCGCCAGTTCGTACAGGTTCCCCAGCACGTGCGCCCACACGTCCAGCCCGATGATATCCACCAGTCGATAACTGGCCGACCGCGGCAGGCCGATCAGCGGGCCCGTCAGCAAGTCCGCTTCCTCTACCGTATAATCGCCTTCCACCGTCAGTTGGTGCACCGTCGCGCCGAAGAAGCAGCCGATCCGATTGGCGATGAAGTTGGGTGTATCCTTGCACCGCACCACGCCCTTGCCCAGGTGCAGGTCGCAAAAACTCCCAACCCAGTTCAGCACCCCGGCATCCGTATCGGGCCCTGGAATCAATTCCACCAGGTGCAGGTAGCGCGGCGGATTGAAGAAATGCGTGCCCAGAAAATGGCGGCGCATTTCCTCTGGAAATTTTTCCGCAATCGTCGCCAGCGGAATCCCGCTGGTGTTGGTCGAAAGAATCGTCCCTGGCGTCCGGAATTGCGCTACGCGTTCGAACAGGCCGCGCTTGATCTCCAGATTCTCCGATACCGCTTCAATGATCCAGTCGCAATGCCGCAGCCGCCCCAGGTCGTCTTCCAGGTTGCCCGCCGCAATCGTCTGCCGGGCCCCATCCGTGAAGAACGCCACGGGCTTTTGTTTGGCCGCGTTCTCCAAACCCGCCAGTGCCGCCGCGTTGCGCTTCGCCTCGCCCGGAATCACGATATCCAGCAGGTCTACCGGATATCCGGCATTGGCGAAATGGGCTGCAATCCGCGAACCCATCGTCCCCGCTCCCAGCACAGCCACACGCCGAAGAGGTTTCATCAACAGATAGTTTAACCGCGCGCCAGCCTCGGCAAGGTTCCCAAACGCCTTCACGTTATGATTAGAGCTTGGACAGCGCCGCCATACCCCGCCGCAAGATTCCTTCCTGGCTGCCCCAGGCGGCCGGCTATGCCATATCGCTCGGATGCCTGTTCTGGGTGCTGCGCGGCTACCCGCTGGCTGACCTCATGCCCAATATCCGCTCGCTCGACTGGCGCTGGGTCTCGGTCGCCATCCTCACCGATCTTTCGGTCTACGTCACCCATGGCTGGCGCTGGAACACGCTACTGAGCCCCATCATCCGTCTGCGGCTCTGGCGCACCGTTCAGGCCATCTATATCGGCCTGTTCGCCAACGAAGTGCTGCCCCTCCGCGTGGGTGAGCTGATCCGCTGTTACCTGCTGGCTCATTGGAACGATCTGCGGCTCTCCGTGGGCTTCGCATCGGCGGCCGTGGAACGCCTCATCGATGGGGTCTGGATGCTGATCGCCTTCCTCATCACCGCCAGCCTGGTGAAAGGCATTCCCGAGGATCTCGTCCTCCTCGTACAGTTCCTGGGACTCATGGTGCTGGGCGGAGCCGGTGTGCTCATCTGGATCATCGGGCACAAGCAGCAGGCCCACGCCGTGGTGCGCGAAAGCCGCTGGTCCGCCACCCTGCGCCACGTCCTCGAGGGCCTGCACCTCATGGGCAACCTTCGGACGCTCGGCCTCACCAGCGCCATCAGCCTGCTCTATCTGGTGCTCCAGTTCTTCACCGTGTATGCCCTCATGAAAGCCTACGGCCTGGATCTTTCCTTCTGGGCCGCCGCCGGCGTCCTGACCATCGTGCGCGCCGCCACTGTGGTGCCCAACGCGCCCGGCAACGTCGGGTTGGTGAATGCGGCCTGCGTGATGGCGCTCAAACTCTTCGACGTGGAGAAGAACGACGCCACCACGTTTTCCATCATCCTGTTTGGGGCTCTGACTCTGCCGCTGCTGCTGGGCGGCGCCCTGGCCACCGCGCTTACCGGCTCCAATATCTCTGAGCTGCGCAAGCGCGCCCGGCACGGCCTGGCTCAATCGCGCTCCGAAGGCGCCGTCTAGGTTTTTCCGAGCCGCGACCGTTAAGGAAGCGCTAGCGACTGACGCCGGACCCTAAGTTATAATCAGGGCATGTTGACGCCCACCGAAACAATTTGGCATAACGGCCGCTTCATCAAATGGCAGGACGCCACGGTCCATGTGCTCTCACACGTAGTCAGCTACGGCAGCTCGGTCTTCGAGGGGCTCCGCTGTTACTCCACGGCAATCGGACCGGCAGTTTTCCGCCTTCCCGAACACGTGCGCCGCATGCTCGATTCGGCCAAGATCTATCGCATGGAAATCCCCTACTCCGCCGAGCAATTGGGCGACGCCATGCTCGAAGTGGTGCGCACCAACAACATGCAGTCCTGCTACGTGAAACCCATCGCCATGCGCGGCTACGGCGATGTCGGCGTCAACGGCATGAAAAATCCCATCGACGTCTACATCGCCTGTTGGGAATGGGGCAAGTATCTCGGCGAAGAAGCCCTGGCGCAAGGCGTGGACGTGTGCGTTTCCAGCTGGAACCGCATGGCGCCCAACACTCTTCCCGCCATGGCCAAAGCCGGAGCCAATTACATGAACTCGCAGCTCATCAAAATGGAAGCCATGGCCAACGGCTATGTGGAAGGCATCGCGCTCGACACCGCCGGCTATGTCAGCGAAGGCTCCGGTGAAAATATCTTTGTGGTCCGCGACGGTAAGATCCACACGCCGCCGCTTGGCGCGTCGGTGTTGCCGGGCATTACCCGCGACAGCATTCTGACCATCGCGCGCGATTGCGGCATTCCGGTCGTCGAAACTCTGGTGCCTCGCGAGATGCTATACATCGCCGACGAAGTCTTCTTCTCCGGCACCGCCGCCGAGATCACGCCCATCCGTTCCATCGACCGCATCGTCATCGGCAAAGGCCGCCGCGGTCCCATCGCCGAGCAATTGCAGAACGAATACTTCGGCATAATCAACGGCGCCAAGCCCGACCGTTACGGCTGGCTCAGCCCCGTCTACGCCGCCGCGGCGGTGAAATAGCCGCCGAGAGCAGCTTACTTCGAAAACTCGGCGTCTATCACTACCTGGATCTGCTCACGAAGCTTCGGAGCTTGTTCGGTAGCCGTCACCCAAACGATGGGCCAATGTATCCCGAAATACTCGTGGACGGCGACGTTTCGAAACGCCACAATGTCGCTCCACGGGATCGTGGGATGCCGAAGGCGCAGCTCCGTGCTCACCGCGGCCGCCGCTTCGCCAACCACGGTCAGCCTTTGGACGGCTGCGTATCGGACGATCTCGTCGTTCGAGAACTGAGCTTCGTTGTTATCCAGGATGATTCTCGCGAGTGAATCCAGCGCCTCCAGCATGTCGTCGAGACGCTGCCGGTCACGGCGCATAGAGGATTTGAGCCTCAGCCAAGACTTCCGCACGGACTAGAGGCTTTAGCGCCGCCTTCACCGCCAGATCGACAGGCCGGCCAACCACTTGAGAAATCTCCCGCGTCATCGCGGACAACTCCAACAAGCCGATTCGCGCATCCGGCAGGAAGTCAACGAGCAGATCTACGTCGCTATCCAACCGCATTTCGCCGCGTGCCGCTGAACCGAAGAGAGCCAACTCCCGGACCTGGTAGCGGCGGCAAATCGCAGCGATTTCAAAGTCGGGCAGTACGACACCTGGCGCAAGCGTCATCGGAAGCTCTCAAGAACATTATCGTACGAACGCGGCATAGCCGTCCTGCCGCCGCTATGCCACAGCTTCGGGCTGTTGCTCCGGAGCAAGCTGCTGGTGCTTGCACTCGCCGTTCGGACACTGCCACACCGCGCCGGCCTTCAGCCACTTTTCCACCATGTACGGGCTGCCGCATTCCGAACACTTCTCCGGAACCGGCTTGCCCCATGCCACGAAGTTGCAATCGGGATAGCGGTTGCAGCCGTAGAAAGTCTTGCCCTTCTTCGAACGCCGTTCGATGATCTCGCCTTCGCTGCAATCCGGACACTTCACCCCAATGGTTTTCTGCTTCACGTATTTGCACGCCGGGTAATTGCTGCAGGCGGTGAATTCGCCGAACCGGCCCGTCTTTAACACCATGTGGTTGCCGCACTGCGGGCACTTCTCTTCCAGCGCCACATCCGCTTTCTTCTGCACGCCGCCAATCTGCTTGGTGGTCTTGCAATCGGGGTAGGCGGAGCAGGCGAAGAACGTCCCGAAACGCCCTTTCTTCAGCACCATCGGCCGCCCGCAGTTTTCGCAGTACTCCTCTTCACCCTGCTCGGTCAGATCCACCTTATCGTTGTCCGGCTCCCGTGTGAAGGTGCAGAAGCTGTCTTTGCGCTTCCACAATAAGGAAACGCCGTCGGCGGTGTCCTGCAGTTCCAGGTCGTAGAACACATTCATCTGCGGATACCGCGCTTGAATTTTTCCCAGACGCAGTTCCACCTGGGCGCGATCTTTGAGCCGCCTTACCTCAATGGCTTTCTCGTTCTTGGCCAGGTCCGCTTTCAACTTCTTAGGCTGCGCGGCAGTGCCGGTGAAAACGAACTCGCCGCTGTCTGCCCACGCAATCGCAACTTCGGGGAAGCGGGGCTGAATTTTCGCCAGGCGATCCGCAATGTCCTTGAGAATTCGTGTCTGGCGTAAAGCAATCTCCTTCTTCAGCTTCTCCAGATCGGCTTCCGCAGTCCTCGAATTAAAATCGGGATAACCGGTACAGGCCAGAAAGCTGCCGTGCTTGCCCCATTTCTTGACCAGAGGCTTGCCGCACTTTTCGCAAACCAAGTCGGTGGGTTCTTCCATCCGCTTGATGTTGGTCATGTGCTGCTCGGCGTGCTTCAGGTCGTGCTCGAAGCGCTGGTAGAAATCGGCCATCGCCGCGCGCCAGTCGATCTTACCTTCTTCGATATCGTCCAGCTCTTCTTCCATGCGGGCGGTATAGCTCACATCGAAGATATCGCCGAAACTCTCGAGCAGCAGATCCACCACCACTTCGCCCAGGTCGGTGGGCTCAAACCGGCCGCCTTCCTTCCTGACGTATTCGCGCTCCTGGATCGTGGACAGAATCGACGCATACGTCGACGGCCTCCCCACGCCGTCCGCTTCCAGCCGCTTCACCAGCGTGGCTTCGTTGTAGCGCGGCGGCGGCTCCGTAAAGTGTTGCTCCGGCTTGATCGCCAGGAACCGCAGGATTTCGCCTTCGGTCACCAGCGGCAGCCGTTGCTTCATCTCTTCGTCTTCTTCATCCGCCTGGTCCTTGCCCTCTTCGTAGATCTTCAGATAGCCGTCGAATTTCTTGACGGATCCGGTGGCGCGGAAAATGTATGCCGCGGCGTCTTTGCCCTTGGCCTCCACGTCGATGGTGGTCTGGTCGAAGAGCGCCGGCATCATCTGGCTCGCCACAAAACGGTTCCAGATCAGGCGGTACACCTTCATCTCGTCTTCAGGCACGTATTTCTCCACCACTTCCGGAGAAAAGGCCATCGACGTGGGCCGGATGGCTTCGTGCGCGTCCTGCGCTTCCTTCTTCGATTTGTAAATGTTGGGCGAATCCGGAACGAACGGCTTGCCGTACCGTTCCGTGATGTAATGCCGCACATCTTTGATCGCGTCGTCGGAGATCCGCGTGGAATCCGTGCGCATGTAAGTGATCAGTCCGACCGAGCCTTCTTTGCCGATCTCGATGCCTTCATACAGCCGCTGCGCCAGCATCATCGTGCGCTTTACGCTGAAGCGCAGCTTGCGCGACGATTCCTGCTGCAGCGTCGACGTGATGAACGGCGCCACCGGATTGCGCTTCTTCTCGCGCGTCCCCACCGATTTCACTACGTACTCGGCGCCATCCAGATTCGTGACAATCCGGTCCGCGGTCTCCTGCGCCGACACTTCCGGCGTCTCATCGTTCTGGCGGATCAGCCGCGCTGTCAGCACCGGCGGCTTCTTCGCCTCCAGATCCGCGTCGATGGTCCAGTATTCCTTCTTTTGGAACGCGCGGATTTCGCGCTCGCGCTCCACCACCAGCCGCAGCGCCACCGTCTGCACGCGTCCGGCCGAAAGCCCGCGCCGCACCTTATCCCAGAGCAGCGGAGAGATCTTATAACCCACCAGCCGGTCCAGAACACGGCGCGCCTGCTGCGCATCCACCAGATTGATGTTGACTTGCGTGGGCTTGTCGAAGGCGGCCTGCACGGCCTTCTTGGTAATCTCGTTGAACATCACCCGGAAGATTTTGGGACCGCCCTTTTTCTCGCCGAGTTCCTCCTGCAAGTGGGCGCAGATGGCTTCCCCTTCGCGGTCCGGATCGGCCGCCAGGTACACTTCTTCCACTTTCTTAGCGGCTGCCTTCAGCTCACTGATTAGCTTTTTCTTTCCTTCGATGATCTCGTAGTGCGGCTCGAACCCGTGTTCGACATCCACCGCCAGATCGCGTTTGGGAAGATCCTTGATATGACCGAGCGAAGCCTTAACAATAAACTGCTTGCCCAGGTATTTGTTGATGGTTTTCGCCTTTGCAGGCGACTCCACGATTACCAGAGCCTTTGCCATATTTGACTTTCGGAATGCGGCTCCCTATTTGCCGCGTACGCTTCAATAATTATGAGTGCCAATCACCCAGTAGACGTTACCACACTTTAACAAAGTTCTTTCCCGGCAGCTGCTTCACCAGTCCGAGCATCTCCAGTTCAAAAAGCGTGGCGATCAGCTCGGAAGTCGACGTATCTTCCACCTTTTCAAGTAGATCGTCGAGGTGAACCGCAGCGTCCACCGGCAGGCGTTCCAGAATCCGCCGCGCCGTACTGCTCAGTTCCGGACCGGTGCCCTGTAATAAGGATGCCTGACCCGCCTCGCCCGATGCGCCTTCTTCCGCCAGGATCCGCTGCTTGCCCTTATCTATAAGATGCCGGCGGGATTCAACCGGCAGTTCCGCCACCACGTCATTCCAGTCCTGAACCAGCCGCGCGCCCTGCTTAATCAATAAGTTGGGAGCCCAGCTGAGTTTGCTCGTGATGTTGCCGGGCACCGCAAAAACTTCCCGCCCCTGCTCCATCGCCAAACGCGCCGTAATCGCCGAACCGCTATACTGCGCTCCCTCGACCACCAGCACTCCAACGCTCATTCCCGCGATAATCCGATTGCGAATCGGGAAATTCTGCGGAAATGCCACCGCGCCCATCGGAAATTCCGAGATGATCAGCCCTTTCACCGCCAGTTCCGCTGCCAGCTTGCGATTCTCCGAAGGGTAAATCACATCCGCGCCGCAACCCAGCACCGCCACGGTGTCGCCGCCCATCGCCAGCGCGCCTTTATGCGCCGCCGTGTCGATGCCCCGCGCCATCCCGCTCACAATCGTCAGCCCGGCGTGCGCCAGGTCTCCCGAAAGCCGCTCCGAAACCGCCAGCCCGTAAGGAGTGGGACGCCGCGTGCCCACCACCCCCAGGCCAATCGACTGCAACAACTCGACCCGGCCGCGCGCGAACAGCACAATCGGCGGGTCGAAGATTTCGCGCAGCGCCTGCGGGTATCGTGGATCCGTCAGAGTCACGCACGCCGCGCCCGCTTCCAACATCTTTTCCTGCTGCGACGCGGCATCTTCAAACGTAGTGCCGCTGGCGATGGACTGCGCCACCGAGCCGTTCACACCCGCGGATTCCAGCTCCGTGCGTGACGCGCGAAAGATCGACTGCGGAGTGCGGAAGCGTTCCAGCAGTTTCCCGGATGTCCTGGCGCCAAGACCTGGCACCAGTCTCAAAGCCAGCCAGTGAAGTTCCTCTTCCCGGCTGAGAACAGGTGATTGCATGAGGAGGATTGCTGCCTTCTACGCTAACAGCCGTTCGCGGAAAGAAGCAAGTCGGGCTGCTGAGATTGACCTTTCAATTCGCCGCCGCAAGTGGCGCACACATGCGTGCCGTGTCGACACTCCTGTCGACACCCGTATCGACCTGAGAAGTTTCCGGGCTGCAGACCACTAACTTATCTATGCTCTCCGGTCGACGCCTTCCCCACATCTACGCCCCAGATCGCTGGCTGTTCATTACCTGGCACCTTCACGACGCGGCACGCAAGATTGCGTGCGCCACCGAAGCAGCGCCGGATTCATAGGTTGGCAGTCGCACCCTCACTGCGGGAAGAGCCGGCCCACCATCGCCATGGCTTCCTCCGTTGTACAGATTCTCCCTTCCAACTGCGCATCTTCCACCGCCGCCAGCATTTTCGAAAACATCGGCCCGGGCTGGTATCCCGCGGCGATCAAATCCGCGCCCGTCACCAGCGGCGCCGGCCGCAATCGCTCTTCCGGAAACTCCGCAAGCTTGCGTTTCACCAGCTCATAATTCTCCAACCGGCCGCTCGCTGAAAGCGTGTCCAGGCGGTGCAACTCCAGGTGCTCGGCAAAATCCGGCATGCGCAGAAACCGCTTCAGCGTGCTCTCCTTCATGCCGCCCACATCCTTAAACCGCATGTGGTTCCCCACCAGCGCCTCCACCTGCTCCATTTCATCGCGGCTGAAGCGCAGGCGCGTCAGAATGTCGTGCGCCATCCGCACGCCCACTTCATCGTGCCCGTCAAAGCGAATGCGCTCGGCCACGCGAAACGTCGGCGGCTTTCCCACATCGTGCAGCAGCGCTCCCAGGGCCAGCGTCACGCTGGGCTTTTGCATCTTCTCCAGCAACAACAGTGTGTGCGTCCAGACGTCGCCTTCGGGATGATACTGCGGCGGCTGTTCCACTCCCTTCATGGCCGCCACTTCCGGCAGAATGTCCGCCAGCAGCCCGGTTTCTTCCAGCAGTTCGAAGCCGCGGCGCGCGCCGCCTTCGGTCAGAATGCGCACCAGCTCGTCACGCACGCGCTCCGCCGCCACCGTCCGGATCAGCGCATGGTTCTCCCTCATGGCTTCGAACGTAGCGGGCTCAACGGTGAAGCCCAGGCGCGCGGCAAAGCGCACGGCGCGCAGCAACCGCAGGTGGTCCTCGCGAAAACGTTGCCCCGCATCGCCGATCGCCCGCACCAAGCCGCGCTCCAGGTCGACGCGGCCGCCCACATAGTCCAGCACTTCGCCCGTCTCCGCGTCCATTAGCAGCCCGTTGATGGTGAAGTCGCGCCGCTCCACGTCCCGCCGCGGATCCTCCTCAAAGCGGACCGCGGATGGGTGCCGTCCATCCTGGTAATCGTGATCGCTGCGGAACGTTGCCACTTCCACTTGCGCCGGCCCGTCGCGTACCAGCACCACGCCGAAATGCGCTCCCACTTGCCCCGAATTCGGAAACAGCCCCATCACTCGCTCGGGCCGCGCATCCGTCGCAATATCGAAATCCTTGGGTACCGTTCCCAGTAGCACATCGCGCACTGAGCCGCCCACCAGGTATGCCTGATGGCCCGCTCCGCGCAGTCTCGCCATCACCTTGTGCGCCAGTGTTTCCGCTGCAATCGCCGCCACTCGCTGCTCCTACCCTATGCTAATATGTGGTTGCCTCTTGGGGGATTTTCACGTTTTGACACCCGCACAACGGCCGGCAGCGGTCAAGGTGGTTGTTGCCACCACCGTCATGCTGTCCTTCATATCCTTCTGGAAAGCTGCCGCCATCGTCCTCAGTGACCTTGCCTCGTCGGCTTACTACGTCGGCGGCATCGCTGAGCAGGCCATCGGTAAGGCTGCTCCGTGGTTCATCCTGGCGATCATGCTGTTCTCCTACGCCGTGCGAGCCATCTACATCGAAAGCTGTTCGATGTTCGTTCGCGGCGGCGTCTACAAAGTCGTTCATGAAGCGCTCGGCGGCACGCTGGCTAAATTCTCCGTCTCTGCGCTGATGTTCGATTACGTACTCACCGGGCCCATCAGCGCGGTCAGCGCCGGCCTGTATCTGGGCGGCCTCATCAATGAGACCGGCGAGCATCTGCACATGCCCGGCCTGCACGTCTACGCGCCTTACTTCGCCGCAGCCTTCGCCGCCGTCGTCACCCTCTATTTCTGGCGCAAGAATATCATCGGCATCCACGAATCCAGTGAGAAGGCCCTGCGCATCATGCAGATCACCACCGTGATGGTGGTGATCCTGATCATCTGGTGCCTGGTCACCATCTTCAAGAACGGCTACAATCCGGTCCCGCTGCCCATACCCGCCAATCTCAAGTTCAGCCCGGAAGCGCTGGGCTGGCTGAAAGGCACCGTGGGCCCGTCGATCACCATCATCGCTGTCATGATCGGACTCGGCCATTCCCTGCTGGCCATGAGCGGCGAAGAATCGCTGGCTCAGGTGAACCGCGAAATCGCCCACCCCAAGCTCAAGAATCTCGAGAAGGCCGGCTTCGTAATCTTCATCTACTCGATGCTGTTCACCTCACTGGTTTCCTTCTTCGCCGTCATGATCATCCCTGATCATGCGCGGCAGGGCTTCCTGGATAACCTGATCGGCGGCCTCTCCATGTACCTGGTTGGCCCCGTCATGGTCCGGCTTCTCTTCCATGGTTTCGTGGTGCTGGTCGGCACGCTGATTCTGTCGGGCGCCGTCAACACGGCCATCATCGGTTCGAACGGCGTCCTCAACCGCGTGGCCGAAGACGGCGTGCTGCCCGACTGGTTCCGCCATCCGCACAAGCGGTTCGGGACCACCAACCGCCTGATCAACACCATCGTCATCCTCCAGTTGATCACCATCATGATCAGCCGCGGCGACGTTTACATGCTGGGCGAAGCCTACGCGTTCGGCGTGGTCTGGAGCTTCGCCATGAAGGCGCTCTCTGTCCTGGTGCTGCGCTACAAGCAGCCCGGCGCCCGCGAATGGAAGGTGCCGTTGAACTTCCACATCGGCAAGACTGAAATCCCGCTCGGCCTCATGATGATCACGGTGGCGCTCTTCGGCCTCGCCTGCATCAACGTGCTCACCAAGAAGGTGGCCACTATCTCGGGCGTCAGCTTCACCATCGCCTTCTTCCTCATCTTTGAGTTCTCCGATATCTACAACCGGAAACGCAAGGCCGCTCATCCGCCCGAACTCGAAAAGTTCCGTCTCGACGCCCGAACCGACCTTTCGGCCGGCGCCATCTCCGTCCGGTCCGGCAACGTTCTGGTGGCCGTGCGCAATCCGCACCGCCTGCAGCACCTGCAGCGCATCCTCACCAAGACCGATACGCGCAAGCTCGATATCGTCGTGCTCTCCGTCCGCCAGGTGACGCAGGCCGGTTCGGGTGAGCACGCCCTCGACACAGACCAGATTTTCTCCGATGACGAAACCGCCGTGTTCACCCAGGTGGTCACGCTGGCCGAGAAGGCCGGCAAGCACGTGGAGTTGATGGTGGTGCCCGGCTCCGATCCTTATCAGGCCGTGGTCCAGACGGCCGCGCGCCTGACGTCGTCGCGCATCGTAATGGGTCTCTCACCCAAGCTCACACCGTCCGAACAGGGCGAACTGGTGGGCCGCTACTGGGAGCAACTGCCGGAGCCGCGTCCTTCGCTCTCGCTCGAAATCGTTCTGGAGAATCAAAAGGACACGGTCTTCTTCAACCTGGGCCCGCACCCTCCGCGGCTTTGGCCGGAGGACATCGAACTGGCGCACCGCCTCTGGCTGGAGTTGAGCGCCATGGGCCCCGGCGCCAAACTCCACCACCGCGACATCATCGGCGTAGCGTTGCGCCGCATGAGCGCGGAATTCCACTCGGACCGTTCGCAGGAAGTCATCGGCGATGTGCTCCGTGAAATTGCCAACGGGCACGCCCCTCTGGATGAAATCGCAGAAGAACCCGACGCCCCCGAATAGGCGCTCCCGCGCTACTCCTCGTCTTCGTCTTCCTCCAGCTTCAGCGGATCTGGCTCTTCGTCCTCGAAGATATCATGACAATCGAGACATTCCAGATAATCCACGCCGTCTCGCCGGGCGATGATCTGGGTGCGGGTGTGCTCACAGGCGGTCTGCATAACAACGCTAGATGAGGTTTATTTTAACCGGGCGGAAGGACATGTCAAGCCCCCCCTGCGGCAGCACGGTACCGTTAGCCGCGAGTTACAATTCAGGTTTATGCCTTTCCCTACCCATCGCCTCCGCCGGCTGCGTTCCACGCCGGCCCTTCGTGAACTGGTCCGCGAGACTCATCTCCACCCCGGTCAGTTCATTCTTCCCCTGTTTGTTTGCCCGGGGCAAGGGATCCGGAATGAGATCGGCTCCATGCCCGGCAACTATCAGATGTCGATCGACGAACTGGTCAAAGAGTGCACCGAGGTGCAGTCCCTGGGCATCGGCGGCGTGATTCTCTTCGGCCTGCCGGAAGCCAAGGACGAGATGGCTTCGGGCGCTTACGACGAAAACGGCATTGTGCAGCGCGCCATCCGCGCCATCCGCAAGGAAGTCCCCGACCTCTTAATTGTCACCGATGTCTGCAACTGCGAATACACCAGCCACGGCCATTGCGGATACATCAAGGATGGCGACGTGGATAACGACACCACCTTGCAATGGCTGGCCAAGGCCGCGCTCTCCCACGTGCGGGCCGGCGCCCACATGGTGGCGCCCTCCGATATGATGGACGGCCGCGTCTGGGCCATCCGCCAGGCGCTCGACGCCAACGGCTACGAGAAGATTCCCATCATGGCCTATGCCGCCAAGTTCGCCTCGGTGTTTTACGGCCCGTTCCGCGAAGCCGCCGATTCCGCGCCGCAGTTCGGCGACCGCCGCAGCTACCAGATGGACCCCGCCAACGGCCGCGAAGCCATGCAGGAAATCGATCTCGATCTGCAGGAAGGCGCCGACATCATTATGGTGAAGCCGGCCCTGGCCTACCTCGACCTGATCTGCCGCGCGCGGCAGCGCATCGACGCTCCCATCGCGGCTTATCAGGTGAGCGGTGAGTATTCCATGATTATGGCGGCGGTGGCCAAGGGCTGGCTGGAACACGACCGCGCCATGATGGAAACGCTCACCTCCATCACGCGCGCCGGCGCCAGCATCATCCTGACGTACTTTGCCAAACCGGCCGCGCGGCTGCTGGCCTAACCGCCGCGCCACGGCGGATTCAAATCGTTGGCTTCGCCGCTTTTGTGTCGCACACCCTCGGACAGGCCGGTCGGACAGGCCGAACCGGCCGGAGCCCGGCCCTGCCAAATACCTGCATCTCGCATATTCGGACTCTGTTAGCATCCCCTCGCTATCGGGTTCCGGTCGCTGTACAATTACCAGCTAGAGAAAATCATCATGGGCTCCAAGCGAATTCTGGGGATCGCAGTGCTTTTGGTTCTGGCGGCGCCGTTGGCGTTCCGCGCACAGGTCAACACCCAACCACGCACCAAAGCCGCTTCTCCGGGCCCGGCCAAAACCAGAGTCAATCTGCGCGCCGACACGAATCTGGTGCTGGTTCCCGTAAGCGTCACCGATCCTTTCAACCGTCCCGTTACCGGCCTGGAGAAGGACCACTTCAAAATCTTCGACGACAAGGTGGAACAAACCGTCACGCATTTCGCTATGGATGACGAACCGGTCGCCGTCGGCCTGGTCTTCGATATCAGCGGCAGCATGGGCCCGAAGCTCCGCACATCGCGCGAAGCCGCCGCCCAGTTCTTCAAGACCGCCAATCCCGAGGATGAGTTTTTCCTGGTGGAATTCAACGATACCCCCAGGCTCGTCATGCCGCTCGGCCGCCCCGCCGCCGACATTCAGAACCAACTCACCTTCGCGCAGTCCAAGGGCCGCACCGCCCTGCTCGACGCCGTCTTTCTCGCGCTCCACGAACTGAAAAAATCGCAGAAGAATCGCAAGGCCCTCCTCATCATTTCAGACGGCGGCGATAACTGCAGCCGGTACACCGAAACCGAGGTCCGCAATCTGGTTCGCGAAAGCGACGCTCTCATTTACGCCATCGGAATCTTCGAGCCGTCTGCCTCTCGCGGCCGCACTCCGGAGGAAATTGAAGGACCCGGTCTGCTCAGCGATATGGCGGAACAGACCGGCGGCCGCCACTTCCCCGCCGATATCAGCGAACTTCCCGACATTGCCGCCAAGATTGGAGTGGAGCTGCGCAACCGCTACGTGCTGGGTTATTCGCCCTCCGACAAGCAGCGCGACGGCCGCTACCATCCCGTCAGTGTCAAGATCGTTCCGCCGCACGGCCTGCCTCCCCTGCACGCCTACTGGCGCCATGGCTATTACGCGCCCGCAAACTAGTATCGTGACCGCTTGATTTGTTGCCATTCGGAACCACAACCAAAGGCGCAAATCCCCTGTCAGAGCCGCGACAGTCAAGGGAGGGTTCGCGACACCTTGAAACACTAATTCACGTGGTCAGAGCACTAGCTCTCCGAGCTTTTTCGTTCCAGTACGGTTATACCCTCCATGGGGCGTACGGGAAGTATCTGACAGATCGTTGGTAATACTCCGCATCCACTCGCGGTTAATTCATAGGTACAGGCCTTTTTCTCCTGAAATTTCGTGCTTTAAGGTGGAAACTAAGCCGGGACATTCTGACCCGCGCCTGTCCCGCACGGGCATAAGCCGAATGCATGACCCCGGCGGCTTCACTCAGGAAGGAGCACTCTTATGTGTCTGTCGATTGCCAGAAATTTCGCGGTCCTGGTCCTGTCCGTAGTGGGGATCGCTTCCCTCTCCTACGCGGGCCCCATCGTCACCGTCCCGCCGGGTCTCACCCCCGGCACCCAATACCGGCTGGTGTTTGTCACGGTCGACATCTATTCCGCTACTTCGAGCAGCATCGCCACGTACAATACGGACGTCAACAATGAGGCCAACAATTTGGGCGGCGACACGGGATCGCTGCTTGCCTTCCTGGGCACCACATGGCTGGACATTGGCTCCACCGCCGCCGTCAACGCGATTGACAACATAGGACAGGACCCCGGTGTCCCTATCTACGACTTGCTTGGAGATATGGTGGCAAATGACGCGACGGCGGGCGCCGGGGGAATTTTTTCTCCCTCCCATGATATCTTCACCACGGACACCGGAGCCACCTGCGCAGCACCCGGCTTTGTTTGGACGGGCACGAACTCGTCCACAGGCACTGTGGATTCCACTCACGGCTTGGGCCAAACTCCAGCCGAGTATGGTCGATGTTCTTACACCGGTGCCTCGGCGATTGCCAACGGTCAGCAGGCAGGGACAAACTCCACAATGCTATATGGGATCTCTGGAGTCTTAGTTGTGCCCGCGCCGGAGCCTGCATCCACAGAGATGGTGATAGCGGGCGCGGCACTGCTATTCATCTCAAGGAAATGGTTCCACCGGAACGGTCGGGCCACTCCGAAGCTTCACTGATATCTCGCAGGCCACCGGCTACGCGCCCGCGAACTGAGCTTTTTGTGCCCGCCTGAGAGCCCGTAGCACCGCCGCCGCCGATTCCTCGAGCGGCTGTTCTCCCGATACCGCCAGGTCCGCGAACTTCGCCGTCGGGTAAACGAACCATTCGGCGCTCGGCCGCACCGTGCGTTCGTATTGCTCGATCACCGATTGCGGCGTGCGCCCGCGCTCCGCCACGTCCCGCGACAACCGCCGGTTGAAGCAAACGCCCGGATCCGTTTCCACGTACACTTTGGTTTCCAGCATGTCGCGCAGTTCCGGCCAGTAGAGCACGAACAGACCTTCCACAATCACATACTCGCCCGGCTCAATGCGGCGGGAACGGCTGGTACGCGCATAGTCGGCGAAGCTGTAAACCGGCTCTTCGAAAGCCAAGCCCGCGGCCACCGTCCGCAGGTGTTCGTGCAGCAGGTTCCAATCGAGCGCGTCCGGGTGGTCGAAGTTGACTCTCTTCCGCGCTTCGAGCGGAATCTCTTCCATCCCGCGATAGTAGCTGTCCAGGGAGACGATGGCGGTTCCCGGCAAACTCGCGGCCACCTGCCGCGACAGTTCGCTCTTTCCTGAGCTGGACGGACCGGCAATGCCGATTATATGAGGTCTCATTCAGATGATGACGGGGGAGTCATTTCAGTGTACAACCCGACGATCGCTTCGACAAGCCCTTCCACCGTAAACACCCGCGCTTCCGTTTTCACTTCGACCCCCATACCGCGCGCTGTCGCGCTGGTCACCGGGCCAATCGACGCCACTGCCACTCGCTCGAGCGCCGCCGCGCCCACCGCCGTCACGAAGTTCTGCACCGTGGAGGAACTCGTGAACGCGACGCAATCCGGTTTTCGCGCGCCGTTGAAAGCCCTCGCGGCCTCCCGCGCCACATGTTCCGGAGCCACCGTCCGATAGGCCTCCACCACTTCCACCAGCGCACCCCGGCGCGTCAGCTCGGCTGGCACCAGATCGCGGGCCACTGCTGCCCGCGGCAGCAGCACCCGTTTGCCCGCCAGGTCATGCGCGGCGAAAGCCTCCAGCAAACTCTCCGCCACATACTCCTTGCCCATCAGATCTACTTTGAGATGCAGTGCTTCCACTGCCGCGCGCGTCGCCGGCCCAATCGCACAAATGCGCGCCCGCAGGGATCGCAGGTCGGCCGCTGAAGCATCCAGCCGCTCCAGGAAAAAGCGGACACCATTAACGCTCGTGAAAATCAGCCAGTCGTAGGCATCCAGATGAGCGATGGCGGTGTCGAGCGGTGCGGAATCGGCGGCGCCCCGGATCTCAATCGTAGGCAGCTCAATCACGCCGGCGCCCAGCGCGCGAAGCTGCGCGGAAAGCGCGCCGGCCTGTCCTTTCGCTCGCGTCACCACCACCTGTTTGCCGAAGAGCGGCAGCCGCTCATACCAGTTCAGCTTCTGCCGCAGCCGCACCACGTCGCCCACAATCACCGTGGCCGGCGGCTTCATCCCGCTCGCCGCAATCAGCCCCGCGAGCGTCCCCAGCGTCCCAATCAAACTCTGCTGGTCGGGCCGCGTTCCCCAGCGCACCGCCATGGCGGGCGTTCCGGCCGCGCGGCCATGCCGCATCAGTTCCCGCGCGATCTCCGCAAAAGCCGTCAGGCCCATGAAGATCACCAGCGTTTCCGATTGCCCCACCTTACTCCAGTCAGCCGCATCCACTTCGTGTCCGGTCACAAAAGTGACCGCCGACGAATCTCCCCGGTGCGTCAGCGGCACACCGGAATACGCCGCAATCCCCGCGGCCGACGTGACGCCCGGAACCACTTCGAAAGCGATCCCGGCATCCGCCAGTGCTTCAGCCTCTTCGCCGCCGCGCCCGAACAGGTACGGGTCGCCGCCTTTGAGCCGCACCACCGTAAGCCCTTGCCGCGCGCGCTCAATCAGCATGCCGGCAATCTCTTCCTGTGTGAAGGTGTGTGTGGATTTTTTCTTGCCGACGTACAGCCGTTCCGCGTCCGCCGGCGCGAAGTCCAGCAACGCTTCCGGCGCCAGGTGATCATAGAGCACGGAATCGGCCGCCTGCAAAAGCTCCCGCCCCTTGCAAGTGATCAGCTCCGGATCGCCCGGACCAGCCCCCACCAGGTAGACCTTCCCGTTCATCGCCCAGACCGCCTCACCCGCACCGCACGCCTACCCGAGCCGCGACCTTGTATGAATATCCGCCGGCTTCCTTGCAGAACGCGACAGGTTTCCTGCCGCAAGCCCCGTAGGGGCGAAAGATCATAGCCCAGGGCGTAAGCCCTGGGAACCTGGTGGAAATCGCAAAGCCCCGGAACGGGGCGGAAGAGGCAAGCGACCCTCATCTGTTTGCGGCCGGCCGCGCTGTGGGGCAGCCAATCCTGGCTGCCGCCGCCTCTCCAGCCGGCGCAACCCGCGGCGTCCCTTGTTCTGAATCGAGACTTCCTTTGACTCACCACGCCTCTTGCCGTTCGGAAGAACTGCTTGCTGTCAGCCTTTCCTTCTCTGCGTCTCTGCGCTTCCGCGGTGAAACTTCTTCCTCTTAGCCTCGCCCCGCTTCTCTGCGTCTCCGCGTTGAAGGCCTTACCCGCTATATACCGCGTCCAGAATCTCCCGGGCCCCGCGCTCCAACAAACTCGCGCCCAGCTTGCGTCCCAGTTTCTCCGCATCGCCTACCGGCCCGTCGGTTTCGCCGCGAATCACTTCCAGCCCGTCCGGTGACGCCACCAGTCCCAACAGCCGCAACTGACCTCCCGCCACCGTGGCGTGCGCGCCAATCGGCACCTGGCAGCCGCCGCCCAGCGCACCCAGCAGACCGCGTTCCGCCAGCACCGCGGCGTGCGTTTCGGCGTGGTCCAGCAAGCGTGCGGCGTCAAAGCCCGGCCCGGAAGCCCGCGTCTCAATCGCCAGTGCGCCTTGCCCCACCGCCGGACACATCGTCTCCGCCGGCAGAATCTCGGCAATCCGCCCGCCCCAACCCAACCGTTTCAACCCCGCCGCTGCCAGCAGGATGGCGTCATATTGTCCTTCGTCCAGCTTGCGCAGCCGCGTGTCCAGATTCCCGCGCACCGATTCCACTACCAGGTCCGGCCGCAGTTTGCGCAGTTGCGCCGCGCGCCGCAGCGAACTGGTCCCCACTTTGGCGCCCTGCGGCAAATCGTGCAGCGCCTTTCCCACCACCGCATCTCTCGGGTCTTCCCGCTGCGGGACGGCGGCCAGTACCAGCCCTTCGGGCAGCTCGGTGGGCAGATCCTTCAGGCTATGCACCGCCAGGTCGGCGCGGCCATCGAGCAGCGCCTCTTCAATCTCCTTCGTGAACAGGCCCTTGGTTCCCACCTTCGCCAGCGGAACGTCGGTGATTTTATCGCCCGTAGTCTTGATGATTTCCAGGCGGGTCTCGTGACCCAGCGCGGCGAATTCGCCGGCCACCCATCGAGCCTGCCACAATGCCAACTGCGAGCCGCGAGAAGCGATAACGAGCATTTATTTGTCCGGAAGATGAAAAGCTTTTCGTATTGCCGCCACCACGTGCGCCCCTTCGGGCTGGCCGGCGTGTTCCCGCAATTCGCAGATGGGGCCGTGCGCCACTTTGTTCATCATCCCATGCGTCATGGCTTCAATGGCCTGTTCCAGCTCCGGTGTCAGATGGTGCCGCCGCCGCAGCTTTTCCAGTTCCGCCGCGCGAATCTGTTCGAGTTGTTCCTGCAGGCCCACAATCGTCGGCGTCACCTCCGCCACCTTCAGCCGCGCCAGCATGCGGTCCACTTCTTCCTTCACCAGCGCTTCGGCGTGCTCCGCCTCTTTCATGCGCTCCCGCAGGTTGCTGTTGACCACTTCCTGCAGATCGTCGATGTCGTAGAGATAAACGTTGTCCACGTCGTTGACCGTGGGCTCAATGTTGCGCGGCACCGCGATATCGATCAGGAACATCGGCTTGTTGCGCCGCGCCGCAATCACCCGCTGCATCTCGTCCTTGTGCAGGATGTAATGCGGAGCACCGGAACTGGTGATCACAATATCCACTTCCGGCAGCATGCTCACAAACCGCGTGTACTCCACCGGCGTGCCCTGAAACAGCTGCGCCATATCGACGGCCCGCTGGTGCGTACGGTTGGTGACGAATACGTGCGACGCGCCGGAGCGCCGCAGGTGCCGCGCCGCCAGTTCCGACATCTTTCCCGCGCCCACAATCATGATGGTGCGGTTGTCCAGCGAGCCGAAAATCTTCCGCGCCAGCTCCACCGCCGCGTAGCTCACCGATACCGCCATCTGCCCGATCCCGGTTTCCGAGCGCACCCGCTTGGCCACGCCGAACGCCCGCGTCATCAGACCTTCCAGCCATCCGCACAGCGATCCGCAATTCTTCGCCGAAGCATACGCCGCTTTCAGCTGCCCCAGAATTTGCGGTTCCCCGATCACCATCGAATCCAGGCTCGCGGCCACGCGGAACAGGTGTTGGATGGCGTCGCTGCCTTCGTGCCGGTACAGGCACGGACCCACCGCATCCACGTCCATGGCTTTGTAATCGGCCAGGAAGCCGTCCACGATGGCTTGCGGATCGGATGCGTCGTCCGTCGTGATGGTGATTTCCACGCGGTTGCACGTCGACAGAATCACGGCTTCGGTCACGCCCCCGCGCGCCCTTAGGTCCGCCAGCGCGGCCGGCAGGGATTCTTCCCGGAAGGCCAGGCGCTCGCGCACCTCAACGGGTGCGGTTTTGTGGCTCACGCCAGTGATCAGCAGCTTCATTGTCGCTTAAACAAAACCTCGCCCAGGCGCGCGTGCGCCGCCCAGGTGATCGCGGCGAATCCCACTACCGTCATCGTCATGATCGCGGCTTTCCTCCCGCGCCATCCCGCGACATTCCGCAGACACATCATCGCCATGTATATGCCCCACGTGAAAAACGAAATCGCAATCTTCGGCTGGCTGATCCAGGCGGTCTTGAATTCGATGAACCCCCATGTCGCGCCCGCCACCACCGCCAGCGTAATCATCACAAACCCTACTGCCATGCATTTCGAAATCAACTCGTCCAGCGTTCCCAGCGGGGGCAGCCGGTAATAGAAACCGTGCGGCTTCTTGTTCTTCAGCTCGCGCTCCTGCACCAGGTAGAGCAGCGACGCCACCGCCGTCAGCCCCAGCGCCGCATAACCCAGCAGCACCAGCACAATATGAACCGTCAGCCACGTGTTGCGCACCACTGGGCTTGACCACGCGCTCACCGGGTTCCCCATCGTAGCCACCAGCACCATCACGAAGACCAGCGGGAAGATGAAAACGCTGAGGCTCTCCAACTTGTAGCGCCAGTGCGCCAGCAGATAGATCGCCACAATCAGGAACGCGCACATCGACAGCGTTTCGTAAAAATTCGTGATCGGGCACCGGTGGTTGACGATGCCTTCTTCAATAATGGATACGAAGTGAAAAACCGATCCCAGCGCGAAAGCCGCCAGCGCAACCCGAAACAGGTGTTCGCGCCGCCGCACCAGCGTAAGTATGGCGTGCAACAATCCCAACGAATAGAAGGCAGCCGCTACACGGAGCCAGATGACGCTCATTTCAGCCATGGCGAAGTCTCAGACATCCTAGTCCTGAAATCTCAGTATATCTTGCAGCTGCTGATGTGTATGTCCACACATTGGGGGGTATGGGGCAGGTACCGTGCGGGGAGTGCCTGTGGGACAGGCCTCCAGGCCTGTCTCTTTCCTACTTCTTCTTCAGCTCTTTCTCGATGATCGGTCCGATACTGTCCAAGTCCAACAGCCCATTGTACTTCTGCCCGTCGATGAACACCGTGGGGGTCGCTTCCACGCCGGCTTTCTCGCCTTCCAATTCTTCCCGCGCCACGGCCTGCTTTACCGCCGCCGAATCCCAGTCCTGCGTAAACCGCTTGGTATCCAGGCCCACCGTGCCGGCCATCGCCAGAATCGTCTGGCGCGACAGGTTCGTCCGGTCGGCAAACATAGCGTCGTGCAGTTGCCAGAATTTCCCCTGGCGATGCGCCGCCATCGCCGCCGCAGCCGCCAGCGCCGCCTGCGAATGCGAGTCCAGCGGGAATTGCTTGAAGACCAGTTTGACCTGCGTCGGATAAGCCTTCAGCACCGCCCGCAACTTGATCACGGCCTGCCCGCAGAAGGGGCACTGAAAGTCGGAAAATTCCACCAGCGTGACGCGCGCGTTGGCCGGTCCCACATACGGCGCACCCTCAGTCGGAATCGCCACCGCGTCTTCCAACAGTTTGGGCTGCGGACGGTGCATCAACGGTGAAGCATCGAGCGCTGCCATTACCGCTGCTTCCTTGCCGCCCTTCTTAATGGTGTCCACCACAATCGCCGCCAGCCCGCGGCTGAAGCCGCAGTTCGCGTCCTTGGTGCGGCACTCCGCCATCTTCATGCCGCAGCCGCAAGGGCAGCCGTTCGACCGCAGCACCTTCAGCGCCAGGGCCTTTTGTGTCGGGGTCAGGCCGCCGAAATCGACGGAAGGCAGCTCTTGCGCCGTCTGCCAGTCCTGGGCCATCAATAGAGTCACGGCCAGGCTGCACAGCAGCACTCCGCGCGCGGAAGAGAAACGCATGTTTTTATTGTAGCGGGATTATAGCGGACGCCTCGCGCGACGCCCCCACCTGCTCCGAGCCTTCAGACGATTTACCGCTTCCGCGTCTTGCGAAATGCCATCCCCAATCCAAGCAGACCGCTTCCCAGCAGCAGGAAACTGGCCGGCTCCGGAGCCGAGGACTCTTCGCCAACCGAACCGCCTGCCGTATTCAGGGTTCGCACAATCGAATAGCTGGGGGTATTCTCCGAGCTGTATTGCCCGTCGACATTACCCAGCCAGAGTGTCGATGGGTCGGTGCCTTGCCAGTCGAGGAAGATCCGGTAACCGTCAACGTTATTCAGCACCAGCTCATTAGCGGGACTTCCATCATACTGGTCCGCGTCGAACATCCAGGAAGACAGATCGTTCGTCCCGGCCGCAGTGTCGAAGAAGTAGTTCTGCCCGATGAACCCATCAAGGGCATTTCCGGTCACTACGTCCGCGGATACCAGAGTCTCCGGCTGACCAGTGGAATCGTTATACGTCACGGTGAAAGTACCCGCCAGGCTGCCGCCATCATTCCAGGAGCCACCTGTCCAAGCCAGGGTGAGTGTTCCCGCCGCGCACGAAAGTCCGCCGGCAATGGCCAGTAGTGCAACTGCAATCATTCTGCTGAGCATGCGCTTCTCCTAGTTCCCAATCGTCTCGCTTCGGCCGGAAAATCCGGGGTCGAAGGTTCCACGTTATAGGGAGGTTACCAAGCGGTGGCGCATGTCCAGGCGGCACAATGCGGGGTCGTTTAGAAATAATAAGACCCTATTACCTTTGAATCAGTTTAGGCGAAATCCCTCCTCCGCGATACTTCACTTGGTTAGTATTTCGTTTGAATTGTGGATTATTTCGCCGCGTATCTTCCACGCGGTGCAAAATGAAGGCCACTTCCCCCGAAGGCCCCAGCACCGGTGCGTTAAACGGGCTCCAGTAGCGCTCTTCAAACCCCCCGCCCTGGCTGGCCGGTTTGCGGACGTCGTACTTCTGCACGGCCATGGCGTCGCCCTGGCGGGTCGCCAGCACGCGTTCGAGCGATGCGCGCAGATTGCGCACGCCGTCGGCCTGCGGATCATCCGGATTATCGGGGAAGACCTCGAAAATGCCGCGGCCCTGAACTTCTTCACGACGGATCATCGTGGCGTTCAGGTACGCTTCGCTCGCGCCAGTGATTCGCAGGTCCGGTGTCAAGACCAGATAGAGCCCGGGGCAGCCTCAAACAAGGCCCGAAAGTCAACCGGAGCAAGCTCCCGCATCTGAGTCAACCATACACAAATGCGGTATCGGAGATCCATGAAAAGCTATAATGAAGGTCACGGTGGGGAAATACTTTGTCCAAAATTTCGGCTGCAGAGCCACGCAAGCCGACGGCGCCGCCTTGGAGTCGCTGCTCGCCGCCAAAGGCCTGCAAGCCTCGGTGGACCGCATTGGAGCGGAGTTAGTTGTCCTAAACACCTGCACAGTCACCGCCGCCGCTGACGACGACGTGCGCCAGACCATTCGCCGCGTCCATCGTGAAAACCCCGCCGCCCGCATTCTGGTCACCGGTTGCTACGCGCAGCGGGCGCCCGAAGAACTGGCTTCCCTGCCCGGCGTCGAATGGGTGGTCGGTAACTCGCATAAGAACCAGGTTGCCGAACTTGTCACTCTAAACACTCAACATACTCCCTATCACGGCAACATACACGTGGGCGATATCTTCGCCCAACACGAGTTCCTCACGGCCCCTGTCGAAGACGCCGCCGGCGACCGCACCCGCCCCAATCTCAAAATTCAGGATGGCTGCAACAACCGTTGTTCGTTTTGTATTATTCCTTTCGTGCGCGGCCACAGCCGCTCCGCTCCCGCCAGTCAAGTGGTCGATCAGGTCCGCGCCCTCGCCTCCCGCTATCGCGAAATTGTGCTGAGCGGCATCAATCTGGGCCGCTGGGGCAAGGAACCGGGCAGCCCAATGCGGCTGGCCGGCCTGCTGCGGCGCTTGCTGGCGGAGACCGACGTCGAACGCCTCCGCCTCAGTTCCGTCGAGCCTATGGATTTTTCCGACGACCTGCTCGGCATCCTGGCCGAATCGCCCCGCATGGCGCCCCACGTGCACGCCCCGCTGCAATCCGGTTGCGACCGCACGCTGCGCCGCATGCACCGCAAGTATCGCCCGCGCCATTACGCCGACCGCGTCCTCAAAGCCCGCGCCCTCATGCCTCTCGCGGCCATTGGCGCCGACGTGATGGTGGGGTTCCCCGGTGAGACCGACGCGGATTTCGAAGAAAGCCGCGCCTTCATGGAGAGCCTGCCCTTCACTTACCTCCACGTGTTTACATACTCCCAACGTCCCGGCACGCCCGCCGCCGAAGACGCCGCGCAGGTTCCCATCCCTGTCCGAAAAGAGCGCAACCGTATCCTGCGCGATCTGGCCGCCGCCAAGAATCTGGCATTCCGCAAGGCCATGCTGGGCCGCACTCTATCCGCTATCACGCTTCACGAAACCGGCATTGCCCTTACTGGAAATTATCTGAAAGTGGAACTCTCCAGTCCTCGTGAGCCCAACCAGATTGTCGATTTGCAAGTGGCCCACCTCACCGCTGCCGGCCTCCGCGAACCTTAGCGCCCCCTTGGTGGCGTGGGCGGTTCCGCCCGCGCGCCCTTCAAAACCAGATCGACTCCCGCACCCGTCGATACGCAGCCAGCCAGGCTGTGCTCCGTTCTTACGCCGGCGCCATCGCTGCGATCTCCGCTCCAATCGCCAGCGCCGCCGTGGCTGCCGGGCTGGGCGCGCTCAGCACGTGCAGCGCGTTACTTCGGGCAATGATGTCGAAGTCCTGCACAATCTCGCCGTCCGGAACAATCGCCTGCGCCCGCACCCCGCTGCCGCCCGTCTCCAGATCTTCCGGCCGGATCTCCGGCACCAGCCGCTGCAAAGAGCGGCAGAACAGTTCCCGGCTGAAAGAGCGCCGCAACTCGAACCAGGCAGCCGCGCGATATTTCACCAGGAAGCGCCAGAAGCCCCGGTACGTCAACGCGTCGATCATATCGGCCGCGTTGAAATCGGTCTTGCGATAGCCTTCGCGCGCAAAGGCCAGCACCGCGTTGGGCCCGGCTTCGATGCCGCCGTGAATCAACCGCGTGAAGTGCAAGCCCAAAAAGGGAAAGCGCGGGTCGGCCGTCGGGTAAATCAGGTTGCGCACCAGAAATTGCCGCTCCGGCCGGAGCTTGAAATATTCTCCGCGGAATGGCACGATTCTGGTCCCCCGCCGTTCGCCCGCCAGTTCGGAAACCAGGTCGCATTGCAATCCGGCGCAATTGATCAGGTAATCGGCGGCGAATTCGCCCGCCGTGGTTTCCGCCATCCAGCCCGCACCCTCGCGCCGCAGTCGCCGCACCCGCGCACCGGTCACTACGCGCGAACCGTGTTCCGCCAGCCTCGCAGCCAGCGCGCGGCAGACGCCGGGGTAATCGACAATACCCTCGTGCGGCACATGCAGCCCGGCCACCCCGGCCACGTGCGGCTCAATTTCGCGCATCTGTTCCAGGTTCAGCCAGCGCAGCCCGGCCACGCCGTTGGCCGCGCCGCGCTCCTGCAGCACGCGCAGCCGCGGTATTTCGCTCGCCTCCGCCGCCACCACCAGTTTGCCGCAGACGTCGTGCGCCACCCCGTTCGCCTGGCAGAATTCCACCATCTGGCGAATCCCGCTGACGGCCAGCCTGGCTCGAATGGTGCCCGGCTTATAAGAAAGCCCGCAATGCAGCACGCCGCTGTTGTGGCCCGTCTGGTGCTGTCCCACGCCGGCTTCTTTTTCCAGCACCGTGATATCGGCGCCAGGGCGCCGTTCCGCTAACCGGTAAGCTGTGGCCAACCCCACAATCCCGCCGCCAATAATCGCAACCTTCACAACTACCAGCCTACTGCGTTTGCAACCCCGCGCCGAGTCCGAATCCAAGCCGCACGTGTTAGCAAGCCAGTGAAGTACTGCCCAGTTTAACTCTCGCTAAGGATCCGGATCAGCCGTTCTCTTGTCTCGTTGAGCTTGGCGGCAGACTTTGAGGCCCCAGCAGTGGCGGGCTAGACACACCGGTTTGTCTACTTAATTCCTGGACACCAAGCTAGCGCTTGTAAAAGCTGTCAGTAATTTCTTCGAGCGGCCGCTCGCGCCGTGCCTTTGGCAGATTCGCCAGGATGCCCTCACGGTCGGCAGGCGAGCGCTCCTGGCCGAGCTTGAATTTGCCTTCCAGGCGCTCTATTTGCATCTCGAATCCGACAGCGCGCGCCAGCGATGCTTCCACTTGGCTATCCGGCACCTGAGTGATATCGTAGCCCGTACCTTCATAGGTCTCGAACTTGTCAACCAGTTTGAGCAGCAATGCCCGCAGCGCCTTCGGCTCCGTGACCGCGGTCAGCTTGCCCGTTGCATGTACTGCAGCAAAATTCCAGGTCGGGAAGCCCGATCGTGCCGCATACCAGGCCGGTGAAATATAACCGCTCGGGCCGCGAAATACGGCGACGGCCTCCTGCTTGTGGTCAAACGCGCTCGTCTGCTCATTCTGTTTCGATATGTGGCCGCGGATCGTCCCAAGCGATCCAGCCATGCGATCCAGCAACACCGGAACGTGGGTAATCCGGGGTGTTGGCGAGGCCGTAACCAGGTCTATGAACGCGAATTCATCCATGAAGTCCTGCAGGAACTTACGGTCCTCGACTAAATGCGCTTTCGGGATATAGAGCGACGGCGGTGCCCCGCCGCCTGTTTCCTGGGCCTCAGCGGCCAGCGCAGTAATCACGATGGAAGATAACAGTTCGCGCCGATTCATCCTGATTTCCTCGTTTCTGAATCGGAATTCCATTTTGGAACTCCCCGAACAGTATTATATAAATATTCGGTGTAGAAGATCCAAGATTCCGAAACAAGGAACGCTCCCCCTTTGCCCCTATCGGCAACGGGTAGTTGACCTGTACAATGCGTCCAGATGCTTCGGCAACGGATTGGTCTGGTCTTTCTCTTGATGGCGGGGGCGATGTTCGGCGCCAACGACGCGTTGACCAAGGAGAGCCTCCAGACTGGCGGTCGACAGCATGGGTACTTCCTGTTCGTCCCCACGTCGGCCTCGGCGGGCGCGCCGTTGCTCGTGCTGCTGCACGGCTCCGGGCACGATGGCCGTTCGCTGATCGACCCTTGGAGGCAACTGGCTTCGAAGGAGGGAATCGTGCTGGTAGCGCCGAATTCGATCGACCCATCTGTGTGGCAGGCGCCTACGGATGGGCCAGAACCGCTGGTGGCGATCATCGAGACCGTCCTTCACAAATACAGCCTGGATGGCAAGCGGATCTATTTGTTTGGACACTCCGGTGGCGCGGCGTTCGGTCTGCTGCTGGCGATTGGGAAGCCGGGCTATTTCGCGGCGATAGCGGTTCACGCGGGAGCCTTGCACGCAAAGGCCGAAGGTCTGGTGCAACAGGTCACGGTGAAGACACCGATACAGGTGCAGGTGGGCGCGCGGGATCCTGAGTTTCCGTTATCCGCGGTGCGTCACACCCGCGATCTGTTTGCCGCGGCAGGCTTCGAATTCGAGTTGAGGGAGATCGCCGGACACGATCACAACTACTACGCCATTTCCGAGCAGGTCAATCGTACTGCCTGGGCTTTCCTGAAGGGTAGGGTGTTGGATCACTAATGAAAGAGAGAGAGTCCAACACCGTGGCTCGCTGCCGTCATCTTGCGGGCGAAGCCCCGACCTACACCCAATATAGGCCGTGATTTCCCGCCCTCCGGCCGGCACGCCAACCTCCTGTCGACGCGCCGCTCTGGAGCGTACGCCACTGCCTAATGGCTGTCGCCGTCGTGATCCACGTCGCCGGCCTTCAACGCCGCCGCGCTCAGTTGCACGGTGTCCTGAACATCGGAAGTGGACGAGGCTGGCTTTTGAGCCGGCTTCGACTGCGTAAACAGATCGGCTACGTTTGATGTACTGCCTATTGAACTCACCGTCATAAAATTCATCCTCTAGTTTGGACTTATCGGCTCAATCCTGCCCACTTTCGAATCAATTCGCGTCCAGTTCAACAATCTTGCAACTCAATTTTCCCTGTTATCAGTAATTTCCCTTTTTCCACACCGGGAAACCGCCTGCCCGCCAGCTACCGTAGGGTCGTATGTCAGACCCTGTCGCCACCACCTCCCAGGCCGCCGTGCCCACTCCGTTTTTCTTTCATGCCGCCGATTACATCATCCGCGGCGAAGATCCTCAACAACTCGAAGCCTTGTTTGCAGGCTTTCAGTCCTGCCTCCGGCCCCAAGGACCCGTCGAGCAATTAACGGTCTTCACCATGGTCCTCGCTCAATGGAGTAAGCAGCGTTGGGGCCGCTTCGAAGTGGCGCTCATGAATTCCGCCGCCGATGCGCTCTCCCTTCTCGCCGATCCCGCCGCCAACCGCACGCTCCTCCAGGTCGAGCGCCGCATCGCTCACGAAGAGCGCCGTTACACCATCGCCTTCGCCGACCTCCGGCGCCTCCAAAAGGAGCGCGCCGCCGCCCAACCGTCCCCGGAACCACCAGATAACAAGATACCTGCGGAAAATCGGCTTCGTTCGGCGGAACCTCCTCTTCCACCCCATCCTCCCGCCGGCCGGCCGCTGCCACCCAAGGCGCCTCCCTCCAGGCCATCGTACACACTGTCGCCGCTTTCATTCCGGCAAGCCTGAATCCGGGCCTTTTCAGTCGCCATACCCTCTGCCGCCGTGCGTTCTTCGTCTACAATATAGGGTAATGTCCAGATCTTTGTTTGCCACTTTTGCGGCTCTTTTGATGCTGGTTGCGGCCGGCTCTGCGCAGAGCGATAAGAAATGGGTCTTCAATAAAGCAGACCTTGAAGTCTACATGCGGCACCTCTGGCTGCTGCCGCCGGCGGTCAGCGTCACGGTGGCGGATCCCAAGCCCGCCGCGGATTTGCCGGGGTTCCAGGAAGTCTCCATCAAACTGACCCAGGGACAGGCCTCACAGGACGATACGGTCTACATCTCAAAAGAGGGCAAGATCTTTCAGGCCACCGTCTACGACGCAAACCTCAACCCTTTCAAGAAGGACCTGGATCGCCTCAAGACACAGTTCCAGCCCAGCCTCGGAACACCCGGCGCTCCGGTCGTGCTGGTGGTCTTTGCGGATTTCCAGTGCCCCCATTGCAAGATTGAAGCTGAGATGCTGCGGGAGAATCTGATCAAGAATTATCCCACCCAGGTCCGTCTCTACGCCATCGACTTTCCCATCGAGTCGCTGCATCCCTGGGCCAAAGCTGCGGCCACCGGCGGCCGTTGCGTTTTCCGCCAGGATCCCGGCTCCTATTGGGAATATTCCGACTGGATCTTCCAACATCAGGATTCCATCACCCCTGAGAATCTCAAGGACATCGCCATGATCTGGGCTAAGGACCGCAAGGACGTGGACGCCCTGCAACTCGCCCAGTGCATGGATACCAAAGCCACTGAGAAGGAAGTGGACGCCGAGCTTGAAGAAGGCCACGCCTTGAACATCGAGTCCACTCCCACCCTCTTCGTCAACGGGCGGAGGATCGCCTCTGCAATTTCCTGGGCGGCGGGGAACAACAGCGCCGGACTGAAGGACGTCATCGACAATGAGATCGAATACCAGAAGGTGGCCAACAACGCCGGTGAGAATTGCGGCTGCGATTTGCAGCTCAACGTGCCCGGTCTTCCCAAGTCCGGCACTTCCATCATCAAGAAGAACTAGTTAGGAATCGAAACCCCATGAATGCGAATCAGCGCCGGCTTCTATGGCTGGTTTTGTGCACGGCTCCACTTGTTTATGGCGCCGAAGCCAAGATTGACCCAACACTTTACTTGAACGATGTTAAGTTCCTGGCATCACCGGAGTTAAAGGGCCGCGCCACCGGCAGCCCTGAACTCGAAAAGGCAGCCGCTTTCATCGCCGGCAAGTTCCGCGAGTTCGGCTTACAGCCGGTACCTGGGAATGCTTATCTGCAGAGCTTTCCCGTGACCACGGATGCCCGGCTGGGTAAGCAAAACCACTTCACTTTCCGCGACAACGGCCGCGTCACCACCCTGCATATCGCCGACGACTTCATTCCCTTCAATTATTCCTCGGCCGTGAAGTCGAGCGGCCCGGTGGTCTTTGCCGGCTATGGCATCACGGCGCCCGAATACCACTATGACGATTACGCCGGTCTCGATGTAAAGGGTAAATTTGTGTTGGTGTTGCGTCACGAACCTCAAGAAAACGATGAGCACAGCATCTTCGCCGGCAAGGCCCTCACGGCTCATGCCCAGTTCGTCAACAAAGCCGCCAATGCCAAGATGCACGGCGCCGCCGGGTTGATCCTCATCGACGACCATGCCAACCACCCCGATGAGCCCTGGGAGATGCAGAAATTTGGTTCCACCGCCGGCCCGCTCGACGCCGGAATTGCCGTCCTTCAGGTGAAGGAAGAGAAGATCGACGGCTGGTTCCAGGAATCCGGCAAGAGTCTCCCCGCCGTGGAAGCCGCCATCGATAAGGACCTCAAGCCGCAGTCGTTCGCCTTTCCCGCCACCCTGCAGGTCGATACCGGTATCGATATCGAACGCCTCGTCAAAACCGTTCACAACGTCGTGGCCTATATTCCCGGCGAAACTGCCGAGTACGTCATCGTCGGCGCGCATTACGACCACCTGGGTATGGGCGGCCAGTATTCCCTGACTCCTTCGGTCGTCGCCATCCATCCCGGCGCCGACGATAATGCGTCGGGCACCGCCGGCGTCATCGAACTGGCCCGCTGGTATTCCAAACAGCCAAAACAAAAACGGGGCATTTTGTTTTTGTCCTTCGCCGGGGAGGAAATGGGCCTGCTCGGTTCGGCATATTATGTGGCACATCCCGAACTGCCGGAGAAAAACGCCGTCGCCATGATCAATATGGATATGATCGGCCGCATCCGCGAGGGCAAGGTCTATATCGGCGGCGTCTCGACCGGCACCGGCCTGCGCGCCATGCTCGACCAGGCTACCCCCAGGTACAAGCTCAAAATTGATTATTCGGAAGGCCCCGAAGCCGGCTCCAGCGACCACACCTCCTTCACCAGCGTGCAGATTCCGGCCCTGTTTTTCTTCTCCGGATTGCATGCCGATTACCACAAGCCCAGCGATACCTGGGACAAGATCGACGCCCCGGATGCCGCCACTCTCCTGAGCCTGGTGGCGGAAGTGGCGGACGATTTGCGCGCCGTGGATCCCCGTCCGGAGTTTGTCCACGTGGCGCCCCAAACACAGCCCATGGGAGGCACTTCGGGTTCCGGGTATGGCCCCTGGTTCGGCTCCATTCCGGATTTCGGCGAAGGCATCAAGGGCGTGAAGTTCGCCGACGTGCGCGAAGGTTCTCCCGCCGCCAAAGCCGGCTTCAAGGCCGGCGATGTGATGATTGAATTCGACGGCAAGAAGATCGACAACCTTTACGATTTCACCTACGCCCTGCAAGCCAAGAAACCAGGCGATGAAGTGGTGGTGAAAGTCCTCCGCGACAATCAGCCCGTCGAAGCAAAAGTCTTGCTGACGAAGCGCCAGTAGTCGAAAAGCCACATCGACACTCATTCAATTCCCAGGTGGCGTGGGCGGTTCCGCCCGCGCGCTCCAGTTTCTTGCCCTCGCCCCGCCTCCGTGACGCAGGCACGCTGGCAGACGCTCCCGGAATGGCTGCGGGCCCGCTTTCCAGCCGGCGAAGCCGGCCCGGGTGCTATCCTTGCTTCAATCGGTGCCCTGGGGCGAAGCCCGGCCAGCACTCCTGAATGGAACCTATGCGCATTCTCGTAGTCGGCGCCGGCTCGGTAGGCGGCTATTTCGGCGGGCGGTTGTTGCAGGCCGGGAGAGATGTCACTTTCCTGGTGCGGCCCGCCCGGGCGGCCTCGCTCGCTGCCGCTGGACTGCGCATCCGCAGCCCGCACGGCGATGCCGATCTTCCGCATCCCCCCGTTGTGCTGGCCGAAGTTCTACACCAGACCTTCGATCTGATCTTGCTCAGTTGCAAGGCTTATGATCTGGGAAACGCCATCGAATCCTTCGCCCCCGCAGTCGGGCCGGGCACTCTGGTTCTGCCTCTGCTCAACGGCATGCGGCATCTCGACGTGCTCGACGGGCGCTTCGGTGCCGCCCGCGTGCTGGGCGGAAAATGCCAGATCGCCGCCACCTTGAGCCCGGCCGGCGAAGTGCTGCACCTCGGTGACATCCAGACTCTGACCTTTGGTGAGCGCCAGGGCGGCATCTCTGGCCGCGTCCGCGCCATCGAAAGCGAATTGTCCGGCGCTGTTTTCAGCGCCCAGGCCAGCCCTCGGATTCTGCTTGAGATGTGGGAAAAGTGGGTTTTCCTCGCCACGCTGGCCGCCGGTACCGGTCTGATGCGCGCCAGTGTCGGGGAGATCGTCCAGGCCCCCGGCGGCGCCGCCTTCCTGCTCGCCCTGCTGGCGGAATGCGCCGCCATATCCCAAGCCCACGGCTACTCCGCGCGCGAAGAGACGCTACAGCGCGCCACCGCCTTGCTCGCCGCGGCCGGCTCTCCGCTGACCGCTTCCATGTTCCGCGACGTCGAGCGCCACGCCCCCACGGAGGCCGACCACATTCTGGGCGACCTGATCGACCGCCGCGGCCCGCGGCCGGGCGTCTGCCTGTTGGATGTGGCTTACGTCCATCTGAAGGCCTATGAAGCGCGCCGGCTTCAGTCGCTCCCGCCGGTCTAGCGCCTTGTCCGCTGGATTGGTTGCCATCGGGAACCTCCGGAATAGGTGCGAACCCTGGCAGAACCGCGACCGTAAGGGAGCGCTCGCCCACGGACTGAAGCACTAATCCACCCGGTCAAGGTATTAGACCCCGGCGCTACAACTTCCGGCCTCACACCGCTAAAATAGATACAGTGCTGAATTTCCCCGCCACCTTGCGCGCCTTGCAGTATCGCAACTTCCAGTTGTTTTTCGTCGGACAGATCATCTCGCTGTGCGGCACCTGGATCCAGACCCTGGCGCAGGGCTGGCTGGTCTACCGCTTGACCGGATCGCTGGTGTTGCTCGGCGGCATCGGTTTCGTCGGCCAAATTCCGCTCTTTCTGCTCTCTCCCATTGCCGGTATTGTGGCCGACCGTTACAACCGGCAGCGCGTCGTGATCGCCACTCAGACCTCCTCCATGGTTCTAGCCTTCGTCCTGGCGGCCCTCACTCTCACCAACACCGTGCACGTCTGGCACATCTTCGTGCTTTCGGCGATTCTGGGCGTGGTCAACGCCTTCGACATCTCGGCCCGCCAGTCCTTCATTGTGGAGATGGTGGGCAAGCCCGACCTGATGAATGCCATCGCGCTGAACTCTTCCATGTTCAACGCCACCCGCATCGCCGGTCCGGCTATTGCGGGCCTGATGATCGCCGTCTTGGGTGAGGGTTGGTGCTTCTTCGTCAACGGCGCCAGCTACATCGCCGTGATTGCCGGTTTGCTGCTGATGCGCGTCCCGCCCCTGGAGCGGCCGCCGCGCGAAGGTTCACCGCTCAAGAACATGATCGATGGCTTTCGTTTTGTGGCCCAAAGTCCTCCCATCTATTACCTGCTGGCTGTACTGGGCGTCATCAGTCTGGCCGGTTCCCCGTTCACCGTTCTCATGCCGGCCTTCGCCGACCGCGTTCTGCATGGCGGTCCGAAGGCGCTGGGCTGGCTGATGGGCTCTAGCGGCGCGGGCGCGCTGTGGGCCGCGCTCATCCTGGCGGGCCGCCGCCACCTGGCCGGGTTGGGCCGCTGGGCCGCCATCGCCGCCGCCAGTTTCAGCCTGTGGCTCATCGCCTTTGCCTTCTCGCACACCTTCTGGCTTTCCGTCGCTCTTCTGATGCCCGTCGGCTTCTCCCTGATGATCCAGGTCGGCGCAACCAACACTCTAATCCAGAGTATGGTTCCAGACAACCTGCGCGGCCGCGTCATCTCCATTTATGCCATGACGCTGCTGGGCCTGGCGCCATTTGGATCCCTGGCCGCCGGTTTCGTGGCCGACCGTCTCGGCGCACCCAAAGCCATTGCCATTGGTGGCGCGGTCTGCCTCATCGCCGCCCTGCTTTTCTGGACGCGCCTGCCGGCCTTTCGCGACGAGGCCCGCCGGATGATCCTCGCGCAGGATATGGGCGCCCAGAACCTGGAAGCCAAAGTGGCTGGTCAGTAGCCCAGTTCGACTTTTATTCTTTTTACAATCAGCCAGATAGCCCAGAGTCGTTGTTCCTGGCGTTTGCTATTGTAAAGGCGGATGAGCACACTCTGCTTCGGCCACCCCGGTCTCCGGAATCGGCCCGCCTTACGGTTGAATGGCAAGAGCAGGCAAGCCTTGCGCCACGGCGCCACGGTTGTAGGCCGGCACCTCTACGTCCATCAGCTTGCGGTACCGTTCCGTCACCGCGCGAAGCTGAGTTTCCAGATCGTTCACCAGCCCGATGGCCGTTTCCGTTGGCGCATAATCGGCGCCGCCGGAGTACTTGCCCGTTCCCGTTCCCAGGGAACCGTTCAGCCAGAGAAAGTTCAAGTAGAGGCGAGCCGCGTCGGAATCGTATTTTTCGTCGCTCAACGCGTCGGAAGGCGAAATCAGCTGGAACTCCACATCCTGTAACTTGCCGTCCAACTGTTCCATGGCGGGCGCGGCCTTGTGCGACTTCCGGTAGTCTTCGATCTGTTTACGCAGCCGCTCGATCCGGTTGGTCATATCGGCAACCACGCTGATGTCTTCGCGCACCTTCAGTTGCAGCCGCACGGAGGCTTGGATATCCGCCTCGGTACCGTGGCTGTAAGGCGGCAGGACAATCTCCAGCGGTTGCGCATAGGTGTGGCCGTCGACAATCAGATGGACCGAATAGTGACCCGGCGCTGCGATCGGTCCGAACTCGGCGGCTTCGATGCCCTTATGCGCCACCGGCCGCGTTTCCGAACCCTGAAAGCGCGGCTCATCCCAGATATGCGGATTTTCCGGCGGCGTGGTGCGCAGCGCCACCAGCGTCGGCGGCTCATACCGCAGATCCCAGTCGATCCGGTTGAGACCGGGCTGCAAGTGGTCGGGCTGCAAGTGCGCCACCGGCCGGCCGGAGGAATCCAGCACTTGAATCTCAATGGCGTCAGGAGGAGTATTGAGGACGAAGCTCAACGTAACGGCGGCGCCATCCAGCAATCGGACCGCCGCACGCGGCTCCAGCAATCGAGGCGGCGCCGCGGCATCCTGGGCGTACAAGCGGCCGCCGAGGATCACCAACACGATAGCCGCGACAAATCCGTTCCGCATCTCGCTTGCAGTGTATGCGATTTCAGGCTCAGGCGGCAATCGCGCGAAACTGCGCCAGGATCGCCCGCGCCGTGTGGGGCAGGATGGTATCCGAATGGTATCCTGCGGACCGAGTGTCACTCGGTCCAGCCGGGCGGAAGCCCGGCCTTGCCAAAGTGTACCTTGCGGGCAGGCAGGCCGATCCTATAAACTTCCCTTACCGGAATCTCCTATATGTCCCAACCTATTGTGTCTTTATCGAATCGCTGGCATCGCAACCTGTGCGCGGGTTTGCTCGGCGCCGTGTTCTTGGCCTCGCCGGCGGCGGCGCAGCAACGCGGCGGACCGGGCGGCGCAGCACCGGCCGCTCCATCCAGCCCCACTTTCCGGTTCATGGGACCGGCCGTCGGCAATCGCATTTCAGCCGCGGCCGGAATTCCCGGCGACCCCACCACGTACTATGTCGGCGCCGCATCGGGCGGTGTCTGGAAATCTACGGACTCCGCGCAGAGCTTCGTCCCAATCTTCGATAAGCAGGATGTGCAGGCCATTGGCGCCCTGGCCGTCTCGCGCTCCAATCGCGACGTGGTATGGGCCGGCACCGGCGAAGCGTGGGCCATTCGCGATAGCGACATGATGGGCGACGGCGTTTACAAATCCGCCGACGCCGGCGCTACCTGGACCAATATGGGATTGCGCGAAACCGGCCGCATCGGCCGCATCGTCATCAATCCCACCAACCCGGATAATGTCTTCGTCTGCGCCGCGGGCCGCCTGACGGGCCCGCAGCAGGAGCGCGGCGTATTCCGCACCACCGACGGCGGCAAGACCTGGGACCGCTCTCTGTTCGTCGACCCCGACACCGGCTGCTCCGGTCTCTCCATGGATGCCTCCGACCCCAAGACCCTGGTGGCCGGCGAATGGCGCGTGGTGATGCACCCCTACGCCATGTTCAGCGGTCTGCCGGAAAGCCAGTTCACCGCCCATGGCCCGGGCAGCGGCGTGTACATCACGCACGACGCGGGGGCCACCTGGAAGCGCATTGAAGGCCATGGCATGCCCAAACCTCCCGTCGGCAAAGTAGATGTCGCCATCGCGCCTAGCAACTCCAAACGCATCTACGCGCTGATCCAGACGGCCGACCAGGGCTCCATCTGGCGCTCCGACGACGGCGGCGAGAATTGGACCAACGGAAGCTGGCAGCGTGCCTTGATCGGGCGCGCCGGCTATTACATCCACATCGACGTTTCCCCTTCGAACCCCGATGAAGTGCTGGTAGCCAACAGCAGCTTCTGGGTTTCGACGGATGGCGGCAAGAGTTTTCTGACTAAGAACTGGGGCGGAGACACTCACGATATCTGGATCGACCCCACGAATGCCAACCGCATTCTGGTGACTCACGATGGCGGCATGTATGTCACCACCGACCACGGCGCCACATCCGCGGCGCGAGTCACTCTGCCCATCGGACAGATGTATCACGTCGCCGTGGATAACGACGTTCCCTACCATATCTACGGCAATATGCAGGACGATGGCACCATGCGCGGGCTCAGCACCGTGCAGGAAGCCGGACAGAACGTGCCTGGCCAGGCCGCCGGCGCGGGGCGCGGTGGACGCGGCGCGGGCGGTGGCGGCGGGCGCGGCGCCTTTGCCGGAGGCGGCGGAGTGACAGCAGGCGCCTGGGATCACGGCTTGGGCGGATGCGAATCCGGCTTCACCGTGCCCGATCTCACTAACAGTGACTTCATCTGGGCATCCTGCTACGGCAACGAAGTGACTACTTACGATTACAAGACGAAGGTGGCGCGCTCCGTCAGCCCTTGGCTGCATACTCTCGATTCGGAGCCCGACAAAGTCAAATACCGCTGCCACTGGACACCGCCCTTAGTCATTGATCCCTTCGACCATAACACCGTCTACTATGGCTGCCAGGTAATTCTCAAAACCACCAACGGTGGAACCAGCTGGAAGGAAATCAGCAAGGATCTCTCCCACAACGATCCGAAGTATATTGTCTCTTCCGGCGGCATTGTGGGCGATAACCTCGGCCAGTTTTACGGCGAGGTGGTCTTCTCCATCGCGCCTTCTGAAATCCAGAAGGGCCTCATCTGGGCCGGCACCAACGACGGCAAGGTCTGGTACACCACCAACGGCGGCGACGACGGCTGGCACGATGTCACGGCCAATATCAAAGGACTCCCCGGCGCCATGGGCGTAATTTCGAAGATTGAGCCTTCGCATTTCGATCCGGCCACCGCCTATGTCGCGGTGGATTTCCACCTGATGGATAACCGAGAACCGTGGCTCTATAAGACCACCGATTTCGGCAAGACCTGGACGAAGATCACGGGCGACCTGCCTACCGGACACCCTCTTTCCTACGCCCGAGTGATTGCCGAAAATCCCAATAAGAAGGGTATGTTGTTCGCCGGAACCGGCAACGCTCTGTTTTACAGCATGGACGTCGGCTCGCACTGGATCCAGATGAAGGACGGCTTGCCGGCCGCGCCGGTCTCCTGGATCGTCGTGCAGAAACAGACGCACGATCTGGTGATCGCCACGTATGGCCGCGGCTTTTACATTATGCCGGACATGACGCCGCTGGAGCAGGGCGTTACGCCAGAGACCGTAACCTCCGCGGTGGAGTTTCTGTCGCCGCGTCCGGCTTACCGCCAGGCCCGCGGCGGCCGCGCCGATTGGACCTTCGTGCTGAAGGAAGCTCCCAAAGCCCCGATCGAGTTGCAAGTGCTGGACGCCGCCGGCGCGCCGGTCCGCAAGTTGCCGAACATCACGGGAACGGCCGGATGGAACCGGGCTTCGTGGGACATGCACTATGATCCGCCGCGCCTGGTGGCGCTGCGCACCACCCCCGCGGAAGATCCGCACATCTTCGAAGAGCCCCGCTTCCAGAATCGGGAGACGCGCACCATTACGCATTGGGGCATCTCTCAAAACGAGCCCGGACCCTTGGTGGGACCCGGCAAGTTCGTTCTGCAAATGACCGTGGACGGACAAAAGTATACGCAACCCATCGACATCCTGCGAATGCCGGATTCGCACGGCACCGACAACGACCTGCAGGCTTCCGCGCGGCTCCAACTCAAGGTTCGCGACGACATCAGCGCGGTCTCCGACATGACCAATCAGCTGGAGTGGATGCGCCATCAGCTGGAAGTGGAGAGCAAGGACATGACGAGCCAGGGCGGCAAGGAAGCGCTGCTGAAATCCATGGCCGACATCGATAAGAAGATGCAGGATGTGGAGTATCGGTTGATTTCGCGCTCCGAAGCGCTCAGTGACGATAAGTACTTCGTGACTCAATACCAGCTCTATCTGAATTTCATGTGGCTGGAAGGCGAGATCGGCGGAGGCGCCGGCGATGTAGCGGGCAGCGGCGATTATCCACCCACCGAAACGGCCTACGGGCTGGTGCTGGGCCTGGAGAAGCAGTTACAGACCGTGCAGGCGCAATACAAGACGCTGTTAGACAAAGACGTGGAGACTTACAATAAGTCGATTGAAGGAAGCGGCTTGAAGCCGCTGCCCAAGACAGGAGCGCCGCCGGCACCCATTATTCAGGGTGGTCGCGGCGGCGGCGGCAACTAAATCAGAAAAGTGGAGGCATCAAGAACAGATGCCTCCACTTATTCGAAGGGCTTGGGCGGAAGCAGGAACTGCATTCCGAAATAGCCGACAAAGGAAGGTTGGCCGTCGCGCGCCGCCGTCATGCTACGGCCGGCCATCACCAGAAGAATAAATGGCGGGTGTATCTTGTAGCGCAATCCGCCGTCCAGGGTTTGCTGATTGTTTGAGTGATTGAAATTGCTCAAGGAGTAGAACTCAGCATCCAGTTCCAGGTTCTTGGTCACGTCGTGTCCAATCACAAAGCCTGCGAGCCATCCATCCGGCCCTTTGTGAACGGCGTTGTAGCCCAATTCCCAATTGATATCCACCGGGCCGAGTTTCTTGGTGAATTCGACCGGCAGCAGCAGGCTGGCGCCTGGCGGCGTAATGCCGCGCCGCACGGAGTTATCGGGATTGTTGATCGATACCTGGGGGAAGACGGATATCCCGAGACCGTTTTTTTCGTTGTCGTAGAACCGCCATTTCACGCCCAATTGGTCTTGCCCGATGCCATACTCCGCTTTGCCGCTGCCAAAGCGGTCGCGTAGCACCGCATTCTCAAAAGTAAGCTGGATCCGCTCGCCGAGTCCGAAGTTGATATCGACGTCGGGCGTGTGACTGACCGACAAGCCGTTGTATAAGAACGGCATGTATCCGATGTTGATTTCCCAGTTATTGGTGCCCGGAGTTCCCGGATCGTTGGTGTAATATGGCGGGCCGCCTTGTGCCCGGACCAGCGCTGGGGCGAGCAGAAGGCTCACTGCCAGCACGACGGCGGCGGAAATGCGTGTCTTTGTTTCGTGGATCGACATGTTGGTGCTTTAGTAGGGATGGTAGGAAGCGCCCAGGGCGCTCCCTACCTGGGATCGCATGGCGGGAAGCTTGTTCCCGACAGTGGCTGATCGGTTACTTGCCAACGACAACAACCGAGAAGGAGTCCGGTACCATCTGGCGGGCCGGTCCGCGGCCACCCTTCTTATCGGTAGAGGGTGCGGCACCCGCCGGAGGCGCGGGTGGCGCGGCGTACTCGGCCGCAATCAGCAGAATCCTGTCGGTCTTGGTGTCGATTGTCAGGGTCTTGGCGCCGTTCATGGTCTTGACTTCCTGTTCCACCGCGAAACTGGTGGGGCTGTTCTCCTTAATTACAGTCAAGGTGCCATTGCCATGCGAACTGAAGGCTTCCATGGTCTTGGGGTTGAAGCCGGCGCCGTCGCTCGATCCGCCCAGCGGAAGGGTGGCGAGGACCTTGCCGTCCTTGGCGCTGAGGATCACCATGGCTTGAGGCTCGCGGCAGGCCGCGAAGAGGATATCATTCTTCCCATCGAGAGCCAGGCCGGCACATCCGTCGCCTTTGCCCGCCAGGTCGAAGTGCGTCTTGACGGTGAGCGTTTTGGCATCGACTACGGCGATGTTGTGAGCGTCTTCGATGTCCACATAGATGGTGCCCTTACCGTCGGTGGCTGCCTGTTCCGGCGCGCCGCCCAGGTCGTCAATCGTGCCGACGATGGAGCCATCCTTGGCGTCGATTACCGTGGCGTGCGGCTTGGCGTGGCTCAGAATGTAGACGCGGTCATTAAACGCGTCGTACAGGTATCCGTCCGGGCTTCCCTTCACGTCAATCGTCTTGATGGTATTCAACGTCTTGGTGTCAAACATGACCACCGGGCTACTGCTGGCGAAACCGTGACCGGACTTGGCTGACGCCGTGGCGCCATGCACTCTCATCGTGTTGGCGACGGTTCCCACTTTTTCCATGGTGTCCAGGTTGAACACGTCAATCCGTCCCGGATTTGCGCTGCGCCCAATATACAGCCGCCGGCCTTCGGAATCCGCAGTCACGTAGTCAAAGCCGCCATCCCCACCGACTTTGGCAACCTTAGTCACTTTGTAGGGCCCCGTGACAGGGGCCTGGGCCAGCGCGAGGATCGCCAGCGAGGCGATCGATAGTAACGTTACAAAACAGAATCTTCGCATCAGTTTCTCCTTGATTTTCCGATTACCGACACCTGGAAGCCGGCAGGCAGAAACGCCAACCCGATACCCAAAATCGGTAGAACCTACAGCATTGGAAGCCTTCAGTATAGAATCTGACACATGAACAGAGGATGAATCAACGCGGCAGCGCGATGGTAAACGTGGCGCCTTTTTCCGGTCCGGTGACCAGCGACACGGAGCCGTGGTGGGCTTCGGCAATCCACTTGACGATGGCGAGGCCCACGCCGAAGCCGCCATCACGGCGGGAGCGGGCCGCATCAGCGCGGTAAAAGCGCTCGAAGAGGTGCGGAACCGCTTCGGGGGAAATGCCTACGCCAGTATCGGTGATGCGGATGCGGAATTGAGAGTGCTCGACTTCAAGCGCAGCCGACACATGGCCGCCTGGGGGCGTGTAGCGGATGGCGTTGTCGAGCAGGTTCATCACCATGCGGCGTAGCAGGACTTCGTCGCCGCGGAACGCGAGATCGCCGGCGGCCGAGCATTCGAGCGTAATGCCGCCGGCCGAGGCGAGCGATTGCGCGGAGCGGCAACATTCGCCCAGGAGGTCGTTGAGATAGAATTTCTCCGATTGCAGGTTGAGCCGGCCGGCGTCGGCGCGCGCCAGATTAAGAAGGTCGTCTACCAGGCGCGAGAGGCGGCGCGATTCGTCCTGGATGATGGCGAGCGCTTCGCGGTATTCGTTAACCGAGCGGTCCTGGGAAAGAGCGACATCGGCTTCGCCGCGGATGATGGAAAGCGGTGTCCGGAGCTCATGCGAAGCATCGGCGACGAAGCGCCGCATACTCTCAAACGACAGGTCGAGACGCGAGAGCAGTTCATTGAAGGAGGCTGCCAGGACGGCCAACTCGTCGGCCGCTTTGCCAATTTCCAGTCGGGTATTGAGACTGCCGGCGGTGATGTGGTGGGCCTGCTGAGCCATCCAGCCGAGGGGCGCCAGGCTGCGGCCGGCGAGCCAAAAACCGCCAAGCCCGGCCAGACCGATCATCAGCGGCAGAGCCAGCAAGAGGATGCGGCGGAGCAGTCCGAGATCAGCCGCAACCTGGTCCAGAGGTTGAACGGCCACCACGAAGTAAGTCTGGCGTTCGATGGCCTCACGGTGGACGGCCGCGCGAGCGCCGTGAGGCCCGACGGTGGGGAGGGCCAGCAGCAGATCGAAGGCCGGATTTGCGGCAGCGCCGCCGGCCAGAAGATCCACTTCCGTCTGTCCCAGCGGGGAACTGGCGGCGAGTAAGTGCCGGCCAGCCAGAACGGCAACCGTGCTGCCTCGCAAGCGCATCCCGGACACTGCCTCCGGGGCGGCCTTGGCCATGTCTCCCTTCATCTCATCCATTTCATCCAGCAGCATGGCGGCGGTGGTGTTAGACTCCACTGCCAAGGTTTCGTCCAACCGATGTTCCAGCACGTGGCCCAGGGCGGCCTGCAGAAACAGGCTGAAAAGCACGAACAGGACCGCGAAGAAGAGCACGTACCAAAGAGTGATGCGGAAGCGGAATGTGTTAAAACGCATTCGCCACCAGCTTTCCGGCGCGGCGAGGGTTAGTCATCGGCAGCTTCCGTGTTGGCGCTGAGGATGTAGCCTTCACCGCGGCGCGTGCGGATCAAACGGCTGGCGCCGCCGCTTTCCAGGCGCGCGCGCAGGCGTTTGATATAGACATCGATGACGTTGGAAAAGGCGTCGAAGTTTTCGTCCCAGACGTGCTGGGCAATCTGCTCGCGGCCCACCACGCGGTCCTGGTTGAGGACCAGAAATTCCAGGAGCGCATACTCCTTGGCGGTGAGACTGACGGCTTTGCCGCCCCGCGTCACGGCGTGGCTGGCGGTATTCAGCACCAGGTCGCCCACGCGGCAGACCTGCGCGCGCAGCACTTTGGCGCGGCGGGAAAGGGCGCGCAAGCGGGCCAGCAGTTCCTTGAAGTCGAAGGGTTTGGCCAGATAATCGTCGGCGCCAGAATCGAGACCTTCCACGCGGTCGTCCACGGTGGCCCGCGCAGTCAGCATCAGGATGGGCGTGGAGAAACCGGCGCTGCGCAGTTCGCGACAAACTGTGTGGCCGTCCTTGATGGGCAGCATGACATCGAGGATCACCAGGTCGTACTGGTTGACGGCCGCTTGATAGAGGGCCTGTTCGCCATCAGGCGCGATATCGACGGCGTAGGACTGTTCGCGCAAACCGCGGGCGATGAATCCGGCCACGCGAGCTTCGTCTTCCACCAGCAGAATGCGCACATAGCCATTGTGATGGAACTTGACGGAACCTACAACGGGCGGCGGATGCGGCGGCGAGTTCACGGTAAGATAGACCCAAGGCATGGCGACCATCCAGCAGATTGAGGCGCTGTTTCACGAGGCCCTGTCACTGCCGGCTGGCGAAGACCGGATTCAATGGCTGGACCGGCGCTGCCAGAGCGACCGCAAACTCTTCACGGATGTCTGCCTGCTTCTGAAATCCCACGAGGAGATGGCGGGCCAGGAAATAGAAGAGGAGACGGCGCCGGAGCCATCGCTGCCTTCGGGACAGTTCGGCGCCTACCAGCCGGTGAAACTGATCGGGCGGGGCGGCATGAGCGCGGTCTACCTGGCGGAGCGCACGGACGGGCAGTTTCGCCACACGGCGGCCCTGAAAGTGATGGGCGCGCACCTGGCGGGTCCGGAATTTCTGCGGCGTTTTCGAACCGAGCGCCAACTGCTGGCGACGCTGCACCACGCCAATATTACCAGCCTGCTGGACGGCGGCGTTTCCTCCACCGGCGATCCGTACCTGGTGATGGAATATGTGGACGGTAAGCATCTGGACCAGTATTGCGACAGCCGCAAACTATCGATTGAGGAGCGGTTGCGTCTGTTCCTGCAAGTCTGCGACGCGGTGGCGTACGCGCACCGGCTGCTGATTGTGCACCGGGATCTGAAGCCCAGCAACATTCTGGTATCGTCGGCGGACGCCGGGCAGCCGGGCATGTTGAAGCTTCTGGATTTCGGCACGGCCAGCCTGTTGGCGGAAAACACCGACGCTACGTCAACCGGCATGCGCATGTTGACGCCGCGTTACGCCAGCCCGGAACAGCTGCGCGGCGAGCGGGCCAACACGTCGAGCGACGTCTTTTCGCTGGGCGTGATTCTATACGAACTGCTGACGGGGGCATGGCCCTTTGGCAAAGAGACTTCGATTGTGAGCGAACTGCACCGGGCGGTGGCGGACATTCCGGTAAAGCCGCTGCCCACAGCGATTACGCCGCAGAACGCGGAGGCGCGGTCGGTATCGCCGGAGCAATTGGGGAAGCTGCTGAAAGGCGACTTATCGGCGATTGTGGTGAAGTCACTCGAAAACGACCCGGCGCGGCGGTACGGCACGGTGCGGCAGTTTGCCGACGATGTGACGGCCTATCTGGAAGGGCGGCCGGTGCTGGCGCGTCCACAGACGGCGCTTTACCATGCGCGCAAGTTCCTGAAGCGGCGCTGGCTGCCGGTAACGGCCGCTGTGGTATTTGTGCTGGCACTGGGAACATCCACGATTGTGGCGGTGCACCAGGCCAGGGTGGCGCGGGAACAGGCCACGCGCGCCAAGCACATCAGCGAATTTGCCAAGCACACATTTCTTTCCGCCAGCTCCGTTTGGTCGAGCCCTCTGAGCGGCAAGAGCACGCCGATTCAATTCGGCGACATTCTGGACAATGCGGTGGAACGGGTGGGAGAAGAGTTGAAGGACGACCCGGTGGCCGAAGCCGATTTGCGCGGGACGCTGGGCAGCACGTACGCTGTGCTGGGCGACCCGGTCAAAGGCGAAGCGCAACTGAACCTGGCCATCCATAAACTAAAGCAGACTTCGGAGAAAAACTCGCCGCTGGCGGCTGAGCTGCTGCTGCTGCTGTGCAACGCGCAATCCTACCAGGGCCACTACGTGGAGGCGCTAGCCGCCTGCCGCGAGTCGCTGGCGGTGGCGCGCAAGAGCGGCATGGAAGCCGGCCTGGGCGGCATCATGCACGACACGGCTTTCATGGCGGTGAAGAGCGGAGCTCCGTTCGAAGAGGCCGAAAAGCTTTACCGGGAGGCGTTGTTGCAGCTGCAGCCGGACGCGCTGACGGCGAAGTTTTTCCCGGCCCTGACGAATACGCGGATCGGCGATCTGCGCATCCGGCAGGGCGATCTGACGGACGGCGAGGCGCTGCTGCACGGGGCGGAAAAGGTGCTGCGCGGCGAGCCGGGACCGCCGATTGAGATTGTCCCATCGCTATTGGGCATCGCATACGCAGCACGCGTTCGCGGCGATTATGACGAAGGGCAGAAGTATGCGCAGGAAGCGGTGGATCTGCTGGCCCAGCGTCCCACATCGTATTACGGAAGCGAACAGTTTCAAATGGAACTGGCGGCCAATGAAGCACTGCAGGGCAACGCGGATTCCCTGGAACTGGAACGAGGCGCGTGGCAGAGGCTGCAAGCCGGCACGCTGGCGGCGGTGGAGCGGCTGCGATTCCTGCTGATATCCGGGATTGTGGAAGCGCACTGCGGCTCCGCGCAAACCGCCGAGCGGGACTTGCGCGCGGCCCTGACCATCAGTGAACAGGAAGTGCCGCGCCAACCGGGGGACCGCGTGGAAATTTTTCTGCGGCTGGCGCAATTGTTAAACAGCCAGGGAAGAACAGCGGAAGCCGCGGACCTGGCGACCCGCGGTTTACATACGGCGGAGCGTGCCTACGGTGCGCTGTTTGAGAAGCATCCGCTGGTGGCCGGGTTACGGCAGATCGCTCACTGAGAGGCGGGATTTTCGCGGTTCAGAGAGGGATGACAGGCCACAAGAGACGATGGCCGGTTCTACCGTCAGGCGGTTTTTGAGGGCGGCTTGGGCGGTTCCATGGCCCGGTGAATCACGAACATGATGTAGAGGGCGAAGACCGCCGCGGTCAACAGCGCCACCAGGACGGAGAAAATGCCGTCGATGGTAAGCGCCTGTCCGGTCGAGACCAGATAGCACGCCGCACCCAGAGAAATCACAATCATGAAAATGCCGAAGAGGAATAACAGTCCACGATCAGACATACGCAGTAAGTGTCCCAGCTCCCTTAGAATTGACCTGCATCCGTCAGAATATTGTATAGCAAAAGGCGAAGGGTGGGGCATTCGGCAAGACCGCCGGCGCTAATCGTTGCCGGTCTTCGCCCGGGTCGACAGGCCAGGAGGCCTGTCCCACTGGTTCACTGCTGCGATTTGCGAATGGCTTCGGCGATTTCGGCGGCGGTGGAGCGGGCGGCGTGCATGTAGTTTTCGTTATTGGCGATGCGGTCGAGCAGAGGCAGGAACTGGTCGAGCGCCACCAGACGCTTGCGCTCGTAAGCCGACGCCAGCAGATTGAGCGCGTTCACCAGGCCCAGACGATCGTACTTGGCGGTGCGCTCGAGTTCCAGACGATGCTCGGCCGATTCAGCCATCCGTTCAAACCAATCCTGCAGGGCCCGCGCGGAAAGGTCAGCGGAAAAATTGAATTTGGCCTCCGATTTATCGGCGCCGTCTTCCCAGCGGAAAAGCTTCGTGCCCATAAAGGCCACCTTTGCGGGCGCTTCGAGCGGCGTCTTGAAGTGACCGAGCTTATCGGCCAGGGCGAAGACTTCGCGAGTGTCGGCCTCGCTGAGGTGGAACTTGACGGGAAGCTCGTCATCCACGGCTTCGCGGTAGTCCGCATCGCCGTTGGCTTCCACGGTGACTTCGAGATAAGCGGGAGTGCTGCCGGGAAAGGTGCGCGAGTAAAACAGCCGTGGCGCGGCGGAGGCTGCCACGGCAGCCGCGAAGAGTAGAAGTACAGACCGCTTCATAACGGTAATCATCGTGAAGCCAGCAGGCGGCTGGCGGCTTCATGGGTGGCGTGGCAGATGGCCACGGCCAGAGCGTCCGCGGCATCCTCCGAATCGATGGGCTCAGGCAGGCGCAGCAGAGACTGCACCATCATCTGCACCTGGCTCTTTTCGGCGCGGCCGTAGCCCACCACGCTGACCTTCACTTCGAGCGGAGAATACTCCGCCAGTTTCAACCCGGATTCGGCGATCACCAGCAGGGCGATGCCGCGGACGTGCGCCAGTTTGAGAGCGGTCTTGGCGTTGGCGGAATGAAAAACCTCTTCCACGGCGGCGTAATCCGGGCCGTGTTCGCCCATCACGCGGCGCAGACCGGTGGCAATTTCCAGCAGGCGCTGTTCAAATGGCGATTTCGGACTGGTGCAAATGGTCCCGGCAGCTACAATACGATGATCGCGGCCATCGCTTTCAATCACACCATAACCGGTACGCTGCGAGCCGCAATCAATGCCGAGGACGCGCACGTCAGTCTTCCATCGCCTCGAGTTCCTTCTCATCGATATCGAAGTTGGAATAGACGCTCTGCACGTCATCGTGTTCTTCCAGAGCTTCGCTGAGGCGGAGCATGGAACTGGCGTTCTTGCCTTCGATGCGCGTCAGGTTCTTGGGCACCATCACGACGCCGGCCTCATCGGGAGTGATTCCCGCGGCAGCCAGCGCCTTGAGGACCGCCTCATGCGCTTCGGGAGGCGACAGCACGATCCACTGGTCGCCATCGTCGCGCAGGTCGTCGGCGCCGGCATCGAGAACAATGCCCATCAGCTTTTCCTCGTCGGCCTTTTCAGATGCCACCAGAATCTGGCCTTTGCGCTCGAACATCCAGGCGACGCTACCTTCCGAGCCCATGTTGCCGCCGTTCTTAGAGAAGATATGGCGGATGTCGCTGACCGTCCGGTTGCGATTATCGGTGGCGACATTGACCAGGACGGCGGAACCGCCGGGGCCATAGCCTTCGAACATGACTTCTTCGATCTGGCCGCCCTCCAGTTCGCCGGTGCCGCGCATGACTGCCTTCTTGATGTTGTCGGAAGGCATACTGGCAGCTTTGGCGGCCAGGATGGCCGAGCGCAGGCGAGGATTCCCGTCGGGGTCCCCGCCGCTGCGGGCGGCGATCATGATTTCCTTAATAATGCGCGTGAACGATTTTCCGCGCTTGGCGTCCAGTGCCGCCTTTTTGTGTTTAATCGTAGCCCATTTGGAATGGCCCGACATAAGAACCTCGCAGGCAGGCCCGGCTCATCGCCGGGGGGTGCAAAATGTTATGAATTCAACGTATTGAGGATAGCAGAAATAGGGAAATCGGGTAAAGCGGCAAGAGTGCTAAGGCCGGATATGTGTCAACGCCTCGAATGAGTCGTCCGGTTTCAGGCTGGCCCGTTTTCTTCGCAAACTTCCAATCGCTCAGTTGCCGGCGTTTGGGGGTTCGTCATGTCCCCGAAACCACAGTCCGGGACGTCGAACGCCTATCGGAGGCCGGCCGATTCCGGCGCCGCCTTGAGCGTTACCATCTGGGAAGCGGCGGTCATCCGGTTGGTGGCATCTTCCCGCAACACGGTGCGAAGGCGGTAGCGCCCCGGCGGTGCGCCCAGTTTCATTTCGAGCGAGAGCGGCTGGCCCCGCTTCACCAGCTCGGCGTACGCAGTCTCCTTCAGGTCCAACACAATGGCGCCTTTCCCGCCGGTGACATAGTTTCCGCCGTCATCGGCGAGAGCCGCGATCATGGTGAGCCTCTGCTCGCGGCGTCCATTCTCCTTTTGGAACGGCAACTGTGCGATATCGATACTCAAGATCACGGTGATCAGTTCCGGCGGGTCTTCCGGCTTGGCCGGCGCTACCGCGAATGTCACGGGCAGCTCCCGGCGGACCTCGCTCCCCGTTACCACCTCCGCGAGTAACGTTTCCGGACTGGGTTCCGGGTTCTTCGAATCTTCCGCATAATAGCCCGGACGAGCCTTCAAGGAATATCGGAGTGCCGCGGTAGTCTTTACCTTCAAAGCGTGATAGCGGCCATCCTGGGCCTGGCCCGGAACGATCCCCAGTTCGTAACTGCCCGAGGGAACTCCACCCAGTTCTTTCATGGCGCCCGTGAAATCATTGTTGTCGTGGATATAAGTTCCGCCCGTGCCGTCGGCCAGTCTTCCGAGGATATTCACCAGATCAGGCTTGAGGCGGGTGTCCCCTGTATTGATTCCGGAACCGGTGGCGAAAACGGGAGCGCCTCGCCGGCCGATCATCGGCGCCGGTGATGGCTGCGCCGCAACCAAACCGTACGCGTTTAAGGTATTGATGGTGATGCCATACTTCAGCGCCTTCGCAATCACCCGGTTCACTTCCGCAGTGCTTCCCAGGATTCCCACATTGATGCCCCGGAACACGGGCGAAGCCAGCAGGATGCTCCGCTCCCCTTCGAGAGGCGCGAGAAAGTCCTCGATATCCTCCAGGGTTCGCAGCTTGACATCGATATCCGCGCAGAGGCTACGAATCCTCATGCGGTCGAGAGCATGGTTTAAAACACTCGGGTCGCTCTGGAATGGCATCACCTGGCCTTCCCAGAAGCCGAAGATGGCGGTTTGACCGCCGGAACGCAGGTTTTCCTGGAAAAGCGCTTCGGCCGGCGCCTTCATGTGGTTCATGGCCGCAAAGAGATGGCCCAACAGTTCCATGGGTATCTGGGTCTCGCACTGCTCGATCGGTATCGCGATCAAGTCGTCGATGACGACGGCGACAAAACGCTTGGTCCGCGGGGCGGCAGCCGGAGGTGGAACGGGCCGCTCAGGCAGGGCGGTACCGGAGGACAAAACGGTGGGGTCGTCGGCCGAAAACCAAGCGATCGGTTGGGGTTGGTTGGAATCGTAAACCGTGAAATCGGCTTTCGTCAATCCGGAAACCGGGCGGTCGTGAGAGTCTCGAACCAGGACGGGAATTGCCACCAGTCGTGTTTCCGCCCGGAACGTCGTCGTAGGAAGGGGAGTATACGGGATGACTCCGATGCGAATCTCCGACGAACCGCTTTGAGTTTGCGCCACCAGGCAACCGACGGCGCCGAGCAACAGGGCACGGGCTCTGAGTGACATTAGGAAAGTTGTATCACATTCAGCGCTTGCCAATAGGGCTCGGCGTTATCGCGGTCTCTCCGCCTCAGGGCCGCATTCACGTCCACCTGGGCACGGAGACGGTAAAGCAGCGCTTTGACGGCAAGATGCCCTCCTTAGATTACTTCGCTGCGGCTATCGGCACGGCGGCGTTTGGGGGTTTCGTGGCACGTCCCCGTATTGCCCCGTATTACCACCTCGCTCCAAACCTGTGCTTGTCCGGATTTGCCTAGAAAGCCTTCTTCCTACTCACGGCGAGGTCGATCTCGCGCGGGCGGGCGGGCGGATTAGGCCCGGGCCTCTTCAGTAGGCCGGACGGGCACGATCCGCGCGAGGCGTTTCATCACGCCCCGGTTTTGTTCCGCCTTCTTGAGGTCGTACGCGGCCTGCATCCGCATCCACAGCTCCGGCGTACTGCCAAACAGACGGGCGAGTTTCAAGCACATCACTGCCGACAAGGGGCGGCGCTCCGCGAGGATATCGTGAAGCATCTGGCGGGACACGCCCAGGGCCTTGGCCGCAGCCGTCACGGACAGGCCAACGGACGGCAGAATGTCCTGCTTGATCACTTCGCCAGGGTGGACAGGTGGGAGCGCGTTCTTTCTCTCCATAGCTTCCTCTTTAATGGTAGTCCTCAAAATCGATATCCTGAGCGCTTTCGACTGACCAGCCGAAAGTGATCCGGTAATTCCCGGTCACACGCACGGACCAGCGCTTCGAATTGCCGTGAAGCGGGTGAAAGCGAAAACCTGCGATGTCCATTTCCTCGGGCCGCAGGGCGATATCCAGCAATTGCAGAATGCGGGCACACTTTCTGAGATGATCGGCGCCAATCCGCCGCGTCTTGCCGGTGAGGTAAATTTCCTGGAGCCCTTTATGCCTGAAACCGCCGATCATCTCTAAGAGTAAACTATTCAGTTTACACTGTCAATTGATTCGACACGCACGGTAGGGCCGCGGCCAGAACCCGGCGTCACCGCGGCCTCTCCTGCCCTAACGCCGCATTCACGTCCACTTGCGCCCTGAGGCGGTAGAGCAGCGCCTTCAGCCCAAAAACGCTGCGATTGTAGTAGACCCACATCGGCAGCGCGCGGACTTGCCGCTTTCGCATGACTCCCGAAAACCAGTTCATGCCGCGCTGAAAGTGGCCTTCGTCGCCGAAATCAAATGCGCCGGAGTGGCGCAGCGGCTCCATCATCCAATGCAATGATTCCTCGGTCATAGCGATATACGCCGGCAGTTCGGGGTCGTTAGGGGAAATGCCGCAGGCGCTGAGCGTAGCCTCGCGGATCAGCGACGGATCGGTCGACAGCTTTTCGGCAAGCTGCAACACTTCCCGTTCCGCGAGAGTGTAGTATTGCACGCAGCCGAAATCGATGAGCCCCAGCCGGCCGTCGCTGAGGAACAGATAATTGCCGGGATGCGGATCTCCATAGGCCATGGAGGCGTAATACAGGCGGAGCCACGCCACATACAGTTTGGTTCCGAAAGCGTTGCGCGATGCCTGCGGCGGATTGGTGGCCAGATAGCCGGGCAAGTGCAGGCCCTCGATGAAATCCGTCGTCAGGACGCGCTGGCCGGAATATTCGGGATGGACCCGGGGCACCACGATGCCGTCTTCCGGCCGGAACAACTCGCGGGCGCGCCGCAGCGATTCGGCTTCCTGCAGGTAATCCACTTCCTGATTCAACATGCGGCGGACTTCTTCAAACTGCGCCTTGACCGACTCCCAATCCTTGCCCAGCCGCAGCGGCAGAAGCAGCGCGGAGAGATTGCGAAAATC
>Ga0182030_10001172_pt1 | contig 53196 bp, 45 predicted proteins | sample 812S3MmetaG_FD_121299 | JGI IMG/M metagenome (GOLD analysis project Ga0182030, IMG submission 121299) | Permafrost microbial communities from Stordalen Mire, Sweden - 812S3M metaG (Illumina Assembly) | ecosystem: Environmental > Terrestrial > Soil > Wetlands > Permafrost | place: Sweden...
CAGTCAACCAGGCGCTGGTCGAAGACGATGCCCACGCTGGTATCGCCGCCCTTGAGCGGGATCCACCAGCTCCACCAGCCATCGCCGATGATGTGATTGGTGGCCGTCCCGCGCGTGCCGTAAACCACGGCGGCCCACTCGGGAAATTTTTCCGCCAGCTCGCGTCCGTCCCAATCCTTCACGCCGCGCCAGCGGGACCAGCAGGCGGCCGTGGGGTGCTCGGTATTGGGCCGCCACCAGCCGTTTTTCCGGGCCAGCATCGCGGCCACGCCGGAGGCATCGACCACCCAGTGGGCGCGGACGGTTTCCACAGTGCCGCCGTGGGAGAGCGTGATCGACTGCTGCCCGCCGGGGGCGAGTTCCACCGCGGTCACGCTGGCGGGGCGCAGGAGGCGCGCCCCGGCGGCGCACGCGCGGCGCAGCACTTCCTCGTCAAAGGTGGCGCGGTCGAGTTGGTACGAGGGGAGGCGCGAGAGGTAGCGGCCGCCGAGTTCGCTGGCCTCCGCGAGCGACTCGACGGCTTCATTGGCAAAGTAAAACCGCAGGCCCTGCTTCACCAAGTGGGCCTCATTGAGGTATTGCGTGAGGCCCAGGACGCGCCCCAGGAAGTAGGCGCTCACCTCGACCGTCGCCTCGCCCACGCGGCGGGTGAGCCGCTCCGCCTTATCCACGATTAGCACGCGGATGCCGGGATTCCGGCGCAGCAGCAGGATGGCCGTCGCGGCGCCGGAAAGGGCGCCTCCGATGATGACCACGTCATAAGAAGTGCCGTTGGCGGCATTATTGGTAGCATCGCGGGTGGGCGATACGGTATTCCCCGGCGGATTCATTCTTCGGTGATGATTCCGCGCCATGCGGAAAAAGGCAACTTTTGTGTGGGATTATCCCCGGAACTCCTTGCCAATGCCACGCAACCGCGCATAGTAAACGGCCTTGTTCACGCATTGGCCTCCCCCGGGGCGGCGTGGAGAAAGCATCATCGGGCTGTGGCTCAGCTTGGTAGAGCGCCTCGTTCGGGTCGAGGAGGTCGAGAGTTCGAATCTCTCCAGCCCGATCTCTTTCACAAACACTTGGAGGTCGGAGACTTGCGGAGGCGGTGAGGGCACAGGGGATCGGTCAACTCTGCGCGGATAAGCGGTCGGATGGCTGGACTCAGACCGTCCAAATTCGACCCAAAAATTTTCATGAGGGGGGCAAACCGGGGGGACTCCTCGACCTCAACCCTTGCGTCATCCAGCAACCACGCGATACAGTCCCACGATGACCAAAGAGGACGAAATTATGGCGTTTCTCCATGAACGAGTCTTCGATCCTGTCTTGATGTCACCAGATGCCTCTGCAAGCCTCAAGCAGGGAGCGCGGCTGACGATTACAAGGATGCGTCAAAGAGACGCCGTCGGAATGATGCAGTACTATTGGTCCGCGATTGTAGGGACCGACAGAAGCATCAATTTCGCAGCGAGGCTCAAGGAAGCCGATTTCATCCGTTTCGAAGAAGTCATTGACGATTTTCGTGTTCGTTTTACCGACGAATGGCTTCGCGCGTAACGTGTCGTCACAAACAATAAAAAAGCCGCGATCCTCGTACCCCCGCTCCGTATGAATCAGACAAAGACGATTCTTGCCCTATGGCACGCTGCCGACAAAGGAAAAACTGAAACGCTCCGAGCATTCGCGATTTTTCTGCTTCAGCAGTACCCCCAGCATCAGGCTGTTGTTCCGGTGCCCGCCGTCGTTCCTCAAAGTGGGGATTTTCGGTTGGTCGTCCGGATCAAAAACAAAGTTGTTGCCGTCGAGAGTCAAGGCGACCCTAACACAGATCTCCAAGATCGACTTGAGGAATTAGTCAACCAGTACGAGGCCGACATTATACTGTGTTCCACCCGAACGAAGGGCGACACCGTCGACGCCGTTGAGCACCTCTGCTCGACGTACGGCTACGATTCGATCTGGACTTCGACCTATCAGGCTGAGGACAACCAAAGCCACAGCCACAGGACGCTCAACGACACAAAGGGCAAGCATCTCTTGGACCTTTTGCAAACATTGCAGCTTATATAGACCATACCCAGCAAGGTAGCGGCCCGATTTACTTTTTGGCCCGAACGAGGGGAAGAATAATTTTAAGGAGTGCCTCGTGTCTGTCAATTCTCCGAGCCCGGTCATTCGAACCTTTAACGACAGCCCGCGCGTAAGATACCACGGGCTCGGACAACCTAAGCGATGGCGTCGCCACCACTTTACTAACATCCTCGGCGAATTTTGTGAGCATGGTTTTCATTGGACCCTCGCTCGAACGAGGAAGATCGCCCATTCTAAAAGCGTGTGCTAGCGCGATGAAGAGGCTGTAGAAATCAGCTCGGTTGGCCCAGCGAGGTTCGTCTGATAGCTTGGGAAATATGCGTCGCACCGCGTCGAGTGCGTTGGCAAAGTCGCGCTGAATCCGGCCTTGTTCAGGGAACTCATCGTCGTACATCTCGTATTGCTCGTAGTACTGGTCTATGATCTTTGCTGCCCCTCCCTGCGGTCCATGGAGCAGGCCGATAAGCAGGTCGCTCATCATTTCTATGTCGCCCATTCGGCGAATCGCTGCTGGTGTAATGATTCGGTTTACCGCCCAATAATCATCATCGGCCAATTTTTCCGATAATGCCGCAAATGGGCCATGATAAGTGGCATTCCGAAGCTCTTGAGGCTTTAATGGAACAGCGAATTTATTCAAACGTTTGAAAACCTCCTCCACTTCTTTCGTGTCCTCAGTATATAAATAGCGCACGCAAATCTCGTAGAGATAGAAACGCTTTCTCGCCTCGCCCGTGATGTCCGCAAAGCCGAGGTCTTTATGGACGGCTGTTGGGTGGAGGGCGTCCAGTGTAAAGTTGTTGTTGTTTTCGGACTCCTGATCCGAATCGCGTTCAATTCCCACAAATTGCAGGATGGTACGTAGACGTTGCTGTCCATCGACCACACCGAATTCCTCGGTTCCGTCATTGCCAATCATTACTTGGACATACACTTCAGGAATGGGAATCTCCAAAAGAATGGATTCAATCAAAGCTTGGCGTTGCTTGTCGGCCCATACGGGTTTCCTTTGGAAAGGCGGTCGCAGGGTAAGGCGGGCATTTTTGTAATGATCCTGAAACCAAGCAATCGATTGAGGTCGGGAAGAGTGGTGCATATTTTAAAGGTCGAGAGATTTCCGCAGGGCCGACAGACTGTGCATATGGTACAACTCTGCGTGTTGCCAAGTTCGATAGAGACGCCCGTTTACATCCTCATGGCGCCGAGAGGAAAACGAAGACGCCCTCTTCAACGCGTTGAACCATGTAGCGTTGAATTGGAGGATCGGTTTCGCCCGCACGCCAAATATCTTGGCGTCCAGCTTGATCTCCAAAGGCGTGACCCAACCCGTATACAGCTCACTTTTCCTCGCTGCAAGCCAACCCCCAACCCAGTTGGTTGCCGGAGGGCGGGGATAAGCCGCAGCCAAAAGCGCGTGCCAGATCGAGTCAAAAATATCCGCGTTGACCACCACGACATCGATGTCGGACCTGTCGTGGAAGCTCTTGAGATTATTCCACGGCTTCAGGCTAAATCCGAAACGTGCGCTTCCGACCACCGTGACTTGCTCCGGAATCGCTCCAACCTCGTGAGCAAGGTAATCCCGACACTCATTCCATCCGGGCGGATTCAGATCAAATGCGTGCGGCACCAGATCGTCCCTGAGGCAGGGGCCGAGGAGTGTGGCATCAGAATTCCTCCGCAACAGCTTTTTGAATTCGTCTCGGCTCATTGCCACGGAAACTCTAGACCGGTTGCTGAGCCGGGTTCAAGAGCGCACTTTCATCCTGCATCCTCTGAATTGGAATTAAGAAGAATGTCGAGCGATGGAGTGGAAAATGCCCGGCTGCGTCCCTCCAATGAAAATCTAATGGTTTTCCAGCGGCCTGATTTCGCCGTTTACACGAGAGGAAACGCTCCCGCAAACGGGGGATGATTTTCAGCGATTTTTCCTCGATGCGAATCGTCGCCTGCCTCCGGGTCGGCACGGACGGAGGTGGCGGGGTGCTGACGCCGAATCGGCCAATGACGCGCCCTTCTTTTGCGTTGTCAGACGCCGGCACAGGCACGAGAGCGCCCGAGTGGGATGATTCTCCGCAACTTCCCTACAACTCGTCCCCCGGGAGGGGGACGCGATTCGGGGTCTTGGAGAGAAGTTGTTGCAGGTCGCCGGGTTGTCCTCGCCTGGCACGCGATTCGATGTCCTCGCGTACGGCCCAAGCCGAGACCTGGGCGGAGAGGGCCAGCGCGACGATTTGATCAACCGTCACGTTTTCTTTCTGCGCGGCTTCCTCGGCCAGCTTTGCGAGGTAATCGGGCACATTGGCGTGGATCGTTGTCATGGCTGGTTTTAGGGGGAGTTTCTCCCGCAGAGGCGCGGAGGCGCGGAGGTTTTGTATTCTCCATTCATAGTCCCATCGCGGCAATATTCTCTGCGTCTCTGCGCCTCAGCGCGAGCCTGTTTTCCTGATAGTCACCCACTGGAAAATAGCGAGGAGCCGTGTTTTACTGAAGGGAGGCTAACTGTTGAGGAATGTTCGTTAACCCGGGGCTTGTGTTTTCGCCCGGCATTTCGCAATCAGATGGGCTCCCATGCCACTCATCGACAAACCGCTCAGCGAACTTCGGGTCTATCAAGGAATCAACCCCAGGCCGGAGGATTTTGACGCCTATTGGGATGAGGCGCTGGCGGAGATGGCGGCGACGGATTCGCAGGTGGAGCTGAGGCCGTCGCCTTTCCAGGTTCCGTATGCGGAGTGTTTCGACCTGTTTTTTACCGGGGTGGGGGGCAGTCGGGTGCATGCGAAGTATCTGCGGCCAAAGATGGGCGCGACGGCGAAGGCACCGCATCCGGCGGTGTTGCAATTCCACGGCTACAGCGGGGACTCGGGGGATTGGACGGACAAGCTGGCGTACGTGGGGCTGGGCTTTTCGATCGCGGCGCTGGATTGCCGCGGGCAGGGGGGAATCAGCGAGGATCTGGGCGGGGTGCGGGGCAATACGTTCAAGGGGCAGATTATCCGCGGGCTGGATGACGATCCGCGGAAGTTTGCCTTCCGGCAGATTTTTCTGGATACGGCGCAACTGGGGAAAATCGTCGGCTCGTTTGAAGAGGTGGACCCGCAACGGATGGGGGCGATGGGAGGCTCGCAGGGCGGAGCGCTTACGCTGGCCTGCGCGGCGCTGCTGCCGGAGCTGAAGATGGCGGCGCCGGCTTACCCGTTCCTGTGCGATTACCAGCGGGTGTGGGAGATGGACCTGGCGGAGGGGGCGTACGAGGAGCTGAAGACTTATTTCAAGCGGTATGATCCGTTGCATGCGCGGGAGCGGGAGATTTTCACGAAGCTGGGTTATATCGATATCCAGCACCTGGCGCCGCGCATCCGGGCCAAGGTAATGATGGCATGCGGATTGATGGATAAGATATGCCCGGCTTCCTCGCAGTTCGCGGCTTACAATAAGATCACCTCGGAGAAAGAATTGGTGATTTATCCGGACTTCGGGCACGAGGGGCTGCCGGGATTTGCCGACCAGACGTTTGAGTTTTTGTCGAAGCTGTGAGGGGGAGGGAATTGCTAATTGCTAATGTGGAATTGCTAATTGTGAAGAAAGTCAACAACCCAGCGGCATCGCCAAAGAAGAAGCGTTCTCCCAAGCCCGACATCCTAGCGCGGCTGCGGGCTGACTTCGGGGATATTGTTATCCCGGACGAGACGTTTCACGATATCCGGCACGAGGTCCGAGCTAGTCCCACGGGTCAGAAATAGCGAAGAATTGGGCCGGACTTTTGGATCATGTGACGCACTTACAGTGCTTGTCCGTGCTTCTTGCTGTTACCCTGGCCTTCGCTCGCAGGGCTCGCTCCAGCCAGGGCTGTAACATTACAGGCTTTCAGCCCGGAAGACTTTTGCAAGAAATCACTGACTCAGGAGACTGGAGCGAATTCCATTTAATCTGTGGCTGCGAAGCGCGCTAATTGCTTCTCATTTTTTCGCGACTTTGAATAACTCGGCGCCGTGGGGGGCGACGTTGATTGAGTAACCGGTCTCCTGGATGCCGGCGTCTTTTTGACGCCAGAGGTCGCGGAGGGATTGCGGGCCGCTCAGGTGAAGATCGGACCATTGGACGGAGACATCGGCGGGGGCGTCCGCGCGATTGAAGAATGCGACGGCGAGGCTGCCGTCGGCGAGGGGCTTCATCCAGACTTCCTGCTGGCCGGATAGTTTGGCGCGCCAGCCTTGTTTGCCGAGGGCATCCTGATTGACGGCCAGCACTTCGTCATCGCTGAAGAGACTTACAATGAAGGGGCTCATCCTGGGCATGTCGCACCCGATGAGCAGAGGGGAGGAGAGCATGCACCAGAGCGTCATGTGGGTGTAGTTCTCGTCGGGGGTGAGTTTGCCGTTGCCGACCTCGAGCATGTCGGGATCATTCCAATGGCCGGGGCCGGCCCAGCGCTCGAGGCCGTTCTGGTTGAAGCCGTGGTTGGCGACGCTTTTCCAATCGGCGCTGATGTCGCCGGTAGTGCGCCAGAGGTTGCCGCCGGTCTTTTCTCCCCACTCCCAGACCCGGCTCATGCCGTATTGGCAGAAGCTGAAAACGATGTCGCGATTCACCTTGTCCAACGAGGCGCGCATCTTGATGTACGGAGCCTTGTCGATCTCGACTTCAACGGGGTCGAGCTTAAGCCGGTTCGACCGATCGGCGAGAGGTAACTGGGCGAACTTGTCCTTGCGCAGCCCATCGGCGATGCGGCCATAGGAACACCAATCGTATTTGAGATAGTCCATGGCCCATGAGGCGTAGGTGGCGGCGTCCTGGTCCTCGTGCCGGTAAGAGGCGACCGCGCCGGCGCACGTTGTCGGCCCCGGCGAGGAGTAGAGCCCTATCTTGAGGCCCTTGCCGTGGATATAATCGGCGAGGGCTTTCATGTCGGGGATTTTGGCGCTCGACTGGATGTTGCCGGCGGCGTCGCGCCCGCCTTCCCAGCGGTCGTCCATGTTGATGTAGGTCCAGCCGTGATCGATGAGGCTCGTGGCGGCCATGGCATCGGCGGCGCCGCGGATTTTTGCCTCGTCGATGTTGCCGCCGAAACAGTTCCAGCTATTCCAGCCCATGGGCGGGGTCAGGCAAATGGTCTGGCCGATGACGATGCGGAGAGGGGCGCTGTCCTTGCCGGCGGCATTGGCGGCGGTGAAGGTGACGGGATATTCACCGGCCCTGGCGATGGCGCCGGTGATGATTCCGGTGGCGGCATCGAGGATCAGCCCATCGGGCAGGCCCTGGGCGGTGATGGCGATGGGTCGCTGGCCGGTGACCGGGAGATGGTAGAAGAACGGGCGGCCGGGACGCGCGCCGTAAACACGCGGGCCATTGATGCGCGGCGTAGCGGGCGCGGGCGGGGTGCGGATGGCGCTGGAGAAGTCAGGAGTGGGCGAGGGGGCCGGGTCCTGGGCGAATGCGGCCGAGAGGGGGAGGAGCAAGGCCGCAGCGGCGGCGAGGAGGGGTAGCTTGTGCATGGGTAGGATTGTAAACCCGACAGCCAGACATCGTTGCGCGGCGTTTTGTGGAAACGGCGAAGAGGGTTCAGCTCTTGTCGATGCTGTACTTGCCGGGGCCGATGAAGAGGAGGGAAAAGAAAAGGATGGCCAGCTCGACGGCTTCGGAGGCTTTGCCCCAGCCCTGGCCCGTGCGCAGATGCATCATGACGGCGACAAAGAGCGTGATGAAAATGAGGATACACGCCGGACGAAAGAGGCACCCGAGGATCACGAATACGCAACCGAGCGTCTCCGAGAGCGCGGCCATGAGCCCCCAGAAGACAGGGAGGAAATGGATGCCGACGAAGTGGACGGCCGTGCCTAGTTCCCGCCATTCGTGGACGCCGCCGGCGAGCTTGCGCCAGCCGTGGGCGTAAATGTAGAACGCGCCCAGGGCGACCCGCAGGAAGAGGAGGCCCCAGTCGCGAAATTTTGTAAGTGAGGTAAGGATCATTGGGGGAAAGTATGAAGGGTGAAGTATGAAGGATGAAGGTCAGAGGCCGTCGATGATTAATTTTATGGCGGCCAGGGCGGCCAGGAGGAGGACGAGGGACTCGAAGAGGCGGCGGGGGATGCGCGCGAGGATCGTGCGGCCGCATAGGATGCCGGCTGCAACGGCTGGGACGAGGACGAGATTGAGGGAGAGGGAACGGGGGCCGATGAGGCCGAGGCCGACGCTGAAGGGGACCTTCATGAAGTTGACGATCAGGAAGAAAACGGCGGCGGTGCCGACGAATTCATACTGCGGGAGGCGCATCGCAATGAGGTAGATGGCCATAATGGGGCCGGCTGCATTGGCGACCATGGTGGTGATGCCGCAGGAGACGCCGGTGGCTGAGGCGATGAGGGCGGTCAGGGCGGGCGAGCCACTTGCCGGGATATTGCGGTCGAAGGAGGGGAGATAAGTCCGGGCGGCCTGGATCAGGACAAGAATGAGGATGACCGCGCCGATGAGGACTTTGAAGAAGCCCTCGCTCAACGGAAGCCTGAGAAGGAAATAGCCGAGAATGACGCCCGCCAGCGTCGCTGGGAGGAGCCGCCAGACGTAAGGCCAGCGGACGTGCCGGCGGAAGGCGCCCACGGCCATGAGATCGCCGCAGATGAGAAGCGGGAGGATGACACCGGTGGATTGGCGGGCCGGCATGAGACCGGCCATGAGGACGACGGATACCATCGAGACGCCAGGGAAGCCGCTTTTCGAGAGGCCGATGCAGAGGGCCGCGACGGCGGCCAAGGTCCACTGAAGAAGCGTGAAGAGAGGCAGAGCCATCGTGCAGCCGGATATACCTGGAATATCCGGAGAGGAATACTATCCCCGAAAAAAATTCAGCCCCCCGCGACCGAGTGGCCGCGAAGGGCTGATGTTCCCCCCAGAACAGTTTTTAAATCTGTTGAAAGTTATACGGCATGGGATCGAGCGTGGCAACAACTTTTTATAACTTTTTTTCAGGATAGCCACGTCTGCGCAAATTTACGGAGTAACGATTAGCTGCGCTTATCAAAAATGGGTTAAAATCGGCAAAAATCGACAATTCTGGAGGGTGATTATCTACGGGAACAGTCCCCTGCTCGACTTGGCGGCTACGACGCGCTCGACGCCGATGGACATGGCGGCGATGCGATGGGGGATCTTTTGGCTGCGGGCGCGCTTGAGCATATTAGTGAATGCGCCCTCCAGAATGCGAAAGAGGCGGTCGGTGACCTCTGACTCGCTCCAGAAGAAATTCTGGAGGTCCTGGACCCACTCGAAGTAGGAGACGATTACGCCGCCGGCGTTGCAGATGATGTCCGGGATGACGAAGATTTCCTCCCAGCGCTGGAAGAGGATCTGGTCGGCGGCGGGGGTGGTGGGGCCGTTGGCGCCTTCGGCGAGGATGCGGCATTGGAGCAGGGGGGCGATATCCGCTGTGATGACCCGCTCCAGGGCGGCTGGGAGGAGCACATCGCACTTGAGGGTGAGGAGATCGGTCGCGGAGATGAATTCGCCGCCGGGAAACCCAGCCAGCGAACCGCGCCGCCGTACGTGATCGAGGGCGCCGGGGATGTCGATACCCGCCGCGTTGTGGATGTTCACAAAAGCGTCGCCGATGGCGATAATCCTGACGCCGTCATGGTGGGCGAGCCAATCCGCGGCCACGCTGCCGACATTGCCAAAGCCCTGGATGACGGCGGTCGATTGATCGGAGCGCATCTTGAGCGTATCGAACGCGCGCTCGATGAGGTATGCGACGCCGCGTCCGGTGGCCTCGCGGCGGCCGATGGTGCCGCCGATGGAGACGGGCTTGCCGGTGACGATCTCCGGGACGGCGTAGCCCATGTGAACGGAGTAAGTGTCCATGAACCACGCCATGATCTGCTCTCCTGTGCCCATGTCCGGCCCCATGATGTCGGTGCGGGAACCGACGAAGGGGATCATCTCCTGCATGTAACGGCGCGAGACAGATTCCAGCTCGCGCATCGAGAGAGCCGCGGGATCGAGCGTGATGCCTCCTTTTGCGCCGCCGTAAGGGAGGCCGGCCAGAGCGCACTTCCAGCTCATCCACATCGCGAGGGCAGCCACTTCGCCCAGGGAGACATTGGGATGGAAGCGCGTGCCGCCCTTCGTGGGACCGAGGGCCAGGTGGTGCTGGACGCGGTATCCCTGGAAGACCTCGGTGCGCCCATCATCCATGTGGATGGGGAGAGTGACCGTGACCGCGCGCTTCGGCATGAGCAGGCGCTGCCGGAGGTTTTGGTTGATATCGAGGTGGTCGGCGACGAGGCGAAACTGTTCGCAGGCCATGTCGAAGGCCGGGTCCTTATAAATTTCCATGGGCATAGGGATAAATCAGAGATAATTCGGATGAAGCGGTCCGAAACGGCTTGGGAAGATTCCGTTTTTTGCAGAAAGACAAAATTGGAGGGAACCAGGAACACGCGTCCGGAACGTAGAATGGAGGTAACGAAAGCGGTTTTGTTTCACCAAGGAACCGCTCAAAGCTCGCAACTTTCCCTGCGTTCGGCTGGTTTGAGTCCCTATGAAGTACTCCCCTCGGTTTTTGATAGTTGGCACGCTTTCGCTTTGGCTCGCCGGGCATTCGGCGGCGCTGGCGAATGTCCGGATGCCCGCGATATTTGGTGATCACATGGTGTTGCAGCAGGACCTCCCGGTGCCGGTATGGGGGACGGCTGACCCGGGGGAAGCGGTCACGGTGACACTGGGCGCGCAGTCCGCAAAGGCGACGGCTGGGACCGATGGCAAGTGGAGCGTCAAGCTGGCGCCGCTCGCCGCGGCGGCGCAGGCGGGGACGATGACCGTGGCGGGAAAGAATACCGTGACCTTCAACGACGTGCTGATCGGCGAGGTGTGGGTGTGCTCGGGGCAATCGAACATGCAATTCGGGCTCGGCGGCGCGCACAACGCCCAGACGGAGGTGCCGAAGGCGAGCGACCCGCGGATGCGGCTCTTCAAGGTGGGGACCAGGACGGCGCACACACCGGCTCCGGACGTGAGCGGGAAATGGGTGCTCTGCGCGCCCGCAACGGCAAGCGGTTTCAGCGCGGTGGGATACTTTTTCGGGAAAGAACTAAGGGGGAAATTAAACCGGCCGGTTGGGTTGATCGAGACCGACTGGGGCGGGACCCCGGCGCAGGCGTGGACGAGCCTTGATGGGCTGAAACAGGATGCCGTGCTGGCCCATTACGTGGCCGCATGGAACCAGATTGAAGCGAACTACCAGAAGGCCGTGGCCGCCCAGCCGGCGGAGAAGGCCGCCTATAATGCAGCCATGAAGGAGTGGACCGACAAGTACGCGAAGGACTTCCAGGCGGCGAATGCGAAGTGGATGGAGGCCGAGAAACAGGCCCAGCAGTCCAAGCTGCCGCCTCCGCCCCGCCCGGTGCCGGCGGCGCCGATGCCGCGCCAGCCGAATGATCCGCAGGGAGGTTCCAACGGGGCCGCGACGCTTTACAATGGAATGGTCGAGCCGCTCCAGCCTTATGCGATCCGCGGCGTCATCTGGTACCAGGGCGAGGCGAATGCCGGGCAGTCGGAGGAATATCGGACGCTGTTTCCGCGGATGATCAAGGATTGGCGCCGCACCTGGGGCGAGGGAGATTTCCCGTTCCTATGGGTGCAACTGGCCGGGTTCGGGGCGGATAGCGTCGGCTGGCCGAACCTGAGGGATGCCCAGGCCCAGACACTCTCATTGCCCAATACCGGGATGGCGACGGCGGTGGACATCGGCTTGATGGCCAACATTCACCCAATGGACAAGCTGGACGTTGGCAAGCGGCTGGCGCTGGCGGCGCGGCACGTGGCCTATGGGGAGGATCTGGTTTACTCGGGGCCGGTCCCGCAGGCCGTGACCAGGGACCCGGCCGGGGTGCGCGTGGCGTTTCGCGAGGTGGGGAGCGGTCTGGAGATTGGGAGCGCGCCGTGGGTGGGGCCGGGGTGCGTCCCGCTGCCGACGGACCACCTGACGGGCTTTGAGCTGGCCGGGGCGGACGGGAAGTGGCAGCCGGCGGATGCGAAGATCGACGGCAATGCGGTGGTCGTGTCGAGCAAGGCGGTGCCGAGTCCGGTAACGGTGCGTTACGACTGGAAGGGCACCCCGGACGGTAATTTGTACAATAAGGAGGGTCTGCCGGCGCCGCCGTTCCGCGGGGATGCGGAATAACGGAACGGAAGCGCTGGATGCGGCAGAGCCCGTTGCGGGGAATTTTTTCCCTGCAACGGGCTCAATGGTTTTCAGGCCGGCAGCTTAGAAATGCCCGGGAGAAATAACGATCTGCGAGCCGTCAAAATTCGCCACAGGATCGCTGTAAGTCACGACTCCGATGATGTATTGGCCAATGGTTTCACCGGAATTGGGAATTGGACCGGGGTTGACGCCGACGGGGAGCTTCAACCTGGAATCGACCGAGCCTTGCTGGCCGAAGGTGAAGGTGAAGGACGCTCCAGGAGCAAGGGCCGGAATGGGAAAAGCAGTCTGGCCGTTGGAAGTATAGGCGGTCTGGGCGCCATCGAGCGCGTTGAAGGTTACCACTGAGCTGTCCGGGTCCACATAGACGGAAAAGGAGCCGGGCTGCGAGGCCACGTTGCCGGAATTGAGGATCCGGACAGTGCCGCTGGTTGCTATCTGGAAGGAGGTCCCGGTGGTGAGCGGGTTATTTCCGAGGAATGCGTGCAGCGTGTTCACGTTTGAGCCGCTGGTGAGGTATTGATAAATCGTGCCGACGCCGTAGGCGCCGTCCGTTTCGGTGGTCCCGTACAGATTGCCGTCCGCACCCTGGTATGGTGCGGCATAAGGCGCCGCGCCGTCGTTGCCGCCGGTGAACGTGTAGAGGACAGTGAATGCCGGGACCGAGCCGGTGGTGACCACCTGATACAGCGTGCCCGCGTTAGCGGTCCCGCCGGCCGTTGTGGCGCCGTATAGACTGCCATCCGTCCCGGTGATGAGCCCTGCCCATGGATTGCCCCCGTCGCTGCCGCCGGTAAATGAATAAAGCGTAGTGAGCGAGCCGCTGGTGGTGATCTGGAATACCGTGCCGGCGCCGCCGCTGCCGCTGGTTTCCGTTGTTCCGTAAAGAATCCCGTCGGTCCCCCCGGAGAGCAGAGCGGCGAAGGGTTTCGCCCCGTCGTCGCCGCCCGTGAACGCATAGAGCGTGGTGAGCGAACCGCTCTGGGTTAATTGATACACGGTGCCCCGCTTGGTGCTGCCGCCGCCGGACACGGTGGCGCCGTAGAAATTACCGTCGGACCCGAGGGTCAGCCCGGCGACCGGATTGCCCCCGTCGGTGCCGCCTGTGAATGTGTAGAGCGTTTGGAGCGTGGCGGGCGAAACGGCGGCGTTGATTTCGAAGACGGTGCCGTAGCCGTTGGCGCCGTCGGCATAAGTGGTCCCGTAAAAGGCACCATTGGTCCCCTGGACCAGCGCTCCATACGGTTGCCGTCCATCGGTGCCGCCGGTGAATGAATAAAGCGTGTCAAGCGTGGCGGAGGAGCCGCTGACGGCGATCCGGAAAAGCGTGCCATAGCCGGCGCCGCCTTTGACGGTGGACCCGTAGAAGTTGCCGTCGATGCCCTGAACCAGCGAGGCGAAAGGGTTCCCTCCGTCTGTGCCGCCGGTGAAGGTGTAAAGCGTGTTCACTGTGGCGGTCGAACCGCTGATGATCGCCTGGTACACCGTTCCGGCATTGGCGGGGCCGCCGGCGTAGGCCGTGCCGTATTGGTTGCCATCGGTGCCGGTGATCAATCCGGCGTAGGGGTTGCCACCTTCGACGGAAAAGGCAACTTCCGAATCGCTCACGACGGGGGACCAAATTTGCACGAGATGCGCCTGCGGGAACGGCGGGAATTCCGGCACGCTGAACCCGGAGATGTGCACGGGCGCCCAAGTGGAGGCGGAGGCGCTCCCGCTACTCACGACCGTGGTCGAGACGGTGAAGGTATCGGGAGTTTGGTAAACGTGGCTGCCAAGGATTTCGAAAGTCGAACTGCTCCCACTCACGCCCTGGACCGTGCCCGAGGTGACGGTCCCGTCTCCCCAGTTGATGGTGGCGGCATAGCCGGCGGCGGCGACCGGGGCCAGATCATTGAAAGTGGCAACCACCTGGTTCTGGATCACGCCGCCGGAGTTGGAGATTTCCGTGCCGGAGATGGCGATGGAGGAGGAGGATACGTTCGCGGTGCCGTTTAAAGTAAGCACGGCACCCTCCTTGTCGGCGATTTTGACCTGGACCGGGTATTCGCCGGGGCTTTCATAGGTGTGGCTTTCCTTTAGCTCGTAGGCGTTTTCCTTGCGGTAGGCCTTGGCCTTATCCCTGCTGAGCTTCAAGGAGGTGCCCGAGAGCGAGACCAGCGTGTCGTCGCCCCAGTTGATGCTGGCGGTGAATTTCTTCGCCGTATCCTTGCGATTGTCGGCGGTGAAGACGGCGGTGATGTCCGCCGCCTGGCCGATGCGGCCCGCAGCGATGGGGGCAAGCGAGCCGGCGAGCGGTTTATCGCCAACGGCCACGTTGAAGTTGAAGTTCACATAACCGCGCGGAGAGGCATTCCAGCTATCCACCTTCGCGCCGATGATGTTATCTAATTTGGGGATCAGCGGGATGGTAAGGACGTTCGACGAGCCGGAGGTGACGGAGGCATCCTGGAAGGGAGCCAGGCGTTGATACCCATAGCGAATGAGATCGAGCTGGAGATCGGTCGCCTGGATGGGGACCTTCACGATCGCATTCGTTGCGGTGGTGTCGGGAGGGGGCTGGAGAAACGGCGGATCGCTGATGGTATCGGGTACCGCGATGGCGGTGAAGGAGCCCGTAGTGGAGGCGGTGCCGGAGACAGCGGTGACGGTAACGAGGGCATTGCAAACGCCGGTGGCACTAAGCAGCAGGACGGCGTCCGTGTTATTCGTGGAAACGGTGGCGCTGGTGATGTCGACCGGGTTGACAGGGGAGGTTGTTGTGCCATCCACCCTGGGAGTGCCCTCTATGCCATTGAGAGTATCGTAGCCCCTTAGCAGGTGGCCGAAGATCGTGTACCCGTAGTCGAGGTCCGTGCGGTCGCTGGAAAGAGTGACGAAGAACTGGGAGCCGTTGCTCTTGCCGTTGTCGAGGGGATCGGCGCCATTGGAGTTGGCCATTGCGAGCTGGCCCTCCGTGGCGCTGAAGACGAGGGCGTTGCTGTATTCCGATTTAAACGTGAAACCGGGGCCGCCGCTGCCGTTGCCATTGGGATCGCCGCCCTGGATGACGAAGCCGGGTGCGATCCGGTGGAAGGTGATGTATTTGGTCGAACCGCTGACCATGGTGGGGTTGTAAAAGCCAGCCTGGGTCAGGCCGCCGATTGTCTGCGTGGCGATTGGGGAAAACTCGCGCAGAAGCTGGAACTCCATCGTGCCGGTCTGGGCGGTGCTGCTGGCATCCGTGTAGCTGACGCCGAGGGTGAAATGCGGGTCGCCGGTCCGGATCGTGGCCACGATGCCGGCATTGGTCGCCGTAACCGTGGTGGTTCCGCTCGTCGTGTAGGGAGTGCCGACCGTGACGGTATAAGACCGGGCCGGACCATCGGGATCGGTGGCGGGGATGGGGACTACGAGGGTTTTGCCAGAAGGGATATTCTGGTCCGGGAGGGCCTGGATGCCGATCTGGGCATGGGCAAGAGGGGCAGCCAGGATGGAAACCGTAGCAAGCAACAACGGGAGGGCTCGGGAGTGGGACATAACCAGAGAGGAGAAGCGCCGGAAGGTGCCATGACGGCGCGGGAGGCGCAACTTGATTCGGGAAACGGGCATATTCGAAGCAAAAAAAACAGGGGAACTGCAAGTATAGGGAACCGGAGAAAGAGGCGGGTGCGTTTGGAATACTACCTCTTGCCCAAATTCCCCGGGCGCGGGCCTGTTTTTCGAATCAGCGAACCAGAAAGTTGGCCTATGAAAATCGCACGCTTTATTACCGCCCGGATGTTAAACACGGCGACTCCATTGATCCTTGGGCCGGGACGAACCGGCCGCGTCATCACCGGGTATTACCCGAGGACGAGCGACGGAAAACAGAAGGCGAAGGTGCGGGACGGCAAAACATGCGTGCGGTGCTGAGGCGCTTCCGCGTTACACCGTGCCGCAGATGAAGACCTCCAGGCCGAGGGCCTGCATGGCGGCGGCCTTGGCGAGGAGGGCTTTCTTCGCGCCGGCCTTATCGGGGCCGTAGGCGACGTGGATGTGGTTGGACTTGTGGCGAGCCATCATCTGGTCCCGGGTCACACCCTGGAGGACGGCGTGCATGATGGGCCATTGCGGGGTGGTGAGCTGCCAGCGGTCCTCGGTTTCCGCATCGGGGAGTTTCACAACCTCGCCGAGCCCTGTGTCGAAGCGGAGCTTGCCGCCTTCGACATAGACGCGGCTCCAGACGATCCAGCCCGGCTTGCTGACGCCTTTGATCGTGCCGCCGCCGAGGCGGAAGTACATGGAGGGCTGGCGCTGGCTGGTGACCCCTTTCCAGCCGCCGATGAGGTGCTCGGGCGGCACGGCGCCGGAGATTTCGAAGACCCAAACGTAGGCGTCGAGTGTCCTGCCATCGGACTTGCCGGTGTACTGGCGGCCCCAGCGGAGATCGTGGAGCGTGTTTTCCGGCGGGAAACCGAGTTCGCGCCAGAGCCGGTTGGTGACGAAGCCGTCCAGCCCGGCGCACTCGTCCACCTCGTTGAAATGCGGGAGCGCCTCTCCTTTATAGAGCACCTCCCTGGAGCCTTCGCGGGTGACCGGGGGGCGATCGACGTTATTGAGGGTTCCCTCGACCAGGTCGCTGGCGGGGGAGAGGTCCTTCAACCCTTGCTGGTACTGGATGCCGATGGCGCCGCAGCCGAACTCGTCGGCGATGCGGAGCGCCGCGACGTACATTTTGCACTGCTGGAGGACCTGCGCCTCCGTGAGGTCTTCGTCCTCATTGGGGCCGAACTCGAATTTGACGCCCTTCTTTTTGTACCAATCGTAAACCGCCCGGGCCTCCGCGTCGGTGACCGTGAGCATCCTGGCGTAGAGGGAGGATTGGCTGAGGCGCTCCTTGTAGACGCCGGTCTTGTGAAGCAGCTCGTCGGGGATGATGGCGTTGTACATGCCCATGCAGCCTTCGTCGAAGATGCCCATGATCGCCTTGTCTCGCTGGAGGTTGGCCGCGAAGGCGTCCGCCAGCTTGCGCAGCGCCGCCGGAATGGGGACGGCGGAAAGGGGGCGGACGTGAGAGGCGTCGTGTTTGATGGACCCCTTGGTCAGCCAGGCCCGGAGCGCTTTCCGGAAGAAGTCATCCTGAAAGTCCTCGCTCCACAGGGTGGAGTATTTGACGCCGGCCTTGGTGAGGGAGCCGTTGAGGTTGAGCATGCCCACGAGGCCGGGCCAGGCGCCGCTCCAGTTGGCGACTGTCAGGATCGGGCCGCGATGGCTGACAAGGCCGGCGAGAACGTGATGGCTGTATTGCCAGACCGCCTCGGCGACCACCAGCGGCGCGTCCGCCGGGATGTCACGGAAGACCTGCATGCCGTACTTCTGGCTATCGATGAAACCGTGTTTCTTTTTCGGATCGAAAGGGTGGGCGCGCCGGACCTGCCAGCCTTCGCGTTCGATGGCCTGGGTGACCTGCTTTTCCATGGCGGCCTGGGCTTCCTGGCACTTTTGATTGGCGGAGATGCGGAGATCGCCGCTGGCGATGAGATATGCGGTTTTCATGAGAGGATGGGGAGAAGTGGGAGGGGCAATGCAGTATGGAACTCCCCTGCAAGTCAAGCAGTCACGAGGTGCGAACTTATTAGATCAATAGAATGACCCGTGCGGAAAGATTCGACTTAGGGCTGATTGCCCAGCACCCGGTCCAGATTGAACGCCGAGCTGATGAGCGCGAGATGGGTAAACGCCTGGGGAAAGTTGCCAAGGGCCTCGCCCTCGGGGCTGGTCTGCTCCGCGTACAGGCCCAGGTGATTGGCATAGCCGAGCATCCGCTCGAAGATGATGCGGGCCTGTTCCAGCTTTTCCGGGTCCGCCTGGCCCGCGCGGGTAAGCGCCTCCACCAGCCAGAAGGAACACATGTTGAAGGTGCCCTCCTCGCCGGGCAGGCCATCCGCGCCCGCCGGGTAACGCATCACGAGGCTGTCGCTCACCAGTCCGCCCTCGCGCGGATCCTTCATAATGGCGTCCAGCGTCCCGAGCATGCGGGGGTCCGTGGGCGCCATGAAGAAGACGAGCGGCATGATCAAAAGGGAGGCATCCAGCGCGTCGCTGCCATAGGATTGCGTGAAGGCGTTGCGGCGCGCGTTCCAGCCGCGCGACATGACTTCCTCATAGATGCGGTCCCGCTCCTCGACCCACCGGGATCGTTGAGCGGGAAAGGAACGCTTCTCCGCCAGCCGGATGCCGCGGTCCAGCGCCACCCAGTTCATGACCTTCGAGTAGACAAAGTCCTGCTGCGGGCCGCGCATTTCCCATATCCCATTGTCGGGCCGCTGCCAGTTATCGCAAACCCAGTCCAGCCGGTCGCGGATGCGGTTCCAGAAGTCATAGGAAATGGGACTTACATACTTATTGTATAAGTAGAGCGAATCCATTGCCTCGCCATAGATATCGCTCTGGAATTGACTTGCCGCGGCGTTGCCCACCCGCACCGGGCCGCTGCCGCGGTAACCCTCCCAGTGCTCCAGGATCTGCTCGGGCGCCCGCGCCTCCCCGCGCACGGTGAAAAGCGTGTGCGCGCGCTTATCGACCCGCGGATCGCAGGCCGTGAATTTGATCATCCAATCGATAAACGCGGCCGCCTCCTCCTTGAATCCGAGGCGAAGAAAAGCGTACACGGTGAAAGCCGCATCGCGAATCCACGTGTACCGGTAATCCCAGTTTCGCGTGCCGCCGATAACCTCGGGCAGGCTGCACGTGGGCGCGGCCACGATGGCCCCGGTGGGCTGGAAGGTCAGCAGCTTGAGCAGCAGCGCGGACCGCTGCACCTGCTCCCTCCACCGGCCATGGTAACAACCGGCGGAGAGCCAGCCGCGCCAGTACTTGACCGTCTCGTGGAAGATTTCCTCGCCCTCGGCCTCGCCGGGGACAGGCGGCACATCCTCCGCGCCTCCGCTGAGGATGAAGAGTGCCGATTGGCCCTGTTCGAGCACAAACTCCGCCCCGGCGCCGTCGCCATCCACTTCGACCAGCGGCACGGAGGAGGAGAGGCAGAGGGAGAGAGGAGTGGAGTCAAACCGGGCCCCATGCCGGCAGAGGGTCACCTGGTGGGGCCGGCGTCCGTAATCAAATGCAGGCCGGCACTCCATGCGAAAGTGAACCTTCCCGCGGACGCCGCGCGCCCTGCGATAAATGGTTCCCGGCAGGGTCTCGCCACGCCGCAGCGGCATGAAATCCTGGAGTTCCACGATTCCCTCGTCATTGAAAAAACGGGTGACGAGCATGTTAGTGGAGGGCCAGTAGAATTGCTTGCGCCGGACGCTTTCATCCACGGGAGCGATCCGGAAGCGTCCTCCCTTCGCGTCGTCGAGCAGCGCGCCGAAGACGCTGGGCGAATCGAAATCCGGGTAACAAAACCAATCGATCGAACCATCCATGCCCGCGAGCGCGACCGTGCGCATGTTTCCAATGACTCCGTAGTTTTCGATGGGCTGGTACATGAACGCGGGTGCCGCGGGAATATAGTAAGTGGGGCGCCTGAAAATCGCTTGCCGGGGACAAACTGGACGGCAGGAGCGGCGCTGATGGATCGGCTCAAGATACACGATATTCCGGGGTTAGTGCGTTACGCCATACGCACCGGGTTGACGCCTCCCGAGCCTCCATCCGCATGTTAAAGTAAGGATTTTCCTTATTGGAAGTAAGGCTTTTTCTGATAGCAATAACTTGTGAACAACTTTATTTTGGAATCGCCTCCCACAATGGAAGTGCGGATGAGTTGCCCACCGGCGCCATCAAGCCCTCGGGGAGCAATATCCAGTGATCCGGGGGCGGGTTAATGAAAAGCTGCTTAGCATCAGCAGGATGAGACAGGCACTACCTAAGCCTATCGGCGCATATTTTACTAAAAAACAAGCCCCGAATGCGGCATGGGAACGATTTAGCAGTGCAGCATGACTGACGGGGACTATCGGAAGCTCTTGGTAGAGGAAACGCCGGACGCACTGATCGCGACGTCGCCAGACGGGAGAGTGCTGTATTGGAACCGGGGAGCGGAGACGACCTTTGGCTACACCGCGGAAGAGGCATTGGGCTGCACGCTCGATGAGTTAGTGGTTCCCGAGGATCGCGTGGAAGAGCAACGGATTGTCTGGAAAAAAACGCTTGAGACCGGCAGCGCCGTGTACGAGTCGGTGCGCCGCAGGAAAGATGGCTCGCTCATCTACGTCAATACCGCGACCCACGCGGTGAGAAATGCGGAGGGGCAGGTGGCATCGTTCGTGACCAACAAGAGGGACATCACCCTTCAGAAGGCCCTGCGGGACTCGAAGCTGGTGGAGGCCCGTTATCGGGACCTGCTGGAATCAACTCCGGATGCCATCGTGATCGTCAACGAAACAGGCCGCATCGTCCTGATCAATAATCGGACCGAGGCGCTCTTCGGCTATACGCGGGCGGAACTGCTGGGCAAGCCGATGGAGATCCTCATTTCCCAGCCGATCCCCGGCCCGCGGGCTGGCTACTGGCCGGGCAATTTCATCCATCCGCGCGGAGGCTCGACGGGCGGCCGCCTCGAATTATTCGGAGTACGAAAAAATGACGAAAAATTTCCAGTCGAGATCAATCTCAGTCCGTTGGGCATTGACGGGGAGACCTTCGGAATGAGCGCCATCCGGGACACCACCGATCGCAAGAAGGCCGAGAAAAAATTCCGCGATCTTTTGGAATCAGCCCCGGACGCGATAGTCATCGTCGGCCGGGAAGGGAAAATAGTGATCGTCAATTCGCAGACCGAGAAACTGTTTGGCTATCCGCGCGCCGAATTGCTTGGGCAGCCGGTCGAGATCCTCGTGCCCGAGCGCTTCAGGGGTAATCACCATGGACATCGCACGGATTTCTTCGCCGATCCGAAGGTCCGTCCCATGGGCTCGGGCCTCGATCTTTACGGCCAGCGCAAGGATGGGAGCGAGTTCCCGGTCGAGATCAGCCTCAGCCCGCTGGAGACCGAGGAGGGCACCCTGGTCAGCAGTTCCATTCGCGACATCACGGAACGCAAGCTCTTCGAGCACTCGCTCCAGAACGCGAACCGGATGAAGAGCGAATTCCTGGCCAGCATGTCGCATGAGTTGCGCACGCCGCTCAACGGCATCATCGGCTTCACGGAGTTCCTGGTCGATGAAAAGCCGGGTCCGCTCAATCCGAAGCAAAAAGAGTATCTCCTGGACGTTTACAACAGCGCCCAGCATCTGCTGCAACTCATCAACGACGTGCTGGACCTTGCGAAGGTCGAGGCCGGGAGGATCGATCTCAATCCCGAGGTGTTCCGTCCGGCGAAGGCGCTTGCGGAGGTGTGCGGCGTGATCAACGGCATCGCGCAAAAGAAACGGGTCGCCGTCGTGTGCACGGTTGCTGACGAGCTGGACAGCGTGACCCTCGATTTACCGAAATTCAAGCAGGTCTGCTATAACCTGATCGCCAACGCCGTGAAATTTACCGATCCCGGAGGCGCCGTCGAGATTACCGCCGCGCCGTGCGCTGACGGCTGCTTCCAGGTGAAGGTCAAGGACACCGGGATCGGGATCAGGCAGGAGGACATGGACAGGCTCTTCCGGGAGTTTGAGCAACTGGACGCCAGCGCGTCGCGCCGCTTTGGGGGCACCGGGCTGGGCCTTGCCTTGAGCAGGAAGCTCGTCGAATACCAGGGTGGCCGCATCACCGTCGAAAGCGAGTACGGCAAGGGAAGCACATTTACAGCGACGATGCCGCTCACCTGCAAGAAGGAGGATCATCATGGATGATGTGGACAGGGCTCGCATCCTTGTGGTGGACGACAACCCCACCAATCTGAAGCTCGCCGGCGACGTGCTCGAATGGTCTGGCTACGAGGTCGCCCGCGCGGTGGATGCCGAGCAGGCCCTGACCATCATTGAGCAGACGCCGCTGGACCTCATCCTCATGGACATCGGATTGCCGGGCATGGACGGCATCGAACTGACTCGCAAGCTGAAAGCCCACGAGGCCACGAAGGGCATCCGCATTGTCGCCCTTACCGCCTTTGCCATGAAGGGCGACGAGCAGAAGGTGCTCGAAGCCGGCTGTGACGGTTACATAGCAAAACCCATCGACACCCGCGTACTTGCCGAGCAGGTGGCCCGGTGTCTGGGAGAGGATCAATAAATATGAAGATACTTGTTGTTGAGGACGAACCCGCGAGCTTGAAGCTTGCTCACCTCGTGCTGTCCACGGATGGGCACCAGGTGATGCAGGCCGGAGCCGCGGACAAGGCGATCGAAGAAATCGTGAAATCCGAGCCCGAGGTCATCCTGCTCGATCTGGAACTGCCGAGCATCGACGGCCTCACCCTGGCGCGCCGTCTAAAGAGCGACCCGGCCAGGAAACATATCGTGATCGTGGCAGTCACCGCCTACCCGGAGCGCTTCTCTCGCGAGCAGGCGCTGGCCGCGGGGTGCGACGCCTATATCGTTAAACCGATTAATACACGAAAGTTGACATCGCAGGTTGCTAATGTGCTGGAAAGTCTTAAGTAGAACGCAGGTAGGTGTATGAAGGTGCTGATCGTGGATGATAATGAGATGAATCGGAAGCTCTTGCGCGTGGGCCTGGAGGGGGAAGGCATGGAGACCTTCGAGGCCGTCGACGGCGTGGAGGCATTGACGAAGCTGCAGGAGCAAAAAGCCGACGCCATCATCTCGGATATTCTCATGCCCCGCATGGATGGCTACCGATTCTGCCAGGAGGTGCGCAAGCGGAAATCGGTCAAGGACACCCCGTTTATTTTTTACACCAGCACTTATACCAGCGCCAGCGACGAGAAGCTCGCGCTCGACTGCGGCGCCGACCGCTTCATCATGAAGCCGGCGCCAATGCGCCTGGTCATTGAAGCCATTCGCGAATTGATCAATCCTGACGCCCCGCGCCTGCGGCACGCGGAGATGCCGGAAGAGTTGCTGGTCATGCGCGAGTACAACGAGGCCCTGGTCCACAAGCTCGAGGAGCGCAATGCCAAGCTGGAGCGGGCGCGGGCGGAGATCATGCGGATCAACGAGGGCCTCGAGCGCCGCGTGGGGGAACGCACCTCCGAGCTGGTCCAGGCCAACCAGGAACTCGAAGCCTTCAGCCATTCCATCGCGCACGATTTGCGTTCCCCGCTCATGGCCATCGACGGCTTCAGCAACGTCCTGCTCAAGGAATGCGAGGGCCACCTTCCCCCGGAGGCCATGGAGCACCTGCAATTTATCTGCAAGGCGACCCGGCGCATGAACGATCTCACCAGCGACCTGCTGCGGCTTGCCCGCGCCAGCCGCGCGCAGATTCGCCGCGAGACCGTGGACTTGAGCATGATCGCACGAGGCATCTTCCAGGATTTGCGGGAACTGCACCCGGACCGCGAGGTTTCCGCCACGGTCACCGAAGGGCTGGTCGTCAACGCGGACGTCCCGCTCGTGCGCATCGCACTCGAGAACCTGCTGAGCAACGCGTGGAAGTTCACCAGCCGGACTCCGCGCGCGGAGATCGAGGTTGGCAGGGCGGACGACCCTGAGGAGCGCGTTTATTTCGTCAAGGACAACGGCGCCGGCTTTGACATGGCCGGGGCCGGCAAGCTGTTTGGAGCCTTTGAGCGCATGCACTCCGCCGCTGAGTTCCCCGGGACCGGGATCGGGCTCACCACCGTGCAGCGCATCATTCGCCGCCACGGCGGCCACATCCGCGCGGAGAGCGCGGAGGGCCGGGGGACCACGTTTTTCTTCGATCTCGGTCCCGAGGACAAGGAGGCAGCCTTATGATACCAGTTCGAATCCTCATCGCGGACGATCATGAAATCGTCCGGGAAGGGCTGCGGGCCCTGATCCTTCTTGAGCCCGGCTGGGAAGTCTGCGGCGAGGCCGCCACCGGTCGCGAAGCCGTCACGCAAGCCGGAAAGCTCGAGCCCGACATCATCATCATGGATATCGGCATGCCGGAATTGAACGGCCTCGACGCCACGCGCCAGATCAAACGGATCCTGCCCGAGACCGAGGTGCTCATCTTCACGGCCAATGAAACCGAGGAGATCGTGCGCCACGTATTCAAGGCCGGCGCGCGGGCCTACCTCCTCAAGGCGGAGGCCAACAAGCATCTTCTCCCCGCGCTCGAGATGCTGTGCAAGCATCGCACTTATTTTTCCTCAAAAGTCTCCGAGATGATTTTCTCCGGTTATCTGCAAGGCGGCCTGGGCATTGAGGATACGGCGCTCACGCCGCGCGAGCGCGAGACTGTGCAACTGATCGCCGAAGGCAAGAGCAACAAGGAGATCGCCGAGGTTTTTGGCATCAGCGTCAAGACCGTCGAGACCCATCGCGCCGCCATCATGCGCAAGCTCCGTCTGGATTCCTTCGCCGCGCTGGTCCGTTACGCCATCCGCAACGGCATCGTCCAGGCGTAGACGGGCAAAAATTCCTGGGTCTGCCGGATGAGACATTGACCGAAAATGTCCCCGTATTTCTACCTATGTACCATCCGTAGCAACCCGCCCGGGATTCCCCCACTCACCTTTGTGGCGCACGTACGTCGCATGCTTCTAAGTCATGCCACGTATGTTTATGCAACGCTTCATTGCCCTCGCCGGCCTCGCCGGACGCGACCCATCGGACGCGGCGCCCCCTGTAGTTGAAGGCCGGCCCGCACAACCAACCCCCGGGGGGCCGGCGGGCTCGGCGCCGGGTTTGACTGAAGAGCGGCTTAGGGCGCTGCTTGACGCCTCGCCGGACGCCGTGCTCGTCGTGGGCCGCGACGGGGCCATCGCCGAGACCAATCCCGCGGGCATCGAGCTTTTCGAGGCCGGGACGACCGAGGAACTGGCGGGCACCCCCCTCGTGGATTTTGTGTGCGCGGAGCAGCGCGAGGCATTTGACGTTTGCCTGGAGGCGCTCTGGCGCGGGGAGAAGAGTTACGCGGAGTTCGAGAGCCTGGGCCGCCATGGCCGCCGGCGCTGGGTGGAGATGCACGCCGCTCCCTTGCGCGACGCGGCGGGCGGGGTCCTCTCCTTTCTCGGCATCCTGCGCGACAACACCGCGCGCCGGGAATTGGACAAGCAATTCATCCAGGCCCAGAAGATGGAAGTCGTCGGCCACCTGGCCAGCGGCGTCGCCCACGACTTCAACAACATCCTCGGCATCGTCATGGGCTACACGGAGATCCTGATGTCCAATATGGATCCCTGCTCCATCCAGCACGAGCAGGCCCAGACCGTCTTCCATACCGCGGAGCGCGCCGCCTCGCTCACCCGCCAGCTTCTCATCTTCAGCAGCGCGCAGACGCCCCGGCCGGAGGTGCTGGACCTGAGCGAGGTGATTACCAACCTCGACCGGATGCTCCGCCGTTTGATCGGCGAGAATATCAACCTTGTGACTCTCCCGGAGCCGGAGCTGGGCCACATCGAGGCGGATACCACGCAGATCGAGCAGGTCCTCATGAATCTGACCGTCAATGCCCGCGACGCCATGGCCAGCGGCGGCGCCATCACCATCGAGACCGGCAACGAAACGGTCCCGGAGGGCAGCACATCCGGCATAATCAATCCCGCCCTGCCCCCGGGCCGTTACGTCTACTTTTCCGTCAAGGACACAGGCGCCGGCATTTCCGATGAAGTGAAGTCGAGAATCTTCGAGGCCTTCTTTACCACCAAGCCCGTGGGGCAGGGGACTGGCTTGGGGCTGGCCACCTGCCAGAGCATCGTCCGCCATTGGCATGGCGCCATCACCGTGGACAGCACGCTGGGGGTCGGCTCCCTCTTCAAGGTCTACTTCCCCCGCATGGCCTCCTCGGCAAAGCTGGAGAAATTGATCGACCGCGCCGGCCCGCTGCCGCGCGGGGCGGAGACCGTGCTGCTGGTCGAGGACGAGCCCGGGCTGCTGGAACTGACCGCCATCGTGCTGCAAAGGCAGGGCTATACCGTATTGAAGGCGGCCAACGGCAGGGAAGCGTTGGGCATCGTCCAGGAGCGCAACGCCGGCGAGATCGGCCTTGTGGTGACCGATATGGTCATGCCCGAGATGGGGGGCCGGATGATGGCCGACTGGCTCTACGCCATCAATCCCGGGATCAAAGTCCTCTTCACCTCCGGCTACACCGATTGCGGCCATGGCGGAGCAATCGCCAAAGACATGGACTTCATCCACAAGCCTTACACTCCTTCGGCCCTGTTGCGGAAAATGCGGGAGGTGATCGACCGCGACACCGCCGCCCTCGATGCGCAATCGAACTCCGGCGTCGCCGCATGAGGATCCGGGCGAAGATACTGATGGCGCTGCTGTGCAAGGCCCTGCTTGTGGTCGCGCTCGGCATTTTCGCCATCAACCGGGAGCGCGCCGTCGGATTGGCCGGCGTGACCATGGGGGCGGAGGATGTCGCGCGCACCATCGGGTACGTCTTCGCCGCCGATAAGGACCCCGGGCACACACTGACCCGGCAGATCGTCCAGAGCATTCACGGGGAGATGGGCCACGATATCCAGGTCATCGACGTCCACAAACAAATCGTTGCGGATGCGGTGCCTGGGACCTCGCTCGCGAGCGCGCACGGCCGGCCCCATGAGGTCGATGATGCATTGCGGGACGGAGAGCCTCGCACATTTATCGAGACAAACCCGGAATTCCCGCTCGGCAGCCGGCAAATGGCCATGCCGGTAAAAGATGCGGGGGGCAAGGTGCTCGGCGTGGTGGTTATGGAGTACTCGCCGCATTATGACGCCCTCATGGACATGATCCGGTCGATGACCAGCCAGATGCTCATCGCCGCGCTGGCCGCCGCGGCAATCGCCGTGGGGATCGCGCTCTACATCGGAAGCTCCATCGTCCGGCCGCTGCGCCATCTCACCAGGGCCGCCGCGGCCTTTGCCACCGGGCAGGATTACGCGCAATTGCCGCATCGGCGCCGGGACGAGATCGGCGATCTGACTTCCGCGTTCAACATCATGATGGAACGGCGCCGGCAGGCCGTGGAGGCATTGCGGCGCGCCCATAACCAATTGGAGTCCCGCGTCAACGAGCGCACCGCCGAGCTGGCTGCCGCCAATTCTCAATTGCAGGACGAAGTCTCCGTGCGCCGGATTGCCGAAGAAGCAGCCCGCCGCGGAGAGGAGCGCGTCCGGCAACTGGCCGCGGAAATGAGCCACGACCGCGAGCGGTTCGAAGACATCCTCAACACCGTGCCGGCCGTGGTCTTCGAGCGGTGGCGGGGCGACAGCGGCAGGACCAGTTTTGCGAGCCGCCATGTGGAGAAGATGTTCGGCTTTAGCTCCGAGGAATGGTGTTCGGCGCCCGAATTCTGGTGCGAGCGCGTTCATCCCGACGACAGGGAGAGGGCCCTCAAGAATGCCGACGATTTGTTCGCGGGCGGCGACGGTCACGCGATAATGCGGGTCCGGTGGCTGGCCAAGGATAACCGCGTCGTCTGGGGCGAATCGCATCTCACCACGGTTCGGAACCCTGTTGATGGCTCATTGGGCATTCGCGGCTTCACGCTGGACATCACCGAGCAAAAAAAAGCCGAGCAGGAACTCAAAAAGCTGCACGACCAACTCCTCGATGCCTCGCGGCAGGCGGGTATGGCGGAGGTCGCGACCAACGTCCTCCACAACGTCGGCAACGTCCTCAACAGCGTGAACATCTCCGCCGGCCTCGCCGCGGGCCATGTCCACAACTCCAGCCTGCCGCACCTGGCCCGGGTGGCCGGGCTCCTGGAGCAGAACGCCGGCAACATTGCCCAGTACATGGCCACCGACCCCGTCGGCATCAAGGTCCCGGGCTTCCTCTCCCAGCTTGCCGCGCAACTGGACACCGAGCAGAAGGCCATCCTCGAGGAATTGGAGCAGCTCGGCAAAAACGTCGAGCACATCAAGGACATCGTCGCCGTCCAGCAGAGCTACGCAAGCGTGGCCGGCGTCACCCAGTCGGTTGAGGTGGTCGAACTCGTGGAGGACAGCCTCCGCATGAACGCCGGCGCCCTCGTGCGGCATGACGTCCAGTTGCTCCGCGAATTCGAAGCCAGCCCCGTCATCTGCGTGGACAAGCACAAGGTGGTGCAAATCCTGGTGAACCTGATCCGCAATGCCAAGTACGCCTGCGACGAGTCCGGCCGCTCCGACAAGCGCCTGACCGTGCGCATCACCGGCGATGAACGCGTTGTCCGCGTTACCGTCATCGACAACGGCGTCGGCATCCCGGCGGAAAATCTGACCCGCATCTTTTCCCATGGCTTTACCACGCGCAAGACCGGCCATGGGTTTGGCCTGCACAGCGGCGCTCTTGCCGCGAAGGAAATCGGGGGGGCGCTTCTCGTGCAAAGCGCCGGGCCTGGGCTCGGCGCCGCCTTTACCCTCGAGATGCCCTTGGAGACCGCCAAATCATGAGCTTCCAGCCCGTTGCCCAGAATCTGCCCGTCGACGACGCCAAGTCCATCCCTCCGGACTTCCGGGTGGCCCGATGCACCCCAACGGGACATTGCGAGGAGCGAATCCGGCGAATGGCGGACGATCTGGCTCACGAACGCATGCGGCTGGCAGACATTCTAAACAGCGTCCCGGCCGTGGTGTTCGAGTATTGGCCGCCGGAGAGCGCGAATCGCCCTTTTGTGAGCCGGTATGTCGAAACCATGTTCGGTTACACGCCAGAGGAGTGGCTATCGACGCCCGACTTTTGGATCCAGCGCATCCATCCCGACGACAGGCAAAGGGTGGTTGATGACGTTGCCCACCTCTTCGCCGGCGAACCTGCCAGCGAGAAATGGCACGTCCGCTGGCTGACCAAGGACGACCGTGTCATCTGGGGGGAAACCCATCTCACCGTGAATCGCAACTCTGCCGACGGGATGCTGGGAATCCGCGGCTTCCGGCTCGACATCACCCGGCAGAAAAAAGCGGAGCACGACCTTGAAATTGCGCATCGGGAACTCGTTGAGAGCTCGCGCCGGGCCGGCATGGCGGAAGTGGCCTCCGGCGTCCTTCACAATGTGGGCAACGTGCTCAACAGCGTAAACATCTCGGCCACCATCGCGGCGGACCAAATCCGGCATTCCAGCGTCCCTCACCTGGCTCGCGTCGCGGCCATCCTGGAGCAAAACGCCGGAAACCTCGTGGAGTACATGGCCAGCGATTCCATCGGCCGCAAGCTGCCGGCATTCCTGAGCCAATTGGCCGAGCAACTGGAAACCGAGCAGAAGGCAATCCTCGATGAATTGGAACAGCTCGGCAGGAACGTGGAGCACATCAAGGACATCGTTTCCGTGCAGCAGACCTATGCGCGCGCCGCCGGCCTGCGCCAGTCGGTTGAGATTGTCGAACTCGTCGAGGACAGCCTCCGCATGAATGCAGGCGCGCTGAGGGGGCAGGACGTGGAGTTGATTCGCGAATTTGAAGCCGACCCCGTCATTAGCGTGGACAAGCACAAGGTCCTGCAAATCCTCGTGAACCTCGTCCGCAACGCGAAGTACGCCTGCGACGACTCCGGCCAGCCCGGCAGGCGCATTACCGTGCGGGTCACGCGCGATGAGCGTTTTGTCCGCGTCTCGGTCATCGACAACGGCATCGGCATCCCGCCGGAAAATATGACCCGCATTTTTTCCCACGGCTTTACCACCCGCAAGACCGGCCATGGATTTGGCCTCCACAGCGGCATCGTGGCCGCGAAGGAGATGGGGGGCGCCCTGCTTGTGAAAAGCGACGGCCCCGGCCTCGGCGCTACTTTCACCCTCGAACTTCCATTGGAGCCCCTACAATCATGACAACCAATACCATCACCCCGAACCGCCGCATCCTGCTCATCGACGACAACGAGTCGATCCACCAGGACTTCCGGAAAATCCTCAGCCCGGCCACACCGGGAAAGAATGCCATGGCCAGCGCGGCCGCCGAGCTTTTCGGACAGGAGGCCGTAGGGCGCACCGAGACCAACTTCGAAATCGACTCCGCCTTCCAGGGTCAGGAGGGCCTGGAGAAAGTGCGCGAGGCTGTGGCGGCACAATGTCCGTACGCCATGGCCTTCGTCGATCTCCGCATGCCTCCGGGCTGGGATGGCATCGAGACCATCGACCGCATCTGGCGGGAGTATCCCGAGCTTCAAGTCGTCGTCTGCACGGCCTATTCAGATTACTCGCTCGACAAGATTGTCGCAAGGCTCGGACGCAGCGACCGGCTGCTCATCCTGAAAAAGCCCTTCGATGCCATCGAAGTCCTTCAATTTGCCGATGCTCTCACCGAGAAATGGCGCCTCGGCCGCGAGGCCCGTGCCAAAATGGAAGGGCTCGAGGAGATCGTAGCCGAGCGCACGCGGGAATTGCGCGAGGGCCAGCAGCAGCTCATCGAGGCGCGCAAGATGGAAACTGTCGGCAAGCTCGCCGGCGGCATCGCCCACGATTTCAACACCCTGCTCACCGCCATCATCGGGCATGCGGAACTCATCCAGCAGGTCGCTGAAGCGAAAACCCTCCCTTTCCAGAGTGCCGTCGAGATTGGAAAGTCCGCGACCATCGCCGCGACACTGACCCGCCAGCTCCTCGCATTCAGCCGCAAGCAAATGCTCCAGCCGGAGACGCTCGACGTGAACGCCGCCGTCAGCCGCATCGAGCCGCGGCTGCGTCAACTCCTGGGCGCTTCCATCCAGGTCAGCACCGTGGCGGGCGCCCGGCAGCCGTGGACCCGGGCGGACGTCGGCCAGCTCCAGGAGGTGCTCGTCAGCCTGGCCCACAACGCTCGCGACGCCATGCCTCGCGGAGGCGATCTCATTATCGAGACCGCCGACTTCACTCAGGATGCCGCCCAGCCATCCCGCGATTCCGACCTTGGTCCCGGGGATTATGTCACGATCTCGATCACGGACACAGGCTGCGGTATTGCCGATGAGGTGAAACCGCAGTTGTTCGAGCCCTATTTCACCACCAAGAAGACCGGCGAGGGCAAGGGGCTGGGGCTTGCCATGTGCTACGGCATCCTCAAGCAGAGCGGCGGGCATATCGCCTTCAAGAGCGAGCTTGGACGCGGCACGACCTTCAAGGTCTATCTTCCCCGCTTACAGGCCGCTGAGCCGGAAGAGCCCGCCGAGCCGCCCGCGTCTGCCCTCCTCCCCGAACCCGTTGCGGGAACTCCGGGGACGGGGATCATCCTGCTTGTCGAGCCGGATGCCGCGCTGCGTGGCGCCGCCGGGGCCGTCCTGGAGAGAAGCGGGTACACCGTCCATCGGGCCGCCAGCAGCCGCGAGGCCATCAGCATCGCCGGGCGTGCCGCCAGGATCGACCTCCTGCTTGCCGACAGCGCGATGCCGGAGATGACCGGCCATCAGCTTGCCAAGTGGCTTTGCTCATTGCACCCCGACATCAAGGTGCTCTTTACCTCGACCGTTGACGAACACAAGTCCGCTCGGGACGGCATTACCTTTCCGGAGGCCGATTTCCTCCGCAAGCCGTACACTCCCGCCCTCCTCGCCCTCAAAGCGCGCACCGCGCTCAGCGGGGCTGCCTCCAAGGCGCGGGAACAAGTTGCCGCGGGAGTCTGAGGGCCGTTGGATTAATTTCGAATTTCCCCCACCTTCAGTTCTGCTCGCTCAGCGGCAGCGAGATCCTCACCACGCCGGACCCCTTCGCTGTCGGGTCCGCGATTTCGACGCGGCCCCTGTGATCCTCGATGATCTTGCGCGTGACCGTGAGCCCGAGCCCAAGGCCCACATTGCGCGTCGAGAAAAACGGCTCCGGCGCGCGCCTTGCCGCCTCGGCCGTGAATCCGGCGCCGCCGTCGCGAATCTCGACGTTCACGCCGCGATGCCCGTTGGTGCCGGTGCTGCTCACGCTCACCGCTATTCTCTTGCTCTCGCCCTGCGTGGCTTGCAGCGCATTGAGCAGCACCTCGGCGAAGGCATGCCGCAGCGCCTTGTGGTCGCCCGCGATCGTCAGCTTCTCCATGCCCGTGGAGATATCGAAATCGGGCGCCTTTCCATTGTGGTACACGTAGGCCTCGCGGAATGCTTCATCGATCAGCTCGTTCACCCGCACTTGATCGCCAAAGTCCGTCTTCCCGCGCGCCAGGAACATCATCTGGTTGGCGAGCCGCGTGATCCGTTTCACCCCGGACCCGAGCGCTTCGGAAAGCGATACGCGAAACTCCTCGTCGGCCATGGCCCCGCTATCCAGCAACTGCTGGTGCGTGGAGAGCGGCACCACGGAGTTGCCGATCTCGTGCGCGAGGTGCTCCGCCATGGTGGTGATCAGCCTCAAGCTCGCAGCCTCCACTTCCAGCCGTTTCGCCCGCTCCAGGGTGGTGATGTTTTCGATGATCAGCAGCGCCGCATCCGCGGTCGCCGCCTTCTGCGTCTGGAATGGCGAGATCGCCACAAGGTAGGTCTGCTCCGGCAGCGTCTGGAATTGATATTTAAAGGAAGCCACCCCCACGTTGGTCTTCATGACTGTGAAGACTTTGCTCCCCAGCTCCTGCGGCAGGTCGGAGAACTCCAGTTGCGTTTTGTCGGGATTCTCCGCGAGCAGGACGCGCCGCGCCGCCGCGTTGGAATGCAGCACGGCCAGGTTGCTGCCCACGACCACGCAGGCCGTCCCGAGGTTTGAAAGGATGTCCCCGAGCATCGCGTGGCTCGTCTGCAATTGGTCGTGCAGCCAGGAGTTCCGGATCGCAAGCCCCACCTCCTCCAGCATGTGGAAGAGCAGCGCCAGCTCCTCGTTCTCGTACGCATCCCCGGTCAGCCGTTCGTCCAGCACCGCCACGCCCAGGATGGTCTCCCGGTCCAGGATCGGGATCGCCACGCACCCGCCCACTAGTTGAAATTCCCGCGCCATCTCCCGGCTCGACTGCGCCTCAGCGCTCGTGCTCTTGAGGATTCTTCCGTGCTTCCTCAGGTACGCGCCGATACCCGTCGTCAGGTTGAGCGCAAAATGCTCAAGGAAGGATTGCTCCAGCCCGATCGCGCACGCGCTCCGCAGCCACCTGTCCTCCTGGTTCGGCGACGGAGTGCCGAAGACGCTCGACGGGTTGCGCAGGAAGATCGCCGCCCGGTTGACCCCGATCACCTCGCGCAGCACCAGCAGGAATTCCCGCAGCAGCGCCTGTGGATCGAGTGAGTGCGTCAGCACGCCGGAGAATTTTCTCAACGCCTCCAGTCCGTTGAAGTGCGCGGCGGTTCCGAAATGGCCCCGGGGTTCCGAAGTTTGCGATCCCGTCGTGATTTCCGCGTGCGGATTGCCGGCGGGCGCCTGGAATACCCGATCCAGCAGATTATTCAAAAGCTTCCCGCGAATCGGCTTCGTGATGACATGGGACACCCCGAGCAGGAATGCGTCTTCCTCCCACTCCCAGTGCTTCTCCGCGCTCACCACGATCAAAGGGGCGTCCGGCGCGGCCGCCCGCACCTGCTCGATCAGCCGCGTCGCAATCACATCCGTCAGCTCCAGGTCCAGGATCACCCCGTCTATCGCCCCGCGCGTGAGCAGCGACTCCGCGGCCCGCAAATCCTCCTTCACGATGATCTGGTATTTGGAGAAGTCCGCGGCGGCCTCCACAGACGCGGGGAATGCTCGCAGTTTGCTCAAAATCAGCAATGTTCTCATGATACGGTTTCCAAAAATGGCGCCGGCTTCCTTGGTTGATGATCCGGCAAATCAATGAACACCGTGGTCCCCTTTTTCGGCTGGCTGGTGATCTTGAGCGAGCCGCCGTGAATCTGCACCACCTTGCGGCAGATCGAGAGTCCGAGCCCGAAGCCGCGCTGCTCATCGCCACGATCCTTTGTTGTAAAATACGGGGTAAACACCCGCTGCATGTTATCCGGGTGAATGCCTTCTCCCTGGTCGATCACCCGGATGCGGAACCAATCCCGGTCCGGCTCCGTCTTCTCGAGCGCAATCAATTCCACCCGGATTTCCGTCCCGCTGCCCGAGGCGTCGATGGCATTGCCGAGCACGTTGCTCACGGTCCGTTTCATCAGGGACTTGTCCATCTCCACCAGGGCTTCCGCCGGCGCCTGGAGCGTCACCTTGATCCCCTTCTGCTCACACCGCGCCGCGACGATTTCCACAGCCTCGGCCAGCACCATGTCCAGCCTCCCCAGTTTGAGGTCCGGCCGCGCGTTCTCGGAGAAGAAGAGCGCTTCGCGGATGTACTCGCGCAGGGTATCCAGGCTCCGGGTCGCCAGCGGCAGCAATTCGTCGCGCAGGCTTTCCATTGGGACTCCCTCGGCGAGCAGTTGCATGAGCGTTTGCACCGGCGTGACGAGGTTGTTCATGTCGTGCGCCATCCCGCGCGACATCCTCCCCAGCAACTCCGATTCCTGCGCCTGCAGAATCTGGGTCTTCAGCCGGATTTGATTCAGCGCCAGACTCAGGTTTTTCGCCAGCATCCCGAGCAGTTGAATGTCCGTTGCCGTAAACCGCATCCCTTCCATCCGCTTCTTTAGAAATAACAGTCCAATCGGCTCCGACGACGACATAAACGGAAAACAAAACTCAGCCCCCAATGCCGCGAGACTCGCCCGGGCCTTATCTTCCTGCGGTGTCCGTTGCTCCGCATCGGAGCGCAGGTTAAGCGCCAGTTGCTCCGCCCCCGTCAACCGAAAGTAATTCAACAGCGGCGAGTCCAATCGGATCACGGGCGCATGCCACGGCCCCGGTTCCCCAAACTCTTGCAGCACGTGAAACTTGCGATCCCCATCCTCCAGCATCACCAACTGATAGCCCGACACCCGCACCACCTTCCTCAGCAGCTCGTCCAGCCCCAGTAACATCTGAGTCGCATCCACGGACTCCTGTACCGATGCGATAAACGCCCGCATCCGGTCCTGGTACTCGAACCGATCCCCGAGGATGCGCCGCTCGATCATATCCCCCCCGCTTCCAAACAGCCGCGGGAACAGTACCGACGCCACGCTCGTGCTCACCACCACTACTGCCAGCGCAATCACAAAGGAAATCGCCGTAAAGGCTTGCGGCATCACCATCCATCCCAGCAGGAGGAGCAGAAGGGTGATGCCGAAAACAAAAGTCAGCCGCACAAGGTGCGCCGCCGCCTTGCTGAGCGTTATGTGCACGTCCAGCAAGTCGTGCTGCAACACGCAATACGCCACCACCACCGCGTAAAGGTTCGCCGCCAGATTCCCCAGCGGGACAAAGTTCCAATGCACCAGCGGGTAGGTGTTCATCCCGAGGATTGGCATCAGGTCGTTTGTCCCACCCGCCCAGAGACAGTAAACCCCTGCCATCAGGATGATCGCTCCGGTCCGTTCCCCGGGCTGCGCGGTCTTCCGGCTCCGGTTCAGTTGCGCCGCCATCCATACCGTCTCCACCACATACAAGACCATGAATACATGGAACGACGGTCCCCCTATCGTCCAGTATCCGAACTGCGTCATCTTGACCCCCGCCACGAATAGATTTCCCGGCAGCGTCATCGCCACCAGTGCGTGCGCCACATACATGCACGGGATCGCCCTCCCACGCTTCGAGTTCGTCAGGATCAGGACCAAATGCAGCATCGTGATCGGGATGAATATCACCCCGAGCTGCAACACCTTCGCCCAGAACAAACCTCCCTCAGGCGTCCTCTGTTCCGCCAGGATCATCGCCGTGCCGTTCCAGACCGCCAGCGACATGGCCCACCCGATATACGCCCGATGCAACAGCGACCTCAGGTCCCGCCTCACCACGAGGAACGCCAATCCTGTGTTGAAAATCGCTGCCGTTACCGCCGATATCTCGAAGAATCCCATTACGTGCCATGAAACGGCTTGATGATCAGGGCTGCGTACCGTCCTCCGAACCCTGCGTTGAGATTTATCGCCGCCCGGATGGGGTACTCCCTCAACTCTGGCACATAATCCAGGTCACATCCCTCGTCGGGCTCGGTAAGATTGATCGTCGGCGGGATGACCTGGCGCTGCACCGCAAGGATCGTGATCGCCGCCTCCACCGCCCCTGCGGCTCCCATCAGATGCCCGGTCACCGGCTTCGTCGAGCTTACCGCGACCCGCCGCGCGTGACTCCCGAAGACGGCCTTGATCGCCAGCGTTTCAATCGGGTCATTCCGCGGCGTTGCCGAGCCGTGCGCATTGATGTAATCGATCTCCTCAGGGTGCATCCGCGCGTGCCGGAACGCCCTCGTCAGCGCCCCTTTGTATCCGAGTCCCTCCGGGTGCGGATCCGTAGGGTGGTGCCCCTCGGCCGTACGCCCATGTCCCGCGATCTCCGCATAGATCCGCGCTCCGCGCGCCAGCGCGTGCGAGAGCTCCTCGATCACCAGGAATACCCCTCCTTCCGAGAGCAGAAAACCGTCCCGCGTCTTGTCAAAGGGTCGCACCGCCTCCTGCGGCGTATCATTGCGTCTGCTCGTCGTTCCCAGCTTGCACAACCCAAGATGCGTAATCTCCAGGATCTCGTCGGAGCCTCCCGCCAGCACCACGTCCAGTTCATCGTACTCGATCAACTTCGCCGCGTACCCGATCGCGTCATTGCCGGAGGCGCATCCCGTGCAGATCGTGATCGCCGGACCGCGAATCCCAAGATACATCCCGATGCTGCTGCTTCCCTCGCCGCAATACGCTCCCACCAGGTTGTACGGATGCAATGCACGGTAGCTATTCTGCTTCAGGTACATGTGATAGGATGCAATCGCATTCGACGTCCCGCTCAGCGTTGTCCCCTCCACCACCCCCACCCGGTCCGGTTCCGTATCTTCCACCTTCAACCCGCTGTCCTTCATCGCGCACGCCCCCGCCGCCAATGCGTACTGCACCGTCCGCTCCAGCCGCTTCTCCCTCACCTCCGGCAGATAATCCGATAGCCTGAACCCGTTCACCTCCGCCGCGATTTTTACCGGCAGCTTCGATGCATCGAACCGGGTAATTGGCGCCGCGGCGCTGATCCCCCGCGTCACATTTTCCCAGAACGGCTCGATCTCGAGCCCGCTCGGTGTGATCAACCCGATCCCAGTCACCACCGCTCGCCTCACCCGTTCATGCTCGCCGGAGTGATTTAACGCCATTGCAATTCCTTCCGGTGGCTTCGTCCGCCGGGGTGCGCTGTGGTGGGGATGATTAAAAACATATCTTGTTCCGATACATGCCCGCTAGCCCGGAGGCCACGCAAGCGTTCTTTTTCCGAGCAAATGGATGTGCAAATGCGGCACCGACTCCCCGGCGTCCGGTCCATGATTGATCACCAGCCGGTATCCCGAATCGTACACCCCCAGCCTCCGGGCGATCTCCCCGCTGGCCGCCAGCATCTTGCCCAGCACCGCCGCGTCCTCCGGCTGTGCGTCTCCTATTCGTTCGATTACTTTTTTTGGCACCATCAGCACGTGCACCGGCGCCTGCGGATGGATGTCCCGGATGACGAGAAAATCGTCTTCCTCATAGATGATGTCAGCCGGGATCTCGCGACTGGCGATTTTCTCGAATAGAGTCATGGGGTAGAATGAGAGTAGCACCCATCATGGGGGCTTGGTTGCGCATCTTTTACCTTTTAGAACACCGAAAATGTCACCGGATGGGCGGCGGCTGCCAGTTGATCGCGCAGGAAAGTAACAATCTCTTCCCGCAGCGCATGGCAATCCCGCGCCCAGATTTTGCGCGCCCGCAGCTCTTTGACGCACAATTCCAGGTCGAATAATTCAAAATACGACGCCCGCGCCGCCAGCAGTTGATGCATGCTCCGGGCTAGAAGCTCAAAGAATGCCAGCTCGTAGCCGGTCCCGGCCTTTTTTGCGAGTTCCAGCAGCGAGATGCGGGCCGGAGGCGGGCCGGCTTCGAAATGCCTCGCCACTTCCGCGTAGCCGATCACCTGGAGCGCGGAGCTCACCGCATCCGCCAGCCGGGGCGCCGTAAGGACATTGCCTGTGTACCGGTAGCGCAGGTAATTGCTCACGCTCGCCGCGACGTGCTCGGCAAGCCACCACTGCGGATATCCCGCCTTTTCCGCCGCCTGCACCAGCCGCCGCGTCAGCCACCCGGCATCGAAAGCTGAAACCTCGCCTCCCTCGAATTGCACCAGCGGCATCTCATCGCGCGGCGCAATCATGCTTATTTTCCACCGCCTCCGTTGATATTGAAAAGCTCCGGCTGCTGCGTGCCCGCCTTGATCTTCTTCCCCAGCGACTGGATCTCGCTGATGAACTCCCCGATGTCCTGGAACTGCCGGTACACCGACGCATACCGCACGTAGGCCACGTCATCCAGCCCGTGCAGCTTCTCCATCACCTTCGCCCCCACCAGGCTGGTCGAGACTTCGCGAGGGTAATTCGTTTCCAGGTCCTGGATGATCTCCTCCGCCGTCTTCTCCAATTGCGCCAGGGATATCGGACGCTTTTCGCACGCCTTCGTCATTCCCGCCAGCAGCTTGTGCCGGTCCAGTGGTTCCCCGCGCCCGTCCCGTTTGATCACCCGGATGTCCGCCCTTTCGATTTCTTCGTACGTAGTGAACCGGTACTCGCATCCGATGCACTCACGACGGCGCCGGATCGAGTCCCCGTCCTTTGAGACGCGGGAATCAATCACCTTGTCTTCCAGGCTTCCGCATTTGGGGCAACGCATTTACGGCAAGGGATTTGTCGAATTTTATAAATACCACAACTAATGGTGTTCGTCAATCATCACGTCCACAATTTATCCGCTCCATTCCGCATCGCTATCCAAGCCGCTGGAAATGCCCCGTCCTGTACCTCGTACGTAGCACGTTACGCAGGGGTTTTCCCCGACCTTTTCCCACCGATCTCCCGTACGCGCCTGGGTGGGGTAGCCCACCACCGCTTGGCTGGAAAAATGCTTTGTATACCACATCTGGAAGTATTCGCTTCAGGTCGCGACCGATACCTATGCAGCTCGATCCCATCACAAATGTAGCTAAAGACGCGCGCATCCTCATCGTGGACGACCACGAGGTGAACACCGCCTCCCTCGGCCGGCTCCTTCGCCGCGCCGGCTACGCCATTTGCATCAGCATTACCGATCCCGGCGAGGCCCTCGCCAAGTTCGACGGCATCCAGCCCGATCTCCTCCTGCTCGACTGGCACATGGAACCCTTCTCCGGCCTCGACTTCATCGAGGCGCTAAAGAATCGCGTCCCGCCCGAAGAGATGCCCCCCGTTCTTGTCCTCACCGCCGACGTCTCGCCCGCGACCCGCCGCGAAGCCCTCGCCATCGGCGCCACCGACTTCCTTTCCAAGCCGTTCGACCCCTCCGAGCTTCTTCTCCGCATCCGCAACCTCCTTGGGACCCGCCTTCTGCACCGCCGCCTCCAGGACTATCGCCAGGAGTTGGAACAAACCCTCGCGGAACTCCGGATGCTCCGCCAGGCCGGCGCCAGCCCGGCGGGTCTGTAAGCGATTGGCGGTCGGGCGGGGAAAAGAAATCCGGCAACGTGCTGAGAGAGCAAAAAGCAGGGACTACCAGCGGTCACAAATGATCCCTCTGCCGGTCCAATCTCTCTCCAACATTTCCCGGGGCTTGCGGATGTGTCCCGCCATAGGGTCAGCACACTCCGCCCACTTACCGTCGAACTTCAGGATCACGATATAGTGCGCGATATCCGCGCCGAGATTTATAATGACAATCACCGGCGGGAGGCCACGCAGGTCATCCACACTTCGGAAATCGGCCACGTGGCAATGAAGCCCCTTCGCCGTCTGGTTCATCGCTTGAGCAAGCCTGAACTCGTCTGCGCCATAATACCGGCCGGTTTCGGACGCGAGGGCAATCGAGCTTTCCTGAGCCTGGTATCCCAAGCGTGCCAAGGCCGTGACGGCGGCCGCCGGTCCACACGTATAACCGGTGGTCTGCATGCAGATGCCAGCCGATGCGAAATGCGTCTTTAATCGGGATAGCTCGGGAACTGCGATCAGGGAGTCGAGCAAACCGATCCATATTTGTTGGAAGAGCGCGACGGCGACGACCGCAAGGACGAAAAGACGAAGTAGCCTGTTCGAAATAGCGTCTGCTGCCTGTATGCCTACGATGGGAATACAAATGGCCAGCAAGACCGGGCCGCCGATGCTGGCGTAGGAAAACTCTTCCCAGCGCAACGCCCAGTTCGCGGGCAAAGCTCTTTGACCAAAGACGACGAATCCAATGATGAATCCGAGGCCAAGTGACAGCCGTGGCATCTTCTTGTAGCGATGGCTCAAATGCCACCCAACCCAGAATCCCGCGATGGATGCGGTCAGACAAGCTATAAGACGAATTACCAGCATCCGGATTGCGGAAGCAGTATTTGTACCGGTGGATAAGAGGGCTGGCCTCGCCTCTCTCTACGGCCTCACCTTCAACCCCTCCGCCTTTGCCAGCGCGCCTTGTCGGGCAACAAAGGTGAGAAACTCCCTCGCGCCCAATTCAAGTGCGGTCGCTACGTGAAGCGTGTCAAACCCCCGATACCCACCCGTGCTCGTGTGTTGCCCGGATAACTCCTCCGCCTTGCTTATCACTCTCGCCCATTCCACCTCCGCGATTTTCAAAAGCCCGCCGGAAAGGTCGCTCTGCAAATCCGCCAGCATTTTCGTTCCTTCCTTTTCGCTGTAACCTTTGCCAGCGTCCTTCCGATGCAGGAAGATCTGCCAGCGCACCGACTGCCGAAACTCGAAAAGCAGCAGGGCCGTCACCGGCAGTACCTCTTTCATCGACGCACGATAGGTCACCGCTTCGGTCGTGTTGTCCTGCCGTCGAAAAAGAGCGCAGAGAAAAGAGGTATCGGGATAGTAACTCATCCTTCCTCCCCCTCAAGCTCCGCATCCCGCATCGCCTTCACCTCCGCCGCGCTAAAGACGCGATCTCCCCATGTTTCTTTCAACCGCCGCATATGCTTCGCCGCATCGAACCGCGCGGGGGTTTGCGCCTCCTCTGGTACGAGCCGGGCAAAAGCCTTGCCGCGCTTGACGATTTGAACGGACTCCCCGTTTTCGATCCAGGCGGAGAGCCGCCGGAAGTGATTGCGAAGGTCCGCGACGGTGGCTGTTTTCATATGATAGATAAAGCTATCACGAAGCGTAATGCGGGTCAACCGCCCATTACGGAATTTCCAATTGCTCCTGTGATTGGACCCTGATATCCACGCGGTAAGGGGGCGAATGAAATCTGTTGCACTCATTATGGTGAGTCTCTTGTTTTCGACGGTGATGGCTTCGGCTCAAGTTTCCGATGACCCATTGCTCGATGCCAGGATCGAGGCGGCGACGCTTCGATTGGGTTAGTCAGAACAGCGAGGCTCGTTTGCGATACGCGAGCGGGGATACGTTGACGTGCGCCTTGAAGAGTTTCGAAAAGTAATACGGATCGCCTATCCCCACCGCTCGCCCGACTTCCGCCACCCGCAAACTGCCAGTCGCCAGAAGCATGCGAGCACGTTTGATCCGGGCAGCGGTGACGAACTCCATGGGCGTGGTGTCCAACGCCTGGCGGAATTGACGGTGCAACCACGAGAGACTCCGTCCCGATACCTGGGCTGCCTTTGGAAGGTAAATATCCTCGTTCAAATGATCTTCGATGAACTGTACCGTCCGCTGTAAATCAATGGGCAACAGCCCGTGGACGACAGGGGGCTTGCAAAAGAACTCTTTCAATTCATCGACAAGCAATTCCGCGAGGTCCCGGAGCTTTGACTCACGGGGTTTGCCGTCGTGACAAAGGCGCACGATATATTCGCAAAGTGCCTGTAGCGGAGAGTCGCCGACAAATCGGCCACGTTTGAGGCCCTGCAATCCCGGCCACTCAGCATCGCGGTGCGTGGTGAGCCGCTCCGGCTCATCCCCCGGTTGATGGGACGCATCGCGGACGAGCCTCGTTCCCATCGGCTGGTGGGGAATCACATGAATGCCGGCCACAAGAAACGGGTCCCGCGGACCGGCCTCGTAGGAGATTTTATGCGCCCATGGGGTGAGGCACAGATCATCGGTCTGGAATATACATTCGCGGCCATTCACCCACACGCGTCCGCTTCCGGCCTTGCACCAGAGCAACATGCGGCTGTTCACGCGGGGCGAACCCAAACATTGCCGGCTGCCAAACTGAAACCGGTTGGCGCGAACAATGATGGGGCATGTCTTACGCATGACAGAATTTTACAAAAAACAGCACTCCCCGGCCATTCCATTTTCACAGTACAGGCATTAGAGTCGTCTCAGAACCTGTCTAAGAATGGCACATGTCATGGAAAGCCCCACCGCCGCGAAGACGTTCGAGTTCGAGGAACGGACGCCACTATTGGACAAACCCGCGGAATTGCGTCGCGTTGCGCAAGAGGATGGCTTTCTGTTCTTTATTACTCGGCGCACTTTACTGCGCCTCGGAAGCGGATTTGAGCGCCGCGTAGCAACACGCTTGTTTTAAAGGGTTTGCTGGAAAATACTCGGCGGAATCGAGGAGAAAAAACGGCTTTTTGGACTATCAAAAACCCCATATTGCCGGGGTTTGAATGTTCAGCGTTTCGGGAATTAGGCTTCCGGCGGGTCTTGACGCCGCTGGCCGAGGTGACGGTTCCCCGAGCATTATTCCGGGCCATCCTGGAGAAAATCGAGAGCTTGAGAATCCCTGCGGCGGCAACTGGCTGAAAATGAACTTAAAACCACAGAAGAATCCCGGATTCACTGACGAGGTGTCTCCTCGCCCGGGAGAAGTGGTAATTCGGGAGCGGAAAACAGCTTCCGCACCGTACGTCGGTCCAGAAAAACCGGCGTTGCGGGCTTGCTAATCCGCAGCCCGGAAAGAAAATCGCCGGAAACCACCCCAACTCACGATGAACAGTAATCCAAATAGGAAATCCCGAGTTAGAGTCTTTCAGGCAGCAATTGCTTTGGCCTGTATGTTGAATACAGCTACGCGTGCTTCCGATGTGACGGCTTCGGGGGCATCAGATTTGATAACCGTTCGCCTTGCGCCGGCGACGCGGGTCCAGTACATGCCGGACGCAAATGCGACGAAAGGGGCGGACGGGGGATTGACCTACCGGATGCGTGGGATGATCTTCGATCCACCCTGCGAACTGTTGCCGAACGGGCCGGATCAGGCGGCACCTAGTCCGCTGGTGGAGTTGAGAAAGGCAATAGCGCTGGCCGTAAAAGGGGACTGGAACGCATATCGGCAGATGTTCGATCCGAAATGCGAAGCAACATTGCAGGATTTTTTTGGGCACCCTGAGGTCATGCAAGCGATGGCGAAGCAATACGCGATGATGAAATCGATCAAAGCGCAGTTTGGAGTTTACCAGGGGGATATCCTGCTGGTGGTTTGCACACTGGAAGCACCGCCGATGCCAGCGGGATGCAGCCCGTACGGCTTGGAGAAAATGCCATCTGGGTGGGTTCTATATGCTCTGCATGCCACGGACCCATTGGTGCCGAACATTATGCTCGGGACGCAGGCGAAGGCGATTACGGTTTCAAAGTAATGCGGATCAAGATGAGCGCCGAGCGCACGAGGGAAGGCTTTTCCGCGCTAAAGACCCGGCTCTTATCCTATAAAACGGCTGCATACAAAAGCGATGAGCCGAAGATCGAAAAGGCGCCGAATGAGAAAAACTGGGAAAGCTATTCTTCAACGGCCTACCAGACCGGGTATCCGTTGCTGAACGCGACGTAGAGGTCCAATGCGTCCTGCAGGCAGGCGGGTTTCTTGCTGGCTGACCACGTTCGCCGGGACAGCCGCGCCAGATCGGCCCGCAGCTTGGCGCAGGTGACGTTCAGCCAAAACAGCGGATCCTTCTGCTTGGAGTTTGCCGGGAGCCGCCGGCTTGGATGCGCAACGTGGACGGCGTGTGGCAGCGCCTTCTTGATGATGTTCGGATACGACTTCTTCTGGTCGGTAGCGACGGTGATGGCCGGCTTCGAAACGACCGAGACGTCGGCCATTGCGGCCAACGCTGCCTGTTCGCGCGTATCCTGCCGCCGCTGGTACTTCTGCACGCTTGTCGCTGCCATCTTGCCGTGGCAGTTCATGGTGGCGACCTTCGCGGAGAGCACCTGCCCGTTCTTCCCGCGCACCGCGAGCGCGATGGAAAGGGGCTTCAGTTTCGACTCCTCGTAGGTTTCCATCTCGTCAAACTGCACGTACGTGGTGTGGAATTTGCCAGTTTTGAGAGCTTCCTGGTGAGCACATCTGGCACGTTCTGCCAGGAATTTGAGCTTCCTGACCACCGTGCGGCGGTGAACCCTGACGACCTTCGCGGTCCGCCGCATGGTCACCCCGGAACACAGCAGTTCGCCTATCAGCTTGTTGGCATCCGGCCTGTGCTGCCTGTACGTCGCCAGGAAAGTGTGGGAGCCGAACCATTTTCCGCAGGTCTTACAACGGTACCGGGGGACGGACTGCCGGTTGTACCGCGTCCGGTAGTACCCCTTCTTGGCATACCACCTCGCCACGGGAGAGACGTGGCAAGCGCAGGCGGGACTTGGACAGTAGGGTGGCGCCGTGAACATCCGGGTTCGTAGATACTGCTAGCTTCCAACGTTTGAAGCAGGATTCGAACCATGTCGGCCCTTTCCCTGCATTCTCCGTCCTTTTCAGCGGTTCCCAAATCCGGTGAGGCGCAGCAAAGTGCGCCGGGATATGTTCTTTAAACACTTCCTGCCATGCGAGGATGTGCTCGCCCTTAGGGCCGAGCAACTCGGCGTGGTCGAGCGCCACGGATGGCGTCAGCCGGGTCAGGGCCTCCTCGGTGGCCGGATCGATCTCGACGCGATCAACCGCGTGCCCGACCAGAAGATGCGCGCGGACATCGGCGTCAGCGTGGCCGCCTACGATGACGCGCAGAGATTGGAGCGGCTCCATCGCCTGCCTCATCACCCTAAGTTGCTGGAGTTTTACCGGAGCTTCTTTGGCAGCGAAGTGCTGGTTCATCCGCGCCATATCGCCCGGATGGTTACCGGGCACCGGGTCATGGCCCCCACGCCGCCGCACCAGGATTTTCCGCTCATCCAGGGAACCTCCAATACCTGGACCTGCTGGATTCCACTCGGCGACTGCCCGCGCACAATGGGCGGACTTAGCATGCTCAAAGGTTCGCACCGGCAGGGCTGCCAGCCCATTCAGCCTTCCAAAGGGGCGGGCGGAATCGCGGTGCCGCTCTGCCCCTGGGAGACCGAATGGGTGGAGGGCGACTACGAGGCTGGCGACTTGATCACTTTCCCGAGCTACACAATCCATAAGGCGCTTCGATGCCAGGAGAAGGAATTCATCCGCCTCTCGCTCGATGTGCGCTATCAGCCTGTGGACGAGCCGGTCGAGGAGAAGTCACTCATGCCACACTGTGACCTGGCTTGGGAGGATATCTACGCCGGATGGAGCAGCGATGAGTTGAAGTATTATTGGCGGAAATTCCCGCTCCGGCTCATCCCATGGAACGAGCGTTTTATGCAACCTTCCCGGCGCATTTGCTGATCGATCTCCCAACACCAAAGTTATGACCCAGCGCTTCACATCCCGCGAACGCGTCCGAGCATTTTTCCAGCGCAAGGCCGCCGATCGCGTGCCGGTGAATTATCTATGCAATCCCGGCATCGACCGGCGGCTCAAAGCGCACTTCGGCTTATCCATGGCGGATGACGAAGGATTATTGCGCGCACTGGGAGTGGACTTTCGCGACGTGGGGCCACGCTATGCCGGCCCGGCCCTGCACGCCCCCGCGGCAGGACTGGACGTGAACCCTCTTTGGGGATTTCGGTCGCGCTGGGTTGAAAATGAATCCGGCGGCTACCAGGAAATCTGCGAGTGGCCGCTCCGGAACGCCACCGCCGCCGAACTGGAAGCCTGGCCTCTTCCCTCGCCGGACGATTTCGATTACTCGGAGATCGCCGCCCAGTGCGCGCGGCGCAATGAGTTTGCCGTATTCACGGGACATGCGGGCACCTGCGACATCATCAACTTCAACGGACGCCTGCGAACCATGGAGCAGGTGCTGGTGGACCTGATCTCGGAAGATGAGGGTTTTGGAAGCTTCGTGGACCGGTACATCGACCTTCAAGTGGAGATAATCCGCCGCACGCTGGCCGCGGCAAATGGTGGAATCGACTTTCTTTGGATCGGCGAAGACCTCGGCACCCAGGTCGGGCAAATGATCAGCCTGCCGTTGTTTCGGAGCGCGATTCGGCCGCGGATGCAAAAATTCGTGGATGTGGCGAAAGCGTTCCAGGTTCCCGTCATGATCCACTCGTGCGGATCGAGCAGTTGGGCATTCGACGATTTCATCGAAATGGGAATCCAGGCGGTGGACACCTTGCAGCCGGAAGCCGCCGCGATGGCGCCATCCTACCTGAAGGAGCGCTTTGGCGGCCGGCTCTCATTTCACGGGATGATCTCAACCGCCGGACCGCTTGCCTATGGCAGCGCGGATGACGTCGCGGCCAACGTGCGCGAGACGCTTGCCCTTATGATGCCCGGCGGCGGCTACGCATTGGCGCCCACCCACCAGATCCAGGACAATTCGCCAACGGAGAACGTCCTTGCCATGTACCAGGCCGCTAAAGAATACGGCTGTTACCCCTGACGGGGGCTATAAAGGCGAGCATTCCGCACAAACCATCGACTGCGGCGGCGTGGATTAAACTCCCGCCCTCTCCAGCAGCTCCCTTAACACCTTCTCCGCCTCGAAATACTCCTTCGCCACCTCGAATGCCGCCCGGCAGTGCGCCGCGTAATCCGCATTGATCTCCCGCACCGCTTCGCCGATCTCCGCCAGCGTCTTGAACGCGAACAGGCCCTTCTGTTGCCCGTAGTGGCGCGTAAATCCCGTCTCCTGGGTAATCGCCGGCCGCCCGCTCGCGAGGTAACATGCCGTCCGGTCGCTGAACCACCCCGTGTTCAATCGCACGTACTGATCCTTCGCTACGGTAAACTCCCCCTTCGATCCCCGCAGATACTCCCGGTACTCATCATAGTCGATGCTCATCCGGTCAGGCGTGGTGAATCTCCACCCATTGGCCGCAAAATTTTCCCGCAGGCTCGCGTCATTGATCGTCGTCGCCAGTTCGAAATCCTCTCCCGACACCCTCGGCCCCTCGATGAACTTCAGAAACTCAAGCGACTTACTCCATAGATACTTCTCGCCGCGCCATTCAATGTCCTTCTTCCCGCTCGTATTCCAATTTGCCACCGAGGTGAATACCGCCCCCTTCGCCGGTGGCGCGTCGGTATGCCACAGGTCCGTCACTACCGGCTGGCGCGTCGGCAGCCAGCGCACCCCATGCAGCGGCACCGGAAACTCCTGTGTCCCGATATTCTCACCAAAGGTAAATAATGCCCGGTGTGCTTTCAGATACTCCAGCGTCGAAGTTTCCCCCTTGTCCACTTTGATCTGCTCGACCCCGGGATCGCTCTCCACATACAGGAGCCGGTCGCTCTTTAGTAAGTCCTCATTAAACTCCTGCGACCCGCATACGTTCAAAATCGCATCCGCCTCGCGGTATAACTCTCTTACCCGGCTCAGCGGCATCCCCTCGCAAGGTGTCTCCGGCAGATACCGCGCGCAATAGCTCCAGCGTCCTTCAAACCCATGCTCCCGCGCCAGCCGCTCCAGGATGCCCGCCGCGTACGAGTAATCATTGGTAACCTCATAAGTCACCGGGTTGTAAGGCAATCGCGCCGAGTCCTCGATATAATACACCTCATGCCCCAGCCGCTGCAGTCCCACGATGTAATGGATATGCTGCCACACTACTCCCGCGATGGGGCACCCCGCCGCGAATCCCATCACAACAATGCGTTTCCGCTTCATTTGCCAACGAGCTGCTTCACGACCACCGCCGGGTTCCCCGCCACCACCACATTCGGCGGCACGCTTTTGGTGACGATCGCCCCTGCCGCCACCACGGAGTTTTCCCCGATCTCAACCCCCTTCAAAATCACCGCTCCCATCCCGATCCAGACATTATCCCGGATGCGCACCGGCGCCGTCCGCAACTTTGGCCGCTGCGGACGCCCCTCGTAATAAGGCGCCAGCGCCAGCGCATCCTGCAGCCGTTGGGCCGGATCGAGCGGGTGAAAGTCCGAGTCCGCGATCCCCACATTCCACGACATCATGCAATAGGAGCCTATCTCGATATGCTCCTCCGCCATGATCAGCGCCCCGTTGAGCATCGAGAAATCCCCCACCGTGCACGTTCCCTCCTTGCCTACGGAAAACGAGCAGCCCGCGTAACACGAGACATGCTTCCCGAGCACCACCGCATCGGGCCGCGTGCTCTTCAAGTGCCGGAATATCTGCGCCGATTCACAGTAAAACCCGTCCCCCCACGACACATTCGGAGGGATCGGCCGCGTCCACCAATCAAACTCCACCATTCTATCCGCGGTTATATTGGTCATGGTTATTCTTATCCCAGGTTTGCCGAGTGATACAACTCCGCGTAAGCCCCGCCGCGCGCCACCAGCTCCGGCCCCGCTCCCACCTCGACCACCTTCCCGTGACGCAGCACCACGATCTTTCCCATGTCGTGCACCGTCGCGATCCGGTGCGTGATGATCAGCGTCGTCCGCCCCTTCATCAGTTCCTTGATCGTCTCCATGATGGCCGACTCCGTCGTCGGGTCCAGCGCGCTCGTAGGCTCATCCAGCAGCAGGATCGGCGCATTCTTCAGGAAGGCCCGCGCAATCCCGATCCGCTGCCGCTGGCCCACGCTCAGGTGGCCGCCGCGTTCTCCCACCTGCGCCGAGTACCCCTCCGGCATCCGCATCACAAAGTCGTGCGCCTGCGCCCGCATGGCCGCTTCGATTATCTCCTCTTCCGTCGCCTCAGGCCTTCCGTACGCGATATTCTCCCGGATGGTGGTTGAAAATAGCACCGTATCCTGCAGCACGATCGATATCTGCCGCCGAAGCGACTTTTTCGTGATCATCCGCAGATCCTGCCCGTCCAGCAGCACCCGCCCCCGGTTCGGATCATAAAACCGCGGCGCCAGCGAGAGCAGCGTGCTCTTCCCGGCCCCCGTCCCCCCCACGAAGGCCACCGTCTGCCCCGCGCCCACATCCAGGTGCACATCCTCCAGGATCAGCCGAGACGGCTCGTACCCGAAATCGACATGCTCAAACGCCACCTCTCCCCGCGTCCCGGAGATCGCCTTCGCCCCCGGCGCATCCTTCACATCGTCCTCCTGATCCAGCACCTCAAAGCACCGTTGCGCGCCCGCCGCCGCCCCCTCCAGCGCCCACGTCGTATAAGTCAGCGCCTCCAGCGGCTGGTACAGCATCACCAGGTAGGAGGAGAGGATCGTCAATTGCCCCAGCGACAACCGCGAGTCCAGCACGTGCACCGACCCCAGGTAATACATCGCCGCCGTCCCCAGCGCCATCAGCGTCCCGATCACCAGCGAACTCTTCATTTGCGTCCCGGTAAAGCGCATGCTCGCCTCCAGCGAGTGCGTCGCCCTCGTGCGGAACTGCGCCACCTCATAATCCTCCCGCCCAAACGCATGCACCATCCGGATCGAGCTCAGCCCCTCCTGCGCCACCGCCAGCACGTCGCTCTCCCGCTCCTGGATGGTCGTCGATTCGGTCCGTATCCGCTTCGCGAAGATATAAATTGCCAGCACCACCAGCGGCATGATGCCCAGCGCCACCAGCGTCAGCTCCCAATCCATCCGCAGCATCAGCCACAGCATGCTCACCAGCGTGATCACCGAGGCGCAGATGAACGTCCCCTTGCTATAAATGCTCTGGATCGCCTGCGAATCGTACGCCACCCGGAAGCTCGAGTCCGTGCTCCGGCGCGCATCATGGTACTTGAGCGGCAGCGCCTGCAGGTACGCATACAGCTCCGTGCGCAGCTTCAGCAGGGATTGCAGCCCCACCCGCACAAAGATCATGTTCGTCACCAGGTTCAGCAGCCCCGCCAGGAAGTTCACCAGCACGATGACCGCGCACAGGCACAGGATCATCCCCGTCGGCGATATCGGCCCCAGCCACCGGGTCAGCGTCAGCCGGATCGGCTGCGCCTTCTCGTGCGGCGTCAGGATTTGATCCACGATAATGCCGAACGGCCACGGTTTGAGCAGGTTGAGCCCTATGCCTGCCAGCATCAGCGCGGTCCCCAGCACCGTCTGCGGCAGAAAAGGTCGGAAGTAGCGGAGGGCTCGACGGTAAACGGACATGCGGGACCCTAGGGAATACCGAACCCCGCCCCGATTGCAACGCTAAGCGCCGTGGCTGCAGCCCCCGGTCAGTCCTCCATCTCCCCCCCATCCCACCCCTCCTCCAGCTCCCTCCGATGCGAAGCCAGCAAATTCTCCGGCAGTTCCCTCCGATCCCAGAACCTCGCCTCCATAATCTCCGCCGATCTCGCCTCCGGCGCCCCCGTACATTCCGCCAGCAGCAAAAACTCCGTCACCCGCCCCTTCGTCCTCACCTTTAGCAGCTTCACCGTTCGCGCCTCCATCCCCGTTTCCTCCCTCAGTTCCCGCCGCAGCGCCGCCCCTGGCGATTCCCCGCGAAGCGCCAGCCCGCTGGGCAGTCCCCACCGCTGACCCCTCCAGAACCGATGCTTAAGCAAAAGCACCCGCCCCTCCTCGTCGAGAATGACCCCGCTCACCCCATGGATAAACTTGGCATTCGCCAGCCATATCAGCTCCCGGCGCACCCCGGGACCGAGCCCATTCCAGATTTTTGCGATTAAATTAAGGATGATTTTAGACCTCCCATTAATAAGCGATTCCCCTAAAAAACCGGAGTACATTGCACCTCTGAAATCCGCAATCCGCAAATCTCCGCCGCAGGACGGACTCGTCCTTTGGCGAGCGCAAATCCGAAATCGCCCCCCCCGCCCCGATTTTTGGGCTGTGCGCCGCCGCTCCTCTCAGTTATAGACCCACCTGAGCATCCCCGCCGCGCAGTAAAAACCAGTCCCCCCCACAGGCCGGCGCAACACACACTCAACCTTTCCAGCGAATGACGACCGAAGAAAATCCCGAAGAAGAAACCCACACCCAGTCGCTGCCACCGCAGCAGCAACACCAGCCCGACGCCCAACCCGCGGACCAATCTCCTGACCTAACGCCCGAAGATCAGGCCGGCTCTCAGGAACAGCCCGAAGATCAGCCCGAGGCCGACCCCCAGGATCAGCCCGACGATCAATCCTCGGACCTGAAGCCCGAGGATCAATTGCAGGCCATCGTCGAGACCGCCAAAGCCTCCCGCCTTTCCCCCTCCGATGAGGATCGCGCCGTCCAATTGCTCAAGCAGGCCGTCACCGGCGGCCCCAAGGCCCTTCCGGCCGCCCTCGATGCCATCATCACCCTCCCCTGGAGCATCGGCGTCAAAGCCGTCACCGACGCATGGCCCGAGACCAAGCCCGCCGGCCGCACCCGCCTCCTGGCCGGCCTCGCAAAGGCCGACTCTGACGTCTCCCGCCGCATCCGCCTCAGCCTCGCCCGGGGCCTTCATGCCCAGGACGCACCCAGCGCCCTCAAGCTCATCGTCAGCGTCTGCGAGGCCATGGGCGGCGCGCAAGGGGGCTCCTCCACCAAGGACCGTCAGATCTTTGCCAACGTCATGCTCGGCAAGGCCAGGCCGTGGCTCATGAACATCCCCATGGCCGACATGAAACCCGCCGAGGCCCACAAGCTCATCACCCCGGCCCTCGAATCCTGCGCCCAGGCCCCCATCTTCACCCAGATCTGGGTCCTTCGCTGGATTTGCGACGCCGATAAATTCGGCGCCCTCCCTCCCGAGCACGTCGAGTCCATCGGCAAATCCATCAACCGTTGGCAGCCCCGCTGGCGCAAGGAACTCCGCAAAATCATCCCCAGGCTCCCGGATTCCCTCGAAGCCGTTCTTGCCGATTCCCATAGCCGCTCCCACGCCCCGGCCGCCGACCTCCAGCCATCCGAGCCCGCCCGCCCCGCCGACGAGCCCGATCTCACTCCCGCCGCGCCCGAGCCCACCGAAGCCTCCTCCCAAGACGAGCCCCCCGTCTCCGAGCAGCAACCCCAGGATGGACCCCTCTCCGACCAGCGCCCCTCCGAGCCCCGCACGCTCGAACGCCGTCCCCCCCCTTCCCACCGCGCGCCCGATCCCCGCGACCGCCCCTCCCGCGAGCGCCCGCAATCCGGCCCCTTCGATCTCACCCGCTCCCTGCGCGACATCGAGGCCTACGTCGTCCGGCTCCGTTCCGACCTCCAGCAGGCCCAGGTCGCCTCCCGCCGCCGCGAACCCGCTCCCGACCGCCATCGTGGCCGCATGGCGCCGGCTCCCGCCTCCGCCGAGGAGCTTGACGAGATGCGCCGCCACAACCAGCAGCTCGAAGAGCAAAATCACGAGCTGCGCGTCCGCATCGAAGAGCTGACCAGCGACCACGAGGACCGCGCCGCCACCCTGGAGATCAGCGACACCCTCGAGCAGTTCAAGACCTACCTCGGCCTCAAGCTCAAGGAAGACTTTGCCGACTACACCGCCATCAGCCGCGAGGCCCTCAACGAAGTAGTCCGCCGCCACGCCCACGAGATCCTCGGCCACCTCTTCTCCGTCCTCCAGGCCGAAGGCGTCCGCTTCGACCGCCCGGACTGAGTTGCTTTCAATCGCAGTGAAACCGGTTTTTGCCGACGCTGCCTATTTCATCGCGCTGCAAAAGCAAGCTGGCTTCCGCGTTGCGGCACGATGCAATGGTGATTGAAGAACATTTGTTGAATATTGAGATTTGCCCCCATGGCTTCTGGTTATGCAGCGAAGTTGCAGGAGTTGGGGAAGAAGTTCGCGCCGTTTGTTAGGGAGGCGGGGCCGGCGCAAGGGAGTTTCGCTTTTTAGAGAGGGGAATGGGGCTATGCGATTGTTGTCGGCTCTTTGGGAGAGCGAGGATTTTTTGGCTCACTGTTTGTCTGAAATCTCTGCCTGGTGTTGTGTATCAGAAATGACTTTCATACTCCGAAGACATGAGTCCCGGAGGAGGGTGTTCCGAAAGGGTATGGATGTCTACGAGAGCGAAGGCCCAAAATGTGATTTAGAACGGAAATTGCA
>Ga0182030_10001173_pt1 | contig 53196 bp, 42 predicted proteins | sample 812S3MmetaG_FD_121299 | JGI IMG/M metagenome (GOLD analysis project Ga0182030, IMG submission 121299) | Permafrost microbial communities from Stordalen Mire, Sweden - 812S3M metaG (Illumina Assembly) | ecosystem: Environmental > Terrestrial > Soil > Wetlands > Permafrost | place: Sweden...
GGATACCCACCGGAAATGAGACCGATTCCGAAGGTGGACTACCTGGTTGTTCAGAAGGCCGTGTCCAAGGCAATCCAGGACGGAGCGCTGTGGCTCGTGTTTGGCAATGACAGCGTTTATAAGGAAGCCCCGGCGCCAGTTCAAATGGATGCAGACGCTCTCCTCTTCCGACCGCCTGTGACGCTGGCTGCCATCGACTTCCTACCGACCGCACTCCCCGACGCGTGGACTAAGGATGCCGAACCCAAAACCACGGTCGCGGAGTTGTATGCCGACCTCAAAGCGCGTCGCGGCAAGCCGTGGCCTGCCAAGCTGTTCATCGACGGCATCAATAGCGCAATTGGTCAAGGGTTCGTTCATCGAGCGGCCGGGTCTGGCCCGATCGCGTCGTTGGTGAATGACGCGGATACCGCGCTAACGATTCGGTCCGCCGCGCCGAAACCTCCCGAGCCCGTACCGGGGACTTTCCCCGCTGGGCGCCGTGCCTCAACAATGGTGGTACTCAACATGGCCGAGATTCAGGATCTCGCCGACCAAGTTCACACGCTCACCAAGCCGCTTGCGGGAATGGATCCACAGATCGAACTCCGGATCACCGTAAAGTCCAAGGTGGACGGTGATTTGTCAGCAGCAAACAGCATTCTGGAGAAGATCAAATCGGGGTGGAAGCTCTGATCTTCGATCACCTAATGAGCGTGTTTTTGGCAGATTCCATGACGCTCGACGACCTTCGAGGATTTATGCGCTCCGCCGCAAGGTCCTACTGATTTCAGGGCAATTACGGTCCAGATCCATCAAAAAGATGCCGTACAATACAGACGCTCTCCCAGAGGTGAATTAAGTGGCGGAAACTGGCAATATCTCTAAAATTGCGGAGATACTGGCGAACGACCTTTTTAGTCGATTCCTTTGGTACGACACAGGCGGCTGGAACCAGAATTGGCCATGCGTTAAAGAGGATCACTTCGTCGAAAAGCGTCGCCGAAAGAAAAAATCGGACCCCGAAGAAACCAGCCCAAAACTGGATAGCGACGAAACCGTAAGCGCATCACATGGGTCCGGCGCTACCGAAAACCTTGTAGAAAAAATAAAGATTCTGAGCCATCCAAGCGATGTTGTTTTTTACTACGACGAGCCGTATGCCTTATCTAGGACCTACGTCAACACAGACTTGAAGAGCTACAAAAAGGGGTCCATAACCTCAAATGCGGTTGCAGCAGCTATTGAAAGTCTCGCTCTCACGCTGGAGTGCGCAGAGCTAAGCGCGGAGTGGCAAGAAAAGTTCGTTCACGAGGAAAAGTCGTATGGGGTTGTAGGTCTACTCTTCATCTATAACCACGATGGAGACTACGACGCAGGGTTTGACGAGATACTCGCAAAAGTCAACCGCGAAAAATTGAACATCCCGCGGCATTCCCGAATTTTCGTACTTGGTCCTCGCGATATCCGGTGGCTGGATAATGTTCGCCTCGACATGAAGGAGCTATATAGCGACCATGAGTTACCTCACGAGGATCATTGGTCATTTTATTACCCAGATTTGGTGCTCAGGAAAAAGGTTCAGGTTTCAGCACGAGCCGCAACCTTGGAGATGCTAACTGGACCTTGGATTATTCTGTCCCATCCTGCACACGACACGAAGCCTGCCGGATATGTAATATATTTCCGCGGGCCGGGAAAGCACGCCGAGGAATACCTATACCTACTCGACCACCTAATGCACTACCAGATGGTCAAACGGGAAATCTCAATTAGGGTTCGTGCGCTTGAACCCGATGAGAACGCCCCGGCGCAGTTCAAGCGTGCTGTCGACGAGTACATAGAAAACTACGACGGGCAAGACAGCGAACTCGCCGCGCTCTTACGGACAATAACCTTTGACCTGATGCCCCAAATCAAAAGTCAATTCTCACTAGTGAAAATAGGAATGAATCGTGGCTAAACGTCGTCTTCTCTATTGCGCATCGGATAAAGAGATTTTCGACGCGCTCGCGTCATCGACCCTACACTTCAGCGGATCGACTCTGCTCGAACTAGCGGCCAAACGAGGGATCTTCTACTCGCCGAAGGCGGACAGGATGCAGCTTTGTAGCGATATTTCACTGCTGGGCTTCGGTTTCGATGAGGTCGCTCAAATCCAAGGAGAGTTTGAGAAATCCGCTAAGAGTGAGAAGAAGACCTTCAAGAATCTGAAAACCACCCTGACACTTGATGAATTCAAGACGATAGCGAGCGAGTACCAGTCCCAAGCCGAATCGGAAGGTGACAAAGTGTCTTTCAGCAATGCGGGAACAAAGGAGTTCGCTGTCAACGTGGAGTACGAGGAAGTAGATTTTTCGAAGACAAGGCTGAGGCAGCGCCAACGTCGGAAGGCCCTAATCGAATTCGAGGTTCAAAACGGTGAGACAGTCATAAGTTACCCCGCAAATGACAAAGTGGGGCTCATCGTCGAAAACTTTATCGAGCGCACTACGAAAGAGAAGAAACAGACAATCGACATTGACGAAGTAGATCTTTCTTGGATATCGGACTTTGATCTACGGACGAAATTCTTTCAAGAATTAATGAGGAAAGTCCCGGGATTCACCCTACAGGACGTGACGCATGTACATGTGGATCATGGAGATCCAGCAACGGAAGATCTGGATTTACTAGAGGATGCAGAAAACGAAAAAAAGGCCGTTGAAGAGGAGATTACCGGGGTCGTAAAGGACATTGCGCTTCATGGAAAGGCGATTCATCTATCTGAAGAGTATAAGAGGCTCAAGGAAAAGGGCTTTTTCCTGACCAGCATCCAGTGGGCCGGGCGTAGGATTGCCTCACCCCACGAAATTGTCCAGTTCGACGCAGGCTTTAATGACGCTGCAGCTGGAGTTGGCTTCAAGTATGGAGTTAGGACTTGGCGCGTTCCGCTTGAGACCGGCCAGTATGCAAAGAACTGGACCACGATCCCGGCGGCTGAAAAGGCACTGTTTTCAGGGCTCCTTCAGCAAGCATCGATGGCCGTTTATCAGGAGATCAAGAAAGAGTTCGATGAGCAGAACTCTAGCTCGAAAGGAGAGCCCCTGTGAATCGTATTCGCTGGTTCCGCGCAAGCCTCCCAAATAGCCTGCGCTCAATGGCAACAAAGATCTCAAGCGCACCGTTGGAACTTGACGGCAATATGGGATTTCGCGTCGAGAAAAGCAGAAATGACGCACTGGAGGCGGTTTATTACGAACGGTTTACTTGGACAGAGCACAGCGTGGATCCGTTCGGACGCGAGTCCGCATTCGAACGGACTGAGTATAAGAGCCTACGGTTCGTTCTCTCGAGAAACTACCCAGAACTAGAGCTCATAGACGCACCCCGCGGCTTAGCCTCGTTCTTCAGTCGCTTGGCGGAAATGACAGATTTTGGGGCTGTGATCGAACCCGTCAGCGTGAATGTTCGCGAATGGGCTTCGACCATTCGCGGCCTAAGAACGGATAAATTCCGGGTATCAGCAATTACTGTTTCTGACCTCAATGTGGACGAGGGTGTTAGCGGACGGCTCACGGTGGCAAGCCGCGAGAAGGATGTTCAAGCGGCGCTATCCCGCCTGCTTGCAAGGCGCACTTATTCTGTCCAAAAATTGCAAATCGTAATCGACGACGGATCCAAGGCAGACTCGCTGGTGCTCTCTGCTGACGGAAGCATAAAATCCGACATGGAACTAGATCCGGATTTGGTAAGGGAAATCCGTAAAGCCCTCCCCAGTCCAAAATGAGGTGACCGAAGTATCCTCAATGTCGGCGCTGACTCAGTTAGAAACGGAAACGAGACTGGAGCGACGCTAACGAGAAACGCCCTATGGTCCGGACTGATCCAAGGAACCTCACCGGAACCCCGGGCACGTGGCCAAATATTCTCTACTGACATCCAAATCACTCATCAACCTGCTCTACGCCCGATTGTCGGCATCACTCCTGATGACTCCCTCTCGCGAGATTTCGAGGCTCGTGGTGTACTAACCATCCGCCCTTCAGTAACACTTCAGTAAACAAATTCGCGTCTTCAGCGCCGGATGATGAAAAGGCGGGCATGCCTCCGGCATGGATGATGCGAACTCGTGCACGCCTTCTGGCGTGGATGACACTGAGCACCTCCCCCGTCTCCCTGTTGGGAGCATAACGTTGTAGGCAGTGGCGGCATATCTTTGTATCCTGTGGGGGGATTCGTTGTAATCCGCAACCCCACCGGGAATGCGCAGGTTGGCTGCTGCAGAGGTCATCTAGAGATCACTTTCCATTTTGACTTGCGCGGGACCTGAGAATTTGATCTTGACCCGGGTAGCGAACCAGATTGCGAAGAGGCCTACACAGCGCCAATAGCTGAAGTGGCTCGCACCAAAGGTCGCCTGGATGGCGCCGGTGCCAAAGACGCGGTTGACCAGCCACGCAATCGGCAAGGACATTACCAGGGCGGTCAGCGCTTTTGTGATTGCAATTGTCGCTAGAGCGCCCACGGCGGACCAGCCGGTTAGGTTGGAGTGGTCTGTCTTTTTAACTGTCATCATCAAATTTCCTTTCTAAGAACGTCCGGCGCCTGTTAGGCCATCGTCTGTCGTTGGTAAGGGTGCTGGTCGCGCCGTCTTTATCTGACCTGCGGCACGCAACGCCTGATATTGAGGTTCGTTGAGCGTGAGGCTGATGGCACCACGGCCGGCGCTAATGGCATTGAAGAAATCAAACTTGACGACCCTCCCACCGCCGATAAAGCCTCTGCCCCGCCGCGCAAGCATATAGAGGCTGTCGGCATGCTCAAAGCACAGCCGAACAGGCAGCATCTTTCCTGCATCGGCATCCCAAAATTCACAGTGCCATCGCCGCTGCAGAAAGCGAAAGCTCATCCGAATGCTATGAGCTCCGGCGGGCGGACAATGTCCGCAATAGGTCTGCCGTCGGGCGGTTCCCCGCGGAAGAGGGTTCTCGCAGAAGCTGCAAATTCTGCCAGTCAGCTTCTCGCGTTCCTGCGAGCTCAACAATGGATCCGTGGTTTCCCACTGAGCGCTGGTCATAAGCAGATACATTTGGATTATTGTTTCGTTCCCCATAGAAACTCCCCGTTGGGACCCGCTACAACCTGCGACAGAGACGTGGCGGGAGGATTAATTGTGTGGTTGAAGGTAAGTGCGGGTCGAGACCTTGAACCGCGACCAGGGGTGCCAGTCCGCGCAGCCGCTGATTGGGTGCCATTGCGCGGAGCTTTATCGGTCTGGGAAATACGCGGTGGGCCAGCAGGGCGTTGGGTGATTGCATGACAGTGTCGGCTCATCGCCAGGCGGAGTAGATTGGTAGTTACGAATTCACCAACGTCACGCAAGGAGGCCCCGAACATTTCAATTCACCGCCGAGACCCTCTTCCACCTACGATAGGTTGTCTCATTAATCTCAAAAGCAGCGCAGGCAGCACTGAGGGCTGTGCCATTTAACAACTGGCCGTCGATTTGCTGTACGATGGAAACCGCCTCTTCGCGTGAGTGGACACGTGTCTTTCGCCTGATCGTGCGCGGTGCGATGCCTACCTTGGGAAGCGGTGGCTTGTGGTCCCCAGGCTTGTGCGCCGCGATTTTGTTCCAATGCCCCATAGTGGGAACCGGAACATGGAGCTTTCGGCATGCCTTCGCTAAGGCGCGGTCAGAGACTTCGTACTTATTGGCAAGACTTGACATCGGAAACGACCAAACATCTTCATAGAGTTGCTCGCGGTTATAACGCAACATCAGTCCATCGGGAACGAGCAGCACCGTCGGATTGTTGGTGGTTTCTTTTCCGTCGTACTCGGCGGCAGAGTCAACTTCGTTGACAGGGGGTGCAACCGCCGCCGTGGGCTTACCGACCGGCGCGGCTCCGGCGGAGAGGGCTGCGCCGAGTGGTAAGAGCGGTGGGACAGGCCCCGTGGGCTTCCCAAATGCCTTTTTGCTCCAGAATCCCCTTGGTGGTTTGGGAATATGCAGGAGCCGGCAAATCCCGTCGAGTTGATGATAAGAGAGTCGATATTCGATCGCGACTTCTCTGGTGGGCATTGTCCAGATCTTGCGATACAGTTCTGCACGATCGATGGCGGCTAAGAATCTGCGGCCACCATAGAGCGACCTCGGTCTTACGGTACGTGAAATCCCAGTGTCCGCAAGAGTTGATGCGTTGTTTGTGCCAGCGGCGCCTCCGTCGCTCTTAGATTCATTTAAGTCGTGTAGAATCAACTTGCATTCGTCATGAAGCGGCTGAATGGCCTTCAACACGGTTGCCAGCGAGTTCAAACTGGCAATCGTAGGGCGCGCCTGCGCGAAGTCGAACTCTTCGAGTGTCTTCAAGCGTGGCAGTTGCGCATCGCGAATGCGGTTATCGATTGCATGCCGATCACGCTCTTCGGTCTCGATGGCCAAGAGGGCCTCGAGATATCGAATGTGGCTGTGATCTTCCTTCACAGTCTGTTCGGCAAGCGGCACGAAGTTGGCGGCGACAGTAGGCAGGCGGACCGCCTTGCAGTACTGAAGCACACTGGCGTATTCCAATGTGTGTGTCTGGTTTTTCAATGGATGGCCCCCGTAGTGTTGGCCAGCAACAGGTCGTAGTTATCCATTACGGGCATGGGGCGTTCGAACTGGCGCAGTTCTTCGGCCAAAGCCACTGCATGCTGGCGGCGTTGCTCCGGATCGGGCGTACGCAGCAGATGAATCACCGCGGCTGAATCGCTGATGCCCAGGCGCAAAGCCTCTTCGACGGCGACGATGAGCTTGTCCCATCCATCGGTGGAGCCGGCACGAACCAGGGCGATCATCTCGCGGGTTCCCTTGGCCTTGCCATGACGCTGTTCAAGCTGTTGCCAGATGGCATCCAGACAAGCCGGCCAGCGGCCAGCTCGACGCCACTGTTCCAGTGGCGTCGACCCCTTCATGGCTCCCGGCTTCCGTTCCAGCACATCCAGGTAGTGTTCGAGATCAAGGATCTCGTGGCGGCGTCCGTAGCATCGCGGGTGCCGCGCAGTCACCTTGTTGTCGTGCATGATCTCCACGGTTAACGGACCAACCACCGCCGATGTGCGAAGCCCTGGCCAGAGCGGAGTCGAGTACCAGTTGGTCTTCACCTTGACTCGGCCCTTGCCGTCCACAAGCAGCGGATACAGCGACTCATGAATCGGAAAACCTTCTTCGGCCAGCGGCGACAAATGCTCGCGTTCCAGTTCACTGGCCTGACCGACCGTCATGCCTCGGCCAATAATGGTGCGGCTTCGGCTCTCCAGACACGCATCCAGGATATGTTCGTTCAAGGTGTCTAACGCACTGGCCTCAGGAACGGGCACAAGCCAGTTGCGCCGGAACCAGCCCAACTCGCCTTCCACGCCGCCTTTTTCGTTGCCGCTGGCCGGGTTGCAGTACTCGCTCTGATAGCCCCAGTGCGACCGGAACGCTATGATCCGTTCCGTCTCCACACGCTGGTATCCGCGCAGAATCTTCCTCACCACCGAAGTCATGTTGTCGTACCGCAGGGTCTTGAAAACACCCCCAAAGTAGTTGAACGCATGCTCGTGGGCCTCAAGCAGCGCTTGCTGCGTAGCGTGAGGATAGGCTCGATGGAAGGCGTCGCCACTGCCCATGCTGCGCATGGCGAAGAACTGCAGCTTGCGCACTTCGCCGTCCAGTATGGCCGTGCCCTCAAACCAATCCACCTGAGCTTCCTGGCCCAACTGGTAGCTCTGCGGCGCGAACACTTCCCGTCCACTGAGCCCCAACTCTCGCTTCCGCTGACGCACATAACGCCGCACCGTAGCTTCCCCGACTGGATGATCCGGGTGCTCACGGCATAGGCGCATCCAAATCCGATGAGCGGTGTGACGCTGCTTGCGCGGCGCTTGAACGTCCACGGCCAGCATGCCGTCGATCAGTTCCTTGACCGGACCGAGGCGGGGAGCATCCTTTACAACCGCTTTTCGCTCGGGAGGGATCGCGTTGCCGATCGCTTGCCGCACCATCCGCCGGTGCACGCCATGCTTCCTCGATAATCCCTGGATCGTCTCTCCGGCCGCATACCCCCGCCGGATCACTTCGAATAGTTCCACCTTGTGCCTCCTGTCCATCCCCGAATCCTTACATCCGGGCTTGTACAGGTGGGCCAATTTAGATGAGCGAACTCAAGTACCTTGCTGTCTTCTTGAATTGCGTGCTCACAGGCTCAACCGATCCGCACCGACAGCGGAATCCCCGAGTCGAGCGCATTTTGCAGAATAACAGCAAGCTCCGGGCGAGAATCGACGGCTCCAGGAAGAACTATAAAACGCTCAATGGTGAAACGCGGTCCGTTTGGACGCCCGAACTGGAACGGGTGAATCGTGTGATCGTCAAGAATGCTCGCGGTCATGCCCTCTTTGAGTACGGCGAGCCCATGCTCAGAGATCCTCAATGTGTCTGGTCGGCGCCATTGGAAACCTTGACTACGGAGCAGCGCCGGGCATTCGAGACGATTGAGATGGGGGACGGCTGGCCCGAAGTCGGCAGCCGCATGCTCACGCGAGTGGTGACCGGTCAGGATCTCGCGGGTTCGTGGGTGACAGTCCAAGATGGAATCTATCGCTACGCTGTGGCCCAACACGGCGTCGTACTCGTGAAATCGGTGCTTTTTGAATATCTCGCCGCCGAGGTGTTTTGGGGTGACTAACTGGGGATCACTCCTCTAATGCCGACACTTGCAGCCGACTCACTCTCTATGATTTATGGGTTCGCTCGTCTAAATTGGCTCACTTCGCAGATCTAGACTGGCCCACCCGTACAAGCCCGCCGGTGGCGGTTCGTTCGTGGTTCCTCCACCATGCAATTGCGTCGTCTCCCGGTGTATGGTGGAACTAAATCCGAACTCAGATTGGAAGAGCAAAGGCCATGGCAGACGTGACATTCTGTAGATTACCGGCCTGAGAGGGCCGGTGATCTGTGGCTTGCTCGTGGCGAGAATGCCCCTCACTTGCTGCGGAGGATGCGACCTTCGATGGTTTCCTGTTCTCTAGATTGCCGACGACCGCACATGGATAACATAGGACATTATTATGCTTAATTGGAATCGAAAGGGCCGGATCCGAGTGTCGCTTTGCTTGCCCTTTATACGCGATTATATGAGGTGCATATAATTATAGGCACCTCATATAATCGCCCCCCCAATAAGCAGCGTCGCTCGGCGCAGTTCCGTCCCCCATCGGTTATTTGATTGACCGTTCACGCTGGCTCTGGCAGTGCCCGAGCCACAAAGCTGTCAATGTACACCATATGAATCCATTGATCAGCTTGTGAATTGCTATCATCGCCGCGCAGGCGATCGAGAGTCCGACCGCGGCTCCACGCGTCAGATGAAAATACACCCCCAGCACGACGCCCAGGAGGACCATCCAGAAGCTCCACAAGACGATGAGCACTGGGTGGCCGAGCCTGACGGCGAAGCTGGCTGGGGTTGGACTTGCTTTAGTCGTCATTATTTATCTCCAGAAAAAGATGAAGGCCACAGCCCTGCTATTGAACCGCGGCCGCAGATTGTGAACGGGCCAGCACTTGGCGGGCGGGACGGCGAAAAGGATGATGTACAACCCTTCCCAGGTTTCCGCCGGCGCGGCCTGGGGCATCCTGACGCGACGTTTTAAGGCTGGTCTGGCGAGGATCCTGCCTCGGACGGAATGTCCTCCGTGGTGCCTGCTTTGTCGTCCGCCGCGCCCGGGGCAGGGGGCGGAGCATCTGCGATCACTTTGAACTGCGTATCGGACAGTCGGAGGATAAGGCCGCCTCTGCCGATTTTCAAGGAGCGCTCGAGCGCCGCTCTGGCCCCGTCCTCAATCAAGCCATTGCCGCGTACAGCGGTCTCAATGACGCTGGCGGCCTTCCGGAATTTGAGGCGCTTCGGAAGAGGTCGCCAGCGCTCCGTGTAAAACTGGCAGTGCCATCCGCCTAAATAGAAGAACGTCATCCGAACGTGATGGCTCCCGGCGCACAGTGCGCAGCGTTTGCATTCCGGCGTGTGCGGCGGCGGCAGCGGCCTTCGGCAGGAGCTGCAGATTTCGCCGGCGCGCATCTTTTTCGCCGCTACTCTGTCCCACCTCCTTTCGTGGGCACAGGCATTGTGTTCCATGATGAGCATCTGAAGTTCTACTTCCTTGTCCATGGCCCTCCTCAGGGTGAATTGGTTTAGCCACTGGGAATGAAGCGCCAGCGCCACAAGGTGTCTGGCGCTTCACCGGATTGGCGAACATTGGTTAGCCAGTTACCGCCGGCGGCAGAGACGGTATGCGCGCCAGGGCGCCTGGCCGTAAACAGGGTGACCTTTCCGCGGCGCCTGGTTCGGCTCCGGGGAGCGCTCGGCGGGCCGGCACGGTGCCGGACGGGGAGAAGGCTTGGGCGCCGGAATTGCGCGTCCCGGCGTGGAATCCGGGTCGTCGGGCATGAGCCGCTGGCGCAGAGCGTACGAAAGCGTCTCAATCTCGGCGCCGGGATAATTCAGCCAGACCGCGCCTCCGGCCGGTGGCACGATGCTACTCTCGCAATCGCCGAGGATGATCCTCACGCCCGGCGCCAGCTTCCTTGCCCCGGCGATCCGCTTCATTCCGGCTGGCTGCCGGAAGAAGGCGTACACCAAATCTCCGCGACGTGCTTGGAGGGTAGAGCATCCCTCCAAGTCGGGAACCAGAGCGGCGAACGACGCTTTGCCCACCGCACCGTTGAGGATCAAAACGCAGAGCCCCGAAGGGCCGAGGGCGAGGCGAAATCCCCATAAAGGCTGGGCGGCCGCCGACAACTCCTCGAGGAGCGAGATGTCGCAGGTCGCTGCGGAAATTAGTTCGTCCGGGCAATCGTTCAGGTGTGCCGCCAGGCTTACCGGGAAAAGCTTGAGGCCCTGGCGCGCCAGTTCGCGCACCTCGTCGGACAGATCCTGGCTGAAGTGGCGGGATTTGAAGGCTCTCGGAAACGAGCCTGCAGGTCGAGAAAGGAACTGTTGAAGGTCCATGTTGTTGGTCTCCTGTTGGTGCGAAAAACAAACTGGCCCGCCAAGCTCTTGACCGTTAATGGGCAAAAGCATGGCGGGCGCTCTCTATTCGTGAGGTTCTAGACGTGTGCTTGCCCGCGCGTTGCGGGAGATCTGGCAGGAAACTGTCAGGCGCACCGACGCCACGCTCCCGGATGGGAGGAGCTCTGCTCGGAGTACTATTCATTCCAAGCCTCCAAAAGGAAAAAGCCGGCAGGTGATTACCCCTTTGGGCAACACGCCAGACCGGCTTGGTGTGGATCAGATTTGGGCTCGCCTTGGCGTCCAAAAAGATTAGCCGCGGCGATCCCCGTGAAGGCTCGCCGCGGCTGACGTACATGTTTGTGAGGCTTTAAGACTGACAGGAGCAGGGCTACCTCAGAACGCCCGGGCCATCAAACCCCACCTAGTATTCTCTCTTACCACTTGATTTCATTCACTTTCCTCTGAAGATCTTCGTCTTCGGCTTCGATCGCGCGAAGGTATTTCATTGTGGTCGCGATGTCTTCATGGCCCATCAGCTTTTGAACCGTTGTGATATCGATCTTATTGCGGAGCAGAGTCGTGGCGTAGGTCGCCCTGAATTTGTGCAGGAAGACCCTGCATTTCAGTCCGGCGCGTCTGCCGATTTTCTTGGCCAAATCAAGAAGATACCTGTCTGGGTTGCCTGCGGCGTTCCCCGTGATCCAGCGGATCCCAGGGTTCGCTTTGATGTAAGCCTGAACTTCGGTGGCCAACTCTGCATCAAGCGGAATACGCCGCTCTGCCTTGTCCTTGATCAGGAAACCATCAGCGGACTTCGAGTGCACCGTCACCGTCATGGCCTCGAAATCGAACTCGGACTCCTCTATGTGCTGCAATTCTTGGTCTCTCAACCCGGTTTTCAGCGCGATGCAGAAGACGATACGCTCTCTTGGCGTCTTGCAGGCCGCGAGAAATCTGTCGCGTTCGGATTTTGTGTAATATTCGGGAAGCTTCTCTTCCGACTTTGGCGGCTTAAACTCCTGCATTTTCTTCGTCAGGACGACTTCGGTAAACTTAAGAAATTGCTTCACGCAATCGTATTTGTTCTCAACGGTGCGCTTCGAACTGCCCTTGGCTTTGCACGCCGCACAGAAGTTCTCCAAGTGTCCAAGTGTGATTTCTTCTGGCGTGATTCCCTTTCTTAAGCCAGGCCAGGTTTTGCTTCCCTCGATGCCAAAGAGGAACTCGCCGCAATTGATGCGAAGCTTTTTGGCCATTTCTAGCTCCCCTCTCTGCTCCGCCTTCTTGATGCGCTCGCTCAGGTAAGTTTCCAAGGTCACCGAGCCCGGTAATAGATGACTAACGTCCACCTTGGCTTCCATTCCGGCCGCCAAGAGGTTGTTCTGCCGAACGGCTTCGTCCAACGCCTTTTTGGCTTCGGTTGGATCATTGCTTTCCACGTCCGTGTAGACAGTACCGCGACCACTATAGGACCTGAGTTTGTAGCTGCCCTCCGGGTGCACCTCAACCGCTTCGATGTATCTGCGTGTGCCCTTACCTCTGAGTACGCCTGTGATTTCGCCTTTGCCTTCGATTTTGGCTGTCGCCATGACTTCTGGCTTGCCATTCCGTTTACCTTTACGTTGATTGTCGCCCAAGATTTGGTATGGCAACCCCGGTGTGATTTTGATCCTGACGATGACCTGGTTCGCAAGTACCCGGCCGTTGTCAGCAATGGCGGCGTCTAGGTAGCGCCAGCCGCTAGCAGTCTTTACGTGACGGACAAGTGTTACGGCTTTCCCTTCTTTCATGGTGTGAGCCTTTCCTGTAAATAATTAGAGCATGAAATCAATCCGATTTTCTTACAATCGTCTTACTAAGGTACTTTAAGAACTTTATAATCTGTCACTTTATGGAGAGTTCGAATCTCTCCGGGCGCACCATACATAAGTTCCCCATTTCTTACAAGAACCTTCAGCGTCTCCGCGACGCAATCCCCGGCGGCATTCCCTTTGGCCAATTAGAATGAATATGGCCTTTTAAAACAAGCACTCATGAGGCCGGACAAGGCGAACATGCACTTCAATTTTGCTTTTACCCTCGTTCAGACTCTGTGGACGCTGACGTTTGCGGCGCAACTGGTGCTGCTTGTGGTTCTAATGGGACGAGACCGGATGCGGCGCTTTCCGTGGTTCACGGCGAGCATTGTGCTGGCAGCCCTGCAACTGCTGACGAGCAGGCTGCTGTTTGGGAAGCTACCCATCTTCACAATGAACGTGGTTTTTATTACGATGGCCGACGCGATCGCGCTGGTTGGGTTGCTGGTGGTGGTGGAGATGGCTCGACGGGCGTTCAGCGGCCTTCAGCGTCAGCTTTGGATCGCGAACAGCCTGGGGCTGCTAGCGGTGGCTGGCACAGTGCTGGCGGTGTGGGGACCGTGGCCGGCATGGAAGACACTGACCGCGGACTCCAACCTTGCGGCGCTGCGCCTGATGCAACTGGTGGCGCAGAAGGGCGATTTGCTGGCCATCTTCCTGACCGTAGGGCTTGGCTTGCTTGTAGTGCTGTTTGGGCGCAGGTACAAGGCCGGCTGGCGGAGCCATACGCAGCAGATTGTGATCGGACTGGCGACTGCGGCGATTTCTCAACTGGCATTAGTGTTGATGCTCCAACACTTGGTGAAGACGGCAGCGCCGAAGACACAGGCTGAGTACGACCACATCGTCGGCATCAGGGACAACCTGGTCAACGCCGACAACGCAGTGCGCGTGGCTGTGCTGGTGGGTTGGATCGTGTGTTTGTGGATCGACGAGCCGGGGACTACGGAGGAGGCAGTCAAGCTTCCAGCGGGCGAGGCGTCCTAATGCGATCCCTGCGGCATTTTCCCGCCCGTCAGTAGTCTAGTCCCTAATCCCTAGCCCCTAGTCCCTGCCCTTCAAATGTGGCAGCTTGTCTGGCCGCGCTTTTCCAGATAGCGCTGGTGGTATTCCTCGGCTCGCCAGAAGGTCTGTGCAGGCTCGACTTTGGTGACAATACGCTTGGGTTTGAAGCTGCCGCCCGCGGTGAGCTGCTCGATCTTGGCGCGGGCCTGCGTCTCTTGCTCCGGGGAGTGAAAGAAGATTGCGGAGCGGTACTGCTCGCCCCAGTCCGGACCCTGGCGGTTGAGGGTGGTCGGGTCGTGAAGGGCGAAAAACGCGTCCAGGAGCTGCTCGAAGCTCACCCGCGCGGGGTCGAAGTCGAGTTCGACGACCTCGGCGTGACCGGTTGAGCCGGTGCAGACATCCTTGTAGCTGGGCCGGTTAAACTCGCCGCCCTCATAGCCGACAGCGGTGGCCGTGACGCCGGGGATGGCGGCAAAAGCGGCTTCTACGCCCCAGAAGCAGCCAGCCCCGAAGGTTGCTTTTTCAATGCTCATGATTGATGGGATGCGCGAGGGCGGGATTCGGTAACAAATCTCGCGGCTCACGCTGGTTGCAAAATTCACAGCGCGATGAATAAGATCGTTTCGAGGCTCGGAAACTCTGCCTCGAAAAAACCGCATCAGAATGACCGGTGAGTCCTCCTCTCGACATCCCAGGCGGCTGCCTGACGAAGCTCATATACGCGATCTCACCATGGATGATTGTGCAAAATTCCCTGAATTTCAATGAGTCGATGGCGGCATCTCAACCAGCAGGCTTGCGGTCCGCTATTTCGGCTCCAATCTAATCCCCAAAAGGAGAAATAAGACGATGAAGGTCAACACGTACCTGAACTTTGGCGGCAACTGCGCAGAGGCGTTCCGCTTTTACGAAGAGCATCTTGGCGGAAAAATCGCCATGATGATGACCTACGACCAAATGCCGGAGCCGAAAAGCGTCCCGCCGGGCATGGAAAAGGCAGTTCTCCATGCCAGCCTCACTCTGGGAGACACGACGCTGATGGCGAGCGACGGTCCACCGGAGCGCGTTCAGCCGATGGTTGGCGCGCATATCTGTCTCAACGTCGATAGCATCGAAGAGGCGGAGCGCATTCATGCGGTGCTCTCGGAAGGCGGGGAAGTCTTCATGCCGATGGGAGAGACGTTTTTCGCTCACCGCTTCAGCATGTTACGCGACAAATTCGGGATCGCCTGGATGGTCATCCACCAACGCCCGATGCCTTCGCATGCTTGAGGCCGGCTTATAGCGAACCAGAGCTGCAATATCCTTAAACCGCAGAATTTAAGTCGACGCAACCAACAGGGAGCGGCGACCATGCACAAAGCTTTTGAGGACACAGTCGCTCTGGTTTCGCTCTAGCTGGTCAGGTTGTAGATCAGGCCAAAGGGATCTTTGACATAGCATCGGGGGCAATCCGGCTCGTCCTTGACGACTGTGCAGCCCCTTGCCATGAGCCGCTGTTTGGCGGCTTCTACACTGTCCACCGTGACCTCGAGGACTGGACCAAGCGCAGGGCCGCGCTCAATGAAGAGATTGATGTGCCTGCCATGCAGGCTGATCATCTGCGGGTCTTCGCCGGTGATCTCGAATCCGAGCTGCTCGACATAGAACGCCGCGGCGGCGGGCGGGTCCGGCGCTTGAATGAGTATGTCTGTGCCGAAGGTGTTTGCCATGGGTGCTCCTTCTTCAAGTGAGACTAGCCGAATTGCCAGGTGTGGCGTTGGGTCAGTTGTCGCCTTCAGTGGCCTACCCATCTTGGCCGCATATCAGTTTTCTTGAGTCGCCAGCCCAAGTGGGCTCGACTTGGCGGCAATGGCATCTGATTCGCTTATCGATTTTGCTTCAGCCAAGGCATCGATCACTTCATTCCGCCGTTGTAGCGCCAGATCGGGATGTTTGGTGGGCGAAAAACGGGACGGAGATTTAACCATGCCAGCTAGAAGCGCCGCTTCGCCAATTTGGAGCTGATTCGGTTTCTTGCTGAAGTAGTGCCGAGACGCGGCTTCGACGCCGAATGTATTCTCACCGAAGTACGTTCGATTGGCAAAAATGGTGAAGAGTTCTCGACGCGAGAAATGTCTCTCCAGTTGCACAGCAACGCGAATCTCATTCAGTTCGCGGATGAGGTTTCTGCTAGGGGCATAGCACATGGTTCTGGAAATGTGCATCGACAATGTGGCATGAGGGTGTCTCAGGTTACTGAGCCCTTCAACTAGGTTGATGAGAACTCCGTGGCCGTCTTCTGGGGCGTCCGCAGCCTGAAGAGTGGCCCGCATGTTATCCCCGATTGACTCGTAAGGAATTGCGATCGAGGTGGACTTCTGGCATGGTTCGGTCACCTGCGTCATCGCCACTGGCGCAAACCGCCCAAGGGAGTCTGCATTGGGCAATCCCCTTGAGTCGAAATAGAGCCATGCCAACCCAACGATCGGCACCAGAGCGATCGCGCCAAAGCAAAACAGGCAAGTTTTCAGTAACCTTCCCATTGAAAATCGTCTCCGGGTAGGAATCTAGCCAATTTCCAAGCATTTCAGACGCGCTGGCGCAGTCTCTTATCCGCGCTTCTTTCCCCCAGAAAAGCCTGATCGCTTAGGCGCGCCGGGTTTGCCTTTATAGCTGGATTTGGCGCTGCCGGGACGCGGTTTGGAACGGGCGCTGGAGGCGGGCTTGTTGGATCCGCCAAAGCTGGGCTTGGGCTTCCAGCCGGGTTTGCTCGGCGGTCTGGAACCTGTCGGGCGTGGGCCGGAGCCGGCAGCCGGGCGGGGCGTGAAGGAGCCTTCTCCCGTGTCGCGTCGGAAGGGGCGCTTGGCGGGGCCAGAGGGCTCAAACGGGCGGCCACCTGGCTTTCTTCCGGCCGACGCAGACCGTTCCCCAGGCTTGCTACTTGGCCGCGCACCGCCTGCGCGGGGCTTGCCGCTGCTGGTGGTGAAAGGGCGAGCCAGGCCGCCTTCGCCGCGGAAGGGTTTCTCTCCGCTCGGCCGGGCCGGGCGGTCTGAGCTTGGGTGATCCGGACGGGAATAGGGAGCGCTGGGGCGGTCGGGCCTGGATCGGGGCGCACTCGGACGGTCAGCATGAGGCCGGGGAGCACCTGGGCGGCCTGCGTACGGCCGGGGTGCGCTGGAGCGGCTGGGCGCGGGACGGTCCGATCCTTTGATTTCTTCGATGTGGAGGTTTGGCGGTCTCACTGGGCCAAAATCCTCGTCGCGATCCACCGCTTCGTGTCTCGGCGCGGGCGGTCTCTTGGTGAACGGGCGGTCAGATGAGGCAGGCTTTGACCACGCTGGCTTGCTGGGTCCAGTCTTGTTGAACGCTGGTTTATCGCCAAAGGTCCCGCGAGCGGCAGGCCTATCGCCGTAGGGCTTTCCTGTCGCCGGTCTCTCGCGGAAACCGCCGCCAGTGGCCGGTTTTGTTCCGAACGACCGGCCGGTCGCGGGCTTGTCTCCATAGGTGCGGGCAGCGGGCGGTTTTGCTCCAAAAGTGCGGCCCATTGCTGGCCGGTCACTGAACGGTTTGGCGCCGAATGGTTTGCCTGCTGCCGGTGGACGGCTTTCGCCGGTTGATCCGGCGTCGAAGCGGGCGGGCGGGCGGGTGGTCCGGTCGTCTTTTCGAAACGCCGGCTTTTGCCATGCCGGTCCTGCCGAGGGGCGGGCGCCTGTGTGCCGCGGAGAGCTGAAGTCCCGGCCTGCCGGGCGTCTGGGGCGTGTTCCCTCTTCGGCCGGACGCACTGGACGGGCTCTGTTGCTACCCGAGTCGCCGCCCTCGTTGAAGGCTCTCTTGGGCAGATAGTCCTTCGGGCCTGGGGCGGGGCGCTCTTCGAATGATTTGGCTGCAAACGGCCTTGCTCCAAACGCCTTGGCTGGGCGCGCACCGGTAGCGCGCGGCGTCACGGTTGGCAACTTGCCGGCATCGACCAGGTTGCGTCGGCGGAGATCCTTGGATTTTGGCGTGCGCAGCGTGCCATCGGCAGCCTTGCGCAGCAGGTCGAGTTCATTCGTATCCAGCTCGCGCAGGTTGCCGGGCTCCTGATCGAGAATCAGGGGGCCGTAGCCCACGCGGCGAATCTTCTCGACGAAGTGGCCGATCTCCTCGAACATCTTGCGCAGTTCGCGGTTGCGGCCCTCGATGAGAACCACTTCGTACCAGGGATTGTCGCCCTGGCGGACCTGACGGATGCGAGCCGGGGAGGTGCGTACGCGCTCTGAGCCGGGCTTGCCGCGCTCTATGGTGACGCCACCGCGCAACAGGTCAAGCTCACTCTCGCTGGGCTGTCCGGCCACCTTCACCAGATAGGTCTTTTCCACACCCGCGGAGGCGCGGGTCAGCCGGTTGGCCAGCTCGCCGTCGTTGGTCACCAGCAGCAGGCCTTCGCTCATGTAGTCCAGGCGGCCGACCGGGTAGAGGCGCTCGCGCATCTTGTCAAAGAACTGCATCACCGTTGGCCGGCCTTCAGGATCCTTGACCGTGGTGACAAAGCCTTTGGGCTTGTTCAGAACGAAGTAGCGCAGGCGCTCGGCGCCCTGCAGCAGTTTGCCATCTACGCGAATGTGGTCGCGCCCTGCGTCGGCCTTGGTGCCCAGCTCCGTAACCACAGTGCCATTCACCTGAACGCGGCCCTGCTCGATGAGTTCCTCGGCCTTGCGGCGGCTGGACACGCCAGCTTGGGCGAGGATTTTTTGCAGACGTTCAAGCTTCGCCGGGGGGCGCGGCTTGGGATTGAACTCGGGCACGTCTTCGTCGTCGTCTAGCTCGGAGCTATCTTCCGGCTCGATTTCGGCTTCGATGGCAGCCGCAGGTTCAATCGCCGTTGCGGCTTCGCCATCGGTCTCGTCGCCGATTGGGTCTTCGACCACGGCTTGCGGAACTGCGGTCTCGGGCGTGGTTTCTACTTCCTGGGGTGCTACTGCGATTTCTGGTTCGGTCGATGCGGGTTGGCTGTCGTCGGTTTTCTTAGCCTTGGTGGATTTCTTCGCCATATGGGGAATTCTCAGTTTCTGCCTGCTCTGTGGGGACTGTCTCAGCAGGTGCGGCCTCTGCTGGGTCCTGGGGTTCATTGCTGCCCGCCGTCACGGCGGTCTGGGTGGGTTCCGGGGTTTCATCGGGCGCGCTTGAGACTTCGCCGGGGAGCTCTTCGGTGTCTGCTTCGTCCAGTTCGAGACTTGAATCCGTTGCTTCCGCTGACGTCAGCTCTGCTTCGGCCACGGGTTCGGCTTCGTCGAATTCGAGATCGGCCATCTTTTCGAACTCTTCCATAGAGGGCAGCTCGGCAACGTCTTTGAGGCCAAAGCGGAGCAGGAACTCGCGGGTGGTCTTGTAGAGGATTGGGCGGCCGATGACCTGCTTGCGGCCCGCGGTGGCGATGAGCTTGCGCGCGAGCAGGGAACCGAAGACGCCGGACGAATCCACTCCTCGAATCTCGTTGACTTCAGGCGCGGTAACCGGCTGCTTGTAGGCGATGACAGCCAGCGTTTCGAGAGCGGGCAGGGAAAGCTTGAGCGCAGGCTTGAGGCTTTTGACGAAGGTGCGGACCGCGTCGTGGCATTCAGGCTTGGTGGCCATGCGAAAGCCGCCGGCGATCTCGCGAATCTCAACGCCGCGGTCGTCGGAGGCAAAGCTGGCGATCAACTCGTCGAGCAGTTGGCGGATGACAGCACGGACTTCCCGGTCGCGTTGGCGGGCGAGGCGGCGCACCTCCAGTTCAGCATCGGCATCGACAGCAGGGGCCTCAGCGGGTTCTGGGTCGGCCTCTGGGCTTGCATCGGGGACTGGCTCCGCTTCGGGCTCCGCAGGCTGAGCTGGCGATTCATCTGGCAGGGCGGTGGCCAGGGCCTCATCCAACCCCATGTAAACGATCTGTTCGTGAGCCGGTTGGGGCAGCAAGAACAGAGTTTCGGAACTCGCTCCGGCCTGGGCAGCGGATTCGGCGGCCTGCGCGGCAGACGCGGCTTCCTGCTCCGCCTTCCATTCGAGGGCGTCGGCGGTAAAGACTGCGGCGAGCTGGGCCAATGTGACCGGCTCCTCCGCGGCATAGATGACTGCTTCCAGCTTGGCTTTCAGGCTCATCGTTGAATAGGTACCTTAAGTATGGTACCGGAAGTGGAGGAAGGCTGCGTGTGGATTGAGGGTGTGAAGCTCATTCAAAGGGGAGAAAAAGGGTGATCGGGGAGGTTAAGACTATGCGCTCATCAAGGCTGGGCTTGAAAGAGAGTAGGCGAGCAGGGATGCAGGCGCAGCTTCCTGGGCTGGCGCTGTTTCCACCGGCACATGGGCCAGTTCCCAGGCCGAGCGGTCCTTGAGCAGGCGAGAGACCAGTGCGGTGTGCATGGCGTGGCCGGCGCGCTCGGCGACCACATGGCCCTCAATGCGCCGTCCGGCCAGGGCCAGATCGCCTATCAGATCCAGTACTTTGTGGCGCACATACTCGTCGGGAAAGCGCAGGGGGCCGTTCTCCGGGCCCTTTGGCCCCAGAATAATGGCGCTCTCCGGGCCTGCGCCGCGGATGAGGCCCATGTCGCGCAGCTTCTTCTCGTCGGTCTTGTAGCCGAAGGTCCGCGCCGGCGCGATGGCCGTACCGTAAGTCTCGGCGGCCAGGTCCACGTAGGCTCTTTGCTGGCCGATGGGCGCGGGAAAGTCAATCGCGTACTGGATGCTGTAGCCGGAGCCGGGATAGACACCGATGAATTTGTTGCCCTCACGCACCTCTACGTCATGCAGGATGCGGATAGTTTCGCGGCGGCGGCGCTGGGTGCGGATGCCAGCATCGAGAAAGGCCTGCACGTAGGGCAGGGCGCTGCCGTCCAGAATCGGCAGCTCCAGGTTGTCCAGCTCCACAATCACGTTGTCCACGCCCATGCCGATGAGCGCGGAGAGCAGGTGTTCGGTGGTGGAGATCAGCACGCCTTGGCGCATTAAACTGGTGGCGTAACTGACTTTGGCAACGTTGCGGCCCGTGGCGGGGATCTCAAAATTGTCCAGGTCGGTGCGGCGGAAGACGATGCCCGATCCAGCGGGCGCAGGCAGCAGGCGCATGGTCACCGGCGCGCCGGAGTGAAGCCCCACGCCCGTAAACTCGATGGGCGCGGCAATGGTCTGTTCCAGGTGCGCGGGATTAGCCAAAAAATCGGTTCTCCAAAAGTGCGAAATTGTGCGCACTGGTAAGACTAGACGCAAGATCGCCCTTCCGTGCTGTGGCATTTTTGCCACACTCTGCGCTTAAAAGTCGAACATTTGGCCTGAATTGGGCCTGGAAGCGTCTTCTTGCCGTCGTAAAATCGGGGAATCCCCGATTTGCCGGGATAGAATTCTCCTCAATGGGCATGCTCACGCCGCATGGGAGACAAGTATATGTACACCGGGGTCTGGTCACCGCTACTGTGGATCCTGGCGAAGTCCGCTGTATTCGGAATTTCTGCGGGAGGAATACTTTGGCGCTGGAAACGGCGAGGTATAAGAAGCAGGAATCTCTATTCAGCTAGCAGAGCAAATCTAGCTTTCTATTCGCTTTGGCTCACGGTAGTAATCGTCATGTTTGTCATGCAGGAGTCTTCCGCTCTTCGTTCAATGATTAACTCCAGCCTCCCTGCCAGCCTATTCGTCGGCTGCACGTTTTTCGCGGTGATCGGATCATTGTTGATGTGTATTTCGTGTTTGGGCGCGGAGAAAGGGGAGCGCAGATTCGTCGTATTGGCTAATGGACTGATGCTCATTCTATGGGCGTCCAATGTGGTTGCACCGAATTAGCCAGTGACTGCCCATCCATGAAAGGTCCAACGATGCCCACCGGCCCCGATCTTCCCGTCCCCGTGCGCGCCCTGCTGGCAGGAGCGCGGCGGAAGCAGACCGCATTGATTGACCTCATTCAGCGCTTGGTGCGGGCGGAGTCGCCCTCGGACGACAAGGCCGCCGTGGATGCCTGTGTGGCGCTGGCCGCCGCGCACGCCAAAATGTTGGGTGGGCGCGTGAAATTGTACCGCCAGCGCGGCTTCGGCGATGTGCTTCAGGCGCGCTTCGGACCAAAGCCCCACAAGGAAAGAGCGGGCCATCCCGCCGGGAAGGGTCAAAGCGCGGAACGCCGCACGCTCCTTCTCGGCCATCTGGATACAGTCTGGCCGCTCGGCACGCTCAAGACTATGCCTTGCCGGCTGGCCGATGGCCGCCTGTGGGGGCCCGGCACACTGGATATGAAGGCCGGCGTAGCCATCGCTTTCACCGCCATCGAGATGCTCTCCGAGGCCAACCTGGTGAATCGCGAGATCGTTCTGTTGCTTAACAGCGACGAAGAAGTTGGCAGTCCCGTTTCTCGGCCCATCACCGAGCGGCTGGCCGCCGAGTGCGCCGCCGTTTTTGTATTGGAGCCAGCACAGGGGCTTGCGTATAAGACCGCCCGCAAAGGCACCGGCAACTGGCGAATCGACGTGACCGGCGTGGCCGCCCACGCCGGCGTGGACTTTGAAAAAGGGGCCAGCGCCATTCGCGAGCTGGCCCGCGTGGTGGAAGTGGTGAGCGGCTGGACCGACCTCAAGCGCGGTCTGACAGTGAGTGTGGGACTCGCCGGAGGAGGCTCCAAGACGAATGTGATTCCCGCGGAGGCCTGGGCAGAGGTGGATGTGCGCGTTGCCCGCAAGGCCGATGGACCGCGTATCGAGCGCAAGTTTGCCGCGCTCAAGCCGGGGGACAAACGCTGCCAACTGACTGTGGTCGGCGGCATCAACCGCCCGCCGATGGAACGTACCAGGGGAACCGTGCGGCTCTTCCGCCAGGCCAGGTCGTTGGCCGCTGAATTGGGCGTCACGCTGGAGGAAGCCGCGACCGGGGGCGCCTCCGACGGCAACTTCACCTCCGCCCTCGGCATTCCCACACTCGACGGCATGGGAGCCGTGGGCGACGGCGCGCATGCCCGCCATGAATCGGTCGCAATCGAGCACCTGGCCCCACGCGCGGCGTTACTTGCCGGATTGCTGGCTGGGTGCTAACCATGGGGTGCGCCTGATACACTCCCGTTGAAGAACTCGCAGGAGATAAACCACCCCATGAAACAAGCTGTTCTGATTCTGTTGCTGGCTGCCAGCGCCGCCGCAAACGCCCAAACCCCGGCCAAACCGGCTGCCCCTGCCGCCAAAGCTCCAAAGCCAGCCACGACAGCGGCCAAGCCAGCCGGTACGGCTGCTCATTCCGCGACGGCTTCCTCTGCCATCAAACTGCCCCCCGGCGTTCCTCCGGCCAAAGGCATTGTGAAGACTGCCTTCTCTCTGCGCTACCAGGACGTCGTGATCGGCACGGGCGCAGACGCCGAGCCAAACAAGTTGTACAAGGTCCAATACACGGGTTGGCGCGCCGCTGACGGCGTCAAATTCGACTCATCCTACGACCACCGCCCGCCAGTCAAGGACAAGGACGGCAAGCCGGTGTTGGGCGACGACGGAAAGCCCAAGCTTGGCGATCCACAGCCCTACCAATTTCCGCAGGGCATGGGCGGGGCCGGGCGTGGCGGCCCGTTTCCTGGCTTCGATCAAGGCTTTGAAGGCATGAAGGTCGGGGGCAAGCGCCGTCTTTTCATTCCCTTTGAACTGGCTTATGGAACGCACGCGATTCCAGACCGCGACGCGGATCACCCTGGGATTCCCGCGAAATCCGATCTGATCTTCGATATCGAGCTGATCGATGTAACCGATATGCCAACGCCGCCAAACCACCCTGGCATGGGCGGAATGCCTCCCGGCCATCCGATGCCCGGCGGTCACCCAATGCCCGGAGCCCCGGGAACACCGGGTACTTCGGCATCTCCAGCGGCGCCAGCCAGCCCGGCAGTACCTGCTGCTCCAACTGCCCCAGCCGCAGCCCCAGCACCAACCCCGGCCGCACCAGCAACCCCGGCTCAGCCACAGACGAAGTAACTGGGCGCCCTGCGCAATCCAGGCACTTCTGGTTTTATCGGCTTCAAAGTCGCTTTGCCGGGTACCCTCTGGGCACCCGGCAAAGTGGCGGGCAAAAGATCATTAGGTTTTATGCCTGACTGTTTTAGATAGAATGCGGAAACAGCAATCCGCGCTTCTCGATCGCGGCTACCCAGGCCACTGAATTGATTTCGTCTCCGCCAGGCGGATCGCCATTGCTGAAAGGTCCCATCAATCTCGAACGGAAACGCCGTTTCGAACACATGCTGCTGTTTTTCTTCCGTTGCTCTCTTGATGTGATTCGTGATGGCGAATAGGAAAGAGAGTCGTGTTTCATGAGCTTGCTTTGTGAGTGTTTTTCTAAAAGCGTACTCACAGCCCGGCTGAAAGAGGTAGCTCCGGCAATCGCGCTCATCGCGGCTGTCGTGATGATTTCGCATCCAGCCAGAGCACTGGGCGACGATCCGATTGTCGTGAGCCACGCAGAGAAGAGAAGTCTGCGGCTTGTGAAATCCGGCGTAGCATCCCCTATTGTTGACGACAGTCAGGATTATCCCGGCGTGCTTCGCGCCGTTCTCGATCTTCAGGCGGACATGGAACGAGTCAGCGGCGTGAAGCCGATGGTTCTGAACTCGATGAAAAGCCCAATTGAGGAAGTGATTCTTGTTGGCACGGTGGGAAGAAACCGGCAGATCGACGAACTGATCAAAGAGAAGAAGATTGATGTCAATGAGATCAAGGGAAAATGGGAGTCTACCCTTACGCAGACCGTTGAAAATCCCTTTCCAGGCGTAAAGCGGGGTTTGGTTATTGCAGGCAGCGACAAGAGGGGGACAATCTATGGAATCTATACGCTCGCTGAACAGATCGGAGTTTCGCCATGGTATTGGTGGGCAGATGTTCCGCCGCAACATCACCAGGAGTTATATGTAAAGGCAGGGCGGTGGGTCGAGGGAGAATCCGCCGTAAAGTACCGAGGCATATTTCTCAACGATGAAGCGCCCGCATTGACGGGATGGGCAAAGGAGAAATTCGGCGGGTTGAACCACGAGTTCTATGCTCATGTCTTTGAGTTACTGCTGCGCCTGAAAGCGAATTATCTTTGGCCTGCAATGTGGTCGAATGCGTTCAATGAGGACGATCCCCTCAATCCGATTCTTGCGGATGAATACGGGATTGTCATGGGCACATCGCATCATGAGCCCATGCTGCGAGCCCAGCAGGAGTGGAAGAGGCACGGGACAGGCCCATGGAACTATGAGACAAACTCCGCGGAACTGGACAAATTCTGGGAGGAAGGGATTGCGAGGAACAAGGATCTTGAGAGCACCGTCACTGTGGGAATGAGGGGGGATGGCGACATGCCCATGTCTGAAGGGGCAGATATCGCTCTCCTCGAAAAGGTTGTTGCCGATCAACTATCGATCCTGAGAAAGTACAGTACTCCAACTCTCGATGCGGATCTGAAGGTATGGGCTCTTTATAAAGAAGTTCAGGATTACTATGAGAAGGGAATGCGTGTTCCTGAGAATATAACCCTGCTCTGGAGCGATGATAACTGGGGTAATATTCGACGGCTGCCAACGAGCGATGAGCGACTCCGCCCCGGCGGCGCTGGAATCTATTATCACTTCGATTATGTCGGAGGCCCGCGAAACTATAAGTGGATCAACACCAATGCGCTTCCCCGGATCTGGGAGCAAATGCATCTTGCCAAGAGTTATGGCGCTGACCGGATCTGGATTGTGAATGTTGGCGACCTGAAACCGATGGAATTCCCGATGGAGTTCTTCCTGGCCTATGCGCGTCATCCGGAGCGCTGGGGGAAGGACGATTTGATGCGCTTCACTGAGCAATGGTCTGCGCGGGAGTTTGGACAGACCTATGCGATCGAGGCATCCAGCATTTTTATGCGGTATATGCAACTTATCAGTCGTCGCAAGCCGGAGTTGCTGGATCCTGATACATATAGCCAGACATCTTATGGGGAGGCAGACAGAGTATCCGCGGAATGGGAGGCTCTGGTTGTTCGCGCACAGAAAGTCTATGACCGGCTTCCAGAGAATGAAAGAGATGCTTTCTTTGAGCTGATTCTTCATCCGGTGAAGGCGGCTGCCATTGTGAATGAGCTTTACATCGCGGTTGGGAAAAACCGTCTTTATCAAAGCCAGGGCAGAGTCAGCGCCAATGATTGGGCAGACAAGGCGGAAATGCTGTTCAAGGCTGATGCCGAACTTTCGGACGAGTACAACCACAAGCTTGCGCATGGCAAGTGGGATCACATGATGGACCAGGTTCACATTGGCTATACGTTCTGGAACGATCCGCCCAAAAACATCATGCCGGAAGTTCGTCGAGTCAATGCAGTCAGCGGCGCGAAGATGGGAGTCGCGATTGAATGGACAACTCAGCAGGGCGCCGAGGTGACTTTGCCGCCGATTGATCGGTTCGACCCGGTAGCTCCGTATATTGATGTCTTCAATGGCGGCGACAAGCCGTTTCAAATGAATGCATCGGCAGATCGGAAATGGATAAAGCTTAGTCAATCGGCGGCGGCTGTAACAAAGGATGTACGGCTCTTTGTCGAGATCGATTGGAACAGCGCGCCCGCCGGAGAAGGGGACGGAGCGATCACAATTACCGATGGCGGCAATAGCCATGTTCTGGTTCATGTGGCCACACGGAATCCATCTCCAGATCAAAGGTCGAAGATGAAAGGGTTTGTAGAACTCAATAACTATGTATCCATTGAAGCAGAACATTCCATGGCTTCAGATCCGGTCGGGAACGTTTCGTGGCAGCGAATCCCCTATTTCGGCCAAACCCTCTCCGGCATGACTGCATTTCCTGTTACTGCGCAGAGTTTCGAAAAGCAGCCGTCTCCGACGCTTGAGTATGAAACTTACCTGAGCCACCAGGGCGTCTATAACGTGGATTTACGTATTGCGCCGACGATGAACTTTGTGCCAGGACGAGGTCTTCGTATCGGTATCAGCGTCGATCAAGGTCCTTCGGAAATGGTCGAGATTATTAAAGCGAATTCTATCGGTGAGTGGAACAAAGCAGTCGCTGACGAAATCAGACATGCACAAGCGACGATCAGCGTTGAAAGTCCGGGAGTGCATATTCTCAAGATTCACATGGTCGATCCGGGTGTGGTGCTTGAAAAGATCGTCATCCGTCATGGGGACATACTGCCAAGTTATCTTGGGCCTCCGGAAAGTCCTTTCCTGAAATAGAAAAGGAGGAATGCGGAAATTGCTCGTTTCAGGCTAGGCCGGGGCGGGCAGCTCCGGGGTGGCTGCAAGCAACTGCCGCGTGTAATCCTGCTTTGGGCTGGCGCATAGAGCCACGGCCTCGCCCGTTTCAATCAGGCGTCCGCGCTCCATCACCGCGATGCGCGTACACAGATAGCGCACCAGCGGCATGGAATGCGAGATAAACAGATAGGTCAACCCGTGTTCGCGCTGCAAGCTGCGCAGCAGGTTCACGATCTGTGCTCCCACGCTCACATCCAGCGCCGAGATCGGCTCATCCAGAATCAGCAGCCGGGGCCTGAGCGCCAGCGCGCGGGCAATGTTGATGCGCTGCCGCTGGCCTCCTGAGAACTCATGCGGGTGCCGAGCGAGCGCCGACTCATCCAGCCCCACCTCACGCAGCAGCTCAATGGCCTTGGCGCGCAGTGATGCGCGATCTGTTCCGATGCCCGCTTCGTGCTTGTGAATCAGGAGCGGTTCGGTCACGATATCGAGCACATTCATGCGCGGATTCAGCGCGGCATAGGGATCCTGAAAAACGGGCTGCATCTGGCGGCGCAGGCGGTGCAATTCGCTGCCTGAGGCGCGGGCCACGTCCGTGCCATCCACGCGCACGCTGCCCCGGCTCGGTTCCACCAGCCCTAGAATCATGCGCGCCAGCGTGGTTTTCCCCGAGCCCGATTCGCCCACGAGCCCAAGTGTCTCGCCCGGCTCAACCGTCAACGACACATCTTCCACCACATGCCGCCACTCCGTTCGCAGCCCAGCCTGCCGCGGATAGCTCTTCCAAACCGAGTTGACCTCAACCAGCGCCATTCCCAAATGGTACATGGGCAATCCCCGACCCAAGCCAAGGATGTCGCTATTTCCGTTCTGACGACGATGCCCACGAATTTGGACCTAAATGGACCGAAAAACAGCCCTTTTTGCTCAAAAAACAGCGTTTTCTTGCTCATTTGAAACGATGAGCCTGTTCTGTATGTTGTTGATTCTGAACCATAGGCATGGTTGCGGAAGGCCAAAACTATACCCCCAGGGGGTTAGGGGGGGGAGGGGGTACTCCTTTTTCTGGTGATTGGCGTCTTCGCTACCGCCTGATCCGGGTACGCGACCGGGTTCCGATCGGCCTCCTGGCGCACCTCGACCAGCTTCCATTGTGCGCCACTGGAAGGTTATTCTCTGCAAAAGCCGGCGCGCCTACCGCCGGGGAATAGGAAATGTGCCTGGCGGTCGCAGCCGGGTTGAGCCGTGGTGGCGCTGTCTCGGTGCCCGACGTTGAACCTCCGATGATGAAATGCGGCAAGCTCCGGGGATGTGGATTCACGGTTGAACAATCGATGAGGGTTTACCGGCGAGAACGGCGTTTCCGTTACCGGTCACGGTCAAGTAGTGTAATACGGCGCGGAATTCGCCGTTAAACGGAGCCCCCGCTCTTGTTACCGGAGCAATTGATTGCAGACGCCTCAAACACCGGTCTTGAACGTCAGGACAATCCAATTGTGGACAATCCGCTCGTCGACCGCTAGAATCTTCGATGATCAGTGACAGGACAGTGATGCGAGGAAGAATCCGAGTCCCTACGCGCTTTGAGCGCCTACTCCGGAAGAGCGCCTTTGAGAGCGCACTATTAAAAACACTTGAGACGTTCTCTTGGCTCCCGAGCCGGGCGCTTGAGCTTTTTCCCGACTTCACAGACCACGGCCCAGAACACCTGAGCGAGGTTCTCGCGGTAGCTGAGGAGCTAGTTGCACCCAAGAGCTGGCCTCACTTAACGCCTGACGACGTTTCCGTATTTGTGCTTGCGGTGCTGCTGCATGACCTCGGAATGCACGTTACAACTGAAGGCTTCGCAAGTCTCTTTCAGGGTAAGACCGAGCATCGACCGGTAGGTTTTTTTGACGACTTGGAATGGAATCAACTTTGGAAGATGTTTAAAACGCAAGCGAGTCGCTTTGACAGTAGGCACAACATTGAGTTATTTGGCAGTCCCGAACCTGTTGAACAGCCAGATCTCAGAAGTCGGAACTGGACGGAGAATCAGAGGCGCCTTGCCGGAGAATGCTTGCGTCGCCACCATGCTCGGTTAGCTCATGAGATTGCGCTGTATGGGTTTCCAGGACCCGAGGGAACGCAACCCTTGAGAATAGACCCAGACTTTCAGCAGATCGCAGATTTAGCAGGCCTCATTGCGCGAAGCCACGGAACAAATCTGCGCGAATGTGTCGAATATCTGAAGGAGCAATATAACGATACCGTTCGACCTCTAAACATTCACGCCGGCTTTCTTATGGGCCTGCTACGACTCAGCGACTTCCTCCAATTCAGTCCCGAGCGTGCCCCGAGCGCGAGACTACGTGTCCAGAGTCTTCGCAGTCCTATTTCGCGCCGAGAATGGAAGAAACATATCGTCAATGTTGCATTTGAAGGGGAGGATCCAGAATCGATCTATGTCTACTGCGACCCCGAAGATGTCGAGACATACATCGGTGTGAAGAATTTACTTCGTGTGTTTCAAGCAGAGCTGGATGGGACCTGGGCTGTCTTAGGCGAAGTATACCGTGGCGACCAATTCTATCTTTCAAAGCGGCGAGTCAGATCCAACCTAGATGCAAAGGGCTGGGCCCCTCCCCAAAACAGATACATTCCCATCCACGCTCGGTTCAACACTAATAACCCAGAACTTTTGAATTGCCTCGTTGGACCGCTCTATGGATACGAACTTGCATTTGGAATTCGCGAACTTATTCAGAATGCTGTGGACGCCGTCAGGGAACTCAGAGGACTCGGACAGTATGTCCAATCTGGCACAGACGCGGACATTCTCGTTACACTCGCGAGAGACTCGTTAACGGTGGAGGATTGTGGCGTCGGAATGACTGCCGATACAGTCCAGAACTATTTTCTTCGTGCGGGTGCCTCGTTTCGTACGAGCGACGTCTGGCGGCAGGACTTCACAGATCGGTCCGGCGGATCGAAAGTCCTTCGAACGGGGAGATTCGGTGTTGGTGCGCTTGCATCTTTCCTGATCGGTCCTCGAATCGAAGTGACGACGCGGCACTGGTCGCAAGCATCCGGTCTCTCGTTTCAAGCCTCACTCTTTGATGATCCCATAGAAATCCGTCCCATTCACCGCCCGATAGGTACTACGATTCGGATTCCATTGGATATCCTGCGATACCGAAATCTTGAGGATAGATGTTGGCCGGGCGGTTCAAAGAGTATCACTCCATTCACTTGGTATAGATTCGACTGGCCTGCTATCCGAATCGTGATCGAACGCCAATCGCTCCCAATACGCAAAGATCTCCAAATTTACAAAGTACTTTCTCACGATCCTGAGCAAAGCAATCGAGGCTGGGTCAAAAGCGAAATAGGGGGGGTGCAGGTGCAATGGCATCGGCATCGGATGGGAACGTCGTTCATAAATGGATTCGAGATTCGAGATGCATCGCTCGCGGGTTCGGATAGTTGCACTGTCGCTGACCCTAATAGCCCGAGGAGGTCCAATTGCTGGATTTCTTTTTGGGACCCTGATGGAAAGCTCAATATTGATCTGAAACGCACTAAGCTCTCCGAGATCGACGGTGATCCGGTCATTCTTGAGACCTTTGCTAGGAATTGGATCGCTTGGGCACTGACATTCCCGCGCTCGCTGGTGGTTCTTTTCGACAGTGAAGAAGAGTACGACACGCACTTGCCCTCCCCGTTTCCAAATCGTTGGGCGTGGACAGAGAAAGGACTGATGTTCTTTGATCATGAGCTGATTCGCCTCCTAAAGCCCAAGCGACTGCTTCTGACGGATCCGCATCCTTCAATTGTGTGGCCCCATCGGTCAGTTGGGGGGGCAACTCGAAAAAGGCGAGGCTTGCCGGATGCCGGTTCATTCCTGCTCAAGATTCACGATCACCAATCTGAATGGGCAACTTTGGGTGATGAATCAGTGGAGTACTACCCGCCACATCCGCTTTTAGACGGAGAAGAGACTTGGATGACAAAGGCATGGCTCAAATTCGTTGGAAAGCAGTGCATGCCGTTCTCCTGGGATGAGCGCCGAGATGCTTGTTCTCCAGCATACAATTCCCTCGGTGACGATGTTAGATTTTGGAGCGCATATCACAAAGGCAAGCGATAATTCTGAGGCGGATTGGGCACCGGTAGTCTCTGCGCCTATTCGACATATTCGACCGCCATGCAATTCGCTATTGAGGAGTCGGCTTGTGGCAAGGATCTTTTTAAACCTCGCATTGTTTCGGCGGTTGATGGGCGATTGAGAAGGGATGCTGACTTGAGCGCGCGGCTGTGCGCTGTTAGAGCCGTAACCCGATAGGTCCGGGTTTCCTGGGGCGCGGGGCGCATAGTGTGGTGTCTCCGAGTTTCGTTATAGAAATCGAAGATCCCAACCGCAGGTCCCCTTCGACTTTGCTCAGGGCAGGCTTTCGACTCTGTTTGGCGCTCAACCACCCCAGCGGGCATAGACCGCCCGCCGGGAACCCCAGTCCCGCGCCAAACTTCGCTCAGGATGACAGCTTATTTATTATGCGAACTTCAGACTCAAGACGCTAGATCGTGATCGGATGGGCATGCCATTCATGCACGAAGATCGCCGCGGTGATGCCGACAGCTGCTCCAAGAATCGCAACCCCGATAAGAATTTTGGTCCCGGTGGAAAGTTTCTGGTTGTGGACCCCGGTCACCTGCGCGTACTGGATCTCGCGCGGCTGATCGGCGCCCTTCGGCTTCACAGTAAAGCTTTGCTCGCCGATGCTGACGATGAGCCCTTTGGCCTCAGTGTTATCGGCCAGCGTAACGCGCACTCCCTGGCCCACACCGCGCGCCGCAACCTTCGCTTTCATTGCTGCTGGATCGGCTGGCTTCTTTGCGGCAAAGGCAAGGTTGTTGCTCACGAGAAGGGGAATCAACAGCATCGCTGTAAAGCGCATCAGGCGAGAGAATTTCATATCCTTTCGACCTCCTACATTGAAAATGGGGAAGATTTCGTACGCTCATGGCGCCCGCAGGGTTACGGCTTTCCCAATGGGTTGAAACTGACAGGAGCAACCCCATGCCCGGCTGCCGGCTTGACACTCGCCAATACGCCGGGAGGTTTGGCTAATCCGGGTATTCTGCTTGGTGGGGAAGGCGGCGCAGACCTGGGCGCAGAGCGCGGAGGCTGGGCTTTGGCTGGGGTCGCCTTCGGCGGGCTCGACGGCTTTGCCGCCGGAGTTCCTTTGCCAGAAGCTTTGGCACTGGGCTTGGCCGACGCATTTGAATTTGGCTTCGCCGCAGCCTTGGAATTGGGTTTCGCGGCAACTTTGGAATTTGGCTTCGCCGCAGCCTTCGAATTTGGTTTTGCGGCAGCACCGGATTTTGGCTTGGCAGAGGTTTTCGGATTCTGCCCGCCCGCAGCCCAGAATTTCTGGAGGACGCCCTTCACTTTATCGAGCGGAGTTGTACCTTTCAGATACCCATCGTGTTCCATCGCAGCCTGGCCAGCAGCCTTAGCCGATGCGCCAGCCTTGCGCATGATCTTGGCTGCATCCCGTATGGACTTCGAGAGCCCCAGCTTCTTTTCATAGTCCGGCTTGGCCATCAGCTTCCGTTGTGGCTTGAAGGTCTTCTTGTGCATCTCTTCCGGCATCGACATGGTCTTGTCTCTGCTGGGTTTATAGCCGGCGACCGCTCTTTTCAAAGCTGTCTGCGATTCGGGATGATGCGATTCTCTGCCCGGGGCTTTGTTGTGCCTGTGCGGCTTGATGGGAAATTCCTCTGACATAGCCTTCTCCTTTTCCAGTTCACGCGAGTTCTATCCACCAGGGGCCATGCTGCAAAAATGCCCGATTTCTCCACGCGCCCTGCAGCATCATCCAGTGCTGACAAGGGTAGCCGGTGGCAACCTCGCCGACCTGGGCGAGCAGAGAGCTATCGATATGGATCATGGTTTGGGCGACGACAGATTCTGAGATCGGCTCCATCCAGGCAACACCCTGGCCATAGTAATCCATAAAGGTAAGCCGCAATTCGATCTGCGGGATGCTGGGATGCGGTTGCACGACAATTTGGAGATCGAGCTGGCCAGGCTGGCCAGCCGGACCGGTATAGGCGGCTATCGATGAAAGTTCAAGCGCGCCTGGATGCACGTCTGGCCGGCGCACAGGCTGGCGATTCGTACGCCATGCCTTGCCGCCGTTGATTTCATTCAAGGCTCGGGCCACCATGTCGAGCAGGCCGATCGTATCCGTGCTATTCCAACCGATCCTGAATTGCTTGGGGCCGGGCTTCTGCGCCGGATTGGGTGATATCCAGCGATGTGACTTTGAGTTTGGCATGGGTGAAGTCATCTATTTCGGTCTCCTGATTCTTGTTCGAGCAGTCTCCGGGCGGTTGGCTCAATGCGATCGACAAGGAACGGCGGCACGGTGTCTCTTACGTAAACCAGAGCGGGATAGTGGCCGCCGGGCAAATCGTAAGCGGCAATATCCTCAAGAAAAGGCACAGTCTCGACAGAGAGCGTGCTGCCTGACTGGCGTCCCTCGGGATTGCTCATGAAGTTAGCAAGCTCTCGCTCGCGCTTGCGGGTATAAAGCTGTTGGTTGAATAGCGTGAGATCCCGGCTGGTGATGGCATTGAGATAGATCTGGGTTCCGACGTTCGACATGACCACGTCAACATAATCAGGATCCGGATTGCTGTCAATGGTCTTACGTATCATGCCGAGTCTCTGATAGACCAGGACGTAACCGACCTGATTATCCCGCATCATTGTGACCCAGCCCTTGACATCGAATGCGGGGATCCTTGCGGTTTCATCCAGCAGCAACAGGACTTTGCCCAGAGCACCCGGCTGATTGCGCCGCGTATCCAGGACACCGCGCAGGCGCCGGATCGCCATGCCCATTACGGCCGCGGCGAGGGCCGGATTCTCCTCGCGCGCGGAGAGTATGACCACGAGCGGCTGACCGGGCTGGCCAAACTCGTCAAGCCTGAACTCGCGCCCAGGGCCGAACGAACGTACGCGCGGGCCAATCGGGCCGTTCGACCTGAAAGGTCCAAGCGCCTTGATGAGCGGCATCAACCACTGCACATATTTGTCAAGAGGCGCGCGCTGACCGCCGCGGAATGACTTCGGCTTTGCTGCTTCCTCCGAGTCTTTCGACTTATCCGGCGCGTCCTCGTCGTCCAGCACTGTGGGATAAGTGGAGCCCAGAGCGACGGCCAGGGAACTTACACACTCTTCGACGCTGTAGTTTGGGCGGGAACCAGGTTGGGGCGTTGCCGCCAGCGCCTTCTCTTCCTCCCGTATCCAGTCGATGCACTCCATGACAGTTTCTTCGCGTTCGACGAGATCGAGCACGTCTGTCAAATCCACTTCCCGCACCCGCCCGGATGGATCCTTATAGCTATCGGGGGCGAACCACTGCTTGAGCTTCAACAGCTTGAAACACGCTGTGGCAATACGGGTCGCGATGTCATAGACAAAACTGCTATCGGCTTTGAACTGTTCGGACGGAATCAACGCGGTCGCAAATACATCGAATTGCTCGGTGCAATCGATATCCTCGGCGCTGATTCCCTGGAGAAAATTGATCCGATCGGAGGGGCCATGCTTGGCGGTCGTGAATTGCAGGATATTCGCCGAAACGCCGGCGAGCGTCAAGGCTTCGTCCAACGACTTGCGCAGATTCCCTTTGACGTCCACAAGCAAGACGCTTCGCTTGTCGCGGATGGCGGCCGCGGCCCAGCGAACCAGCAGATAGGTCTTGCCGGAGCCGGATGGTGCGATGATCAGCACACCGAGTTCTTCGCCGGGAGAGGAGCCAATGCGTGGCATGAATAGCGGCTTGCCGTAACGAATATGCTTGCCCGAGCCGAATGCCGAGAAGCCAAAGGGCAACACGCCACGCTCAAAGGGCTGAAGCTGAAGTTCCGTTGCCAAATGGGAATAATCGAAAATCTGCCCGCGATAGCGAGTCGGCGGCTCTCCGCCTGGAAGCACCTGCGGGTTCTTGATCGGCGGCGGAGGAGGCGGTAGCCAGCGGGAGATGGCGTGATTCAGATTGCCCTCGAACAACGACATGGCCCCAAGATCAGCGAAGATGCGCATCGCCGGTTCCTGGCGGTATGCCACCCACTCGACGATGCAAGACCAGCGATCCACCGGAGCCCAATGCACCAGGAGCGTAACCTCTCCGGTCTTGATGTATTGTGTCTCGGACCTGCGCGAACCTGCGAACGTCCCTCGCTCTCCTGACTCGAAATGCACCTTTCGGAATCCGGCCTGCAGAGCTGCTCCTTTCACCAACTGTCCCGCGGAGCGGGCTGGTATGCGGAGCGAAGCGCTGCGCGCTCCTGCCACATGACTGGCAGGAATGAGGCCTTGGGACGGAACAATGTTGAAGGGCAAAGGGGCTAGCCTCCGGGGCGAAGCAAGCTGGTGCCTTTGTTTGTATCAGTTACAACAGGTCGAAATCAACAAAAAGAATTGCTCTAGATGTCGAGGTTCTTTACGTCGAGCGCATTGTCCTCGATGAATTTGCGGCGCTTTTCGACGTCTTCGCCCATTAACGTTGTGAAGATCTCGTTGGTTTCAACGATGTCTGCGAGCTTGACCTGGAGCAAGGTGCGGCGCTCGGGGTCCATGGTGGTCTCCCATAGCTGCGTGCTGGTCATCTCGCCGAGGCCCTTGTAGCGTTGGACGGAGTAGTCCTTTTTGCCCTGTTCCACGATGTAGTCGTAGAGGGCACGAGCGGTCAGCTTCTCAACCGGCTCACGCAGGGTGCGAGCGGTGCGGCGGGCAGCCTTGGCCTCAGCCTGTGCTTCGGCATTGTCGGTTTCCGCGGCGTCGGCATCTTCCGGGTTGCTGTCGGCAGAGGCAGAGGCTTTCGCGGCGTACTCGATGAGGAACGGGGGCTCGAGGAATTCCTTGATGAGGGAGTATTTGGCCATCATCTGGCGGAACTCCGGGCTGGATGCGAGGGCCCAGTCGATGCAGCGCGTAGCGCCCTGCGCATCGGTAAAGCAGACGGACCAGGTGCGGTGCTCCTCATCTTCAACGGGAGTGCCGATGGATTTGAACTGGAACTCATCAGCCTGCTCCGTCAACTGTTCATGGAGCAGGGCCAGCTTGGGCGGAATGTCGCTTTCGGACTGCGACGCAAAATCGGCGCGATGGACCAACTCGGCACGCGCGAGCAGTTCCGTCAATCGTTCGTTGCGGATGCGCTTGTCTACCTTTTCGACAAAGTCCAGATACTCTTTGAGAGTGCCCATGAAGCGGATCAGATCCGCGCCCTCAATGCGGCTGGCGGCCTCGCCGTGGCGCACTACCATGCCTTCTGAGGCGCGATTGACCATAACCTTGTCAAACTCGCGCTCGTCTTTGATGTACTGCTCAAAGCGACCCTTCTTGATTTTGAAGAGCGGCGGCTGTGCGATGTAGATGTTGTCGCGCTTGATCAGATCCGTCATGTGGCGGAAGAAGAAGGTGAGCAGGAGCGTGCGGATGTGCGAGCCGTCCACGTCGGCGTCTGTCATCAGGATGATTTTGCCGTAGCGGATCTTGGTTGCGTCAAAGTCGTCTTTGCCGATGCCGCAGCCCAGCGCGGTAATCATGGCGCGGATTTCCTCGTGGCCCAGCATCTTGTCGTAGCGGGCCTTTTCGACGTTGAGGATCTTGCCCTTGAGGGGCAGGATGGCCTGGAAGCGGCGGTCGCGGCCCTGCTTGGCGGTGCCGCCGGCGCTCTCGCCCTCGACCAGATAGAGCTCGCAGCGGTCGGGGTTGCGCTCGGAGCAGTCGGCCAGCTTGCCGGGCAGGCCGCCGCCGTCCAGTGCGCCCTTGCGGCGGGTCAGGTCGCGGGCCTTGCGGGCTGCTTCGCGCGCGCGGGCTGCCTCGATAGCCTTGTTGATGATGCGCTTGGCGATGGGCGGATTCTGCTCAAGGAACATGCCAAGGCGCTCGTTGACAAAGGCCTGCACTGTGCCGGCGATGTCGGAGTTAAGCTTCCCCTTGGTCTGGCCCTCGAACTGCGGCTGGGGCAGCTTGACGCTGACCACGGCCACCAGGCCCTCGCGCACGTCGTCGCCGCTCAGGTTCTCCTTCATATCCTTGAAGAGGCCGAGCTGCTGGCCGATGGCGTTGATGGTGCGGGTGAGCGAGGTGCGGAAGCCGGAAAGGTGCGAGCCGCCGTCTACCGTGTTGATGTTGTTGGCGAAACTGAAAACGGTCTCGGAGTAGCTGTCGTTGTATTGGAGGGCAATTTCGATCTCGACTCCGTCGCGCGGAGCCTCCATCACGATCGGCTTCTCGTGCAGCACGGTCTTGCCGCGGTTGAGATGCTTGACAAACTCAGCGATGCCGCCGGCGTACTTGAATTCAGCTCGGCGGGCTTCGCCGGTCTTGGGGTCGGCGGTGCGCTCGTCGGTGAGCGTGATCTCAAGGCCCTTGTTGAGGAAGGCCATTTCGCGCAGCCGCTGGGCCAGCGTGTCGTAGTTGAACTCGGTGGTGGTGAAGATGCTCTTGTCGGGCAGGAAATGCACCTTGGTGCCGCGCCGCTTGCTGTTGCCTGCCTGGCGCAGCTCGCTGGTGGGAGCGCCGCAGCTGAAGTCCATCTCCCAGGTATGGCCGTCACGCCAGATCTCGACGTTGAACTCCTGCGAGAGGGCATTAACGCAGCTCACGCCCACGCCATGCAGTCCACCGGAGACCTTGTAGGTGGAGGCGTCGAACTTGCCGCCGGCGTGCAACTTGGTGAGCACCACCTGTACAGCAGACATCTTTTCGCCGTTGGCCAAGTCCATCATGTCGACCGGGATGCCTCGGCCGTCATCGACCACGGTGATCGAGTTGTCCACGTGGATGATGGTGTCGATTTTCTTGGCATAGCCGGCCAGGGCCTCGTCCACGGAGTTGTCCACCACTTCGTAGACCAAATGGTGCAGCCCCATCTCCCCGGTCGAGCCGATGTACATGGCCGGGCGAAGGCGCACAGCCTCCAGCCCTTCCAAGATCCTGATATTTTCGCCGGTATAGTTGCCGTTGCCGCCATTGTCGCCGTTATTGCCGGGGGGTACTTCAGTCGCCATAGGATTCCATTCGCAGGATTTTCGCTCTTGAACCTCAGTCTAAGCGCGGCTCCCGGAGTGCTTTTCCGGGCTGGAATGTGAGGACTAACCGCTTGAAGTACGGGGGCTTTACGCGAATTTGCCTAGTTCTATTTTAGCACGCGGGCATAGCGCGGGGGTGAAGCGAAATGGACGCGTGCGACTGCCTGAATACGCCGGTTAAGCCGAAGTGTGGACAGCCCGGAAGAGGCGACCAAGCACGAGTTCGCCGGGCAAGACTGCCGTAGCGCGGCCCTGTTTGAGTCATTCACCGGACGGACCGCGAGAGGCGCAAGAAGAGGCGATCACGCATCATGGATTGTCGACGAGGTGGTGACCATAGTAACAAACCTCTTTACTAGTTATGTATATTAAAGAAAAAAATGTACTTAGGAGGCTTTGCGCGTTAATATTTCAGGAGACAGGGGATACGCTTCCAGTTATTATGATTCATTAGAGGTTACCAACGATGAAACTCGCCATCCGAATCTTCGCTCTCTCGGTCGTCTTCGCCGGTGTTGCTGCCGCTTCTTTCTCTTCGAGTACGAGGGCTCTCCTCAGGCACCAGTCGGCCACCGCCAGCATGCCGATTCCGGGCTGCGTACCGGGGCTCCCCACGTGTCCCGCTTCCATCGCCGGCCAGTAACCAGGCTGTGCTGGCACTAAAGTGTTAGAAAATAACCTCGCTTTATTTTGAGAGATAGGATGTTCGGCGCTATTCTAAGTGTGTTCTTAGAATGGTGAAAGCTGTTTATGTCTTCACAGTCCGCAATGTCGCTTATGAGTGTGGCAGAGTTTGCTGGCTGGGCGGTGCTTGCTTTCCTGTTCTGGCGGAAGAGCCTGAGTCGCCGTTTCCCGGCAATGGGATCCTATCTAGCGTTGCGTCTGGCCGCGGCGCCGGTGCTGCTGCTGCTGCTCCACGGGAATCGCATCTTTTTCCCGTCAAATCAGTGGCTCATCCTTTACTTTTTCGTCTTCTGGGCGGTGTACATCACCAGCGTGGTGCTTCTGTACTTCGTCTGCATGGAGGTTTTCCGGTCCGCGCTTTCGGGATTCCCAGGACTACAGAAGCTGGGGCTCGTGGTTTTTCGCTGGGCGGTTCTGGCCTCGGCCATCGTCACGTTTTCCTCTATCTCCTTCGCGCATAAGGGAGTTCTTGTCATTCCAGATTTAGCCTTCGGCCTTATGCGCGCCGTGAGCATCCTTGAGTTGAGTTTGCTCACTTTTCTGTGCTTAAGCATGAATGCGTTGCGCCTTTCCGTTCGCGACATGGCGTTCGGGATTGCCCTTGGCTTTGGCATGATTTCCGCCAACGATTTTGTGGCGGCCTCCCTCTTGTCGCTCAATATTTCGCTGACTGCTCCTCTCCAGTTCGTCTATGAGTCATTGATTCTGGTTGCGCTGGGCACATGGGTTGTTTACCTCGTACAGCCGGAGCCAGTCCGCAAGCCCGTCATGGTCCCGGTCAACTCGACGATTTACCGATGGAACGAGATCGCCTCGGCGCTGGGCCATACCGGAACGCAGGTCGCCGTACCACATTCCGCCAATGGCCCTTTTCTCAGCGATGTGGACCGCGTTGTGGACCGGGTGCTTGCCCGGAACCTGAAGGATCGCAAATCCGAAACCTAGGCGCCGGCGGATTCAGGCAGACACGAAAAAGGCCGGACCCAGGGGTCCGGCCTTTTCATATGCATACGAGCATTCTTACTCAATAACTGGTTCGATAGACGCAAAGCGCCCGTGGTTGCCGCGATCGGTAAATTTCACCCAGCCGGTAACCTTGGCGAAGAGCGTGTCGTCGGAGCCGATGCCCACGTTGACGCCGGGCTTGATGCGCGTGCCGCGCTGCCGCATGATGATTGAGCCGCCGGTAATCAGCTGGCCGCCAAAGGCTTTTACGCCCAGCCGCTGTGCATTGGAATCCCGTCCATTTGTGGAGCTGCCTCCACCTTTCTTATGTGCCATTGCCTTGTCCCCTTCCGATTTTGCTGCGCTGCCTAAACGGCGGCGGTATAGGTGACGCCATCGGCCTGAATGGCACGGATGCGCACCTCGGTGAAGTTCTGCCGGTGTCCTTGCAGCTTCTTGTACTGCTTCTTCCGCTTCAGGTGGAAGACCAGAATCTTGTCGCCGCGGCCCTCGCGGATCACGTCGCCAATCACCTTGCCGGTACCCGGCTTGGCAATGGCTCCCGGTCCCTCGCTGATCGCCAGCACGTCGTTGAACTCAACCGTGTTGGCTTCGGCAACCACGCTTTCGACCTTCACCACGTCACCCAGACCTACCCGGTACTGCTTGCCCCCGGTGCGAATCACTGCGTACATAACAAACCCTCCAGCGCTCCGGTCTTAAAACGAGGCGCATTCAAAATCGCATACCCCAGTAAATGGGATACAGTCCTGCTTTGGAGCGCATACAGAGAGTGAATGTCACGGGCGAGCGGGCCGCACACACGCTAAGATTTCTGAGCGGTGAACCCAGCATAGCCCTGCACATCCTCAAAGGGGTGCATCGCCAAACTCTACGATTCTATCGTCAAACCGGGATTCAGGTCAATTCTGCCCCCTTTAAGGAGGCTGGCTCGCGGATCGGCAACTGGGGGACCAGAAAAGATGCACTTCAAAGGCAAGCCCGCCTAATGGCTTTGTTTTGAAGAAAAAAGCCAACCAGATTCATGTTGGTCAGGGCACGTTTGCTCCCGGTTTGATCGAGCTGTTGCGCACCTTTAACGTGTCGATCATCTTCGCGCAATGTGGACTTGCTATCAATCTCCAAGCGGCAGTGCTGGCCGTCCGGGTTCCCTGAGGAATCTCCCGAGAAAGTACCCACACGCGCCGCAAACCACAACTGGAGGTTTCAATGTCCACCATCCCCCATTTCCATTTCCGTTTCTTTGCCGGGCTTGCACTCGTCGCCGCTCTTGGCGGTTTGAGCGCAAGCGCACAGGACGACCGGGACGACCGGGAAATCAAACATGTGTTCGTCATCGCACTGGAGAATCACGACTGGACTCAGCCGGCCACCGTCTCCGGAGGGATTGAGCCCATCTTTCAAAACCCGAACGCGCCGTTCATTAACAGCCTCGTGAACGGAACCGCGCTTGCCTTCGTCGATGGCCACCTTGAGAACATCAGCAAGCATGTGTCGTACGCTACGGCCTACCACAACGTTTTGGCCACCCCAAGCGGAAGCAACCCCCATATTCATCCCTCCGAACCCAACTACCTTTGGGCGGAGGCGGGGACCAACTTCGGCATCCTGAATGACGATGATCCCTATGCGGACACTCCCCCCAACGCCCAGAACACGACGCAGCACCTTACCGGTCTGCTGCAAAAGGCGGGAAAAACCTGGAAATCGTATCAGGAGGACATCGACTTGACGACCAGCAGCGGCAAGCTCATCAACCTGCCACTACCGGAGAATCAGTGGACCGTTCCATTGGTGAGCCTGTCGGGCGTGTTCGGGTCAGGCGACTACCTGAATGCGTACAACGATTCAACCCAGTACAACTATGCCTGCAAGCACAATCCGCAGGTGTTCTTCGCCGATACCAACGGAGGCGATAATACAAGTGTCACGAATCCGTTATCCAGGCGCTATGCACCTTTGCAGCAATTGGCCTTCGATCTAGCCAACGACCACGTAGCCGATTACAACTGGATTACGCCTGACCAATACAACGACATGCACAGCGCGCTCACTGGCGGCTTTGCAGGCCTGACGGGCGATGCATCTCAGATCAAGGCGGGCGATAACGCGCTCAGCCGGCTAGTTCCCCTCATTATGTCCTCGCAAGCTTATAAGGACGGTGGGGTGATCATCCTCTGGTGGGACGAAAGCGAATCCGATGGTGAGACCAATGACAACGCGGACGATTTCAACCACACAATCGGCGAGATCGTCATCTCCAAACTCGCTCATCACAATGAGAGCGGACTTCCCTATGCAAGTTCGATCAACTATTCCCACTCCTCCGACCTGCGCACGATGCAGAATATCTTCCACGTGAAAGCAACCGGAGGATCGTCACCTTATCTGGGGGATGCGGCCAATGCGAACGATTTGTCCGATCTCTTTGAGCCCGGCGTGATCCAGACAAATCCGTAGGAACGCTTCGCCAGCCCGGTTCTCGCTGGCCGCGGACCATGTTTGGAAAGCTCGCTCCACCACGTCTCGGGTTTCCCAAGTCTTGTCCGCCGCGGCGGATGAGACCTGGGAAACCGCGAGGCCCCGTCCGCGCCGCTATGCTTCCCCCATGCAAACTGTCAGCGTTATTGCGACGGTCCTCAACGAGGTACAGGACATCGCCCGGCTGATTGCGGGTCTTCTCGGCCAGTTTCCTGCTCCGGCCGAGTTTGTCATCGTGTACGGAGTGTCGAGAGGCCGCAGGTTGCCATCGCCGCCACTGATTCTACAATCATCGCCTCCGCCGGCGCCGGCTGCACCAATGGGCCCGACTGGTTGACCGGCCAGAGCCTTCGCAGCCCCGGAAAGGTAAACCCCAATCTCAATTCGGCCTGCTGGAAGAGGCAGACGCCAAGAACGGTCATAAGCGGTTCCAGGGGATGGCGGAAGCGGGCGCCGGCGGTGACGATGTAGTAAACGACGGGCAGAAGCAGGAAGGCGGCCGCGAAGAGACCCGAGGCGGGCCGTCGCTGCCGCAGCGCCAACGCCAGTCCCAGCAATCCCGCGCAAGAGGTGAGGCCGTAGTTCAGCACCCGTCCGGCATCGACGATTGGATGGCTTGTAGCGTTGGGTACACCAAACCAGTAAAATTTGGCGCGAATGAGGCAAAGGCGGAGAAAGCGGGGCAGGTCGGCGCGAATGATCTGGCTGGCCAGCCGCCCTCGCCACGCTGTATAGGAGACCTCACCCATCTGCGCATAGAGCTGGTACTGAACCATCGACATGTTGGGATGGTTGTACTCCATCAGGAAGCCGTCAGCGCCGGGGCCGTTGCCCAGATAAAGCTCCGCGCCGAAGTTCGACCGGAACGGAACAAACGCATGAAAGACACTCTGGTTTCGTATGGTCCAGGGAGCAATCAGGGCAAGAAACAGCAGGCCCGCGCAGAAGGCTTGCGGCAGTTGCCGTACCCATTGGCCGCCACTTCGAGCCAAAATCCAAATACCGCAGACAGGAAGAAAAAGCAGCGAGCTGGGGTTGCTGAGCGCAAGCAACCCCCACACCAGGCCGAAGCCTAGCCAGCGCCCCCAACTGGGGCCGTCAGCGCCTCGCGAAACAGAAAGCGCTTCGTGCGAACCGTGGGCATCTCCGGCGGCGTCGCCCACGCGGCCCATGCGCAAGGCCAGCACCAGCGCCAACTGAAATAGAAAGGCCGTGAGTGTCATTTCCCACACCCATTTCACTGCATACTGCATGGCTGCCGGATAAAGCGCCCAGATCCATGCCGACCAGCGGCCGACAGGTGTCCCGAAGCAGCGTTCGCCCGTTTCCCAGAGCAGCGGGACAATCAGGGCGTTTAGCAGGCTGTCGAATGAAAGAATCGCCGCTGCGGAGAGTTTGGAGTAAACGCCGAAAACCTTGAAGATGCTACCGAGAATGAGTGGAAAGAGGGGCGCGACCCAGGCAGTGGGCCCGGTATTGCCGTGAAAAGGATCGGCAAAGCCGCGTCCTGTGGCCAGCGCTCTCGCAACCCTGCCCATCTCGTAGCCGAAACCGAAATGGTCCTCGCGCGGATGCAGATTGTAAAAGTGAAATAGACCGATGCAGGTCAAACGGATCGCCAACGCCAGCCAGAACAGCCGCCATGGCCCCCAGTTCGAGTTGCGAACTCGGGTTTGCCTTAAATCAATCTGAAGGTAACGGCTTATCATGTGGCTCATGCAATTCAACCGCACCGATTTCGGGTGCCCATCGGGCAGCGCCAGCTGGCAAGAAACGCCTTTTTTGCCGACTAGAGCAATTTCGGAATTAACGTGATCCTTTTAGGTCCATTGAAAGGTGGCTTTTACTTCCACCCCACGGACCAAGACCTGTCCGTGGGGGCCCCGGAAAGGAAAAAGCCACTTGAGTGTGAGGTTTCGGTCTACAGCGATTCCGAAATTGCTGTAGACCTGAGCTTCCATTCATCATACAAGCGGACGGGTCCCCGCCTGTCTAATTGCAGTCAAAGGAGAAGTCCTTGCTTTCTGCCTCAGCGGCAATAGGCAGGAATCGAGTGCACCTGGCTTGGCGAGCCAGGTCATGGCGCGGCTGCGTGGATGTGCACATTCCGCCCAGGCCACAGCCGCCGCAAACCTGGAAGCGTAAAACCCCAACTCCGCTCCGCCTGCTGGAAGAGGTACACGGTCAGGATGGCGAAGATTGGCTCGAGCGGGTTGCGGAAGCGCGCTCCGACGGTAATGAGATAGTAGACCGCGGGCAACAGAACCACGGCCCAGGCGAACAGACCTGCAGCGGGCAGCCTGCGCCGCACCGCCAGGATCAGGCCCAGAATTCCGCAGAGAGAGCTGAAACAGTGAGCGAATTCGCGGAAATATTCCGCGGCAGCGTGGCCGCCGGCGAGATGCGGGACGCTGACCCAGAACATATAGATGCGCAGGGCTACGCACTTCCAGAAGTATGCGGGATTTTGGCGCGCCCACTGTTTCGCCAGTTGACCGCGCATGCGTACATACGCAAGTTCGCCCATCCGGGCGTAAAGCTGGTGCTCTGGCGCAGCCTCGACGGTGGGTACTGTGGCTCCCCACGGTACGCCTCCATATTCCGGTGACCAGGCGAGCGCGGCTTCAGCGCCAAAGTTGCCGCGTGTGGGAATGAAGGCGTGAAAGACCAGCTCATTCCGTACTACCCAGGGCGCGGCCACGGCGGCGGATAGAATCGCCGAGAGAAGAGCCAAGGCAGCGCCGCGAAGCAGGTTCTTCCGCTGCGGAAGACCGGCGAGAATCCAGATTCCCTCAACCGGGGCCATTAGCAGCAGCGTCGGGTTGGTCATGGAGATGGCGCCCCACAGCAGCCCGAAGAGCGCCCAATCGCGCACTCGGTGTGCTTCGGGAGGCATAGCGCCTGTACCCCGCATTCTCATACCCAGCACTAGCACGGCGGCGAACAACATGGTCGAGAGCGACATCTCCCATACCCATTTCACACCGTACTGCATGATCCCAGGATAGAGCGCCCACAGCCACGCCGCCCAAAGCCCATTGCGCCGGCCAGCCACGCGCGCCCCCATCTCATAAACCAGCGGCGCGGTGAGAGCCTGGAACAAGCTGTTCACCGTCAGAATCACAAAGGCCGAAAGAGCCGAATAAATTCCGAACAGCTTGAATATGCCGGCCAGCAGCAAGGTAAAGCCGGGAACCATCCATGCCGTGGGGCCAGTGTTGCCGCTGAACGGGGAGCTGTAGCCATGGCCGCCTGCCACCGACGCAGCCACACGGCCTGTCTCCCAGCCAAATTCGAAGTGGTAATTGAAAGGTGTGATGCGATAGGTGTGAGCTAGCGTAATGTAAGCGACACGCACAAGGAATGCGGTCCAGAAAATTGCCCGAGGCGCACGAAAACAATCATCCGAGGAAGGAGCGGCAAGTTTGCTCATGAGATCCACTTTAAAAGACGCAGTATCCCCATCTCCGCAGCCCGCGAGTGGGCGGAGACATTCTGCCGCGCCAGAATCGCCTCGCGGTTCTTCGCGTAGTATCGATACGCCAAGGTGAGCATCTGGCTGTTTGTGACCGTGGGATGCCAGCCCATCGCGTTGCGGATACGGCTGGTGTCGAAGACGAAATCTTCGGCAATCATCCGGTAGTGGTAAGGCCCGAGCGGGGAAATCTTCAACGCGTGCGCCAGGCGCATGGCCGCCAGCGCCGGCCATTTCGGCAAGGAGCGTACCCTTGAGCGGCTGCCTGCCTCTGCAATCACCGCTTCGTAGCACTCCCGCAGAGTTGGCACATTGTCGCTGCCTACGTGGAAAGTCCCCGATCCAGCGAAATCCAACGCCCGGATACATGCCTGCGCTAGATCTCCGGCGTAGATAAACTGGTAGCGGTTGCCGCCCGAGCCCACCACCCACACTGTCTTGTTCTCGCGGATGAATTCAAACAGAATCGCCAGCAGCCCCAGACGGCCGCTATCGATGATGGTTGGGCAACGCAGGATCACGACTTCAAGATCGTTCTCAAACTGGCTGAGCACTCTCTCCGCGGCGAGCTTCGATTCACCGTACACCTCAGCTGGAGCAGGAGGGTCGTCTTCCCTGACTGGACGGCCGAGGTTGCTAGCCCACAGACAATTGCTGGAAGTGAACACCAGCTTTTTTACTCCGGCGTCTCGTGCACATTGAGCAATCGTGCCGGTTGCATCCACGTTGCTGGTCCACAGCAGTTCGCGGTCCATGCGCCCGTGTGCCAGCATTGCGGCAATATGAAATACGCCGTCGAACCGGTGCGCGGAAAAGAGGTCCCGCATGGCTTGTTCGTCACGAATATCCTGCTGCAAGCTGGTGAGAGCTTGATGGCTGGCCGCGTTGGGAACCAGGTCGACACTCACCACCTCGGCGCCCTCGGCCAGCAGCCTGTTGGCGAGAATGCCCCCGAAGAACCCCGCCCCGCCAGTCACTAGATATTTCGCCATTGCTGCTGCCGTCCCGTGTCCTGTTCCGAACCCGAGACAAGATGGTGCCGCCCGGTCCCAAATTCGTTCCAATCATAGCATTCGGCAGATAGGCCCCAGCCGATTCATATGAAAACCGATCTTGTTCAGGCAAACGCTTGCGGCGGTAGCGGATTAGATTAATCTCGCTTTGTAACAGGGCACGACTTCAGTCGTGCCGATTGCCGCCTCTATCGAATTTCGGCTTTAGCCGCTGCTCAGCGCAATTGGCTGAAAACACTTGCAGCAGGGGCTAAAGCCCAGCCCATTTTCAATCGCATCTGCGGCACGACTAAAGTCATGCCCTGTTACAAAGCCTCTTCTGCCAGCATTTTGCAGGAGTGCCGGAGATCAATGGATATTCATCTCAATTCAAATTCTTATTCCGCAAGGTGGAAGAAGGGCGCAGCCCCGGTGAGCAGAACCAGCATCAACCGCAGCTTATAATGGGCGAGGCAAACATAGGAATTAGGTTGAGCTGTTGGTACCGTCCAGCGGCAGGGATAAGGGCACGAAATGAAGGAAGGCACTGCGATCATCATAGGAGCGGGTCCGGCCGGGCTGACAGCCGCACTCGAGTTGCAGCGCCACTCAGGGATCAAACCGATTCTCATCGAGTCGAGCCTGGAGATCGGGGGCATTTCGCGCACTGTCTGCTACAAGGGCAACCGCATGGACATCGGCGGCCACCGGTTTTTCTCGAAGTCGGACCGTGTGATGCGATGGTGGCTCGACCTGTTCCCGGTCGAGGCAGGGCCAAGCCAGGACGGGCAGCTCCGCTACCAGGGCCAGCGTCGCGAACTTCCCGATGCCACGCATGCTGCCAATCCTGAAACTGAAGATCGCGTCATGCTCGTGCGCCCGCGCAAGAGCAGGATTTATTTTTTGCGCCGGTTCTTCGACTATCCCATTAGTCTGAGCGCGGCTACGTTCAGAAGCATGGGTCTGGTCCGCACGGTCCAATGTGGATTGAGTTACATGCGCACGGTTGTCCTGCCTCAGCGCGAGGAGCGCTCGCTCGAGGAATTCATCATCAACCGGTTTGGCAAGCAGCTCTATCTGATCTTTTTCAAGTCGTACACCGAAAAGGTCTGGGGCGTGCCTTGCAGCGAGATCAGCGCCGAGTGGGGCGCCCAGCGCATCAAGGGCCTGTCGCTCAAAGGCGTAGTACTGCACTTCTTCAAGAAGGCCTTCGCTCGCAAACAGTCCGGCGACCTGGCTCAAAAGCAGACAGAGACTTCGCTCATCGAGAAGTTTCTTTATCCCAAGCTCGGTCCCGGTCAGCTTTGGGAACACGTAGCCGGGTTGGTCCGCGAGGGTGGCGGAGAAATCCACATGGGTGTCGCCATCGACCGCATTCATGTGGAGGTCGGCAAAGTGGTTTCAGTCGAGGGCATCAAGGATAGCGGAGAGCGGGTGACGTACGCGGGCGATCATTTCTTTTCGACCATGCCGGTACGCGATCTGATTCGGGCCATCTCCGCCAAAGTCCCCGCGGAGGTCATCGAGGTCAGCGAGGGTCTGGTGTATCGCGACTTCATCACCGTAGGGCTGCTGGCCAGCAAGCTTACCGTCACCGAGCAGGACGGTTCGCCTCTCAGAGACAACTGGATCTACATTCAGGAACCGGACGTGAAACTGGGCCGGCTGCAGATATTCAACAATTGGAGTCCCTGGCTCGTCGGTAGCTCTGACAAAATATGGATCGGCCTGGAGTATTACTGCAACGAAGACGAGCCGTTGTGGAAGCTTTCCGATGAGGAGATGACCAGGTTTGCTATCGAGGAAGTGGCCAGGATTGGAATTCTCAAGGCCGAGGATGTGGAAGACTCGCACGTGGTTCGCATTCCCAAAGCCTACCCCGCTTATTTCGGCAGTTACGATCGCTTTGAGACGATCCGCAAGTATACAGACAGCTTCGAAAATCTCTTCCTGATCGGCCGCAATGGCATGCACAAATACAACAACCAGGACCACTCGATGCTGACCGCGATGACCGCTGTCGAGAACATCATCGGCGGAGTTGCCACCAAGAACAACATCTGGGCCATCAATACCGAGATGGAGTATCACGAAGAGAAGAACGGAAAATAGGCGGCCTAGGTCCACGATAAATGGTTTCGTTGCATACTGCTTCAGGAGCGCGGTGGAACCACATAGAAGAGGATGGCAAAGTAGTGGGCGACGCTGCCTGCCAATACAAACACATGCCATGCGGCATGAAAGTAGCGCAGCCGGTCGAGCGCGAAGAAGACGATGCCCAGCGTGTAGGCCAATCCGCCCGCGCCCAGCCAAATCATTCCGTGCCAGCCGATGGCGTGGAGCAGTGGACGGGCCGCAATCACGATGAACCAGCCCTGGAACAGGTACACCGCGGCCGACGCCACTGCGAACCGGGCAACGGCGAAGCTCTTGAAGACGACCCCGGCAATGGCCAGCGACCAGACAACGCCGAAGATGAACCAGCCCAGACGCCCACGCAGCGCGATCAGTGTGAAGGGCGTGTAAGTGCCTGCGATCAGCAGGTAAATGGAGGAGTGGTCCAGCACCTGAAAGACATGGCGGGCGCGTGTCCGCACCAGCGAGTGGTAAAGCGTGGAACAGATGTAGACCAGCACCAGGGTGCCGCTGAAAACGGAGCAACTGACCACAAGCCAGACTGTGCCCCGCGTTGACGCCGCAATCAGGTATACCGCGCCCGCAACGGCGAAGACGGCTCCGATGCCGTGCGTGATTGCATTGGCAAGAATATCGCCCAGTTTGTAATGCGCTTGCACGGGTCCATCATAGTCCTCGGCTCACAGCCCGCCCTTATAGCAAGGGCGTCCGCAGGGCAGGGAAGCCCGCATTGTGTAGGTGGGGCAACGGACGCATAGACGGATATCGTAAGCAGGTTCGGCCCACCCACATTCCAGTAGTCCGGAAAAGGGTGGGCCGAAGGCCTTTACAGAGGTGCTACGCGGCGCGTGTTGGCTTGTATCCCGACACCCCGTAGTAGGCGATGAAAATGTAGCAGACGATGGGCAGAACAAACGCATGCCGGTAGCCGATGGCGACTGCCAATGCGCCAAAGAGGGGCGGAATCACCGCTCCGCCCACGTTGCCGATGGTGATCACGCCGGAACCTTCACTGGTCAGCGGACCGAGTTCTGCGATGCCCAGGGCGAAGATGGTCGGATACATGATGGAGTTGGCCAGGCCGCAGAGCACCAGGCTCCAGATCGCGACCGTGCCCGAGGTATTCATGGCCAGTAGCATCAACGCCACGCCAAAGACGCCCAGGCCGGCCAGCAGCTGATTTGCACGGATCGCCTTCATTGCCACTGTGCCGGCAAAGCGGCCAATCATGATGGCGAACATATAGAACGACGCTAGCAGCGCAGCAGTATCTTTGCTGTCGATGCCCTGTTCCTTAAAGAACTTGATGGCGTTGGCCGCGAGTGCAATCTCCACGCCCACATAGAAGAAGATGCCCACCATGCTCAGAACTGTGTGTTTGTAGCTCCAGATGCTGCGCCCCGATGGCGGATCGCCGGCAGCAGCGGTGCGGCTGGAGACGATCGCGGGCAGGTGCATGAACATCACCGCAAAGCCCAGCACAAACAGCGCTGCGGCAATGGCGATGTACGGACCCATTACGGTGTGGGCAATGGCAGCCTTGTCGGTGACCTTGGTGTTATCGGTGAGGATGAAGTAGCCCACTACCAGTGGCGCCAGCGCGGAGCCGAGCGAGTTGAAGGCCTGCGCCAGGGTCAACCGCGCCGGGGCGCTGCTCTCTGGCCCGAGAATCGAGACGTATGGATTTGCCGAGGTCTGCAAATAGCAGACGCCCGTGGCCAGCACAAAACTGGCAGTCAGGAAGACCGGGAAGCTGACCATCAGCGCCGCCGGGATGAACAGAAGCGCGCCGGCGACCATGATGAAGAGCGAGGTCACCATGGTGCTCTTGTAGCCGATCTTTTCGATCAGTTTTGAGGCGGGAACGGAGAAGACCAAGTAGGCCAAAAACCAGGATGTGGTCACAAAATTGGACCACATGTGGTTCAGATTGAAGATGTCTTCCAGCTTGGGAGACAGATTGCTGTTCAGGTTGGTGAGGAACCCGAAGATGCCGAATAGAGCCGTGACAATAATGAACGGCACAAGATAGTTGGGCGCGCCTGTCGCCGCCGCCGGTTTGGATTGTGTGGCCATGAAAGATTCTCCCCGCTTCCTTCAAAAAAACGTCTGGTCTTCGCCGTTTGCCAATTGCCGTATCTCCGGAATCACCGACCTGCAAGCCGCCGCGCCATCGAAACGCAGAAATCGGGAAAACGTGCTGAAAAGTCCCGAAACAACTCTACTGCATCAGGGCATAGGAAAGTCCAGCGCCAGCAAAAACGTTTTTCTGGAGTACCTTCGCAGCGGCTGAAAACCCAACTCACAACGCAGTTCCTGATTCCCGAGTCCCTGCCTCTTTGTCCCAGCGTTTACACTGGAATTCCATGATTCCCACGCTAGCCTGGACCCCGGAAGGCGTCCGCTTCATCGATCAGACCAAGCTTCCCCTTGAGGAGAGCTACGTACTCGCCACCACGTACGAGCAGGTGGCCGAGGTCATTGTCACCATGGTCGTCCGCGGCGCACCGGCCATCGGCGTCTCCGCCGCTTACGGCATCGCCCTCGGCGCGCTGCGCACCTCGGCCCTCACGCCGCACCTGTTCGCTCCGGAGTTCGAGCGGATCTGTGACCGCCTTGCCGCAACCCGCCCCACGGCTGTGAACTTGTTCTGGGCCATCGACCGCATGAAGCGGCTCTTCGCGGCTCTGCTCGCCGAAGGCGCGACTCTCGCCCAAATCCAGGAAAGAATGCTGGCCGAAGCTCACGCCATGTATGAAGAAGACATCGCCGCTTGCCGAACCATGGGAGCATTTGGCGGCGCGCTGCTCCCAGACGAGGGCGGCGTGCTAACCCACTGCAACGCCGGCGCTCTGGCTACCTGCGGCTATGGAACGGCTCTTGGCGTCATCCGCTCGGCCGTCGAGCAGGGCAAGCGTATCCATGTTTTCGCCGACGAAACGCGTCCCTTCCTGCAGGGGGCGCGCCTTACCGCCTGGGAGCTGATGGCTGACAACATCCCCACCACCGTGATCTGCGACAACATGGCTGCCAGCCTCATGCGGGCTGGGCGCATCCAGGCTGTCGTTGTTGGCTCAGACAGGATCGCGGCAAACGGTGACGTCGCCAACAAGATCGGCACCTACAACGTGGCCATTCTGGCCAAAGAGCACGGCATCCCGTTCTACGTGGCTGCTCCCTGGTCCACCGTTGATATGGTCACCGCAACCGGCGACTTGATCCCGATCGAGGAGCGGCCCCAGGTCGAGGTCACGCACCACGGCGGCAAGCAACTCACCCCCAACGGCGTTGGCATCTGCAACCCCGCCTTCGACGTGACGCCCGCAAAATATGTAACCGCCATCGTGACCGAACGCGGCGTGCTGCGCGCCCCGTATGCCGAGTCGCTCAAAGAGATGGAGGCCATGGGGAGGTAAGCGGCGTTCCTGTCCAATCTCGCCGCAGCTTCATCACCGATCGGAGCAGCTATGACCGCTGAAATCCAATCCGAAGCTCAAGCCGCGTTGCCTCGGCGCATCGTCCTCACCGGCTTTATGGGCTCAGGGAAGAGCACTGTCGGTCCGTTGCTTGCCGGCCGCCTGGGCTGGAGCTTTCTCGATGTAGATGACGTAATCGAGGCCGAAGCGGCCGCAACTATTGCCGAACTCTTCGCTCGCCACGGTGAAGCCGCGTTCCGCGACCGCGAACACGCGGCTATTGCCCGCCTGGCCGCTCAAGACTTCCTCGTTCTCGCCCTGGGCGGAGGCGCCATCGAGCATCCCGCAACGCGCGCCCTGCTGCTCACCACTCCTGGCACGGAACTCGTCCATCTCGAGGTGGAATTGGCCACCACCCTCGCACGTTGCCGCGGTACGGAAGATACGCGGCCCATTCTCGCCGACCAGGCCAACCTGGCCAGCCGGTACCAACGCCGCCTCCCGCTCTACCGGACGGCACATCTTTCGATCTCCGTTGACGCGCTGACTCCCGAGCAGGTCGTGGACGCGATTCTCCAAGCCGCCCGCTGAGACTCAGGCTCCCAAATCGAATGATAAGGTTCTGAATTGCACAACGGTCCAAAACCGATTTCCATGTCTGTATTTTGTTCCAAGCACTTGCACCCCGTAGAATCACATCAGGGCCGGCGGTGACGTTGCCCGGAGCGGCGCCAGGTACCGATGAGCGAACAGGAAACAGGGACTTCCATACAAGCGGCGGCGGTTTCGCTGGCTTGGACCAGGATCGAGCGGGCGCGGCATCCACAGCGGCCCTACCCCATGGACTTTATCGAGCGAGTCTTCACGGATTTCAGCGAGATTCACGGGGATCGCGCCTA
>Ga0182030_10001174_pt1 | contig 53186 bp, 47 predicted proteins | sample 812S3MmetaG_FD_121299 | JGI IMG/M metagenome (GOLD analysis project Ga0182030, IMG submission 121299) | Permafrost microbial communities from Stordalen Mire, Sweden - 812S3M metaG (Illumina Assembly) | ecosystem: Environmental > Terrestrial > Soil > Wetlands > Permafrost | place: Sweden...
AGCCCGATGCGCGCGGCGACATCGTAGCGCACACGCTGCGGCGGGTAGGCGATTCACCGCTGGACCGGGCGGTGGCCGATGCGCGCGATGCATTGATCGAGCGGCAAAAAGCCGACGGGCATTGGTTGTTCGAGCTCGAGGCGGACTGCACCATCCCGGCCGAGTACATCATGATGATGCACTTCCTGGATGAGATCGATGGGCCGCTGGAGATCAAGCTTTGCCGCTATCTGCGCTCCGCGCAGGCCGAGCACGGCGGATGGCCGCTCTATCATGGCGGCGACTTCAACATCAGCTGCAGCATCAAGGCCTACTATGCCTTGAAACTTGCGGGGGACAGGCCGGATGCGCCGCACATGGCGCGCGCGCGCGCCGCCATATTGCAGCGTGGCGGAGCCGCCAGCGCCAATGTGTTCACGCGCATTGCGCTCGCATTGTTCGGGCAGCTGCCGTGGCGCGGCGTGCCTTACATTCCCGTCGAAATCATGCTGCTGCCGCGGTGGTTTCCGTTCCATCTCGACAAAGTCGCCTATTGGTCGCGTACCGTCATGGTGCCGCTGTTCATCTTGTGCACCCGCAAGCCGGTGGCGAAGAATCCGCGCGGCGTGCACATTCGCGAGTTGTTCACGACTCCTCCCGAGCAGGAGCGGCATTATTTCCGGCGCGCGGGCTTCGCGGCCAAGGCATTCCTTGTCGCCGATCGTTTGGGGCGGATGATCGATCCCTTCATTCCCGCCCGTACGCGCGAAAAGGCCACGCGCCTGGCGGAGGCCTGGGTGCTGGAGCGCCTCAACGGGGAGGACGGCCTCGGCGCCATCTTCCCGGCCATGGTCAACGCCCTGGAAGCGATGGTGATACTGGGCTATCCCGAGAATGATCCGCGGCGGGTGACGGCGAAACGCGCCCTGCAAAAACTTCTCGTGGTGGGTCCGTCGAGCGCTTACTGCCAGCCTTGCGTTTCGCCCATCTGGGACACGGCGCTTGCGACCCTGGCGATGCAAGAGACGGGGGATGCGGCCTCGGCGGATGCGTCCATTCGGGCACTCGACTGGCTGCAGGCTCGCCAGCTGCTCGATGAGCCCGGAGATTGGCGGGTCAACCGGCCCGGTCTTGCGGGCGGCGGCTGGGCGTTTCAGTTTGCCAACAGCTATTATCCCGACCTCGACGACACCGCCGTCGTCGCCTGGGCCATGCATCAGGCGCGCGATTCAGGCCGCTATCAGGAAAGCGTGCGCCGCGCGCTCGACTGGCTGGTCGGGATGCAGAGCGCGGACGGCGGCTTTGCCGCATTCGACGCCGACAATACCTCGTACTATCTGAACATGATCCCCTTCGCCGATCACGGGGCGCTGCTGGATCCGCCCACCAGCGATGTGACGGCCCGCGTCGTGACGGTATTGGCGCGCATCGGCCGGCCTCAGGACAAGCCGGCGCTGGACCGCGCGATCGCGTACCTGCGCTTGCAGCAGGAGCCGAACGGCTCGTGGTTCGGCCGCTGGGGCACGAATTACATCTACGGCACCTGGTCGGTGCTCATGGCCTTGGCGCAGACCGAAATAGGCGCCGAGGATCCCATCGTGCAGCGGGCGGTTGCGTGGCTGAAGCACGAGCAGAATGCCGACGGCGGCTGGGGCGAGAGCAACGACACCTACCTGATGTCTGCCCCCGGGGCCGAGCCGTCCGCGCCGGTGCGGAAAATCGACAGCAACGCCTATCAGAGCGCTTGGGCGCTGCTGGGATTGCTGGCGGCCGGCGAGGCGGGATCGGACGCGGCGCGGCGCGGCGCCGACTACCTGATGCACACCCAGCAAGCGGATGGGTTGTGGAGCGATCCGAGCTTCACGGCGCCCGGCTTTCCGCGCGTCTTTTATTTGAAATACCACGGCTATTCGGCTTATTTCCCGCTGTGGGCCTTGGCGGCCTACCGCACCCTGGCGCGCCGCGGAATCGCTCATTGAATTCAATGGGCGTCGTAGCGGCGCTCGATGCGGAAGCGCGCATTCTTGGGCCTGCGGCGCGGCGCGCCGATGGATTGGCGCTTTTGCGCGATGGTACGTTGCTGGCCGTCAGCGGTATCGGCGGTTCCCTGGCCGCGGCCGCCGCCGGTTCACTCGCCGATGCCGGAGCCCAATGCCTGATGAGTTTCGGTTTGGCCGGAGGCCTCGACCCCGCGCTGATCGCCGGCGCCATCGTTTTACCGAGCGAGGTGGTGTCGCGCGACGGCCTGCGTTTTGCGACCGCCGCGGATTGGCGCGAGCAATTGAAATCGGCGATCGGCCGGCGATCCATCGCCCAGCGGCAGCCGGTGATATCGGGCACCTTGCTGAGCAGCGCGGCGGCGATCGATTCGGTCGCGGATAAGGCCGCCGCCTTTCGCGAGACCGGCGCGGTCGCAGTCGACATGGAGAGTCTCGCGATTGCGCGGGTCGCCGCGGCGCGCGGTTTGCCGTTCATCGCCGTGCGCGTGATCGTGGACACCGCGGCGGACGCGCTGCCCCGCGCCGTCGTCGCGGCGAGCGGCGGCGGCCCGGTGAATATCGGCCGCCTGATCGCCGTGCTCGCCATTGCCCCGGGCGAGATCGTCGCATTGCTGCGCCTGGCGAGGCGCTATCGGGCGGCAACCCGCTCGTTGGCCGCCGTCGCCGCGGCCGCCGTCGCGCGCGCCGCATGAGGGCGCTGGTCACCGGCGCGACCGGTTTCGTCGGCGCGGCGGTCGCCCGCGCGCTCGATCGCGCCGGGTGGCAGGTGCGGGTGCTGGCGAGGGGAGGCTCGAACCGCGGCAATCTGCAGGAGCTGGCCGCCGAAGTGGTCGAGGGCGAGCTTGCGGATCTGGCATCGCTTCAAAGTGCGCTCGAGGGCTGCAAGGCCTTGTTCCACGTCGCCGCGGACTACCGCCTGGGCGCGCTCGATCCAGCCCCTCTCTATAGGACCAATGTCGAAGGTACGCGCAATATCCTGGCCGCCGCGCGCACCGCGGGCGTGGAGCGGATCGTCTACACGAGCAGCGTCGCGACCATCGGCATTCCCTCCGACGGCTCGCCGGGGAACGAAACCACCCCGGTTTCCCTCGACAACATGATCGGCCATTACAAGCGATCGAAATTCCTCGCCGAGGAGGTGGCGCGGGAAGCGGCACGGGAGGGCACCGCCGTCATCATCGTCAATCCGTCGACGCCGGTCGGCCCGGGCGACATCAAACCCACTCCGACCGGGCAATTGGTTTTGGATGCCGCCGCCGGGCGGATGCCGGCCTATGTCGACACAGGCCTCAACATCGTGCACGTGGACGACGTCGCCGCCGGGCATTTGATGGCGTTCGAGCGCGGCATACCGGGTGAGCGCTATATTCTGGGCGGCGAAGACATGAGCTTGCAGACCATCCTGGCCCAAATCGCGGGAATCGTCGGCCGCAAGCCGCCGCGGATACGCCTGCCGTACGCCGCGGTGCTGCCGATCGCCTACCTTGCGGAGGGGTTCGCCAAAATCAGCGGCCGCAGCGGCCGGGTGACCCTCGAGGGCGTGCGCATGTCGCGTAAACGCATGTTTTTCTCGAGCGCCAGGGCGGTCCAAGAGCTGGGATACCGATGGCGGCCGCCTGTCGAGGCGTTCGAAGACGCGGTGCATTGGTTCCGCGCACGCGGGCTGCTCCGCTGATGCTGGCGCGCCCGTTCCGCGAGCCGCTATCATTTGCCCGATGAGCGACTTTACCGCGGCGGCAGGCGAAACTGCCGCAGATACGGACACGCTGATCCTGGTCGATGAAGCCGACCGCGGCGTCGGTCATCTGAGCAAGGTGCTGTGCCATGAAGGGCGGGGCATTCTGCACCGGGCGTTCTCGCTGCTCATTTTCAACGGCAGCGGCGAGCTGCTGCTGCAGCAGCGCGCGGCGTCGAAACGGCTTTGGCCGCTGTTCTGGTCGAACAGCTGCTGCAGCCATCCGCGCAGCACCGAGACCATGGAGGCCGCGATTCAGCGCCGCCTGTACGAAGAGCTGGGTGTGCGCTGTCCGCTGCGTTTCCTGTTCAAATTTCAATACCAGGCGCAATTCGACGATACGGGCGCGGAGAACGAGCTTTGCTCGGTGTTCATCGGGCGCTGCACCGATTCTGTCAAAATCAACCCCGGTGAGATCCTGTCGTGGCGATGGGTCAGCCCCGAGGCGCTGGACGCGGAAATGTCGGGCGGCGGCGCGGGGAACTTCACGCCCTGGTTCATGCTCGAATGGGCCCGGATATGGCGGGATCACCGCGCCGAAGTGCTGGATTTGCAATCTTAAACTGGGCTCGGCCGGCCTCCCGCGGTAAGATAGCGCATGGCCATTCCACTGCTTCAAATGTACAAGGTCGCCCGGTATATCGCCGGCCGTAAACTGAGCCGCGATAAGCGCTACCCGCTGGTCCTGATGCTGGAACCCCTGTTCCAGTGCAATCTTGCCTGTTCGGGTTGCGGGAAGATCGATTACCCCAAGGAAATCCTCCAAAAGAGGGTGAGCGTCGAGGACGCCCTGCGCGCGGTCGATGAGTGCGGTGCGCCCATCGTATCCATCCCGGGCGGAGAGCCGCTCATCCACAAGGAAATGCCGCAGATCGTCGCCGGCATCGTCGCGCGGGAGAAGTTCGTCTATCTGTGCACCAACGCGATCTTGTTGTCCAAGCACATCCACGAATACCAGCCTTCGCCCTACCTGACCTTTTCCATTCATCTGGACGGCAATCGCCAGCGCCACGATGAGTCGGTGTGCCAGGAAGGGGTGTTCGACAAGGCGGTGGCGGCGATCCAGTTGGCGAAAGCCAAGGGTTTTCGCGTCACCATCAACTGCACCTTGTTCAACGGCGAGGATCCGAAGGACGTCGCCGAATTTTTCGACACCGCGACGACGCTCGGCGTCGAAGGTATCACGGTGTCTCCGGGCTACAGCTACCACCACGCTCCGAAGCAGGACGTATTCCTGGGGCGCAATGCGAGCAAGCAGCTCTTCCGCGGCATCTTCAGCCTGAGCCGCCGGCCTTCCGGCATCTCGTGGTCGTTCAATCATTCGGCGCTGTTCCTGGATTTCCTTGCCGGCAATCAAACCTATCAGTGCACGCCCTGGAGCAATCCGACCTACAACGTCTTCGGCTGGCAGCGTTCCTGCTATCTGTTGTCCGACGAGGGCTATGCGCCGAGCTATCGTTCGCTGATCGAGGACACGCAGTGGGAAAATTATGGCGTCGGCAAAAATCCGCGCTGCGACAATTGCATGGCGCATTGCGGGTTCGAAGGTACGGCGGTCAATGACGCCTTCAGCCATCCGCTCAAGGCCTTGAAAGTGTGGATGCGCGGTCCGCGGCTGAAAGGACCGATGGCGCCGGATTTGCCCGTGCACTACGCCGAGGGCGCGCGCCATCCGACGGTCGCCGCCATTCCGCTCAGTGAAATCAAGCGCATCAGCCGTGAGAGCGTGTGAGCCGGAACTGCGCATGAGCCGGGAGTGCGGCGACGGCCTTTGCGCGTGAACGACGCAGCGGATCGGCGCATCCCGACATCAAGCGGCGCCGGCGACACGACAGCCTTCGGCGCGCAACTCGAGTCCTGGCGGCTCCGCATGGAGCGCGCGCTCGCGGCGCGCCTTCCGGATTCCGGCGCCGTCCCCGCCCGTCTGCATGAAGCCATGCGCTACAGCGTGCTCGGCGGCGGCAAGCGAATCCGTCCGGCCCTGATGTTCGCCACGGCGCTTGCCGTCGGGCTGCCTCCGGACGACGTCGAGGCGGCCGCCTGCGCCATCGAACTCGTGCACGTCTATTCGCTGGTGCACGACGATCTGCCGGCCATGGATGACGATGACCTGCGCCGCGGCCGGCCCACCTGCCACAAGGCGTATGACGAGGCCACCGCGCTGCTCGTGGGCGATGCCCTGCAGCCGCTGGCGTTTCAACTGCTCGCGACGGATCCGTCGCTGCCCGCCTCACCGGCGATCCGCCTGCGCTTGATCGACACGCTGGCGCAGGCCATCGGCACCTTCGGCATGGCCGGAGGCCAGGCGATCGATCTGGCCGTTCAGGGCAAGCATCTCGACATCGTCCAGGTGGAAGACATGCATGCGCGCAAGACCGGTGCCGTGATCCGCGCCAGCGTGCTGATGGCCGCGGATTGCGTGCCGGCGCTCGACGCGAATCTCTATGCGGCTCTCGGGCGATTTGCCGCGGCCGTGGGTTTGGCCTTCCAGATCCAGGACGATTTGCTCGACCTGACGGGCGACGTGTCGACACTGGGCAAAGCGACCGGCGCGGACAGCGAGCGCGCGAAGCCCACGCACCCGGCGGTCATCGGCATACCCGCCTCGCAACAGCGGGTCCGTCTCCTGCATGGCCAGGCCATCGACGCTCTGGCGCCCTTCGGCGATCGCGCCGACTCGTTGCGATCCTTGGCGAATTGGCTGTTGTCGCGGCAGTATTGAGCCGCCGTCACGCCGTGCGTGGTCTCCTCGCGGCATGCTTGATTGGGTGGGCCGCAATGACGGTCACCGCGGCCACCACGGCCACCGGGGCCGGCGACGTCCGGGTCGCGGTGCAGATCCTCGACCTCTCGGCCACCCATCCCACGCCGGGGGCGGTGACTTCGGGTTCGCTCGACGGTCAATTCGTGCCCTTCTCGGGCGGCAAAGGCCGCCGGCATGAGGGGGTGTTCTGGCTGAAGCTGAATGCTTCGGCGCAATTCATCCCGGCCGGCATCGCGGCGGCCGTGATGCACGCTCCGCGGCAAACACGCGCCGACGTTTTCGCGGTTCGAAGCGGCGCACCGGAGGAATTGCCGCAAGCCACGGAACTGCCCGAGTTTCGTGGAATGCAGAATACGGTCTTCACCCTCCCTTCGGGGATGCGGCCGGGCGAGTCTCTCTATGTGCGGGTGAATGCCGCCAACAGCGAGTCGGATCAAGTGAGCTTCACCCTCTCGACGCTGCAGGGCACGCTCGCGAGCGGGGCTGAGCATGCACGGATGATCGCCTTGGCGTTCGGCGCACTCGTGGCGGTGGCTCTGGCCGCGCTGTTGATCTGGTTCGTGCTCGCCGATCCGCTGTTCATTCTATATGCGACGCTGTTCTTTTTGCAGGCTCTGTATGTCGCCTATCTGTCGGGCCAGGGTTTCGACTGGCCCTGGCTTTCCTTTGCGCGGCCCTTGGGCTCGTTCGCGTGGAACGTGCCGGTCGGTTTGAGCGGTGCGGTGGCCTGCTTGTTCACCCGCGAGATCGCCGACCTGCGCCGTTTCTCGCCGCGAATCTACGGCATGTTCGGCTGGCTCGCGGCCGCCTTCGTGGCCGTCACCTTCGCGAACGCGGCGAAATTCATTGGACTCGGCGCGTGGGTCAATGCGCTCGGCAATCTCGTGTTTCTCACCGCGGCGATATTCACGTTGGTCGTGGCATTCGTCGCTTGGCGGCGCGGAAATCGGCCGGCGGGGTGGTTTTTGATCGCCTGGGCATTGCTCGAAGGATTCACGATTACCGCTGCGCTGCGATTCTTGTTCGCCGCGTCAGAAGACTCGGCCCCGGCGCTTTATTATTATGGGCTGCCTCTGTCGATGGTGGCGGCCGCCGTGCTCATCGCCTTGGGCGTGGCCGACAGACTGCGTGCGCAGCGCCTGGCGCTGACCGAAGCCGAGCGCCGGGCGCAAATCGATCCTTTGACGGGCGTCCTGAATCGGCGCTCCCTGATCGAGCGCCTCGAGGCCGCCTGCCTGCGTGCACGGGCGCGCGGATTGCCGATCGCGCTGCTGTTCATCGATCTCGATCATTTCAAGCAAATCAACGATTCCTTCGGCCATCAGGCCGGGGATGCGTGCCTGCGCGCCATCATCGACCCCATGCATGCGGAATTGCGCCAATCGGACGTCATCGGCCGCTACGGCGGGGAGGAATTCGTCGTGATTCTCAGCAGCGCCGACGCGTCTGCCGCGACCCCGATTGCGCAGCGCATCCTGGAGCGGGTGGCGGCGGTCCGTGTCGAAGGGTTCGGCGATCCGATCCGCCTGACCTGCAGCATCGGCATCGCGGCGAGCGACACTCTCGGCGTCTGGGGCGAGCATCTGATCGCCCGGGCGGATGCGGCGGTGTACCTGGCCAAGCGGCTCGGCCGCAACCAGGTGCAGATGGCGGTGCCGGTGATCGTGTAGTTGTTGCAAATTGTTCGTCCGACGTCGCACAATGGCGACGCACTTATAATCGACATCGTATTGCCCTAAGCTATTGGTGCGGCGCGGGCCGCAAATCAGTCCGGTTCGCCAGGGAAGCGCCGCCGAAAACTCAATAAGCGCAGGAGGATGAAACGCGTGCAGCGCAGTGCGATCAGTCACTCCCGACTCATGCGCGAATCCACGGACCGGATCGAAAGCGCGCTGCGCAGCGACGACGAAAAAGAAAACATCGTGGCGCGCCGCATTCTGGAGAGCCCGAGGACGTGGCAGCTCTGGGAGAGCGAGCACTCGGGCCTGATGCGGCAAATCGCCGATTACGGCGTACTCAGAACCCAGGCCGCCGCACTCCGGCAAACCTCGCTGCGGCTCATACACGGCAAGGCGCTGTTCGAACATCTGAAGCGCAGGGAACTACGCGGCGCCGAACGGGCCCGGATGCTGAACCATTTCTATCCGACGCGCGGCTATCAATTCGCGGTCATCGCCGAGCACGGCGGCTACGTGCGCAAGGAGTGCAGCTACTTGTGCGCGAACCACGTCGGGACCGGCGTGGTGCACGATCCATCCTTTCTCGACCCGATGCAGCATTACGAGAATCTGTACGCCGAATACTTCGATCTGTATTGCACGACGCTGTTCCAGGACGACGGCGTGGAGTCGGCCAGCGAGCGCTCGTTGCTGCCCTTGCTCAAGCATCAGCTCAACGAGTGGCGCTGGATGATCCTCAATCCCCGGCAGAGCCTGCCGCGCATCGAGCGTGAGCGCGATTTGCGCCGGACGACGGGAGACACGCAGCGTCTTCCGCAGTTGAAGCTTCGGTCGAAGGCCGGCGGTTAACCGCCGATGAGTTTGTCCCTGCTCCAGCGCGTTGCCGGCGGCGACTCGGCGGCGGTGCGCGAATGCATCGACCAATACGGAGCACTGGTCTGGAGCCTGGCGCGGCGCCTGTCGCGCACGCCCTCGGATGCCGAGGACGCGACCCAGGAAATCTTTCTGGACGTGTGGCGGAGCGCCGGCCGCTTCGACGCGTCGCAGGGCTCGGACAAGGTGTTCATCGCGATGATCGCCCGCCGCCGCCTCATCGACCGGTTGCGCAAATCGAGTTCGGAACCCCCGATGGATTCGGTCGAGGCGCTGGAGGCGGTGGCCTGGGCCGATCCCGGCACCGCATCCGAAACGTCTCTCGAGGCGGAGCAGGCGGCGCGGGCGCTGGCGGAGCTGCGGCCCGAACAGCGGCAGGTGTTGGAACTGGGGCTGCTGCACGGCTTGAGCCAGTCGGAAATCGCCGCACGGCTTCAGATGCCTCTCGGAACGGTGAAGTCGTTCATGCGCAGAGGCCTCATCAAGGTGCGGGAATATATGAACATAGACGCCGAAGGCGTCTCCGCGAGCGCGAGGGTTTGATGTCCGAGCCGGGTTCACAAGGTCAGCTCGACGAAGCCATGGTGGACTTGCTGGTCAAGCAGGTCACCGAGGGGCTGTCGCCGGACGAACAGCGTGCGCTCGACGTGCTGGACGGCGAGGTTGCCAGCGCGAATCTGCGCGACTTCGAACGAGCGGCGGCGGCGATCACGCTGGCGGGCAGCGCGCATGCCTCCGCCATGCCTGCCGCACTGGCACAGCGGCTGGCGCAGCGCGCGGACGAGCATTTCGCAGCGGCGGCCGGCGCCGGTGAGCGGCTCTTGGACCTCGACTTGGCGCGCCGCGAGGCGGCCGCCCTCCCGGCGCAACGCCCGGCACCTGGCACTCCCCCGCGTGCAGGTGTCAGCGGCGCCTATGGCTGGCTCGCGGCCGCCGCGTGCTTGGTGGTGGCTGTACTCGCATGGAATCGCTCGCCCGTGGCGCCTGCGCCGCTGACGGCCGTGGCGCCGCCGCCGGTTGCCGTCGTCCCGACCAGCCCCAAGCCGCCGGCGCCGCCAACGCCTGCCGAGGAGCGCGCGGCGCTGCTCGCCACGCCGAACGCGGTCAAGATCACTTTCGCCGCGACCAAGGATCCGGCCGCGGCCGGCGTGAGCGGCGATGTGGTGTGGGACCCGGCCACGCAGCGCGGCTTCCTGCATTTCGTGGGCTTGGCCGCCAACGATCCGGCCGTGAGGCAGTACCAGCTATGGATTTTCGACGGCGGGCGCGACAAGCGCTACCCGGTGGACGGCGGTGTGTTCGACATTCCATCGGATACCACCGAGGCGGTCATCCCGATCCACGCGGCGCTGCCGGTGATCAAGCCGGCGGCCTTTGCCGTGACCGTCGAAAAGCCGGGCGGCGTGGTGGTCTCCGGCCGCCAGCATGTGGTGGTGCTCGGCGCCAGTTGAGCGCGGAGAGTTGGGCCCGGCGGGTCAGGCACAGCCAGCTGAGCGAGCCGGGGCCGGCTGAACGCCGGACGCGACGGACTCGCGGTCACAGCAGCGCGGCTTTGCGCTCCTTCAGCGACGGCGGCGTCCACAGATAGATCCAGGTTTCGGTCAGCGGCCGCCCGTCGATGCGCAGATACAGGCGCAGATCGAGGGGTTCGATGCCGTCGTCCGGCGGCCTGACGTCGAACAGCGCGCGATAGCCGTTGAATTCCTCGACGAAGTGCGCGGTGACGTGCTCGGTCTGGCCGCGCGATGTCGTGATCACCGCCTCGACGGGTGCGTCCTTGGCGAGGGCGCCGAGCTCGCCGCCGGCGAAATCAACGGCAAAATGCCAGGAATAGTATTGGTGCTTCTGGCCCACCGTGCCGCCGATGCCGGTGCGCGTCGCCACGGTCTGCGCAAGCGGCGATGAAAAGGGCATGCGCGTGCCCCAGTACAGGCGGTAGCTGAACAGCAGTTCCTGGCCGGGCTTGGGCTTGTCGATGGGATTCCAGAAGGCGACGATGTTGTCGAAGGTTTCATCCACGGTCGGAATTTCGACCAGCTGCACCGAGCCCTTGCCCCAGCCGCCGCCGGCGCCGGGTTTGGGTTCCACCCACAAGCTGGGCCGGCGGTCGTAGAACACGCCGTCGTCCTGATAGTGGTCGAAATTGCGGTCGCGCTGAAGCAGTCCGAAGCCGCGCGGGTTTTCGTCCAGATAGGAGCTGAAGTGCAGCTGCGCCGGATTCGTCAGCGGACGCCAGATCCACTCGCCGGCGCCGGTCCACATGGAGATGCCGTCGGAGTCGTGGATTTCCGGCCGCCAGTCGTTGGCTCCGCGGCGGTCGTTCTCTCCGTAGAAGAACATGCTGGTGAGCGGCGCCACTCCCAGCCTTTCGATCGGCTTGCGCGGATAAAGGGCGCTGTCGATATCCATGATCTGCGTGCCGCCCGGCGCAATCTGGAAGCGCAAGGCGCCGGCGACGCTCGGCGAATCCATCAGCGCGTACAGGGTGAGGGTGCCCGAGCCTTTCGCCGGCCGTTCGAACCAGAACGAGGTGAAGCGGGGGAATTCCTCGGGCCGCGGGAAAGCGGTGTCCACCGCCAATGCGCGCGCCGACAATCCGTACTGGCGCGTGTCGCCGCCCACGGCGCGGAAATAGCTGGCGCCGAGATAGGCTGCGACATCGGCTTTCCAATCCGTGACGAATTGAACGCGAAAGCCGGCAAAGCCGACGTGGTCGCGCATCAGGTTCGGATCGATGCCGGCCTTGTCGAATTCGAACATCGCGGGGTCATAGACGATTTCGCGCGACTGGCCGTCGAGGATCTCATAAAGCCGCACGGGCTCGGTGAAGCTGCGGCCGACATGAAAAAACTGCAGCCGAAACGCCAGGCCGGCATTGGCCCAGAGGGCGTGATCGGTGCGAAACCGGAGCGACTGATACTGATCGTAGCCGAGCTTCGCCATCGCCGGCGGCAGCGTGTCCTGCGAAGCCTGATAGGCGGCGCCGGCGAGCTTGCGGGCCTGGCCCTTGAGCCAGGCATAGTCGAAGGGCTGGGCCGGCCCCGCCCCCGTGGCGGCGGCGGCCGCGGCCGAGCTTGGCTGCGCAGAGGCCCACTGGGCGGCCGCAAGAGCCACGGCGGATTTCAAGATTGTGCGTCGTCGAACCAGCATTCGTTGCAATCCTTTAGATCAGAAATGAGGGAGAGGTGGCGTCCGGCAGCAGCGCCAGCTGATTGAGCAGCCGCGCATCGCCCGCGACTTCCACGCGTTCGATCGGCGTCAGCCACGCGAGCGCTTCTTCGAGCGAGCGGGCGTCCTTGAGTTTCTGTTCGGCGGTGAAGGCGTGCGGATCGGGTTGGCCGCGCGGGTCCGCCGGCCTCGCCAGGTTGGAGTTGATGTGCATGAGGCGCGCGTCGCGGTGGCGCGCCAGATGGCGCAGGCCGTCCTCCGGCGAGGCACGGCACTCGTTCAGCAATTCCTGCCGGCGCGCGACCATCCGGGGTACGTGCATTTCTTCGGGCGTTCGCAGCAGCGCCAGGCGCGAGAGGGATCTGCCCAGCCACTCGCTGCCGCTGGCGCGCGACAGGGGGACGGCCAGAAACAGGCCCAACAGCGCGGGCGACAGCCATGCCAGCAGCGGCGGCGACAGGAACCAGACGATCACCGCGGTCATGCAGCTCAGGAGCATGTGCCGCTTGTGGTAATGCCATGCGTCGGACCAGCTGGTGCCGCCGCCGCTGTCGCGGCGCTGGGGCTTCCAACCGGAGTCGCGGCCCATGAACACCTCGAACACATGCCGGCTCTGGATCAGCATGAGAACCGGCGCATACAGCGCCGAGAGCACGACCTCCAGCAGAAAGCTCGCGCAGACGCCGATCACGCCGCCGCCGCCGCGGCGGATGCGGCTCGACAGCAGGGCACGAATCAGGCCGAGCATCTTTGGGATCAGCAGCACGATCATGCTGAACCAGAACAGAGTCATCATCAGCTCGACGTCGAATCGCGGCCAGGAGGGAAAGAGCTGAAAGTCGTGGTTGAAATACTCGGGACGAATCAAGTGAGACTGGATGGCGAGCGCGAATCCGATTCCGAGCATGACCAGCCAAAGAGGCGAGGAGAGGTAGCTCATAATGCCGACGGCCAGATGGATGCGGCTGGTGACGGCGAGGCCCCTGGAACCGATGATCTTCATGTGCTGCAGGTTGCCCTGGGCCCAGCGGCGGTCGCGGATCGCGATGTCGATGAGCGAAGGCGGGGACTCTTCCCAGGAGCCGCCGCAGTCCGTGGCCATGCGCACCTTCCAGCCGGCGCGGCGCATCAGCGCCGCCTCGACGAAGTCATGCGAGAGCACGAATCCGCCGAAGGGCTTGCGGCCCTCGAGTTTCGGCAGGCCGCAGTGCTCGGCGAACGCGGCCACGCGAATGATGGCGTTGTGCCCCCAGTAATTGCTGCTGTCGCCCGACCACGCGCTCAGGCCGCGGGTGATCACGGGACCGTAGACGCAGGCGGCGAATTGCTGCAGGCGGCCGAAAAAACTGGTCGCGCCGATCAGCTGCGGAGCGGTCTGCAATATTCCAAGATCGCCGTCGCTCTGCATGGTCTCGACCAGCCGCTTGAGCGTGGGCGCGTCGATCAGGCTGTCGGCGTCGAGCACGATCATGTGGTCGTAGCGGCCGCCCCAGCGGGAGACGAAGTCCTCGAGGTTGCCGGACTTGCGCGCGATGTTCTGCCAGCGGCGCCGGTACCAGACCGGCATGACGGCCTGCAGCGCGCTGCGCAATTGCTCGACGCACAGCGTCTCGCGGATCCACGCATCGGCGTTGGTCGAGTCGGAGAGGATCACGATCTCGAAGCTGCGGTGCGCGTCGATGAGCGCCAGCGCCTCGGCCATGGCCTGCAGCGACGCCGAGGTGCGCAGCGGATCTTCATTGTAGATCGGCATCACCAGCGCCGTCAGCGACCGTCCGGCATCGGCACGGGGCAAAGGATCGCGCCGCTTCGAGGCGCCCGCCAGTACCGAACCGGCCGAGAATGCGATCCAGCCCAGGGACACCGCAAAGAAGAAGATCATCATGCCCTGCAGCAGGGTCATGCTGGCGAAGCGCACGACCTGCAGCATCTGGTAGACGCCGTAGGTGGTCACGCCGACGGTGACCGCCGCAAGGATGAAGCGTGCGTACAGCACCGCGATTCCCGCCCTCGGCATCGCACGCCGCGGCGGCTTGTAGCGCAGGTCCTGCGGCGGCATCGCCAAGGGATTCTCGGGAGGCATGCCTCCCGACGCGGCTTGCGGCTCGAACGCGGCGACGGAGTTCAACCGGACGTCCACCGATACAGCCAGGTTTCGGTGACCGGCCGGTCGCCGCGCATGATGCGCAGGCGCATTTCGATCAATTCGGCGTCGCGCGGATCGATCTCGAAGCTGGCGCGAAGCCCGTGCACTGCGCTGTTCGACACGAGCGTGGCATTGGAGATCCGGCCGGCGGATGCGCCCACGTCGAGGCGCAAGCCGTCGACCTTCTCGCCGGCACCGACGAAGTCCAGCAGGAAGACGCGCCGCTTGCCGTCGACGCTGGCGCCGGAACGCGTGGAGACCGTTTTTCCGAGGCCCTTGGGCTGTGCAGGCTCCGCGTTCCAGACGATGCGGTAGGCGAAATGGGCGGGATGCCCGGAGCTCAGCGGCTGTCCGGTGCGCCAGAAGGCCACGATATTGTCATTGGTCTCGCGACCCGAGGGAATTTCGACCAGCTCGACCGAACCGGCTCCCCAGTCGCCCTGCGGCTCGACCCAGGCGCTCGGCCGGCGTTCATACTGCGCGTCGAAATCTTGAAAATCGCTTTGCTGCCTCGAGCGCTGCACCAGCCCGAATCCCAGCGGCTGCTGCGAGGTGAACGTCGAAACCTGCAGCTTGATCGGATTAGCCAGCGGCCGAAATATCTGTTCCCCGGATTTCGCCGAGATCTGCAGCCCGTCGGAGTCGTGGACCTCGGGCCGGTAGTCATCGAGGTGTCCGCGGTTCGTCTCGTCGAACAGAAACATCGAGGTGAGGGGGGCTATGCCGGCGACGCGGATTTCCGATCGCGGGAACAGCGTGAGATCGACGTCGGTCAGCGTCTCGACTCCGGGCTGCACGGTGAACCGGTAGGCGCCCGTGGTCGATTCGCTCTCCAGCAGGGCATAGATGACCAGGGCGCCCGAATGCGCGCCGGGCTGTTCGATCCAAAAATGCGTGAACGTCGGGAATTCTTCGCCCGAAGGCTCGGCGGTGTTGACTGCGAGCCCGCGCGCGGACAGGCCGTACAGCAGATTCTTGGCGACCGCGCGGAAGTAGCTCGCGCCCTGAAACACCAGGAATTCGTCCCAGACCTTGTTCGAATTGATGCGGCTGCGGATGCGGAAGCCCGAAAGCGGCAGGGAGACTTTGCCCATCTGTGCCGGAAATGCGGCTTCCATCTGGAACATCGAGGGCGTGGCGATGAGGTCGTTGGCCACGCCGTTTTCCACGGTGGACACCGTCACCGTGGTCTGCAGATTGGAAGTTGCCCGCAACAGTTCAATGCGGAACGGCAACTGTTCAGCGCGCCAGATGTCCGCGTCCGGATTGAAGCGAATACTGCGGTACTGCTCGGGACTCAATTTGTCGAGGCCGGCCGGGAGGCGGCTGTGTTGGGGAGAGTAGGGTGCGGCAGCACGGTGCTGCGCATCCGCCAGCAGCACATCGAAGCTGAATGGATAGCTTGCGGCGTGCGCATCGACGGTGGCCAGGGCCAACGCGAGCAGCAGCAATGATTTGACTGTGGAGACCGGCAACACTCACCTCGAAAACGGCCCGCGGGCTCGATGCTTGATATTTGCGGTCAACCTTGATGAAACTGGCGGGCCCTGTCAACGTGCTTTGCGCTGCGCGACCGCCTGATATAGTGCTTCTCCATGCCGGCCCCCATTAATCCTGGCCAGGAACCGCAAAGCGCCGGCGCAGTACTCATGGTGAGGCCCGCGAGTTTCGGCTTCAATCCGCAAACCGCGGCGAGCAATGCATTCCAGCAAGTCGCTGATTCGGCGCAAAAAAGCGAAACCCAGGAACGGGTTCTCGGGGAGTTCGACGCCGTCGCCGCGGCATTGCGGCGCACCGGCGTGCGGGTGCTGATCGCCTCCGATACCCCGCTGCCGGCGAAGCCGGACGCGATATTCCCGAACAACTGGGTGAGCTTCCATGCCGACGGAACCGTCGCGCTGTATCCCATGCTCGCGCCGAACCGCCGCCTGGAGCGCCGCGAGGAGATTCTCGAGCAGGTGGTGCGCGAGGGCGGCTTCGGCGTCTCGCGCACGGTCGATTTGACCCATCGGGAGACCGCGGGAAAGTTTCTCGAGGGCACCGGCAGCCTGGTGCTGGACCGTGTGCATCGAGTGGCCTATGCCAGCCTCTCGCCGCGCACCGATCTCGATGTGCTCGGAGAATTCGCGCAGCTCCTGGACTACGAACTGGTGACTTTCGAAGCCCGCGACGGCGCCGGACAGCCCGTGTACCACACCAACGTGGTCATGGCGATCGGCAGCCGCTTCGCGGTGGTGTGCGGCGAAGCCATCGCGCAGCCGGCGCACCGCGACGCCGTGTTCGACCGGCTGCGGGCGGCCGGCCATCTGATCGTCGACATCTCCCTGCACCAAATGCTCGAATTCGCGGCGAACGTTCTGGAACTCGCGTCCCCGGACGGCCCGGTCATCGCGCTGTCGGCGCGCGCCTGGCAAAGCCTGGAACCCGCGCAGAAAAAAATCCTGGAATCCTGCGCAGCCGTGGTTCCGGTTGAGATTCCCACGATCGAGCGGATCGGCGGCGGCGGCGTGCGTTGCATGCTGGCCGAATTGCATCTGCCGAAGCGCCGATAGGGCGCGCAATGTCATAATCGGCGGATGTTGGAACTCGGCGTCAAGCTACTCATCGCCTACTTGCTGGGCACGCTGCTCGGGAGTTTGCTGCTGGGGCGGTTGCGCGGCGTCGACATCCGCAACATGGGCAGCGGCAATGCGGGCGCGACCAATGCCCTGCGCACCCAGGGAAAATGGTTCGGATTCCTGGTTCTCGCCGTCGACATCGCCAAAGGCCTGATTGCGGTGCGGTGGCTGCCGGGCGCGGCGCTGCCCGGGGTGGACATCGATCCCGGCCTGTCGCGCGAATGGCTGGCCGTCGCCTGCGGTTTTGCCGTCATCGTCGGGCATGTGTACCCGGTATGGTTCGGTTTTCGCGGCGGCAAGGGCGCGGCGACGGTGGCCGGGGTGGTCGCCGCACTGGAGCCGCGCTTGCTGCTGCCCTTGCTCGTGAGCTGGCTGCTGGTGCTCGTGTTGTCGGGATATGTGGGACTTGCGACCATGCTGTCGGGGGTGGCCGTCGTGGCCGCGGTCTATGTACTCGAGCCCGGCAACGTACCCCTGCTGAGCTTTTGCGCCGGCGCCGCGCTGTTCATCGTTTATACCCACCGCAGCAACATCGCCCGGATGCGCGCGGGCCAAGAGAACCGCGTACGGCGATTATGGCTATTTCGATCCCGGACCGCGTAGAGCAGCCGCTGCTGCTGGTGTTGCTGGCGGACGGCCTGGTGCACTCCGGCGAGTGGCTGGCGAAGGAACTCAAGGTCAGCCGAACGGCGGTGTGGAAGGGCGTACAACGCCTGCGTGCGCTCGGCGTTGCCGTCGAGGCGCTGCCGCGGCGGGGTTATTGCCTGCCCCACCCGGTGGAGTTGCTGGACGCCCGGCGCATCGAAGCGCAAATCGATCCTGAGCGCAGGGCCGCGATCCGCCGCCTCGAGCTGAAATTCGACGTCGATTCGACCAACACGAGGCTCATGAGCGCCGCTCCGCCTCCGCCGGGCAGCGCCGACGCCTGCCTGTGCGAGCTGCAGCATGCCGGCCGGGGACGGCGCGGCCGGCGCTGGATCGCCCCTTTCGGCGCCGGTCTCGCGATGTCCGTGGCCTGGACCTTCGGCGATGGGGCGCGTACGTTGCCGGCCTTGAGCCTGGCGGTCGGGGTGGCGGTATCCCGGGCCCTCGCGCGCGCGGGTGCGTCGGGGGTGGCGCTCAAGTGGCCGAACGACATCTGGTTCCGAGACCGGAAGATCGGCGGGGTGTTGATCGAGTTGCGCGCCGAGGCCAGCGGGCCCGCGCATGTCGTGATCGGCGTGGGCATCAATGTGACCATGGCGGCCGCGATGCGCCTCGAGATCGAGTCGGGCGGAGTGCAGGCGGCGGCGGCCGCGGATGCCTGCGCCCTGCCGCCCTCGCGCAATTTACTGGCCGGAGCCCTGCTGGACGAGCTTTTGAGTATGCTGGGACGATTCGAACGCGAAGGATTCGCTGCGTTCAGGGACGACTGGACGGCGCTCGATGCCCTGCGGGATCGGCCCGCGCGGGTATTGCTCGCCGATTCGGTCATCTCGGGTACGGCCCGCGGAGTGGACTCCGAGGGAGCATTGTTGCTCGACACGGGCGGGCAGGTGCAGCGGTTCGTGTCGGGCGAGGCGAGTTTGCGCGCGATTGAGGGTGCTGCTTGACGCTGTTAAAGAGTATTGTCGTGTGCCTGGTGCTCGCCAACGTGGGCTATTTTCTATGGGCCCGGGGCATCGCCAAGCCGCCGCAGGCAGCGGCGCCCGCAATGCCCGCGGCGACATTGAAGCTGGCCTCCGAGTCCCCCGAAGGACCCCCGGCACCGAGCGGCGACGCGGGGAGCACCGCTGCCAGCGCGATCGATGCCCCTGATGTCGATTCAGGCGAAGCTTTGAAGCAAGGATTAATCACGAACGTGAAGCGTTGTATCAGCGTCGGGCCATTCCGCGATGTTTCCGAAGCTGCCCACGCCGCGACCACGCTGCGCGGCGGCGGCTACGACCCCCGGCAGCGCGTCGCCGACGGCGACGTCTGGGCGGGAGTCTGGGTTTATCTGCCGCTGCCGGCATCGAGAGCGGCGGGCGATCAGGTTCTGGCCAAGCTCAAGGCGGGTGGAATCGACGATGCACTCGAGATGCCGGGACCGAACGACGGCTCGGTCGTCTCTCTGGGACTGTTCAGCGAATCGAAGCGCGCGCAGGCCCGGGTTGCGCAAGCACAGGCGCTGGGATTCAATCCGGGAATCGCGGATCGTAAACGCACCGGCAATGTCTATTGGATCGACATCGATTTGAAACCGACCGACAGCGTATTGAATCCCGCCGACCTGCAGGGCGAAACGGGGCGCATCGTGCGCCTTGAAGTGAAAGCCTGTCCGTCGCCGGCGGCGGCGGCGGCGACGCCATGAAGATCCGCGAGGCCAGCTTGAAAATTCTGTGCGGCGCCGGCGCCTTGATCGGCTACGGCTGCCTGGCCGCTTTTTTGTATCTGGTCGGATTGCAAGCCTACCGGTGGTTCCGGGACGGGGAGTGGACGCACGTGGGCTTGAACGACGGACTGCAAATCGCGCTGCATCGCTGCTGCGTCAAGGATGGCGACAGCGGTCATCTGGCCGGCTTCGTTCAGTGGCTCGACGCGCCGGCGACCTGGCTCGGCATGCACAAGGTGTTCGAAGTCGTTCCCGCCTCCCTGGCGCTGTTTGCGGTCAGCATTGCCGGTAATTGGCTGTTCATCTACTGCCGGGATCGCCTCTCGGCGATCCGCTCTCCGCTCGCCGCCTAGACTCCGATCGGCGGACGCGACGATGAGGCCGGACCACTCGCCATGTTGATGCTGCTGCGACTGAAGACCTTGGTGAAGAACCTCTTGCTGCCGCCGGCCGGTCCGCTGCTGACGGCCGTCATCGGCATATTTCTGCTCAAGCGCCGGCCGCTGCTGGCGCGAAGCCTCCTCATCGCGGGCGTGGGCTCTTTATGGTTGCTGTCGGTGCCTGTGGTGTCCGATGTTCTGGCGAGGTGGGTGGGAAACTATCCGCCGCTGGATTGGAACGATGCGCGCGGCGCGCAGGCCATCGTCATTCTGGGCGGCGGCGGGCAGCGGGCATTCGCGCCGGAATACGGCGGCCCGTCAGCCGAGCCCCTGCTGCTCGAGAGGTTGAGCTACGGCGCCTACGTCTCCCGCAGGACCTCCCTGCCCATTCTGGTGACGGGTTTTCACATCGAGGCCGAGGCGATGCGCGACACCTTGCAGCGCAATTTCAACATCGACGCGCGTTGGGTCGATGATCAGGCCTACGATACTTTCGAGAATGCGCGCAATTCCGTCCGCCTGCTCGCGGCCGACGGGGTGAGCCGCATCGTGCTGGTCACGCACGCCACCCACATGCGCCGCTCGGTCCATGAATTCATGGCGGCCGGAATGCAAGTCGTACCCGCGCCCGTCGGTGTTCTCGCGGTCCGCGAGACCGGACCGTCGCGTTATCTGCCGAACTATCAGGGGCTGCTGCGATCGAGCTTTGCGATCAACGAATTGATCGGCGAGCCGGTCAGGGCCTTGCTGTCGGCGACGCATCTGCGCGCGCATGGCGCCGACGGCACTGGTGGTGCCGACGGCCATGGCGGCGTCAACGGAGCCACCGGTCCCCGATAAGCGGGTTACACTTGCAAGCCATTGCGGCGAGTTCCAACGAGGTATGACATGCGAATTCTGCAAATCATCGGCGCTCTTCTCATCGCCGGCGGACTTTTCGTTCTCATCAAGGCCCCGTCCTATTCGAGCGACAAGAGCGTATTCAAGATCGGCGACGTCGAAGCGAAGGTGTCGCAGGAACACGCGATTCCGGCCTGGGCGGGCGGCGCCGCCCTGGCAGCCGGCGTGGTGCTCGTGGTCGTCGGCGCACGCAAGCCGTAGCCCCGGCCACGGGTATGTTCGGTAGCGAACATACGGCCCGGCATCCCCGCGGTATGCTGTCGGTCAGCGGAGGCGAGGCCATCGACGGGTCGCGACGTCCATTCCGCGCGAACCTACCCCGGAGCTGCGTCAACGCCGATGCCCAATGGCCCTCGAACGAATCGGCTGCTCGCTGCGCTGCCTGAATCCGAATGGCAGCGTTGGCTGCCGGAGCTCGAATCGGTCGCCATGCCGTTGGGGCAGGTTTTATACGAATCGGGCGCCACACTGAGCCATGTGTATTTTCCGACGACCGCCATCGTTTCCCTGCTCTATGTGATGGAGAACGGCTCCTCCGCGGAGATCGCCGTGGTCGGCAACGAGGGCATCGTCGGCATCTCGCTGTTCATGGGCGGCGAATCGACGCCCAGCCGCGCGGTGGTGCAGAGCGCCGGATCGGGGTTTCGGCTGAAGGCTCAATTGGTGAAGAACGAATTCAATCGCGGCGGCCCGGTGCTGCATCTGCTGCTGCGATACACGCAGGCATTGATCACGCAGATGGCGCAGACTGCGGTTTGCAACCGCCACCACTCGCTCGACCAGCAATTGTGCCGCTGGCTGCTGCTCAGCCTGGACCGGCTGGAAAACAACGAATTGGTCATGACCCAGGAATTGATTGCGAACATGCTGGGCGTGCGCCGCGAAGGCGTCACGGAGGCGGCCCTGAAGCTGCAGCTGGACGGCCTCATCCGCTATGCGCGCGGCCGCATCACGGTGCTGGACCGGCAGGGTCTCGAGAAGCGCACATGCGAGTGCTACGCCGTGGTCAAGAGGGAATACGACAGGCTCCTCCCCAGCAAGGAAGCCACTTAGAGCCCATCGTCCGCCATGCCTATGTGCGCTGACAGACGGTGAATAACCGAAGTGCTGATGCACACTCCGTGAAAGAAGCAACACGGCAGTAGATTGCATGGCGGTCGCCGAAAACCATTTGATCGAGATGCTGCCGCGCCTGGACCGGCGGCGTCTGCTGGCTGTTTGCGAGCGGGTCGATTTGACGCTGTCGCAGGTGGTATCCGAAGCCGGCAAGCGCACGCGCCACGTTTATTTCCCGACCGGCGCCACCATCTCATTGGTGACGCCCATCGACGGCAAGCCGGTGCTGGAAGTCGGGATGGTGGGCAGCGAGGGGATGGTCGGCGCGCAACTGATCTTGGGCGTGACGACGACGACGCTGCATTGCGTGGTGCAAGCCTCCGGACCGTCCTGGCGGATCTCCTCCCCCGAATTCCTCAGCGAGCTGGAGCGCAGCGCGGCCTTGCGGCGCTGCCTGAACCGCTATCTGTTCGTGCTGATGTCGCAGTTCGCCGTCTCGGCGGCCTGCCTGCGCTTCCATCTCATCGGCCCGCGCCTCGCCCGCTGGCTGCTGATGACGCAGGACCGGGTGCATGCGGATTCGTTTCACGTCACGCACGAGTTCCTCGGCTACATGCTGGGCGTGCGCCGGGTGGGCATCACTGCGGCGGCGGGGGCCCTGCAGCGCGGCGGCCTCATCGCCTACCGGCGCGGCGAACTCGTGGTGCTGGACCGCGCCGGCCTCGAAGCGGCGGCCTGCGGGTGCTACGCAGAGGCCCTGAAGTTCTACGCCAAGTGGCTCAACTGACCCTGCGGGGCGAAACTCATTTCTCCAGCTGCCGGCGCAGCGCCAGCAATTCGCGGCGGCGCGCGGCGGAGGTCTTCGGATAGCTCAATTCGAGCGCCTCGAGGGTGTCGACCACGATGCGCGACACGATGAGCCTGGTATTGAGCTTGTCGTCCGCCGGTACGACGTACCAGGGAGCATGCTGGGTGCTGGTTGCCCCGAGGCATTTCTCGTAGGCGTGCATGTAGTCTTTCCAGAATTTCCGCTCCTCGATATCCGCGGTGCTGAATTTCCAATTCTTCACCGGCTCGTCGATGCGGGCGATGAAGCGCTTGCGCTGCTCTTCCTTCGACAGGTGCAGGAAGAACTTGATGATCCGGGTTCCGCTGCGGCTCAGATGCCGTTCCAGGTCGACGATGGAGCGGTAGCGGCCGTGCCAGATGTCCTTTTCGTCCAGCAATGTGCGCGGCAGCCCTTCGGCGCGCAGAATTTCCGGATGCACCCTCGCGATCAGCACTTCCTCGTAGTAGGAACGATTGAATATGCCGATCCGGCCGCGCTCGGGCAGGTCGCGGGTGGTCCGCCATAGGAAATCATGCCGCAGTTCGGCGACGCTGGGATGCTTGAAGCTGAACACCTGGCAGCCTTGGGGATTGACCCCGGACATCACGTGCTGGATGGCGCCGCCTTTTCCGGCGGCGTCCATGGCCTGAAAAATCAGCAGCACCGCATATTGGTCCGAGGCATAGAGCAACTCCTGCTGAGCGCTCAGCTCCTTGACGTGCTTTTCCAGCAGGTCGCGATAGTGTTCTTCCGACTTGTACACGGGGTCGACGCGCGTCGGCCGTCGTCCAAGATCCACCTTGCTCCCTTCCTTCACCCTGAAATCGCCGGATTTGATGTGCATTATCACCCTTCGTGCCTCAACCGACGCGGAGGCGGCGGATCACGGGCACCTTGGAAAAATCCCAGAGTATTGCGAAGCCGGCCGCGGCCGCAAGCGTTCCCGGTACTATCCGCGCCGGGATGGCCTGCATGGCAACGCCGTGGTAGGCGCTTTCTGACAGGGACTCTGTACGCAGGCGTACAGAGCGTTGCGGCGCTTCCGCGCACAATCCGTTCAGCAAAGCGGCGCCGCGCGCGCACCATCCCTTAAGGAATCGATATGAGGCAAATGAGTCGGCTCAAGTTCACGGCGCCGGTCTCGCTATCGCTGCTGCTGTCGTCGCTGTGCATCCCGGCCCTGCATGCCGCTCCCTTCGAGCTGCCGGCTCTCAACTCTCCGGCAAGCACCGAACACCACCCCGGCAAGGTGGTATGGGCCGATTTGGTGACACCCGACATCGCCGCCGCCGAGCGCTTCTACGGGGCGTTGCTCGGATGGACGTTTCAAACCATTCATACCGGCGCTTCCGACTATGCGGTCGCCATGATCGACGGGCGCCCGGTCGGCGGTTTGGTGCAGAAATCCATACCGAACGGCGAACAGCGGCAATCCGCCTGGCTGACTTTCATTGCGGTCGGCGACGTCGATGCGGCGAAGCGGGCCGCCGTTGCCCATGGGGCCAAGGTGCTGGCGGATGCCAGGAATTATCCGGCGCGCGGACGCCAGGCCGTTTTCGCCGATCCGGAAGGAGCGGTGTTTGCCATCCTGGCGTCGAGCAGCGGCGATACACCGGATTTTCTCGCGGCGCCCGGGGAATGGATTTGGAGCTCGCTGCTGTCCCGCGATCCCGGGGCCGAGGCGGCCTTTTACCAGCAGCTGTTTTCATACGATGTCTTCGACCTCGCCAGCGATGACGGCCGCGAGCACGTCATTCTGTCCAGCGACAATTTCGCCCGCGCCAGCGCGAACGCCTTCCCCGACGAATCGAAGCGCCGCCATGCGCATTGGTTGAATTTCATCCGAGTCGCCAGCACCGCCGAAGCGGCGGCGAAGGTGGCCGCGCTCGGAGGCCGCGTCCTGGTCGAACCGCACGAGGATCGTCACGGCGGGCAGGCCGCCGTGGTCGCAGACCCGGCCGGCGCACCCTTCGGATTGATGGAATGGTCGGACAGCGACAGCAAGGCGGAACCGAAATGAACATCTTGCGCAATCGCTGGCTGGCGATGGGACTCGGGATCTCGATGCTGATGCTGTTGAACGCCTGCGAGGTGACGGGCGTTGGGGTCGAAGGCACCGTGGGCTACGACGCCGGCTACTACGAGCCCTATGGATATGACTACGGCGGATGGGGCGGAGGCTATCGCGTGGGTCCGGGGCGAGGCGGCGACCGCCGCGGCGGCCACCCGTCGCATTCTTATCGGGCCGCGCCGTCTTCCCGGCCGACGCCGTCGATTCCGAGCGGTCCGCGACGGCATTGAGCAGCACGGAAAGCAGCACGGAAAGCAGCACGGATTTGGGGAGCAGGCCGCTGTATGACCGACCGGGAATCGGGGAGCAAGCCGCCGGCCGGCGGTGAATCCGCTCGGCCTTCCCGAGCCCGGCGTCTGCGGATTCCCGTTGCGGCCGCCCCCGTCAAACTGGGCAAGATCGACATTTATCTGGACGCGCTCGGCACGGTTACTCCCGTTTACACCGTCACCGCGGCCAGCCCATAGGCGTCGCGCGCGCGGCGACCGCGGAGGCGCGGGCAGCAGCACAGGACTGCGGCGGCGCATCGCTGTAGTACCATGAAAAAAATCGCCGCAGCTCCCGGAGCCCTTCTTGCAAGACTCGACGACTCAGCCTGCCGCGCCGCAGACGCGGCGCATCTTGTTTGCCAGCCTCATCGGCACGACCATCGAGTTCTTCGATTTCTATATCTACGCCACGGCCGCCGTGCTGGTGTTCCCGCGCCTGTTTTTCCCCAACGGCGATCCCGCCACGGCGATGCTGCAGTCGTTCGCGACGTTCGCGCTGGCATTTTTTGCGCGGCCCATCGGTTCCGCTCTCTTCGGTCATTTCGGGGACCGGATCGGACGCAGGCGACGCTGGTCACGGCCTTGCTGACCATGGGCATATCGACCGTTTGCATCGGCCTGCTCCCGACCTATGCATCGGTGGGCGTACTGGCCGCCGGCCTTTTGGCGCTTTGCAGATTGGGGCAGGGAATCGGTCTCGGCGGGGAGTGGGGCGGCGCCGTACTGTTGGCGACGGAAAATGCGCCGCCGGGCAAACATGCGTGGTATGGAAGTTTTCCGCAGCTCGGCGCGCCCTTGGGATTCTTGTGTTCCACAGGGGTATTTCTTCTGTTGAGCAACACCTTGAACGAAGCGCAGTTCTTCGGCTGGGGCTGGCGGGTACCGTTTCTCGCCAGCGCGGTGTTGGTGCTGGTCGGCCTCTACATCCGGCTGCAGCTGGTCGAGACTCCGGCATTCGAGCGCACGATTGCCCAGGGCGAGCGGGTGCGGGTGCCCTTCACGGTCGTACTGTCGAAATACCCCCGCAAGCTCGCCTGGGGAGCTTTGGGCGCGACCACCACTTTCGCCGTGTTCTACTTGATGACGGTTTTCGCGCTGGGCTGGGCGACCGGGCAGCTTGCCTTCGGCCGCCAGCAATTCTTGATTCTGCAAATGGTCGGCGTGGTGTTTTTCGGCGCGACCATACCGTTCTCGGCTGTGGTCGCCGACCGCATCGGCGAGCGAAAGATGCTGGTGATCGCGACGCTGTTGATCATCGCCTTTGGGTTCGCCTTTCGGCCGCTGTTCGCCGCGCACGACACGGTGCGGGTGCTGGTGTTTCTGGCGCTGGGATTCGCCTTGAGCGGCCTGACCTACGGTCCGCTCGGCAGCGCGCTGGCCAAGCTGTTTCCGACCGCAGTGCGCTACACCGGCACGTCGCTCACGTTCAATATCGCCGGCATACTGGGCGCGTCGCTCGCACCGCCGATTGCAACCGTGCTGGCGTTGCGATACGGCATCGCCTACGTCGGGTATTATCTGTCCGGGGTTGGAATCGTCACGTTGATCGCCTTGGCGAATCTTGAGGGAGAAATCGAATGACAACCCATCCGCCGACACGGCTTTTGCAGCGAATCCCGTTGGTGCTTGGCGCTCTGTGCTTGTTTGCCGGCCTCGACGCCGGCGCCGCCGATGCCTACGATGCGGCCGTCGCCCATGCCGGGCGCAGCGACGCGGATTTGAAACGCGACGCGCTGGATCATCCGGCCGAGATTCTGCGCCTCGCGGGCATCAAGCCGGGCATGCGCGTGGCCGACGTGCTGGCCGGCGACGGCTACTACAGTGAGCTGGCCTCCTATGTCGTCGGACCGCGGGGCAAGGTCTACATGATCAACAACGCCGCCTTCGATCATTGGAGCGAGGGTGCGCTTCAAAGTCGCCTGAAGCAGAACCGCCTTGGCAACGTCGAACATGAAACGCTGGACTTGAACCACATGAACCTCGCGCCGGGCGGCTTGGACGCGGTTCTCCTGATCAAGGTGTACCACGACTTGTACTGGGTGGACACGGAAGGCGTTTGGCCGAAGATCGATACTTCGGCGGTGCTGGATCAGCTGGCGCGCGCGCTCAAGCCGGGCGGCATTTTGCTGTTGGTGGATCATTCGGCGAAGCCCGGCAGCGGCACCGGAGCCGCGTCGGCACTGCACCGCATCGACGAAGGCTATGCCGTCAAGGACATCGAATCGCACGGATTCAAAGCCGCCGCCAAGAGCGATTTGCTGCGAAGAGCGGACGATGCGCGCGATCAGGTGAGCTACAAAGGCCCTGCGCTAGGCAAGACCGATCGTTTCGTGGTGGTGTTCCGCAAGGCGGGACAGTGAGCCCAAGCCCGCACCGAGCCCAAGCGCGCACCGAGCCCAAGCCCGCACTCAGCCTCAACCCGCCACGGAGTTGAGCCATCGGGTCAGCCCGCCCGTGTCCATCGCCCCGGATTGACGGGCGATCTCCTTGCCGGCACGGAATACGATCAGGGTTGGAATGCTGCGAATGCCGTAGCGTCCCGCCGGCGCCGGCTCGTCCTGGGTATTCAGTTTGGCAAAGCGCATTTTGGGCTCGAGCTGCTTCGCGGTTGCCTCGTAGAAAGGCGCCATCGCAATGCACGGGCCGCACCACGGAGCCCAGAAGTCCACCACCAAGGGCAAATCGCTCCGCGTCAAATGACGGTCGAAATTCCCTTCCTTGAGCTCGATCGGCTTCCCCTCGAACAAGGGAAGGCGGCATTTCGGGCACCGCGGGGCGTCTTTCAATCGATCCTTCGGCAGCCGCACCACAGAGTCGCAATGTCCGCAAACCACATGCATGCCTTCGCTCATGGGAGGACGCTACTTGGGCTGCGCAACCAGGATGGCGAAACTGTTGGGGACGATGGCGGGCCGAGGATGGGGCTGTTCGTCCGTGGCGGGCGGAGTCGCACCCAATTTTGCGGCGGCCAGATAAATCCGGTGATCGGCGGGATTGAGCGCCATGGTGCGGGCGCTCACCTGAGTCGTTACGCTGGCGGTCACGCGATACTGGTCCGGCGTCTCCTGGCGTATCACGGTCAGTGTCCCATCCGCCCCGTTCGAACTGAACACCAGTCCCAAGTCCGAATCGAACGCCGCCGCGTCGGGCCCATTGCCGATCACGACCCGCGCAACCTGCTTCCCGGTCACCGAGTCGGTCACCGCCATGACTTGATTCGCGCAGACGGAAAACAGCCGATGGTGGCCCGCATCCAGTGCGAGGCCGGTGGGATTGGCGCAACCGGGCAAGGGCCAGGTGGCGCGCACAGCCAGCGTTTTCGCGTCGACGGCGACGAGTTTGCCTGCGTCGTTCTCGATATTGACGAATATCGTGCCCGCAGGATCGGCAGCCATGTATTCCGGCGGCCCGGGAAGCGCCACGGTGGCCACGATCTGCAGCGTGCTCGCGTCGAGCACCGAGAGGTTCGCCGATGCGCCATTGGCCGTGACGATGTGGTTGTGCTGCGGCTCGTAGAGGATGGCGTCCGGCTTGATTCCCGACACCGGCACCTCTTGAATCAGCCGCAGCGTGTCGAGTTCGAATACGGAAACGGTGTTGCTGCGGCCGTTGCTGGTGAAGCCCCGCTGCAGCACCGGCGCGAATGCAATGCCGTGAACGCCCTGGGTATTCGCGATGCTCCCCGCCAGCTTGCCGCTCACCGTTTCGATCACGTCCACGCGGTCCCCGCGGCTGATGAACAGGCGTGCGCCGCTCGCGTCCAGCGCAATATAGTCCCAGCCGCCGGCGCCGCCCAATGGCCAGCTGCGGGAAACCGTGTAGTCCACCGCGGGAAGCGGCGACGTATCGGCCGCCCGCGCGACCGCCGCGGCAATCTGCAGCAAGGCGCAAGCGATCAATACCGGGGAGCGCGACACTTCAATTCCTTTCCGTTCGGGCGGAGTACAGTTTACCCCGCCAATAACCATTTCGCATTTCCAGCGACTAAATCGGCACTTCACAGAGCGGCATGCCGTGCCGATGATGCACGGGCCCCGCAGTTCGCGGGTTTGGCGGTTTTAGGGAGAAATTGAATGTCTTCGAGGTATTTCGCGGCGGCCGCCGGGGCCGCCGTCATTGTCGTCAATACGATGAGCGTCGCCGAGTCGACCGATGCGGGCAGTGCCGGAGGTCTCGAAGAAGTCGTGGTAACCGCGCAGCGCAGGGCGGAATCGGTGCAAAACGTGGGTATTGCGATCTCGGTGCTTTCGGGCGACAGCCTGGCCGACAAGTCGATCAGCTACGTCAACGACCTGCAGAATGCGACGCCCAGCCTGCAGGTCGAGCCGGCCTTCGGCAGCGGCCAGCCGCAATTTCGCCTGCGCGGAGTTGGGTTCATCGACTATACGTCGAACAACACCTCGCCGGTGGGCGCGAGCTTGGACGGCGTCGCCTACGCTCTGCCGATACAAACCGAAGGCCAGTTGTTCGACATCGACCGCGTCGAAGTACTGCGGGGTCCGCAGGGTACCTTGTACGGCCGCAACACGACGGGCGGTGAAATCAATTTCATCAGCAATCGGCCGACGGCGGATCCGCATGCCGGATTGACGGTGGAATACGGCTCGCACGATGAGGTGAATGCCGAAGGCTATGTCTCGGGGGCGATCGCCGACGGGTTGTTGGGACGGCTTGCCGTCGCGACCGAGCAAGGCGGCGCCTGGCAGCGGGACCGGGTGACCGGGCGCGCGTTGGGGGATAAGGACAAGATCGCACTGCGCGGCCAGCTCGAATGGGATCCGTCCGATGCGCTCAATTTCAGGCTGGGCGTGCACCTGTCGCAGGACAAGTCCGATGAACAGGGGCTGTACTTGCTGCAGGCGTATTCGCCGGCCGGCGGGGCGGCGACCATACCCGCGGACAGCTCGCGCTATGTCACGGGCTGGAGCCTCAATCCCACCTTCGCAAAAATCATCGGCATCGCCGCGGATTCCAAGCCCGGGCTCGACAATTCGAACAACGGCGTCGACTTGACGGTGAACTTCGATTTCGGCGGCGCGAAGCTCACCGGCATCACGGCGTACAACAAGCTCATCCGGCGCGAGTACGGCGATTGGGATGCGACGCAGTACTACGATTCGGACGAATACTTCAGGAGCGATCTCGACGTGTTTTCACAGGAGTTGCGCATCGCTTCGACCGGAGACGGGCGCTTCGGATGGGTGGCGGGCGGTTTCTACTCGAACGAGGATCTGAAGGAAGATTTCTATTCGGATTTCACCGACCGCCTCGGCGGAATCGCCCTGACGCAATACGAGCAGAAGGCGAACTCCGTGGGTGTGTTCGGGCAGGTGAATTACCAGTTCACCGACGTGCTCAAGGGAACCGTCGGCGTACGCGAGGACCACGAGACGCGGGAACTGATCGGATTGAACACCGGATTTCTGGTGCCGTCGATTCCATCCTTCACGGGAGGCGCGCTGGGCGGCTCGACCACCTCGAATCTGCCTTCGGGCAAGGCGGAACTCGACTATAAGCCGGCGGCCGACACGCTGCTGTATTGGAGCATCAGCCGCGGCGTCAAGTCCGGCGGATTCACGGCGCACAACACCGTGAGCGCGCCCGCCGCCGATCCGTTCGAGCCCGAAAAGCTCACGGCCTATGAGGTGGGCGTCAAATCCGATCTGACCCGCACCCTGCGCATCGACGCCGCTGTTTACTATTACCGCTATAAGGACCAGCAGATTCTGGGCAAGGTGTTCGACGACACGTCACAGTCCTATATCGGCCGTTTCGTCAATGCCAATTCGCGAATCAGCGGCGGAGAAGTCGAGCTCGAATGGCACCCATCGCCGGCGCTGTCGATTTCGCAGTATGTCGGCTTTGCCGAAGGCTATTACACGAGCACGCTGCTCGACAGCAACAATGTCGATTACGACGGCAGACCATTGAGCTTCCCCAAGGTGAGCTATGGCGGCGATCTCGCGTATTCTTGGAACGTGGGGGGATTCAAGCTGACCGCCGAGGGCAATTACAGTTTCCACGACACCTACAGCCAGTTCTACCTGTTGGGCAGCAATGACTTCACCATCCCGCGGTATTGGCTGGCCAACGCCAACCTGTCCCTGTCGCCGGCTTCCGGCGCACCATGGTCGGTGGGCCTGTGGGGGCGGAATATCTTCGACAAGAGCTACGACACCACGCGGAATTTCTTCCTGCCGAGCAGCGAGGTGGCCGCGGCCGGCGAGCCCACCACGGTGGGCATCCGCGTCAGCTACAAGTACTGAGGACCCGACATGTTGAAGGTATCGGCCATTGTAATTGCCGTGGTGCTCGTGACGGCGGCGGCCGGCTGGCTGGCGCTGCGTGGCCCCGACATTCCGTATCCGGTCTTGGAGGCGAAGTACACCGACAGCGCCTCTCGCTTCGTGGATCTGCCCGGCGGATTTCACGTGCACTACCAGGACGAGGGCGATCCTGCCCTGCCCACACTGGTGCTGCTGCACGGCTTCGGCGATTCGTTCACCAGCTGGGAAGGATGGGTGCCGAGCCTCAAGGGCAGGTTTCACGTCATCAGCGTCGATTTTCCGGGACATGGATTGACCCGGGCGCCGGCGGGATATCGATTGAGCGGCGCCGGCCTCGCGGATTTCGTCGATGCCTTTGCGTCGCGGCTGTCCTTGCCGCGCTTCGCGGTGGCGGGCAATTCAATGGGCGGCGGCGCGGCCTGGCAGCTCGCGGTCCGTCATCCCGAACGGGTCGACGCGCTCATTCTGGTGGACGCGGCCGGATTCGCGAACGAAAAGCCGCCCGCCGAGATTCCGCTGGCGTTCAGGATCCTGCAATACCCGATCGGAAGGGCCATCTTGCGCAACATCGACAACCGGCCGTTGATCGACGCCGGCCTCAAGACCGACGTATACGACAAGTCCGTGATTACGCCGGCCTTGGTCGCCCGCTGGGCGGATTTTCAACGGGCGCCGGGACACCGGGCAATTTTGATGGACATCGACATGCGAGGGCAGACTCAGGCATCGGCGGATGTGCTGGGCGCCATCAAGGTGCCCACCTTGGTGCTGCACGGCGAGAGCGACGTGCTCATCGAGCCTGCCAGTGCGCGAAGATTCGCGGCGGCCATTGCGGGCGCGAAACTGATCACCTATCCGCATGTCGGCCACCTGCCGCAGATCGAAATACCGCAGCGCTCGGCGGCGGATGCGGCGGAGTTCCTGGCCGCGGCCGAGGCCGGAGTCAAAAAAGATCCCGGCTGACGAGTATCATCAGCCCCATGCAGAGTGATTACCTGGGCAACCCCGTAGGCGCGCAGCGCGCGAGCACGCTGCGCGCGGTCGATGACTTCATCGAGGGTTACCTCGCGTACGAGACCAGAGCGGCCGGCATTCTCGACGCCGCGGCCGCGGAGCCCGAGTCTTGCATCGCCAATGTCTATGCGGGACTCCTGTGGATGCTGCTGGAGGCCGCGGAGGCGCCGGCGCGCGCGGCCAAGTACCTGGATGCCGCGGAGCGCGCTGCGCCGAGCGCGACGCGGCGCGAGCAACTCAATACGGCGCTGCTTCGAGCCTGGGTGGGAGACGATATGCCCCTGGCCTTGCGGCTCTGCGAGCGGATTTCCGATGAATTTCCGCGCGACCTCGCCATCGTCAAGATGCATCAGTATTTCGAATTCAACCGCGGCAACTCGCCCGAGATGCTGCGGGTGGCGCTGAAGGTCGCGCCGGCGAACAGCGATGTGCCCTACATGCACGGCATGACGGCGTTCGCTTACGAGCAGTGCCACCTTCTGGACGAGGCGGAGTCGGAGGCGCGTTCGGCGCTCGACATGCGGCGCAAGGAGCCGTGGGCTCAGCATGCCTTGGCCCATGTGCTTCTGACGCGGGGACGGATCGATGAGGGCGCCCGGTTTCTGGAAGAGGCGGCCGACACCTGGACCGGCCTGAATTCGTTCATGGTCACGCACATCTGGTGGCACCTGGCGCTGTTCTATTTGAGCCAGGGACGCGATCAAAAAGTGCTGGAACTCTATGATCGGCATTGCTGGGGCGTGGCCAAGGACTATTCGCAGGATCAGATCGGCGCCGTGTCGCTGCTGGCGCGATGCGAAATCGCCGGCATCGACGTGGGTGCGCGCTGGCGGGAACTGGGAGGGCATCTGGTTTCCCGTGCGCACGATACGGTGCAGCCCTTCCTGACTCTTCAATATCTCTACGGCCTGGCGCGTGCGGGCCTTGCCGAAGCGGATGTGCTGCTGGAATCGGTGCGCCGGCGCGCCCGCGCCGCGCCGGACTTCAGCCGCGAGGTATGGCGGGACGTGGCGCTGCCGGGGTGCGAAGGCCTGTATTGCCATGCGAGAGGCGACTTCCCGGCGGCGTGGAGCCATCTGGCGACCTGCGTTCCGCGCATGGCAGAGGCCGGAGGCAGCCATGCGCAACGCGACCTGTTCGAGCAGATATTGCTGGACGCCGCTCTCAAGAGCGGCCGTTCGGCTGTCGCCCAGCGAATGCTCGAGCACAGGCGCGCCGACGACCCGGACGGAGTCCAGGTGAATTCCGCGCTCGCCGCGGTGTATGCGCAGCTCGGGCTGCCGGAACTCGCCCGGCAGGCGCATGCCCGCGCGGCGGCCACTCGATCACGGCATCCGGCCTGAAGATCGTGGCCGCGGACGCGACCGATGCCTTGTTCAACCGCATCGAGTCGCGGCGCGATGAACTGGTGGAATTGACCCGCGCGTTGATTCGCTTCCCCACGGTGAATCCGCCCGGCGACGCCTATCTCCCCTGCGCCGAGTACATCGGCGAACGCCTGCGCGCCCGCGGATTCCAGATTGAATACGTGCGTGCCGCGGGCACGCCGGGCGATACCGAGCGATACCCGCGCATCAATGTCGTGGCGCGCAGGGAGGGGGCGGCGCCCGGCCCCTGCGTGCATTTCAACGGCCACATCGATGTCGTCCGCGTGGGCGGCGGCTGGACCGTGGAGCCGTTTGCCGGCGCGGTGAAGGATGGCCGGGTTTATGGGCGGGGCGCCTGCGACATGAAGGGCGGGCTTGCAGCGTCCATCATTGCGGTGGAATCCTTGCTCGAGTGCGACGCGCAACTGCCGGGCACCCTCGAGGTTTCCGGCACGGTGGACGAGGAATCGGGCGGATACGGCGGGGTGCACTACCTGGCGGAGCGCGGCTGGTTCTCGGCGCCGCGGGTCGATCACGTCATCATCCCCGAGCCGCTCAATGTCGACAGGGTGTGCATCGGGCATCGCGGCGTGTGGTGGGCGGAGATAGAGACCCACGGGCGGATGGCGCACGGCTCGATGCCGTTTCTCGGCGACTGCGCGGTGCGGCACATGCATGCGGTGGTCGACCGGTTCGAACGCGATTTGTATCCCAGGCTCGCCGCACGGCGCACCGGCATGCCGGTGGTGCCGCCGGGCGCGCGCCACTCGACGCTGAACATCAATTCGATTCACGGCGGCCAGGCCGAAGCGGCGGGATATCCGGCGCCGGTGGTGCCGGACTCCTGCCGCATGGTCATCGATCGGCGGCTGTTGATCGAAGAGAGCATGGACGCCGTCAAACGCGAGGTGATCGAGCTGCTGGACGGTCTGGCCGAAGAGCGGGCGAACTTCCGGTACAGCATCCGGGACATCTTCGAGGTCAGGCCGACCATGGCGGACCGCGACGGCCCGGTCGCGCGCAGCGCCGCCGCGGCGATCCGCCGCGTCCTCGGCCGCGATGCGCAGTTCATCTGCTCGCCCGGCACCTACGATCAGAAGCACATCGACCGCGTCGGAAAGCTTCGAGACTGCATCGCCTACGGACCCGGGATCCTCGATCTGGCGCATCAACCCGACGAGTATGTGGCGATCGACGACATGGTGAATTCGGCCAAGGTGATGGCGCTCGCCGCGCGGTCGCTGCTGCACGGCACCGCATGATGCGAAGCTTGACGAGCCGCGGCGCGCTGCTGTTCGCCGCGCTGCTGATGGCGTCCGGTGCGCCGGCTGCGGGCCGGATCATCATCGGAATGCAGCTCGAGCCGCCCGTTCTCGACCCGACGGCGAACCCCGCCGCCGCGATCTCCGAGATCGTATACGGCAACGTGTTCGAGGGACTGGTGCAGTTTGCGGCGGACGGATCGGCACTGCCGAAGCTTGCCGCGGCCTGGGACATCTCGGACGACGGCCTGACCTATGTGTTCCATCTGCGGCCGAAGGTGCGCTTTCACGACGGAAGCCCGTTCGATGCGTCCGCCGCGAAGTTTTCGCTCGACCGCGCGCTCGCGCCGGATTCGGTGAACCCGCAGAGATCGCGCCTCGCCAAGATTCGCAGCGTCGAGATCGTCGACCCGTACACCCTGCGCATCCGGCTCGAACGCCGCTCAGGAGGGCTGCTCGAGTCCCTGGCGTGGGGAGCATTCGTCATGGTGTCGCCGTCATCGGCGGCGGCCAACGCGACGCATCCGGTCGGCACGGGCCCGTTTCGCTTCACGCGGTGGCGCCGCGGCGATTCGGTCACCTTGGCGCGCAATCCGGACTATTGGGGAGATCGGGCCTTGCTGGATGAGGCGACCTTCAAATTCATCTCCGATCCCACGGCTGCTTATGCGGCGTTGATGGCCGCCGATGTGGATGCGTTTTCCAACTATCCGGCTCCCGAGAGTTTTCCGCAATTTGCGGCGGACCGGCGTTTCGAAGTATTCGCGGGCACCACCGAAATGGAGACGGTGCTGGCGCTCAATCACAGGGTGGCGCCGCTCGGCAACATCCTGGTTCGCCGGGCGATTTCATTTGCGCTCGACCGGCGCGCCATCATCGACGGCGCCATGTATGGATTCGCAACGCCGATCGGCAGCCATTTTCCACCGCGCAACCCGGCATACGTCGATCTCACGGGCGTGTATCCGCACGATGCGGCGAGGGCCAAGGCCTTGCTGGCGCAGGCCGGATATCCGAACGGGTTTTCGGCGACCTTGAAGCTGCCTCCGCCGAGCTACGCCCGCCGCAGCGGTGAAATCATCGCCGCCCAACTCGCCGAGGCGGGCATCCATGTCAGCATAGAAAACCTGGAGTGGGCGCAGTGGCTGGACCAGGTGTTTGCGAGGCATGACTTCGACATGAGCATCGTGGGGCATGCCGAGCCCATGGACTACGATATCTACGCCCGCGACGATTACTACTTCGGATATTCCAGCGCCGAGTTCAAGGCGCTGGTCGCGGAACTCGACGACACCCTGGACCCGGCCCGGCGCCGCGACCTGCTGCAGAAAATCCAGCGGAAGCTCGCCGACGATGCCGTGAACGGATTCCTGTTCCAGTACCCGAGGCTCGATGTGTGGAATGCGCGCCTGCGCGGCATCGGCTTCGACAATGTGCTGGGAGTCGTCGATTTGAGCCATGCCAGCGATGATCGCAGCGGCGCGGCATATGCATCCGGCGCCACCGGCGCGGAACGCCCGGCCTCGGGCTCCGAAACCTCCGGCCCGGGTGCGCGCTGGCAGCCGCTGCGCTTCCTGGGCGAGATCTCGTCGGCGGCCGCGTTGATATTGTGCGTTCTCATCTCGCGGCGTTTCGGCGGAGCCTATCTCGCCGGGCGCGTGGCGGTATTGGCGGCGACGGCGCTCGCGGCCACGGCGGTGGTCTTCGTCATTGTGCAACTGGCGCCCGGCGATCCGGTGCGATACATGATGGGCATGCAGGCGGATGCGGACGCGATGACGGCGATGCGGCATCAGCTGGGCCTCGATATCGCTCCGCTGCAGCGGTATGTCCACTGGGTCGGGGGAATGCTGCATGGGGATTTCGGGCGCAGCTTCACGTATGGAATCCCGGTCAGTGAATTGCTGGCCGAGCGCCTGCAGGTATCGCTGCCGCTCGCCTCATATGCGCTGCTGCTGACGATCGCGTTGGCCTTTCCCATCGGCTTGCTGTCCGCGGCGCGCCGCGGCAGGGCGAGCGACGCCCTGTTGATGGGCGCCACGCAGCTGGGCCTGGCGCTGCCCAACTTCTGGCTCGGAATGCTGCTGGCGATGTTGTTTGCCATCAGGCTTCATTGGGTGTCGGCAGGCGGCTTCCCGGGCTGGCACGCCGGATTCGCGGCGGGCGTGAAGGCGCTGACCCTGCCCGCCCTTGCGCTCGCCATGCCGCAGGCCGCCATCCTGGCCCGCGTGCTGCGCGGCTCGCTGGTCGATACCCTGCATGAAGACTACATCCGCACTGCACGGGCCAAAGGCGCGGGCGAATGGCAGGTGCTTCGGCGCCACGCCTTGCCCAACGCGCTGATTCCGGTGTTGACCATCATGGGCATGCAGTTCTCCTTCCTGCTGGCCGGCGGCGTGATCATCGAAAACGTTTTTTTCCTGCCCGGGCTCGGACGCCTGGTTTTCCAGGCCATCGGGCAGCGCGACCTGATCGTGGTGCAGAGCGTCGTGGTGGTGCTGGTGATCGCCGTCGTCACGGTGGCGTTTCTGGTCGATCTTTCCTACGTGTTGGTCAATCCGCGCCTGCGGGCGGCCCGCGGCGCATGAGAGTGTCCGGATCGCGCGAGATCGGCTTCTACATCGGCGCGGCCGTGACGGCCGGTTTTGCCGTGATGGCCGCGGTATCGGCATTTTGGACTCCATACGACCCGGCCCTATTGTCGATCGCCGACAAATTGCAGCCGCCGAGCCTGCACCATTGGTGCGGGACAGATCAGCTCGGCCGCGACGTACTGTCGATGATCATGGCGGGCGCGCGCAACTCGGTGGGCGTCGCGCTCTTGTCCGTGGTCATCGGGGTGTTCATCGGCGTGCCGCTGGGGCTTCTCGCCGCCGCGCGCCGCGGCGCCGTCGACGAGCTGGTCATGCGCGGCAACGACCTCATTTTCGCATTTCCCTCATTGCTGCTCGCCATCCTGATCACCGCCGTGTTCGGCCCCGGCGCGGTGAACGCCATCATCGCCATCGGTATTTTCAACATTCCGGTATTCGCACGCGTCACCCGCGGCGGCGCGCTGCAGCTGTGGACCCGCGACTACATCCTGGCGGCGCGCGTGGCCGGCAAGGGCGCCGCCAGGATTTCCTTCGAGCATGTACTGCCCAATCTCATCGGCCTGCTGGCCGTTCAGGGGGCGATTCAATTTTCATTGGGAATCATCGCCGAGGCGGGACTTTCCTATGTGGGGCTGGGCGCTCAGCCGCCGGTTCCGAGCTGGGGCCGCATGCTGAACGATGCGCAAACCTTGACGGTATTGGCGCCGTCGCTGGCCCTCTACCCGGGAATCGCAATATTGCTGTTCGTGCTGGGTTTGAATCTGCTCGGCGACGGCTTGCGCCGGCGCCGCGAGCGGCCGCAATGACGGCCCCCGGCCGCAGCTTGCTCGACATCGACGGCCTGTGCGTGTCGATCGGACCTCGGCAAATCGTCAAGAATGTGTCCTTAGGCCTCGAGCCCGGCGAAATCCTGGGCCTCGCAGGCGCTTCGGGCTCCGGCAAAACCATGACTTCACTGGCCATCGCACGGCTGCTGCCTGCGGGCGCCCACACCAGCGGCGCGGTGCGTTTTCGCGGCGAGAACCTGGGGGAGAAGACCGAGCCTGCGCTCTGCGCCATGCGCGGCCGCGACATCGGCATGGTGTTCCAGGAGCCCAAGTCGGCGCTGAATCCGCTGATGAGCATCGGCGATCAAGTGGCCGAAACCGTACGGCTGCATGTCGCCGTCTCCGCGGCCGAGGCGCGGCGCATCGCACGCGAAACGCTCGACCGGGTCGGTTTGAGGGGAGAGCAGGGTGCGTCCGGACGACTGCCGTACGAATTGTCGGGCGGGCAACGGCAGCGAGTCGCGATCGCGGTCACCGTGGCGCTGACGCCGGCGCTGCTCATCGCGGACGAGCCCACGGCGTCGCTGGACGTCCGCGCCCAGGCGGAAATATTGCAGCTGCTCGCGGGCCTGGCGCGCGAGCGCGGCATGGGCTTGATTCTGGTGACTCACGATATCGCCGTGCTCGCGCGGATGACGGACCGGCTGGCCGTCATGCATGAGGGAGAGATCGTCGAACAGGGCGCGACGGAGCAGCTGATGCGCGACATGAGCCACCCTTACGGAAGAGCGCTGCTGGCGGCTGCGCGGCTGCAGCCCAAACATGGCGCGCCGGCGCGGCAGGCATCGGCGCCCATCCTGGCGGTGAGCGATGTCGTGCGGGAGTATCCGCGCACGAGACGCTCGCTGTGGCGCGCGGCACTGCCCTTTCGAGCGGTGGATGGCGTGTCGCTGCATGTCGATGCGGGCGAGATTGTGGGTCTGGTCGGCGAGTCCGGGTCCGGCAAGTCGAGTTTGGTGCGGGTGGTGCTGGCGCTGGACCGGCCCCAGTCAGGCGTGGTGCGGCTGCTGGGCGAGGATTTTTCCAATGCGAGCGGTGCGCGGCTGCGGCGCCTGCGGCGATCGATCCAGGTGGTGTTTCAGGACCCGTATGGCAGCTTCGATCCTCACTGGACGGTGGAGAGGCTGGTCGGAGAGCCGTTTTTCCTGCTCGATTCGCCACCGGCTTCCGCCGAGCGGCGGCGCCGGATCGCCGCCGTCCTCGAGCAGGTCGGCCTATCGCCGGGCGACGCCAGGCGCTACCCGCAGGAGTTTTCCGGCGGCCAGCGCCAGCGCATTGCCATCGCGCGGGCCCTGATCACGGAACCGGCGGTGATCGCATTCGACGAGGCCGTGTCGGCCCTGGACGTCATCGTGCGGAGCCAAATTCTCGGACTGCTCTCGGAACTCACCGTGCGGCTGCGGCTCGGCTGCTTGTTCGTATCGCATGATTTGAACGTGGTGAGGTCGGTGGCCGACCGCGTTTACGTCATGCAGCAAGGCCGGATGGTGGAGCACGGACCGGCCGCGTCGGTGTTCGCATCGCCGCGCCACGCCCATACGCAGGCATTGATGGCCGCGGCGGCGCTATCGGACGGGTCCCCGAGGGTTTGACGCGGCGAACGGCGCTACTATACACTCGTTCAATTACGACTCGACCGGGAGCGCGCCATGCTTGAATCCATCCAGAACGAGGCTTCGGCCAGCGAAATACTGCTCCGCGCGGTGAAATTCGCAGACAAAGAAGTCGAGATCTCATGGAATTCGAAGGTTTCTCCGGGCCGCTTCTCGCCCTTCTGGCTGCGGGACCACTGTCATGCGAAGGAAAGCCTGAATCCCGACACCCTGCAGCGCCAGGTCGACACGTTCTCCATCCCTGCCGACATCGAGCCCGCGAAGCTGGACATCGCCGACGGAGGCCGAACATTGCGCATCGAGTGGAAACACGACGGCAGCGTGGGAGTCTGGCCCGCGGCCTTCTTGTGGAGAATCGCCCAGACCGCCGGGCGCGATGCGGCCCCGCCGCGGCGGCTGTGGGACCGGAAGAGCATGGGAAACGACTTTCCAACCATGACGCATGCCGAAATCATGGCGAGCGACTCGGGCCTGCTGCGCTGGCTGTCGATGGTGGAGAAAAACGGGTTCGCCCTGGCCACGGGAACGCCGCCGACGATCGAAGCGACCAAGGAACTGGCGGTCCGGATCGGCTACGTGCGCGAGACGATCTTCGGCGGGATGTGGGATTTCACGGCCAATCTGGCCTTCAAGGACACCGCGTACACCCCCGTCGCGATCGGGCCGCATACCGACGGCACCTACAGCATCGATTCGCCCGGATATCAGATGTTTCACTGCCTGACATTCGACGGCACCGGCGGCGAGAGCACCTTGGTCGACGGATTCAAAGTGGCCGATCACATCCGGCGCAGCGATCCGCTGGCTTTCGAAGTGCTGACCCACGTCAAGGTTCCGGCGCAGTACCTGGGGGACGGGGTGCATCTGACGGCGGAGCACCCGGTGATCGGCCTCGATCACAACGGAGATTTTTCGCAGATCGCCTACAACAACTACGACCGGGCTCCGTTCAGCCTGCCGACGCCGCGGATGAACGCGTTTTACAGGGCGCTCAAGCTATTCGACGGATTGGTCAACGATCCAGCGTATGAGATCAGCATGAGACTGGCGCCGGGGACGGCGTTGCTGTTCGACAACTGGCGGACGCTCCATGGGCGGCGGGCCTATCAGGGCTTCAGGCGACTGTGTGGAGCGTATTTGAACAAGGAAGACTTCGACAGCAAGCTGCGCGTGCTGCGCGCGAAGTAGCCGCCCCGCCGGAAACTCGAGGTCGCGGCTCGACAGGGCGGGGCACGGCTTGGGGGGCGTGGCCCGGCTCGTGAGGCATTTCGCCCGCGGCCGGCGCGTACCCATTCATGGCACTGTTTTGGCGGAAATCCTCGACCCTTGGACCGGCGGCGCCCGTGCCGGCCGCCGCACGGGAGGTCAATCCCTGGCGCGCGGTCGCCATCACGGCGAAGAGCACGTGCTGCGAGGCGGCCCGGTCCCTGCACGCCAAGCGCTTTTTGTCGGCGCAGGCGCCGCGTCTTCCGCTGGCCTCGTGCAATCAGGCCGATTCGTGTCCTTGCGCCTACAGGCACCACGAGGATCGGCGCGGCCTGCCGCGCCGCAAGGAGGAGAGAACCGGGCTCAGACAGAGCATGAAAGTCAGCCAGGAACGGCGCTTGGGCGGCAGCCGGCGCAAAGCCGACTAAGGATCAGGTGCGAACGGGCGGGCCTGGTACGGTACCGGTGCGGGCCTAGCACGGCCATTCTGCGGCCAGGCAAGCGCCGGAGGCGGGCAGCGCCGTGGGTATACTCTCCTTAGGATATTCATCCCTAAGGAAGCGATATGCACCGTTTGATTGCGGCAAGCCTGCTTTGCGCCCTATCACTGGCTGGGGCCTCTCAGCGAGCGTCCGGCGCCGACAGTTCCGACAAGCCCTGGATAAAGCAAAGCAATGTGTATACGAACATGCTGCTGGCGGTGCAGCTAGAACACTCTCCTGAAGAAGGCACGCAGGAAGGCGTGTCCAAATTCGACACCCGCATCTCCGATCCGTCCCTCGCCGATCAACTCGCCGAGCGGCGGGAACTCGAGGCCGTATTGGCGAAGCTCAAGCCCGCCGAGACCACGGAGCAGGACAAGAACGTCAAGGAAGATCTCGACATTCTCCTCAAGGCGTTCGACTTGCAGTTTCGCGAGGAGGACTTCGACTTGCAGCACGAGGTGCCCTTCCTCAACGCCAGCGAGATCGTTTTCCGGGGACTGCGCGGTCTGCTCGACGATCAGGTGGCGGCGGACCGGCGGCCGGCGGCACTCGTGCGGCTGCGCAAATATGCGGGTACCGAAGCCGGCCATAAGCCGTTCACCGAGCTGCTGAAGGAGCGCGAGCTGGCGCAGATCGCCAAACCGGGAGTCGTCTTTCCCTCCAAGAGCGAAGTTGAGACCGCACTCGGCCGCAACTCGAATTACATCGACGGGATCGCCGTCCTGTTCAAGAAGTACAAGCTCGCGGGCTGGGACGATTCGTACGCGAAGCTGAAAGCCGAGCTGACGGACTATGATGCCTGGGTGCGGGCGAACATCCTGCCCAAGGCGCGCACCGATTTCCGGCTGCCGCCCGAGAAGTACGCCCTGGCGTTCGAAGACTACGGTATCGACATCCCTCCGGCGCAGATCGCCGCGATGGCGCACGCTGCGTTCGCGCAGTACCAGTCCGAAATGGCTCCGCTGGCGGCGCAGATCGCCAAGTCACGGGGCTACTCCTCCGCCGACTACCGTGCCGTCATCGCGGAGCTGAAGAAGCAGCAGATTACAGGCGAGGCCATCCTGCCGTTCTTCGAGAAACGGCTGCACGAAATCGAACGGATCATCGTGGCGAAGAATCTCCTCACGCTGCCGGACCGCCCGGCAATCATCCGGCTCGCCACCGCCGCCGAGACGGTCGAACAGCCGGCGCCGCACATGACCCCGCCGCCGTTGCTGCACAATACCGGCCAGCGCGGCGAATTCGTCCTGCCGCTGAACATTCCCTCGGCCAGCGGCGGCGCGGAGGATAAATACGACGATTTCGCCTTCGATGCCGTGGCGTGGAGCCTCACCGCTCACGAGGCGCGGCCCGGCCACGAGCTGCAGTTCGATTCCATGGTCGAGCACGGCGTCAGCCTCGCGCGCGCACTGTTCGCGTTCAATTCCACCAACGCCGAAGGGTGGGGACTGTATTCGGAGTACATCATGCAGCCCTTCGAGCCCAAGGAAGGCCAGCTCATGACCCTGCAATTGCGCCTGCTGCGCGCGGCACGCGCTTTTCTCGACCCTGAATTGCAGAGCGGCAAGGTCACGCCGGCGCAGGCTTATGCCGTGCTGGAGAAGGACGTGCTGCTCAGCCATGCCTTCGCCAAGGAAGAAGTGGAGCGGTTCACTTTCCGCGCGCCGGGCCAGGCCAACAGCTATTTTTACGGCTACACGCGGCTGCTCGGCTTGCGCAAGGAAACCGAGGCGGCGCTCGGCCCGAAGTTCGACCAGAAGAAATTCCACGATTTCATCCTCGGCCAGGGCCTGCTTCCTCCGGACCTCATGCAAAAGGCGGTGCGGGAGGATTTCGTCCCTTCGCAGCGATAGCGGATGCAGCGCATGCACCCGGACTGCACGCCGCCCGGACTGCGCGCCGCCCGGAGCAGCGGCGCCGCGGGGGCCCAGGTGGCGAAATCACCTCGGAGCAGGGCCGCGCACGACGAGCCACAGCCCCCGCGTCATCAAGGGCAGGAAAAAAATCAGCAGAAAGAAATACGAACTGTACCGATAGCCGCGGCCGATCAGATTGATGATGCCGAAGGAGGAAGCGACGAACACGGCCAGAATCATGATGCCGACGGCGAGTGCGGGGCGCAGATATCGCGGCATCGCGCCGCCGCGTTCGACAGCGGCGCGCGCGAAACGCTCGTTGAGGCCGTGCAACAATCCCACGCCCGTCTTGATGAAGGCGCCCAAGATCACGATTCTGATGCAGAGCGAAAGCGCGGGATTGCCGAGCCGCTCCAGCACGACCGTGATGGGCAGGGGTGCGGTCAGAATATCGGGGTAGAAGGCTGAGAGGGCGAGCAGCGACGCGAGTCCCGGCAGGAGTATCAGCGGCCCGGCCAGCGCGCCGGCGATCATGGCTTCGGAGCGGGTCGTAAAATTGCGCGCAACGAACATGAGAATCGGCAGGATGACGATGTTGTAGCCCGTGTAGCTGAATCCATCCCGTACGGACTCGGCCAGATCGAGCGGCGTCGAGGCCAGCGCCGCTTGCAGGGCCGGGCCGAACTTCCAAACCACCAATGCGAACATCGATCCGTAGGTGGCATAGAACACCACCGACCAGGCCGAGATGACCTTTTCGATCAGGCTGTTGCCGAAGAACACGACGAAAGCCACCACCGCCATGAACACGATCGAATTGACCAGTTCGGCGGTCCCGAACAAATCCGCCAACAGCCGCCCGGCCGCGGCGGAAACGACCGACAATACGAGCAGCAGCAATGCGTAGTAGCCGACCTCGAACAGCACCCAGAATCGTCCGAGGTAGATCCGGCAAAAGCTCCGATAGTCGAAGGCGCGGTAGATCCGCGCCAGTTCGAACGCGACCATCGAGCCCGCACTGAAGAACACCGCCGTGAGGGCCAAGCCGGCCAGTCCGGTGGCGGGGCCCTTCGAGACGAAGAATTCGACCAATTCGCGCCCCGTCGCGTAGCCGCCGCCGACCAGCACGGCTTGAATGACGAGGCCGGGGACGATGTATTTGAGGAGGCGCATGGGGCGCGGAATCGGCTACAGGGATCCGCGCGCGTCGACAGGCCAGATGTCCACGAGCTTGTCGCCGCGGACGCAATGAAAGTAGCTGTGCAGATTGATGGTGGGATCGCAATGCGGGGTCACCAATTCTATCTTCGTGCCCAGTGCAAGCGAATCGGTCTTGCGGGCGAGCGTTATTTTGCCGAACTCGTCGCCATAGAACCGATACACCGCTCCCGCCGGCGCGCCGCGCGCAGGCCTCGGAGTCGGCCCATCCACATGAAAGCACTTGAACCCGCCGTCGATGGTCGCCGAACCGCGATAGTTGTTGCTCAAGACCATGCACTGAACGTAGAGCGCGGTTTCGTACGGGTTGGCGCCGAGCGCGAACAGCTGCACTTCTTCGTACTCGATATCCATGACGGCATAGGATCCGCATTGGCTCTCGGTGAACAAGCTCGCGCGGCGGTCGATTTCAAAGGTTCCGGTGCCGCCTCCCGAGACGATCGGCGGCGAAATGCCGGACTTGGCCAGGGCATCGAGCACGGCCTCGAGATGCTCGAGCTGTTTTCCGTACACGCGGGCGCGATCGCTCACTTGTGCAATGTGCTGGACCCGGCCGGAATACGCTTGAATGCCCGCAAACTGCAGCACGTCCGAAGATTGGACCCGGCGAACCAGCGCAAGCACTCCGGCGACGCTGGGCACTCCGGTGCGCTTCATGCCGATATCCACATCGACCAGCACGGCCAGTTTCCTTCGGCCGGCCCTGACGGCTTCCTCCAGGGCGGCTACGTTCTCCGGATTGTCCACGACCACCATCAGGCCCTCGGACCGGCCGATGAGGCCTGCCAAGGCTTCGATCTTCGCGGCGCCGACCATCGGAGAGGTGATCAGGACCCCCGGAACGCCGGCCTCGACCATGGCGGCCGCTTCGCGCAGCGTTGCCACGCATATGCCGACGGCTCCCGCGCGGATCTGCAGTTTCGCGATCCGGGAGCTCTTGTGAGTCTTCGCATGCGGGCGCAAGGCCAGCTGGGCCTTCTTGCACAGCTTCATCATGACTTTGAGGTTGTGTTCGAGGCCATCGAGATCGAGGATGAGGGCGGGAGTGGCCAGACGCTCGCGCGAATGCGGCGCGCCGATGAGCTTTGCGTTGGGCCCGAGATTCAAACCGGCCGCCCGGGAATTTTTCGAAACACGCTTCATGAGCCGTCCGCGATCATGCGCGCACGACTATATGGTCATGTGCTTTAGACCTCAAGTTCATCTCCCGCGCGCCGGATTGCTGAAATGCACCGCCCGGGCGATGGCGCGGGCCATGCAATCGGCCGCCGCGGAGCCGATGCGCGCGATGTGGGCCGCCCGCTGCAGAGCAGGGTCGAATTCGAGCGCTCCGCTCGCCAGCGCAAAGATGGTGTCGCCGTCGAAGGGCGTGTGCGCGGGACGCACGGCGCGTGCAATGCCGTCGTGCGCCATGATGGCGACGCGTTTGCATTCCACTGCGGTCAAATCGGCGTTGCAGGCGATGACGCCCAGCGTCGTGTTCGCGCCCGGCTGCATCCGGCCCAAGGCGGAAAGCCGGGATTCTTCCGGAACCGGGTTGCCGAGATCCATGGGACGGCGAGGCGGCCCGCGACCTTCGAACTCGCCGTCGAGTTCGAAGGCCCACGCCCAATAGGTTTCGCCGTCGGGCATCAATGCCGAGCCGACGGAGTTCAGGGCGACCAGCGCGCCGACGCCCAGCGCTTCCCCCAAATCGAGCGATGCCGAACCGATGCCGCCTTCGACCAACCCCGCCCGGGCGCCGCGGCCGGCGCCCACGGAGCCCAGGGAAAAATCCGTGCCGGCGGCATCGAGCGCGCGAACCCCGAGGTCGCGATAGGGGGGCGAGGAACCCCAGTTCTTGTCGCCGCCGTTGGCGAGGTCATACAGCACCGCGGAGGGCACGATGGGAACGGAAGGCGACCCCGGCTGAAACCGGAGCCCGGCGCCGCGGGCGGACAATGCGGCGGCGACACCGTCGGCCGCGGCCAAACCAAACACGGAGCCTCCGGCGAGCACCACCGCATGCGCGCGGCCCACGAGGTTCTCGGGAGACAGTGCGTCGGTCTCGCGGCTGCCGGGGCCTCCGCCGCGCACGTCCACGGCGGCGTTCCATGCGCTGTCGCAGATCAGTACCGTCGCCCCCGAACGAACCTCATCGTCGGCCGCATGTCCCACTCGGAGTCCGGCGATGTCGGTAATGAGATTTTTGGGACCCGGCCGAAACAAGGGGCGCCTAGCGCGGCTGCGCCGCAATGACTGCCAGTCCCTGCAAGACCAGATCCGGCACGATCTCGCCCTGAGAGCGCATCGTGCCGGTGATCATGCCGGCATCTCCGCCCGTGATGAACAGCTTGGGTTTCGAGCCGGTGCTCTGCTCGATCACCTCCGCGGCCCGATCGGCCATTCCGGCCAGCGCGAACACGGCGCCGCGCGAAACGGCCCCGATGGTGTTGTTGGCGAGAATCCCCGCGAGCGACGGGGTGCTGTGCATCGCCGCCGCGGCGATGTCGCTGGTCTTATTCATGAGCGCCTCGCGCATCATGTGGATGCCCGGGACGATGAGGCCGCCGAGATGCTGGCCCTGCGCATCGACGCTGTCGACCTTGACCGCGGTGCCGGCGTCCACCACGCAGAGCGCGGTGCGCGCCCTGGTCCAGGCGCCGATCAACGCGAGCCACCGGTCGGCTCCCAGCAACGTAGGATCGAGATAGCCGTTGGTGAGACCGTGGAACTCCTGCGCCGCGGTCACGAACTCTATATCGACACGAAACATCTTCTTCGCCAGGCGGGTCAAGGTCTTCGCCATCACCGGCCCCGCGACGTTCGACACCAGCACCCGCCGCGGCTTTTGTCCCGACTCGAACAGAGCAGCGGTCCAAAAGCCGGGGTTTGCATCGCGATGCACGACCGCCTGTTGATCGGACAACCCGGTGCTCGTGAGCCAGGCCCATTTCAGGCGGGTATTACCCACATCGATGACCAAAATCATGCGTAATTCATTACTCTAGGGCGCCGCCGAGCGCGCAAGGATAGCATCGTGGGCATCCATCACGCTCCTTGCTCGGGCCTCTGCGTCACGGCCCCGCCGCCCAAGGCGTTGATCGCTTGCAGCAGTTCCTGAGAGACGCGCTCATCGATTTCCGCCGCATTCTGCAAGTGCACCGGATAACGCACGTGAGCCTCGACTCCGGACGCGGAAAAGCTCAATTGCACCCGAGGTTGCGCGTCGCCGCCCGAACTCGACGCGGTGGCTTTTTGGATCTCCTGGGTTTGGCGCACGATCTCTTCCCGATAATCCTTCAGAGCGTGGGTCACCGCGGCCGTGATCTTTTCCTTGGCCGCCGCGTAGTCGATGCCCTGAGGCAGGCTCAGAACGATCTCACGCCAGACGAAATTGACTCCGTGGATCTGCTTGAACAAGCCGCTCGACACCTGGAAGACGATCGAATTGGCGAACGCGACCACGCGGCCGGTGGGCCCCGACGAGCCATGGGCGCCGAGTTCCATCAAATAGAGCCGGACCAAGCCCAGTTCGATCACTTCGCCCGTGACCTCTCCTATCTGCACCCGATCGCCGATGCGAATGCCGTATTTTCCGATCAAGAAGAAATATCCCACAATGGAAACGAGAACGCTTTGCATGGCGACGGCAAGGCCGGCCGTGATGAGCCCGGCGAAAGTCACGATCGAACCCAATTCGCTCGCGAACGCGAAACCGACGATGACGAAGACCAGAATCCAAAGCGCAATCCTGCGCAGCAATAGAAATTGATAGCGGCGCCGCACGTCCTGCACATAGCGCATCACCGCCCGGCGCCAAACCTCCGCCGCCCCGAACACGAGCGCCAGCAGCACCGATAGCACGCCCAAGCGCACGCCGAGCGTTTTCAGGGCATCGTGGTATTGCGTCCTGACCGCGTCGCGCCAGTTGCCGAGATTGCGCCGATATTGATTCAGCAGGACGCCCACCTTGCTCAACGGTATGAGCAGGGCCGACGTCTGCTTGAACTCGCTCGACAGCTGATCGAGCTGGCCGCGAACGTGATTGAGAGTATCGCTGTCGGCGGTGTCCGCCTGGGCCGCCAGTGCATCGCCGCGCGCCGACCACGCTTTCAATTGCGTGACGAGCGGCGCTCGAATATCCGAAAAGGTCGTTTGCAGCGCCGCCGTTCTGCGGTCCACCGATTCGATGGTGGCGATCTTCTCCGACAGACGCACCACATTGGCGGCCAGATCCCATAGGCCGAAACGCGCGGCCGCGCTGCCGCTGACACCGGTCAGCGCCGATAGAGACGCCGGGTTTGCGGTGCCGTTCGCGGGCGCCGGAGCCGCGGCCGCGGTTGACGGCGTTGCGCCGTTGGATGCGCTTGGATTCGCATTCGCGGCGGAAGGCAGGGTGATGGCCATGGCGTCGATCTGGGTTTTCAGCGAGCCGGCGCTGACGCCGCTGCCGTCGACGCGGTTGGCGAATGTCGACATGGTGGCGAGCAGATCCTTGCGCGCATTGATCAGATCGAGTTCGCCTTGCAGCTCCGAGATCTTGGCCTGAAGGTCGACCTTTTGTTTCGAGCGCGCCTGCGCCAACTGGTGCTGGTCGGCTTCGAGTTCCTTTTGAACCGCCGCTCCCTGCGCGGCAAATTTATCCTGGAGCTGAGCCAGGTTCTGCGACGAACCGGAACCGTCGCCGCTCTCCTTGGTCTGCGGCTGCTTGGCGAGAATTTCGGCGTTGTCCCTCGCTATTTCGAAGGCCAGGCCGATGGTTTGATTCGCCGTCTGGCGGTTGTCGAACAGGATCAACAGGTCTCGCGGCTCATTGGCGGCTTGCTGCTGGATGCCGAGCGTGCGGTACCAGTCGATGGTTTGATCCAGGACTTCGATGATTCGGGGGCCCGTCATGGGCGCCGCGGCCGCGGCGGGCGGCGGTGCGGAGGCGGGTTGATTGGGGGCGGCGGCTTGCATGGCGGGATTAGGCGCGGGTGCGGGTTCGCGCCCCGCGCGCGCGGCGCCTGCAATATCGCTGAACGCCAGCAATAACGCCGCAGCGGTGCCTGTTAAACGACCGAGCTTGGGCTTTGGCATGGGTGGATCGTACCCGGCTATGCGTGCGGTCGCCGCAAAATATCAAGGAAAGGTAGACTGCTGCGGAGGGGTTCTGAAAGCCGCCGCATGCCGCCGCCGTTATACCGTGGAATGCCGCGGTATGGCCGCAGTATTGCAGCGGTGCGGGAACCCCGAACGTGGAACTTTCACTAGGCGTGGTAACTATGGTGGATTTGAAGCAAGCGATTACGGCTGTACCCGATTTCCCCCGTCCGGGAATCCTGTTCCGCGACATTTCGCCGCTGCTGCGCGATCATTTCGACGCTACGCTCAAGGCGTTGGACGCATTGCTGACCGATGAGGAATGGGGCGGAATCGACGCATTGGCGGGAATCGAGTCGCGCGGCTTCATACTCGGTGCCGCACTCGCGGCACGCCGCGGCAAGGGATTCGTCCTGGTGCGCAAACAGGGCAAACTGCCCCCACCGGTGGTCGATGTCGCCTACGACCTCGAGTACGGATCCGGCGTCTTGGAGATGCAGCGCGGCGTGGGGCGACTGCTGCTGATCGACGATGTGCTGGCCACGGGCGGAACGATGAGCGCCGCGGCGGAATTATGTCAAGGCGCCGGCTATGAATTGCGGGCGCTTGCGGTTTTGATCGACCTCAACATCGTCAAGAACTATGCTTGGGGGTCGCTGCGCCTGCGGTCGGCGATCGACTTTTAGCGGCGCCCGCCTATGAATGAGCTGCCCGGCACGCTGGTCGTCGTTGCCCTGCGCGAAGAGTCCGCCGGCGTCTTCGAGGCGGCGGGCGTGCCGGTGCTGTATTGCGGCGTCGGCAATGTCAACGCGGCCATCGAACTCACCCGCGAATTGGCGCGGTATGCGCTGAAAGGACGGCCGATGCCGCAGGTCTTGAATTTCGGTTCGGCGGGCAGCCATCGCCACCCCTCGGGCACGCTGGTCGGTTGCCATGAGTTCGTGCAGCGGGACATGGACGTCAGCGGTTTGGGATTCGCCTTGGGAGTGACGCCCTTCGACGAAGCCTCGTCCTGTCTGCGCTTCGAGCCGATATTCGGCCATTTACCCTCGGCCGTGTGCGGCAGCGGCGATTCGTTTGCAACCGCCGCCCCGGAACTCGAGTGCGGGGTGCTCGACATGGAGGCCTACGCACTCGCCAAGTCATGCCGGCGCGAGGGAGCCTCGTTCGGTTGCGCCAAGTATGTGAGCGACGGCGCCGATCATTCGGCGGCGGAGGATTGGCGCAGCAACTTGCACAAGGCGGCCGAAGAATTCCTGCGTTTGTACCGCCGCGTCGTGCGATAGTCGGAAAACATGCCATTGAAAAGATTTGCGCTGCTGGCCGGCGTCGCGCTGCAGCTTCTGTCGGGGGCGTCCGTTGCTGCGGTTCAGGTGATCGTGGGGCCGACTCCAATCAAGGACGGCGAGGCGAGATCGGCCGGCGATATCACCGTGACGAACGAGAAATTGGCCTTCGCTCTCGCGGTGGAATCACCGGTGCCGTACGGCGTGCCGCGCGGCGCGATCATCGACTTGGCGCCGGTGGTGGGCGGCCGGATCGGACGTGACTGCATCGTTTTTGCGGATTTCATTCCCAACAATTGGTCGGCGTGGCCCAATACCTACCAGCACGTCAAAATCCTCGAGCGCGGGCCGCAGAGAGCCGTCATCCAAACGGTGCGCGACTGGGGAAAGGCGACGGTGACGACGGAGTACACGCTCGAGTCGAACGCCGATTCGATCGGGATCCGAACGACCATGAGCAATGGAGGCGAGGCGCTGACCGACCTGCTGTCGGGGCTGACGCTGTGGCCGAAGCGCGGTTATTTTTTCCCCGTTCCGGGATTGGCCGGGGTCGTCCGGGGCAAGACCGACGGGGCGCTCGCCGACCGTGTGGTGGCCTACGATGAGGATTGGAGCGTGACCCTGCACGCGCCGTACGCCGATCATATCGCCGACAAATCGATGGACATGTACCGGCTGAACACGCTGCAGGCCGGGGAAAGCCGGGTCTACGAGGGGTGGCTGCAGGTCGGCTCGAGCGGCGATCTGGCGCCGGTGGTCGCCGCTGAAATTGCGCGCAAGCACCTTTCATCCGGAATCGTCCGCGGCGCCGTACTCGCGGCCGACGGGAAGCGGGTCGAACGGCCGGTCGTCGTCGTGGAAATGCAAGGCAAGCCTTATGCCTGGGTGCTCGGCCACGACGGCCGCTACGAACTGTCTCTTCCGGTTGGAGACTATGCGCTCTACGCCACCGCCAGGAATTTTTCCGAGAGCGCGCGGACTCCGTTGCACATTGCGTCCGGCGCGGCGGCCGTCCGCGATTTTCGGGATTTACGAAGTCCGGGGAGCATCCGATTCAACGTGACGGAAGCACGCACCGGCGCGCCGTTGGACGCGCGCATCGGCATCACGGAAGGACAGCAACCGCTGGTGGAATTCCTCGGCCGGAAGACGTTTTTCACCGAACTCGAGCGGCGGGGACGGGCCGATGTACCGATCGCGCCGGGATCGTATCGTTTCGCCGTTTCCTCCGGCGGCGGCTTTCTGGCGCAAAGAGAGGAAGTGAGGCTCGCCGTCGTGTCGGGGCGCGAGACGACGGCGAATGTCGCCGTCAAGCGCCTGTTCGATCCTCCCGCGCAGCATTGGTATTCGGCGGACCTGCATCATCACGCCGACCAGGCTGAAGCGGTGACCCCGCCCTCCGACTTGGCGAGGTCCCAGCTCGCGGCGGGACTCGATCTCCTGTTCGTCAGCGATCACGATTCGACCGTGAACCACGGCGTCTTGCAGGCGATAGCCGACCGGCGCGGCATCGCTTTCATTCCCGGAGTCGAGCTTTCGGCATCCTGGGGTCATTTCAACGCATATCCTCTGGTGCCCGGCCAGAAATTGGCGATCGATACGGGCACCGCCAACATCGATCAAATCATCGGCGAGGGCAGGCGCCAGGGAGCGACGGTGGTGCAGGTGAATCACCCGTTCATCCCGTATGGATACTTCGCCAGCGTGGGGGCCGGCGTGGCGCCGGGCGGCTTCAACCCGACCTTCGATCTCATGGAAATCAACGCCGAAGAGGCCGGCGACGATCAAAAAGTGCTGCAGGCGCTGTGGAACTTCTGGAATTCCGGACACCGCTACTATCTGGCGGCGGGAACCGACACTCACGATGTGTGGCGGTATGAGTCCGGAGCCGTGCGGGCATTCGTACACATCGATGGAAAAGCAACGGCTGAATCATTCGCTCGCGGCTTGAAGGAGGGCCACGCCTATGTGACCTACGGGCCGCTGGTCTTTCCATCGGTGATGTTCGGCGATGAACTCCGGGTCAAGCCCGGCGAGCCTTTCACGCTGGGCTTCGATCTGAAATCCGTGGCGGGCGTCAAACAGGTTCGGCTGATCGAAGCGGGACATGCGCTGAAGACGCAGACCTTCGACGCCGTCCCCCAGCAGGCTCACGTGGATTTTCCGCTGAAAACCCAGCGGGCCACCTGGTACGCCTTGATCGTCGAGGATAGCCAGGGGCATCAAGCGTACACGGACCCCATCTGGGTGGACGCGGTCGAGCGGCCGCCGGCTCTCGCGCCGGCTC
>Ga0182030_10001176_pt1 | contig 53175 bp, 47 predicted proteins | sample 812S3MmetaG_FD_121299 | JGI IMG/M metagenome (GOLD analysis project Ga0182030, IMG submission 121299) | Permafrost microbial communities from Stordalen Mire, Sweden - 812S3M metaG (Illumina Assembly) | ecosystem: Environmental > Terrestrial > Soil > Wetlands > Permafrost | place: Sweden...
AGCGCTTCCATTTCCACGCCGGTCTTGTGATGCACGCTCACCGTGCAGCGCACCCGCGCCACATCGCCCTCGAGGTCGATGGTGATCGTGCATTTCTCGAGACCCAGTGGGTGGCAAAAGGGGATCAGATCGTGGGTGCGCTTGGCGCCCATGACACCGGCGATGATGGCCGTGTCGAACACCGGGCCCTTGGGCGTGCGCAGTCCGCCGTCCCGCAACGCCGCGGCGACCGCGGCGGGAAAACACACCCGCGCCTCGGCGACCGCCGTACGTCGGGTGGCCATCTTGTCGCCGATGTCGACCATGGTCGGGCGCTGCTCATCGTCCAAATGCGTGAAGGTCATGTCCGCTCAGCCGCCGATGTAGTACATCTCGATCTTCTTCAGGGCGGTGCCGCTGCGGCGCAGTTCATCGCGCATCTCGCTGTAACGGTCGGTCCGGCGATGCCATTTGCCGCGGATCACGTCCAGCAATTCGGCATCGCTCGCTCCCTGTCTCATCGCCGCGCGCAGGTCGAGCCCCTCGGTCGCGAACAGGCAGGTGTAGAACTTGCCTTCGGAGGACAGGCGCGCACGGCTGCAGGCGCCGCAAAAGGGCTGGGACACGGACGAGATGAATCCCACCTCGCCCGCGCCGTCGTCGAACAGCCAGCGCTGCGCCACCTCGCCGCGATAGTTGCCCGGCGCCGGGTGCATCGGCCAGCGCGCAGAGATGCGCTCCGCCAATTCGCGGGATGGCACCACCGTGTCGGGCCGCCATTCGTTGCGATTGCCCACATCCATGAATTCGATGAAGCGCACGATCACCGGCCGTCCGCGAAAATGCTCCACGAGGTCGAGCGCGGTGTGATCGTTCACGCCGCGCTCGATGACGGCATTGATCTTGACCGGCGCGAGGCCCGCCGCGATGGCGGCGTCGATCCCACGCAGCACGGCGTCCCGCGCCTCAAAGCCGCCGCTCATGCGCGCGAAGACACCCGAATCGAGCGTGTCCAGGCTCACGGTGACGCGGCGCAGGCCATTCGCGTGCAGATCCACGGCATGCTGGGCGAGGAGCACCCCGTTGGTCGTCAGCGCAATGTCCTCGATGCCGGGGATGCTCGTCAGGTCGCCGATGAGTTCGGACAGGTTGGCCCGCAGAAGCGGTTCCCCGCCGGTGAGCCGCAGCTTGCGTACGCCGAGTTCGGTGAACAGCCGCGACAGACGCACGATTTCCTCGAACGACAGGCGCTCCTGGGATTTGAGAAAGCGATAGTTGTCGTGAAACTGATCCTTCGGCATGCAATAGGGGCAGCGGAAGTTGCAGCGATCCATGACCGAGATGCGCAGGTCATGCAGGGGACGCCCGAGCCGGTCGAGCGGATGGTCGGCGCCGCGGATATCGCGAAGAGTGGATTCCATATTGCCTGCAGATTACCAGCGATAGACGCTGGTGACGAAACCCCGCGGGTAGGTGTTCGGTCCGGGGGGCAGTTCGACGAATCCGTCGGTGCCGGCCAAGCTGAGGAAGTCGCCGGAACCATTGGGCGGACGCGGCACCGCCCAGGGGCGGCCCCAATCATCGTGTTCGATGGCGACCGGGAGGAAATAGGTGACCGCGGGCTGGAACGTGACCGGTGCGGCCAGCGCCAAGCGTTCGGGTGCCACGCGGCGGGTTCCCATGGCTTCGGCGATCGCCGGAATCACGTAACGCAGGAGGCAGACCAGGGTGGAGACCGGGTTGCCCGGCAGGCCGAAAACCGACTGGCCCTGGGGGCCGATGCCGAACCACATCGGCTTGCCGGGTCGTTGGGCGATGTTGTGGAAGACTTCCTGCACGCCCAACTGCATGAGGACCTTGGGCACGAGGTCGAATTTGCCCATCGAGACGCCGCCACTCAGGATCATCACTTCGTGGGTGGTCAGATGCAGCGCCAGGCGGCTCCGCAGCATGGCTTCATCATCCAACACATGGTCGTCGCCGACGCGCCCGAAGCCGCGTTTGCGCAGCGTTGCGGCCACCGCATACGCGTTCGAGCGACGCACTTGGTAGTCGGCAATCGGCTCGCCGGGTTCGATCAATTCATCGCCGGTCGAGATCACCATGATGGCGGGCTGGCTACTCACCCGCACGCGGGCCATGCCGGCCGAGGCGGCGACGGCGATCTCCGGCGCCCGCAGCAGGGTTCCCGCCTCGAGCAGCAACGCGCCCTGGCGGCCGTCGGCGCCGCGTCGATGCACGTTGTGATACGGGGTCGAGGCCACCGGCGCCGACAGCGAGACGATGCCGTCAACCACCGCGTATTGCTCGACCGGAATGACGCAGTCCGCGGCGAAGGGCAGGATCGCGCCGGTCATCACCTCGATGGCATTCTCGCCCGGCGCCAGGCGCAGCGGCGGCGAGCCGGCGCCCTGGGTGCCTTGAATCTGAAAGCGGCGCAGCCCCCGTCGCAGCAGCTCGCTATCGACCGCGATGCCGTCCATGGTGACGCGGTCGAAGGGTGGCGCGTCCCGCTCCGCATAAACGTTCTCCCGCAGTGTTCCCCCGACGCACTGCGTGAGCGGCAGTGATTCGATCGGTAAACACGTCAGCCGAGAGTTGATCGCCTCTTCGGCCAGACGCGGGGTGATGAGCGTTCCAGCCTGCATGATGGTCTTGTGAGAAAAGGCGCGGCGACCCTCAAGCCGCCGCGCGGCATCACTTCGGCGCCTGGGCCGCCTTGTACGCCTTCAGCTGATCATTGAATTTGCCGACATTGGCCTGCAGTTCGTCCACGGCGGCGTTGTTCTTCGCCACCAGCACTTTTTGCTGATCGTCGGCCTTCTTCTTCTCATCCGGCGTCAGCTTCTTCGGATCCTTCGGCGTCGCAGCGTCCATCTCGAGCTTCAGGCAGTCGAGATAGGCGTTCATCTCCGAGTTGTAGTGATCGAAGTTGTGCTTCGCCGCGATCATCTGATCCTTGGTCGCGGTCCTGCCGTCGGGCGGCGCGTCGGGGGCGGCCGGATAGGTGCAGGTCGCCTGTGAGTGGGCGGCCGAGCCGAGTGCGAAAACCAGCGTAAGCGGTATCCAAGCCTTCATCGGAAATCCTCTAGTTATCGGTACGAATGTGTATTGCGATGCTGCGATCTTACGGCCAAGGCGGAAAGGCCGCCAGCGTTCCGGAACCGCGGCGACCGGCGGCCGTAAGTGTATGATTTAACTGACCGCCTTCTCACCCAGTCGCCCTCGGTCAGGGCTTCTTTTGTTTGGACAGGTCGTAGGTGCCGACCCCAGGCTTGTAGCTCTTCTCGTCGATGAACTGGCGGATACCCTCCTTGCGACCGTCGTTGTCGAAGAAATTCGCCGCTTCCTGGGCCCGGATCAGATAGTCCTCGGCATTCTCGTAGGTCATTTCGCCGACCCGCCGCACCGCATCCTTCGTCGCCTTCAGGGCAACCGGATTTTTCTGGAGGAGGATCTCGGCGACCTCGAGTACGCGGGCATGTAAACCGGCCGCCGGCAGCGACTCGTTGACCAGCTTCCATTCTGCCGCCGTTTTGCCATCGATGGGCTCGCCGGTCATGGCGTGGTACATGGCATTGCGCAGGCCCATCAGTTCGACCGCGACCTTGGTCGCGCCGCCGCCGGGCAGTATGCCCCAGTTGATTTCCGACAGGCCGAACTTGGCCTCGTCGGCCGCAAACGCGAGGTCGCAGGCGAACAGGGGGCCGTAGCCGCCGCCGAAACACCAGCCGTTCACCATGGCGATCGTGGGTTTCTGGTACCAGCGCAGGCGTTTCCACCAGGTATAGGCCTCACGCTGGGCCTTGCGCGTACCGACGAGCCCCAGCGCCTCCGTTTCTCGGAAATATTCCTTGAGATCCATACCGGCCGACCAGGCGGTGCCCTCACCGCTAAGGACGAGGACCCCGACATTGGGATCGAACTCGAGTTCGTCCAGTACCGCCAACATGCGGCGATTGAGCTTGGGGCTCATGCAGTTGCGCTTCTCGGGGCGGTTGAACTTCACCCAGGCGATGCGGTTCTCGACAGTGAAGGACACCGTGTCCTTTTCAGATTGCGTGGTCATGTGCGTGCTGTCTCCAGTGATCGATCAAATGGGGAAGTGTCCGGGTTGAGTTTCGATGGTGATCCACCGCAGCTCGGTGAAGGAATCGATGCCGGCCTTGCCGCCGAAGCGGCCATAACCCGACGACTTGACGCCGCCGAAGGGCATCTGGGCTTCATCGTGTACGGTCGGGCCATTGACGTGGCAGATGCCCGACTTGATCTGACGCGCGACGCGCAGACCGCGCGCCGTGTCCTTGGTGAACACGGACGCCGACAGGCCGTACTCCGTGTCGTTCGCGAGTTCGATGGCGTGGGCCTCGTCGCGCGCCCGGATGACCGCGACCACCGGACCAAAGCTCTCCTCGCGAAACAGCTTCATGGACGGGGTGACCTGGTCGATGACGGTGGCCGCCATCAGCACGCCATCGTTGGCGCCGCCGTTCAGCTTCACCGCGCCCGCCTTCAGGGCGTCCGCGACGAGGGCGTCGACGTGTCCGACCGTCTTCAGGTCCACCACGGCACCCAGCGGGGTCTTGCCCTCGCGCGGATTGCCCGTGGCGAGGGTGGCGACCTTGGCCTTGAACTTCGCCACAAACGCGTCGGCGATGCGGGCATCGACGATGATCCGCTCCGTGGACATGCAAATCTGGCCCTGATTCATGAAGGCGCCGAACGCGGCCGCCTTCACCGCCTCGTCGAGATCCGCGTCGTCCAGCACCAGGAGCGGCGCCTTGCCGCCGAGCTCGAGCAGCACCGGCTTCAGGTTCTGCGCGGCCCTGACGGCCACGATGCGGCCGACCGCGGTGGAACCCGTGAAATTGATGCGTTTGACCGCTTTGTGGTCGATCAACGCGCCGACAATATCGCCGGCATCCTTGGGGGCATTGGTGATGAGGTTGACGACGCCCCCGCCGAAGCCCGCCTCGATGAAGGCTTCGATGATCAGACCGTGGGTGCGCGGGCAGAGTTCGGAGGCTTTCAGGATCACCGTGTTGCCGCAGGCGAGCGGCACGGCGATGGCGCGCACCCCGAGGATGATGGGCGCATTCCAGGGGGCGATGCCGAGGACGACGCCCACCGGTTCACGGATGGCCATGGCGATGCAGCCGGGTTTGTCCGAGGGGATCACCTCGCCCGAGATCTGCGTCGTGAGCGAGGCCGCCTCGCGGATCATGGAGGCCGCCAGCATGAGGTTGAAGCGCGCCCAGCCCTCGGTCGCCCCGATCTCTCCCATCATGGCGTCGATGAAATCAGCGGCCTTCGATTCCAGCGCGGCCGCAGCCTTGTACAGGAGCGCACGCCGCTCGTTCGGGCCCTTGGCGCTCCAGGCCGGCAGCGCCGCGGCGGCGGCATCCGCGGCGGCGCCGGCATCGGCGACCGTGGCCGCCGCCGCCTGCGTGGCCAGCCTGCCGGTCACCGGATCGTTGCGGTCGAACACGGCCGAACCCTTGCGCGATTCCCCACCAATCAACAATGCGATTGAAGATGACATGAGACTCCCCCGGAGATGAACGTTATGCTATGAAGTATAACAATCAATTGCTATAAGATATAGCGATCATGGCCATTCGTCAAAAACGCGCCGCAGCAACCGATCCGATGGGTTCACTGTTCGGCTACAACCTGCGGCGGATCTCCGTCGCGGCGATGGCGGACCTCGCGCAGTCCCTCGAGCCGCTCGGCTTGAAGCCGACCACGGCCTCGCTGTTGTTCCTGGTGGGCGCCAACCCCGGCATCACCCAGAGCGATGCCGGCAAGCTCCTGGGCGTCCTGCGCGCCAACATGGCGCCGTTGGTGGCCGGCCTCGCCAAGCGCGGCCTGCTCGAGCGGGAACGCCGCGACGGCCGCTCGCACGGCCTGCAATTGTCGGCAGCGGGACGAACCCTGCAACGCAGCGCCTGGAAGGTCACGCTGAACCACGAGGCCCGGCTGTTCGGCGCGCTGCCCGCCGCCCTGCGTTCCCGTATGATCGCGCAGCTCGGAAAGATCTGGAAAGGAGAGCGGGCCTGATGTGGACCTATTTGCCGCCGCTGCGGGACATGCGGTTCGTGATGGATGAGCTGCTCGAGGTGCGGCGCGACTGGTCTCAGATCCCGCGCTTCGCCGACCTCGATGCGGATCTGGTGCCACAGATTCTCGATGAGGCGGGCAAGTTTGCCGCCGCGGTCCTCGAGCCGCTCAACGGTCCGGGGGATCTCGAAGGCTGCCGCCTCGAGGCGGGCGCGGTCAGAACGCCCGCCGGTTTCGGCGACGCCTACCGGCGTTTTCGCGAGGCCGGGTGGCCATCGCTCGCCTGCGACCCGGAGAGCGGCGGCCAAGGGCTGCCGCAGCTCCTCAACGTCGCTCTCTACGAGATGCTCAACTCCACGAATCACGCGTGGACGATGTACTCCGGCATCAGCCATGGCGCCTACGAAACCCTGCGGGCGCACGCGTCGGAGTTCCTGAAGACGACGTATCTGCCGAAGATCGTGAGCGGCGAAGCCTTGAGCTCCATGTGCCTCACGGAACCACAAGCCGGGTCGGACCTGGGCCTATTGCGGACGCGAGCGGAGCCGCTGGGCGACGGCAGCCACGCGATCACCGGAACGAAGATTTTCATATCCGGCGGCGACCATGATCTGACGGACAACATCCTGCATCTGGTGCTGGCACGGCTGCCCGACGCACCGGTGGGCACGCGCGGTATTTCGCTGTTTCTCGTCCCCAAGCGCGCGAGCGACGGCGGCGCGCCGAATGGCGTGCGCTGCGACGGCATCGAAAAGAAGATGGGCATCAAGGGCAGCGCCACCTGCGTGATGAGCTTCGACGGCTCGAAGGGCTGGCTGATCGGTGAGCCGAACCGCGGTCTTGCGGCCATGTTCGTGATGATGAATTCGGCGCGCGTCATGGTGGGTCTGCAGGGCCTCGCGCACGCGGAAATGGCTTATCAAAACGCGCTGCGCTACGCAGCCGAGCGGATCCAGTCGCGCGCCGTGACGCGTCCGCCGACCGCCGGCGAGCGGCACCCGAGCGGGGCCGAACCGATTGTGTACCAGCCCGCCGTACGGCGCACGCTTCTCACCCTGCGCGCCTTCGTCGAAGGCGAGCGAGCCCTCGTGCTGTGGTGCGCGCATCTGCTCGACCTCGCCGACAGCCACCCGGAGCCGGCGCGGCGTGCCGAGGCGCACGATCTCGTGTCGCTTTTGACTCCCGTCGTCAAGGCGTTTTGCACCGACAACGGATTTGCCCTGTCGAGCGCCGCGCTGCAGTTGTGGGGCGGCTACGGCTACGTTCACGACTATGGAATCGAACAGACCGTGCGCGACAGCCGCATCGCCATGATCTATGAGGGGACCAACGAGATCCAGGCGGTCGACCTCCTGGTGCGCAAGGTGATCGGCGACGGGGGCGTGAAGTTTGGGGCCATCGTCGAGCACGTGAGCGCGGAGGCGGATGCATGCGAGAACACACAGGGATGCCAAGCCTTCGGCTCCGCGTTGCGGGCGGAACACCGCGCGCTGTCCAGGATCACGGCGGAACTCGTCGCGGAGTCGGCGACGGCGCCGGAATATGCCATCCGCGCGGCGGCCGACTTCCTGCGCCTGGTGGGACTTGTCGTCCTCGGAACCCTCTGGGCGCGAGCAGCCCGCATCGCCGCCGCCCACGGCGCCGACCCGTTTTACGAGGCGAAGCGGGAAACGGCGCACTTCTACTTCGATCACCTGCTGCCCGAGGCGCAGGCGCGGCGCGAAGCGGTGCAGAGGCGCGACAAGGCGCTGCCATGGGTGGACGCCCCGGGCTGAGGAGGCGTCGGGCTCCGGCCGGCCGAGTTTGCTACACTGCGCGCGCGCGCCCGTAGCTCAGCTGGATAGAGCACCTGGCTTCGAACCAGGTGGTCGGCGGTTCGAATCCGTCCGGGCGCACCAACCCCACATTCGGCCGGGCTATGCGCTCAAACATCTGCGGCTCGTCGATATTAATTCGAACCGCCGACGGACAACAAGGCGAGTTCGACAACCCGGCGCAGCCGGGTTGGACGACGCCGCGCAGCGGCGGCGGGCCGGAGCGAAGCGCAGGCCGAGCGGCGTAGCCGCGAGCAATCCGTCCGGGCGCACCAACCCCAATTCGGCCGGGCTATGCGCTCAAACATCTGCGGCTCGTCGATATTAATTCGAACCGCCGACGGACAACAAGCCGAGTTCGACAACCCGGCGCTGCGCCGGGTTGGACGTCGCCGCGCAGCGGCGGCGGGCCGTAGCGAAGCGGAGGCCGAGGGCGCAGCCCGAGCAATCTCTCCGGGCGCACTTTCTCATCAAATTTTTTCGGCGCCCCACCAGCAGCCAGCAAGTGTGAGCCCTTCCAACTACCACGACAGCAACTCAAGACCTCGAAGGTCTCGAAAGTCCGCTGCGTTCATGGTGACGAGTGTCGCGCGATGGACCAGCGCCTGGGCAGCGATCATCCGGTCTAGCAACTTGCGCCGCGAATACCCGACCGCTTCGACGATCTGCCGATACGCATCGGCAGCAGCATCATCGAACGCGAGGACAGGCAGCGCCACCAACATTGCATCGAGGCGCGGCCGACGAATACCGACTTCAGCGGGGTTCCGATAGACACCCCCTTCGAGTTCGACTCGGCTGATGACCGAGAGCAGGATTGCACCTTCCAACGCCGCGACCTGTGAAGTGACGGTTTCGTCGCCGTCGCGCAGATGGATCGCAACATTGGTGTCCAACAGATATGCCAAGGTCAAAGCCCCGATGGTTCCGGAAGCACCTCGTCATCGCGTGCCTCTATTTCCGAGGGGCGCGGAAGCTGTTCCAGCTGTTTCACCAGTTCACCGATGGGCTTACGGGTCGGATAGATGGTGAGCACATCACCGGACCGGACTATGGTCACTTCGACCTCACGCCCGAACGCGACATTGCGCGGCAAGCGCACGGCCTCGCTATTCCCGCTTCGAAAGGTTCGACTGTCGGCGACGGCCATTGCAACCTCCTTCGTCATCACACGTATATACGAAATATTGCTGGGAATTGCAATATCGGTTTGCGGCCTAACGTTAGGAGCCAATGCGGGCCCGCGTAGCTGTGCTATAGAAAAGGTACCGTATCTACCATATCAAAGCCTTAACTGGGCGTAACCTGCGGTTTCGTAGCACAACCGAAATGCCAAAAGCCCTTTTTTTTCGATGACTTACATCGCTTGGAATACGCGTCTTCGAACCAGGTGGTCGGGAGTTCGAATCCGTCCGGGCGCACCACACAACCTTCGCCGTTTCAATCATTTAGCTTCTCTGCCGCTAGCCGATCTTGCGCCGAAGCCAGGTGCTTGCGGGAGTTTTGCGGGACTCTGTGTCGCACACCGTCTCAGAGGCCTCGATCAAGTTGGTCAGTTCCGCCTGAGAGTAGTGCGTTGTGATTCGACCACTGCGATGCCCTAGCAAGTCCTGACGGTCCTCGAACGACACGCCCGCGGCACGCAATCTGCGGTCGTAGGTGTGCTTGAGATCATGGACGCGAAGGTGCCGAAACCCCGCTGGTGCGGCGTCGTCATGCTGCGCCGCCCAAGAATCCGCCGCACGCTCCCGCGCTGAACGCCAGGCTGTGTTGTTGATCCTGAGTAGCGGTTCGGCCGGGCGACGTTTGCTCGCCGCGCGGACGAACACATGATCGGCATGCATCCCACGAACGCTGTCCACGATGGATCGAGCGACTCGATTTAGCACGACGAGACGCTCCTCACCGTTCTTGATCTGGTCGCCCGGAATGATGAACACCGATGTGTTGAGCTCCGGTACCTTCACTTCGTAATCCCACTTCAATCCGCAGACCTCTTTCTCCCGAAGTCCCGTGTTCACCTTGAACAACGCCATTCGCGCCAGATGGCTCGGTAGCGATTGGTCGTTCAACTCCTGGGTGGACAAGACACCCCGTAGAGAAAATGGCCGCCGGACTACCTAAGCGGTTGTCATCGTGACCCCGACGCCTTAACCCGCCGCCAAAAAGGCCGCCGCGAAGGCAAAAAAAATCCCCAATCCCGCGGTGATGATCCACAGTGGATTGGGTGCGGAGTGGGCGACCGAGGTTTCGTCCGCAGCTGACCCAATATCGATTGTGGGAACTGGAGTCGCCATTCCTGTGGTTGGTCCGACAGGGAGTGTCCACGAAATGGTCTGCTGCGGTGGCGCAAGTTTCATAGTAGAAAGCTTCATCTCTCATCTCCTAATAGGCCCGGCGAGCGAAGTGCTATTGGCGTCGGATTTCAATTCGGTGGCGAGCATTGCGCATCGACTTCGTATGACAGGTATTACAGGTCAAAACTCAGCCCTAATGCATCGTTCCGCGGCAATGCCTACTCCGAAGCAAGGACGCTTCGCACAACACGGTGATTCGGAGAACCCGCGGTCACCGCTTGCGGGCGATCCGTGGCGCTGGCCTCCGTGGCGACGTGGACGACTTGCCCGTCAGTCAAACCATCGGCGATCACGCGAAAAAGCGCGGCCGTGATCAGGACGGCGATGAGAAATGCGAACATGCGAATTGTGTTCATATGGCTACCTTCGAGTTCAAATGTGTTCAATGGGATTTTGAGTGCTCAGCTGCAACCTGCGCGGCCACCACAGGTGTGCCGTGATTGCCCCACGAGCTACGCTCATAGTCGATGATGTCGGCGATATCGGCATCGCTCAAGGTGGCAGCAAATGGCGGCATTACGGCGGCGTAGACCACGCCCCCCGCACGGCCGCCCTGCATTCCGTAGAGCACGACATGTATGTGTTTCGTGGCATCGTCTTTGTTGACGACCCCGCTCCCCTTGATCGGCGGAAACACATTCGGCAAACCTTCTCCATTGACTTGATGACAGGCCGAACACTGAGAGATGTATAGGTCTTTCCCCCGATTTCCTACACTTGTGAACGATTTCGCGAACTGAGCTTGTGCGAACGTCGGGAAGCAGAGCGCGCACCAGAGGCCGAGCACGCCTGTCATCGTCGCCAATTGTTTGTGCAGGCTGAATGAAAACATAGCGCTGTCTCCGTGAAAGCCGGTGCGGAACACGTTGAAGTCGATAAATGAATCTGAGTGGCTAAAGTAATGTTGCGCAACACCGACCGCATGTCAGCGGAATTACGATTGCAATTCGCGCCGGCGCGCCACGTTACCGCTGAAACGGACAGGCGCAGGATGAATCGGACTGGCGGCGATATTTGGCGAGCATGAAACTAATCCCGGATTGAGCGCGAGAGGGATCAGACTTGCCGGCGAACAATACGACGAGCGCGATCATCGGCAACGGGAGGACAAAGATCAGCACCACCGACAGCAACTGGTAAACATAGGCCGCGCCGACCTCTGGATGTTCGTCGCGAAGTTGTCCGGATCCATATAGCCGGCGGACGCGACGATCGCGGGTCCAGCATGTGGGAGAAAAGTTCGCCAGTCGACGGTGCCGTCATGTCCAAGCGCTGCGAATTCGATTCGTTGAGTTGCACCACCCGTCAAAGCCAGCCCAGCTTGATATTTTGAATTCAGCGTCAGAAGGGGCGGAGTCTCGAAACTACCGCGGTTCTCGAACCGACCAAAAGCAGGATCGTTCTTTCCTGTTATCGACATAGATTGCTCTTGATCGTGGAAATGGATTGATATCATGACGTCGATAGGCACTATCTATATCCATAAAGACGATTTCCACGTGCATATTGCAAACGTAACGTAGGTATCGCCCTGCGAAACGATAGCGAAATTCTCAAACACAATGCTGAGCTGGTGCGGACGAGTAGGCGGTTTCAATTATTGTACCTGTGGGAGATTCTCATGACATCGACAGTGCAAGGTGTGTGCATTCCCGACAGTAAGCTGGCGCGCGAGATAACGGAGTTGGTCCGCGATACCGCATCTCCGCTGCTCTTTCACCACTCGAGCCGGGTCTATTACTTCGGCGCGCTGGCCGGAAAACACAGAGACTTGAGATTCGATTTGGATCTGCTGTATGCAGGGGCGATGTTCCATGACATGGGGCTTACCCCAAAGCACAGCGGCGCTCATGAGCGTTTCGGGGTCGACGGGGCGAACGCAGCCCGCGATTTCCTGCGCAGCCACCGCATTCCTCAAGCGGATATCGACACGGTGTGGACGGCGATCGAGTTGCACACGACGCCCGGCCTTCCAGGACACATGCACCCTGTCATCGCGTTGGTTACCGCAGGCGTCGAGATGGACGTGCTTGGACTGACCTATGCCGACTACAGCGATGCCGAACGAAATGCGGTGGTCAATGCGCACCCGCGCAGTGAGAATTTCAAGGAAGACATCATCCGGTCGTTTTACGGCGGCATTAAAAGCAAGCCAGAGACGACATTCGGTAACGTCAAGGCCGACGTTCTTGCGGACAAGGACCCCACTTTCAAGCGGGGTAACTTCTGCAGTGTGATCCGTGAATCTGCTTGGCCGGCGTGACGCGCCGGATTTTCGATGGCGTTGGCGCTCGCGCCCTCTCCGGCGTTGAGGCCGAGGTGCCTTTCACGCGAGTCACTCGTGGCTGTCCGCCGCTTCGTAATAAACGGCCACCGTATGCATCTCGTCCCGCGTCAGCTCGCGCGCGATGACGCGCATTTGTTCGTTGATATCGTTCTGCCGCATACCTTGGGCGAAGGCTGCCAGTTGACGCTCGATGTATTCTTTGTGTTGGCCGCGTAGCGCCGGGGCCCCAAGCTTCTCGGCACCGGGCCCATGGCAAGCGGCGCACGGTGGGATTCCGCGCTCGGGATCGCCCGCAAAGACCAGACGGAGGCCGGGATCGTGCTGCCGCAAGCTGCGACCGCTCGCGGGAGCGCCTTCGGCCGCAACCGCTGCCAGCCCGTGAGGACGATGTGCGAAATAGGCCGCCACATCGGCCGAGTCCTGATCGGTCAAAACGGTGGCGATCGCGCTCATGGCACCCCAGAGGCGTTTACCCGCTCGGTAATCATCGAGCTGTTTGTAAATCACCGCCGGATTCATGCCGGCAAGAGTGGGAATGAGGGTCGACGTGCTGACACCCTCGGCGCCGTGGCAGGCGGCGCAATTGAGGGCAACAAAAGCGCCGTGTTGCTCGCTGCCGGACGCGATACGCGTCAGCGTTGCTTGGGTCCAGGCAATTCGCGTCGGTGTTCGTGGCGGCGGCTGCGGCGCGCTTGCCGGACGCCTTTCTCCGGTGAGGCCCACCGCGCGGCAGAACGCGGCCCAGGGGCCGAGCGCTGGACCGTTTTGCTGAAATCTTCCAAGTAAGGTGAACCCGATGAGGAAGGAAACGATGAACACCACCGCCATTGTCCCCCAGGCAATGCGAGGCCAAGGGTCTTTGAGCTTTAATGGGCCTTGCTCGCGGACCATTACCGTCGTCCGCTGGAATCGGACTGGGTCATGACCCCGACTGCGGGAACCGAATGCTGCTTCAGAAAGAAGAACTGCCCGATCGGGTAGCCATAGGCGAGGACCATCAGCACAGCTACGATCGCGTTCCAGAGTCCGAAGCCATTGAGCGCCGGCGGCACCCGCAGAGGTGGGTTCACTGCCACTGCGTAGCCGAGCGGTTCCGCCTGCGCTCTCGCGCCGAAATGTGAGCGAACTAGGATGACCATCAGAAGGATCGCAGAGCACAACAGGACTGCGCCGCCGATAACGGACATGATCACGAGCGGGCCCATGCGCGCGATCAGGGGATCCGCATAATCGAAAGCCGCTACCCGCCGCGGTTGTCCCATCAGACCGGCGATGTGCCACGGAATGGTGGTGATCAACATTCCACCGAACCACAGCCAAAGCTGCGTGCGCGCCTGACGTTTGGAGCGCAGCGGCTTCCCGGTGATTCGCGGCCACATTTCGTAGGCGATGGCGAAGTACATGATCAAGACCGCGCCGCCAAAGATCAGGTGAAAGTGCGCGGTGACCCATGAGGTGTTGTGGATCATCGCATTCATGGCATAACTCATATTGATGAGCCCGCCGAACCCGCCGAGGCCCAGCATCACGAGCGACAATCCGACCGCCAGCACCATGGGTTCGTCCCAAGGCAGCGCCGGGATCCAACCAAGAAGTCCGCGACCGCCCCGGATGCGCCCTGCGATTTCCAAGCTCGCGCAGGTCGAAAAAACGGTGAGCAGCGTCGGCAGCACCACGAGGAAGGTCAGGGAGGACTGCAGGAACTTGAATCCCGAACCGTGTTCTGGGTCCATGAAGAGATGATGCAACCCGACGGGCAGCGAAAAGACCAGCAGCATTATGAAGGCGAGCCGCCCCATGGTGTCGCTGTACATCCGGCCGCCGGCGACCAATGGCACCAGCGTATAGAAGGCAATATAGGCCGGCATCAGCCAGAAATAGACGATTGCGTGCAGGGTCACGGAAAACAGCGTACGCCCCAATGCGGCGTCGATCAGATCGCTCCAACCGAAGGCCCGCGGTAGCAGGATACCAACCAATTCCACCAGGACACCGGTTGCAGCCCACGCCCACAGGATGGCGGTCGCAGTGATGGCGAACATCGGAAGCGGGACGGGGCGCCCGGGATTGTCCCGTTTCCACGCCGACATGTTGAGGATCATGACCACGACCCAGATCATTGAGCCGCCGATGAGCAGGAGCACGCCCCCGTAATACCAGCCGCTCGCCAACAACGGCGGGTAGAAGGTATAGAGCACCGAGGCCTGGCCGGAGAGAATCGTGGCGACCGCCATCACCGTACCGACCAGGCAGATAACGAATCCAATCCAGGAGGCCGTGATGCCGCGAATAGGACGACCGAGGCTCGTCGCAGCCACGGCGTAGCCAAAACCCATGGTGAAGAAAGTCGTCACGACGTAAGCCATCGCCGTGCCGTGCAAGGTGACCGACGCGTAGTAGGCGGCAGAGTCGTCGAGCGGCGCCGGCAGCGGACTGCGCACGAGCATCTGCCAAGCGCCGAGCATCACCGCGGGAAAGAACGTCGCAAAAGCCACCCAGTAGTGAAAGAGCGCCAGTCGGCTACTGCGTTGCACAGCCTATCCTTTCGACGGAAGTCGGGTTGGCAAACCGTGCTTGCGCCACGACCCGCACATGCGCCCACATGGCGTGATGACCGAGGCCACAAAATTCATGGCACGGCATGGCATACTCGCCCTCCTTGGTGAAACGAGTGCGTACTTCCGCGACGAAGCCCGGCACCACCATGGTGTTCACATTGGTATCGGGGAGCAGGAAACCATGTACGACATCGGCGCTGGTGAGGCGGAACTTCACCGCTGTTCCTACCGGGACCTGAACGCAATGAGGCACGAATTCATACTGTTCAGCAATAATCCGCACCGTCACCGATCCATCGGGCTCGACGGCGGTGCCAAGATTGCTCTCCACGAATTCACCTTGGAGATGCAGCGTAGTCGGATCGATGACCTCGACATTACTGGAAGGGTGCATCGCACCCGTGATACCAGTCAGAACCACGATTGCCATCATGACAAGGAGCATCGCCGTCATTAGTATGATCCAGCGCTTCTCGGTGCGAGCGACGACATCTTCCGGGACGATCCCGTCCGGCAGCGGCCGATGCAGCGGATTGGAAGCTGGCTCAGCCAATTGAACCCCGCGGTATGAAAAAAATAGCGCACACTGCGTTCGGTGAGGATGAACTGCGGTTGGGACGGATCGATCTCGATCTTGCGACGCAGTCGGAGCCATGAATGTCGATGGACCGGTCGTGAACCTCATTTTCGTAGAGATGGGCCTGCTTCCAAGCTGAACCCGAGTGAGAATCCCCCGCGCAGCGAGCCACTAGCGCCGCAAGTAGATTGAATTCGCCGTTGCTTTCTTCTCGGGCAGTGAAGCGCTCTCAGCCAGACCACCGGGTCCCTCGGAGATCCTTCCATGGACCGCCATCAACGTATCGCTCGGGATACAGAGCTTTCGAACGCGCGTCTTCCGCGGTGTCGAGCTGAAGGACCATCCACTTCGGATACGGAATGCCTGGATCTGAGGCGGCGTCCAGAAGCCGGACATCTTCGTCCGCTAGGCGAAGGTCTACGGCACGGATGTTATCTTCCAGTTGCTCAGCCTTCCGGGCAGCGACGATCACACTGCTGACAGCCGGCCGTCCGAGCACCCACGACAGCGCCGTACGGGCCGGGCTTGCGTCGTGCCGAGCGGCCACCTCCTTCAGCACTTCCACGACGCGATAGCCCATCTCCTTGTCGAAGGGTACGAAGGAGCCGGCGTCCGCGAATCGAGTGCCGGCAGGAGCGGGGTTGGTGCGGCTGTACTTGCCCGAAAGGAAACCGCCGGCAAGCGGGCTCCAAACCAGGATACCGATGTTGTGGTACTCGGCGAACGACTGGAACTCGTATTCGAGACCCCGGCCGACCAAACTGTAGTACATTTGCGCCGTCACGTATTTTTCCAACCCCAGGCGCGCCTGCAGCATAACGGCGGTGGCCGCCTGCCATGACATGAGGTTGGAGAGGCCGATATAGCGAACCTTGCCCTGTCGTACAACGTCGTCGAGCGTCCGCAACGTCTCCTCGAGCGGCGTGTTGCTATCCCATCCATGCACCTGGTAGAGGTCGATATAATCGGTCTGCAGCCGTTCGAGACTGCCTTCCACTTCGCGCATGATGTTCACGCGGGTCGCGCCGCTGCGATTCAAATTGTCGCTCATGGGGAGCCGGACCTTGGTGGCCAGGACTATTTCTTGGCGCACACCCTTCAAGGCATTACCCACCAAAGTTTCACTCTCTCCGAGGCTGTACACGTCCGCGGTATCGATGAAGTTGATGCCCCTGTCTAGGGCCAACTTTATCATTCGAGTGCTGTCCTCCTGACCGAGGTTGCCCATGTTCATCTTGCCGCCGAACTGCATCGTGCCAAGCGCCACTTCGCTCACGATGAGCCCCGTATTCCCCAGTTTCCTATACTTCACTTCTCACACTCCTTACGCTGCGAACGAAAATTGCGATAGCGAGTCGCGAATTTGACCCGGGAGCATCTCCGCGATATTACGACAGCGTGTGTCTGGATTACGGGTGAAACTATCGTGGCGCCCCCCGCCCCCCCCAGAGAGTGGCTCGAATAAAGCTGCTGAGTCGCAATTCAGCTGGGTCGGCATCGGTTTTGGAACCAGCCGATGAACGTTGAGCAGATTGCCAGCGGCCCATCTCGTCAATCTCGATGGCCTACGACAGGCTATAAAGCTTTATCGGCTTACTGTGGACGGGAATGGCGAGATGTCGAAACGCCACATGGATCGCATCGATAGCCATCCCAGCAGAATGCCCGGTTAGGAATTTTAGTATCTGAGAATCCAGGTTACGGGAGAGGCGTTTTGGAACAACAAAGCGAGTGTCGTGCCAACTCGCACGTACGACACACTTCATAGAGTGCCTGACTTCGATCCGCCGGACCGTGCTCTTGGAAACACGGCAAGGGGACGTCGACGGGCGATGTACTCGCCGGTTCCAGCGCGACGGAAATCAAGCTCCCGATTCACCACCGTGGCAACGGCCTACCGATCGCCTCCCTTTGCGATCGAGTCGGCCGAACGAATCTGAATACTTCGACTGAAACCGAAATTGTCGTCTCTGAAATCGATCGGTAGCGGGGCTCTAGGAAATTAGACATCGAGATGGGAAACAAACCTAAATGCAGGTGGTAATTATGCTGACATCTGAAATGCTTTTTAAATATCGCATCCCCGCGGTTGCGGGGACTCTTTTACTTGCTGGCTGTCTGACGGCGGTGACGTCAATTGCTGTAGCTCAGGAGGCCCCCGTAAGGGTTGCGACCGCGCAAGGTGAAACTCTGCTGCAAACAACGCAATCCTGGAATGGCAAACGCTATACGCGCTATCCGACCAGTCAACCGCAACTCACAACTCTCAAGGTGACGATCTCACCACATACCTCGCTGCCATGGCACTCACATCCTTTTCAAAATGCTGTATACGTCCTCTCCGGAACGCTCACGCTGCACGATAGGGCGAGTGGTAAGACTCTGGTCGTTCATCAGGGCCAAGCCGTCGGGGAGTCGGTCGACGATGTGCATCGTGGAGAAGCAGGGGACGAACCAACTGTATTGCTAATTACCTATGCCGGCTCGCCGGGTGTTCCAACCTCGGTGCCCGCGAAGGGTGAGAAGGCAGAGTATTGACCGTGGCGAGCGCTGCGGGGAATCTCAGCGCACGGGTTGCCATCATCTGCTTGGCGGTGTGGAGGACGCGCGCGGGCGCGATGGCGATGGCGCGCAACTGGATCCCTGCCTCGGTGACCGCAGTCGCCGTCGGAAACGGCAACGTGGAATGGCTCGCAAGGACCGCTAGGCGAGTTTTCGCAGATGCGGATATCAAGAAATGCACGGAGTGGCAAACGACTCGTTTTGTGTATGTTTCGGCTCTAGTTACCGAAGATTGTAGGCCGAGAAACATTGGATAGGAGAGGTCTATGAAAGCTGTCATCCTCGAAGAAACACGGCGCATCGCAGTAAAGGAAGTGCGTGATGGGGAGATGAGGGAAACCACCGACGTCCTGCTGCGCATCACTTCGAGTGCCATCTGCGGCACGGATCTTCATTTCTATGAAGGTCGCATGCGCGGCATCGAAGGCGGAGTAATCGGCCATGAGCCTCTTGGTGTCGTCGAGGAGGTCGGCAGCGCCGTGACTAGCCTTACCAAGGGAGATCGAGTCGTTGTCCCCACGCATATTTGCTGTGGTTTCTGTGCCATGTGCGCCGAGGGTCACTCATCCGCGTGCCTCACGACCAATCCTGGAGCCGCCGGCGCTGCATATGGGTATCCCAACAAGGGTGGTTATCAGGGGGCCCAAGCAGAACTGCTGCGGGTGCCTTTTGCCGATGCAAACTGTCTCAAACTGCCGGGCGAACCGGGCGATGGTTGGGAAGATGACTTTGTGCTGCTTGCTGATGCGTTCACGACAGGTTATCACGCAGCCGCCATAATCGACGTCGGGCCCGGCGATACCGTCGCCATCTTTGGTGCGGGGGCAGTCGGACTGCTAGCCGCATACTCGGCGCGCCTTCGAGGCGCCGCGCGAATCTATGTCATTGATGCCATTGCGGAACGCCTGGACAAGGCTGGGGAGTTCGGAGCCATTCCCATCAATTTTCTCCATAGCGACCCGGTCGAGGAGATACGGCGCCAGCAGTCGAAATTGCGCTCTGGTCCGGCTTTCCGGCAGGAAAAACCCCTCGGAGGCGTAACCTGCGCCATCGATGCTATCGGTTTCCAGGCTCGCTCGAAAGCAGATTACACTCGAGAAGACCCTCATTGGGTGACTGAGGCGATCGCGGAGATAGTGAATCCGGCCGGCCGCATTGCGATTACCGGCGTGTGGCCGGCCATCGATCCCGGTGCTGTCGACGCCCCCCAGAGAGAGGGCAAACTCTTGGCTCCGTGGTCTAAGCTGTTCAACAAGAATGCCAGCATCCAAATGGGGCGAGACGATGATGAGCGCTGGAACCGCAAGCTACGCGAGATGATCGTGAGCGGAGTGGCCAAACCCAGCCGCATCGTGAGCCACCGGCTTTCTCTCGATGAGGCGCCTACCGCTTTCGCCAAGTTCGATGCCCGCGAGGAAGGCTATATTAAGGTAGTTCTCAAAATTGGCTAAACACAGTTTTGGTCGTGACAATAGGGACGGGTAATACGGTTGGGAACTGATTTCGATGAGGGTGTAAAGCTTATTAGGTCACGCGCATAGAGTAGTACGATTGGATTGGTCTTGGGATAGTAGGCAGTAAAACTTACTTCCGGGAACGCCAATCGAACAATGCGCAAGTTGCGCACCCCCCCCCCCCACGTCTTCGACTCCTCCTGTTGAACATGCGCCGACCAAATACGCTTCGATGCCTGTCAGAACGAGAATAGAGGTCGTGGCTGTAAACTGGCCGAGCCAAACCCAAAGCGCGGGCCGTGAAGATCGTTGCGCAGCGCGTACAACAGGGGCCTGACTGGATCGTTGATCGTAAGATGGACGGTCCTACCGTTGACATCGAGCGATATGGATTGGGTCCCGGTAGTCACTGTTTCTCCGCGAGGGTTGAAGCCCCACCATTAGGGTCCAGGCTCAACGTCTACCTCCGCCTGGGCGGCCGCGCGCATCATGCATTTCATCTCCTCTGAAACCGTCAATCTGATCGAGCCGCCTTGACTCCTCACGTCCATCGCCCCTGCTCGGTATTCGACCCCTATAACCCCGACGAACATCGAAACGGCTATCTATATGACCGTGAAAATGGGCTGGGCCATGAAACCACGGACCTGCGCCTCAGCATTGGGTGCTGCCCCCGAAAAATATACTGCAGTAAATGCGGAAGCTAGTACAAAACGTTTGAATTTATTCATGATTGCTCTCTGTCCTTAGGGCTAATGCGGGAGTGTTCCTGTTGGTGCTGGGAGCAAGATACGGCGAGTTGGTTACACCTCGACTCCAGGAATCAGAATTCGGATTGCATGCGTAACAACAGGCTTGAGGTGCGTCGCAGCGAGTCGAGCGGTAGCAAGCCATCGCGGCCGGCTCAGCTGCCTCAATCGCTATGCAGGGCCTCGTTCGCTGGGACATCCGTGCGCCCGCCCGCTGCCAGCATCAGCTTGACCACATCGATGTAGCGCTGGCCATCGGCTTGCACTCGACCCAGTTGGGCCTGCTGATGAAGCCGCTCGGCATCCAGAACTTGTATATATCCGGTATTGCCGGCTGCATATGCTTGCCGGGTGAGGGCCAGTGATGCGCGCGCGGATTCAAGAGCCAGCTGCTGCGCGTTCAGTGAATCTGCGTCGTTCCCGACGGCCTGCAAGGTCGACGCAACTTGACTGAAGGCGACCAGCACCGTCTGCTGATAGGCGGCAAAGGCCGCCTGGAATTCATCTTGCGCGGCGCGTCGTTCGGCCTTGAGCGCGCCGCCGTGGAAAATCGGCGCCGTCAGGCCTCCCAGGAGATTCCAGGCGGTTTCCGACGGCCCACCTCCGAGCAGCCCATCCCCGACGAGACTGGCGGTCAGCGTGAGCTTCGGATACAGGTTCGCCGTGGCAACGCCGACCGAGGCGCCCGCCGCGTGCAGCTCTGCCTCGGCCGCATCGATGTCCGGCCGGCGGCGCACGAGTTCGGAGGGTACTGCCAGCGGCAAGTCATCCGCCAACTTGAGCGCGTCCAACTCCACGTTGATTAGCGGAGCATCCGACGGAGCCACCCCGAGCAGCACCGCCAGCGCATCCTGCGCCTCGCTTAACGTTTGGTGCAGGGGTGGTAGCAATGTGCGATCGTGGTCGACTTGACTTTGTGAGCTGAGCACATCCATCCCCGACACGGCGCCCGCCTCGCGGGCTGCGCGCAGCACGTCCAGCGTGTGCTCGTCGTCAGCCACGATCTGCTCTGCCACCCGGATCTGCGCCCGCAGTGTCGCAATCTGCAAGGCTTGGATGACGACATTGCCGCTGACGCTGAGCGCGACGGCTGCGAACTGTGCCGAGCGATATTGCGCGGCGGCGGCGGTCTGTTCGACGTGCGACCTCGTGGCGCCGAAAAGATCAACGTCGTAACTCACCTCCGCACCGGCGGCGTATGCCGAGAAGGGCGGGAAATCCTTTGCCAGCGGGCCGAGAACCGGGGCGCCAAAGCGGGTCCGCTGTGCCCCGGCAGCCGCGTCAACTTGGGGATACCAAGCGCCTCGGGCCGCGCGTAAATGCTCGCGCGCGGCCGCCAGGTGCGCCTGCGCGCCGGCCAGCGATTGATTGTTTTGCAACGCCCGCATCACCAGGCGATCCACATCATCGGAGCCGAGCAGCGTCCACCAGCGCTGCGGAGGGCCGCTGCCCATCGTGACATGCGGGGCGGCGACGGCGGCGTTTCCGGTGAGGCGTGCGGTCGCGGGCGCAAGGTACTCTGTTTGCGCCGGAGCTGCGGGCCGAACGTAGTGAGTGCCGGTTGCGCAGCCGGCCGCGGACCACGCCGCCAGCATCCCTACGACCAAAACGGCAGGTGCGATCAGTAACCGGGCGGCGCTCAATGGAGTCCTCCCGGCGCGTCGGACTGCGAGGTGCCACGCAGGAATAGCACGGCCGCCAGCCCCAGACCCAATACCGCGCTTTGAATGATGATGGCGTCGCTGAATCCCAGCATGAATGCCTGATGCCGGATCGCGCGGCCTATGGCCACCACCGCTTCCCGCTGCGCGAACGCCTGGTCGCTCGATCCATGCGCCAGGAAATAATTGACGAGCCGGTCGAGTCGCTGCCGGGTGCCCGCGGCCAGCAAGCTCACTTGCGAGGACAGTATGTCGGAGTGAAACTGCTCCCGCTTGGTGAGGAGCGTTTGCAGCAGTGCAATTCCGACGGCGCCGCCCAGATTGCGAATGGCATTGAATAGCGCGGAGGCGGAGCTAGCGTGTTGCGGTTCGATTCCGGCGATGGCGATGGCCGCCAGCGGCGCCATGGTCATAGCCTGTGCCAGGGCGCGCACCAGGCTCGAGCCTAAGAATTCGGGGCCGGAAAAGTCATCGGACAGTGACATCGCGAGCAAGCTGCCGCCGATGAATAACGAGTATCCGACAATCACCAGCGCGCGTGCCTGAACGCGCTGCATGATTTTGGGTATGAACGGAATCAGGAATAATTGCGGCAGTCCGAGCCAGACCATCACGCCGCCTATCTCTTGGGAGCTATAGCCTTGCTGGCGGGATAAGTATTGCGGAATGAGATAGATCCAGCCGAACATCGAGAACCCGAATACGAAATTCGCGCAAGTCCCGAGCCCGAAGTTGCGGCGCGTCAGCAATCGTAGATTCAATAGCGGAGCCGGGCGCTTGAGTTCCACGTAGATGAAGACCGCCAAACTGACGACCCCGATCATGGCAAGGCGCAGGATGAAGGGCGACCCGAACCAATCGTCCTTGTTTCCCTCCTCGAGTACTGTCTCCAGACAGCCGAGGCCGAGCGCCATGGTGACTATCCCGAGCCAATCGCCTTCTGCCAACAGATCGAACCGGCGGGGCGCGGGTTCGAGTGCATACCATAGCAGGGCGATCATCACCAAGCCGGGCGGCAGGCTCAGGAAGAAGATCGACTGCCAGCCAAAATTGTCGCTGAAATAGCCGCCAAGCGCGGGTCCGATCGACGGCGCAAAAACCACCGCGACAGAATAAATGGCAAGGCCGATCGGATGCTTGGAGCGCGGCAGTTGGGTCATGATGATGGTAAAGGCGAGCGGGATGAGCACGCCGCCCGCGAATCCCTGTGCCGCCCGAATCACGATCATCTGGCCCAGCGTATCGGCGAACGCGCAGGCCGCGGTCAAGGCCAGGAACAATGCCGTGCTGGTCAGTAAGTACGTCCGCAATGAGAACACGATCGCGAGCCAGCCGCTCAAGGGAATGACGATTATCTCGGCGATCAGATAGGAAGTCGTGATCCAGCCACCATCATCGATTCCGGCGCCGATGCCTCCTTGAATATCGGCCAGCGATGCGCCGACGATCTGGATATTGAGAATGGCCAGGAACGCGCCGATCGTCGAGCCGATCACCGCCACCCAGGTTTTCAGCGACACCTGCTCCAGCGCAGGGGTCGTCGCGAGCGTCGGGTTGCCTGGCACTGGTGCTACGGTGCTCGACATGAGGCCTCGCTCAGCACGGACGGTCTCGTGTCGATGGAAGTCTCCACCGACATTCCGGGCCGCAAGCGACCGATCAGCGGCTGGCTCGAATCCAAACGGACCTTGACCGGCACGCGTTGCACGATTTTGGTGAAATTGCCGGTGGCGTTGTCAGGCGGCAGCAGGCTGAATTCCAGCCCGCTGGCCGGCGCAAGGCTATCGACGCAGGCACGCACGTAGGTGCCCGGAAACGTGTCCACGCGCACCCGCACCGGCTCGCCGGCGCGCACCTGCCTCAGTTGCGTCTCTTTGAAGTTGGCGATGATGTATACCTCGCGCAACGGCACCAGCGCCGTCAGCTGGGTACCCGCGTGGACGTATTGACCAAGGCGGACCGTGCGCGCAGCGACGACGCCGTCAATGGGCGCAATGATGGTCGTATAGTCGAGTTCAAGAGCCGCCCGACGTTCGATGGCCTGCGAACGGTCGTGCATAGCCAGTGCCTGCGCGAGTTTCGCCTGCAGCACGTCAACTTGGCTCTGGGACGCGGCCAGCGCCGCCCGATCCCGGTCATGATCGGCGGCGCGCTCGCGGGCCTCCGCATCGGCTTCCTGCGACTGCTGCTCGGACCCGAAGCCAATCCCGGCCATTTTCTGGTAGCGCACGCGATTGAGATTCGCCAAGTCGAGTGCCGCTTGACTCGCTGAAACACCGGCGCGCGCCCGGGCGATGAGTGTGTTCTGTTCGCCGAGTTGTGCCCGCAGGTCGTCGACCGCGGCCTGGCTGGCCCTGCCATCGGCGCGCGCCTGGTCAAGGCTTGCGCGAAATTCGCGATCGTCAATGCGCGCCAGCACCTGGCCGGCCGACACCTGCTGATGATCCTCGATCAGCACCGCTGCGACATAGCCGGAGACTCGGGAGGCTACTATGGTCGAATCGGCTTGCACATAGGCATCGTCGGTCGATACCAGGAAGCGCGCGAACGACCAGTAGTACGCTGCGCCGGCAACCGCCAACACCGCCGCGACGGCGGCGGCCGCCAGCCATGGCAAGCGTCGGCGCAGCCAGTTCACGCTCACCCGCAGCCGCCCTGCCGCGCTCTGCCGATACAGCGACGTCATCGCCGGGACGTCCCCCGCCGGTAAGAGGGTATTGGGCATGCGGCTTCTCCTGTTCTGCTGTGCCGACAGCAAGAATTGCAAGGACGGATTACCGGTCGATTGCGCAGGGCTCGGGACGTATTTCAGTCGAAACGCGCGATCGGCTGCCGTCGAGCGGCCGTGGTCGGACTTCGGAGGTTTTCAGTCGCGGCGCATCCGCAGCGCCCGCGCAACCGGTTCAGCAATGTCGCGGCGGACCAGCGGTTTGCGGAGCACATCGATGACCCCTGCGGCCTGCGCGCGTTCGCTCAGTAGCGCTCCGCCGTAGCCGCTCATGAGTATGATCGACATCTCCGGCCGCAACCGCCGGATCTCGCGCGCCAGTTCGGTCCCCGTGAGATCGGGCATTGTCTCGTCGGTCAGCACGAGATCGAAACGCTTCGGTTCCGCGCGAAACGCCTGCAAGGCGGCGAGACTCGAGGTAAATCCCACCGGTTCGTAGCCCAGTTCGGCGAGCGTCTCTTCGGCGAGCGCAACCAATGCATGCTCGTCGTCGACGATCATGACCGTTTCACCGTTACCTCGCGGCAGCTGAGCCGCGGGTTCCGCCAGGAGCCTCGGCATTGGGCCGGCGGCCGGAAGCCAGATGGTGAAGGCGGTGCCCGCGCCCAGCTGCGTCGCCACGTCAATTGCGCCGCCGAAATCGGCGACGATGCCATGCACCAACGCGAGGCCGAGCCCCGTGCCGTCGCCGACGGCCTTCGTCGTGAAAAACGGATCAAACATGCGCTTGAGCACCGCCGGCGGTATGCCACCGCCGGTATCGCGCACCGAGAGGCGCAGGTAGGCCCCGGCGCCCAGCATTCCGTGCGACAGCACGTGGCGCTCACCGACGGTTGCACGCTCGAGCACCACGCTGAGCACGCCGGTCCGTCCCATGGCGTGCACGGCGTTCGTGCAGAGATTCATGACGACTTGGTGGAACTGGGTCGCATCGCCCACCACCGCCATGTCCGCCGCATCGAGTCGCTTCTCGAGACGCATGTCAGCGGGCAGGGATGCCGCCAGCAATTCGAGCGCTTCTTCGACGACCGACTGTACGTGCACGGGCTCGCGCTCGCCCATCCCGCTGCGGCTGAAAGCGAGAATGCGGTCGACGAGACCCTTGCCACGCATGCCTGCCTGCATCATCTGATCGATCTGGCGGCGTACGGCGCTGCCCTCGCCCAGGTTGTTCTGCGCGAGTTCGCCATAACCGAGAATCGCCCCCAAAATGTTGTTGAAGTCGTGCGCGATTCCGCCTGCCAGGCGCCCGACCGCCTCCATTTTGGCCGCCTGCTGGAGCTGCCGCTGCATCTCCTCGCGCTCCTGTTCCTGTGCTCGTTGCGCTTCCTCCGCACGTTTGCGTCGGGTGATATCCATGACTGCACCGACAAATTGAAGGACGCCTGAGTCGTCCGCGAGCGCACGAGCCACCACCTGAAGATGCTTGACTGAACCATCCCGCGTCAGCAGCCGATACTCCAGCTCAAAGTCCTTCCGCTCATGTCGGGCACGATTGATTACTTGTTGATGGAAGGCCCGATCCTCTGGATGTGTTCGTCGGATGATTTGCGCGAGCTCGGGTGCGGCCGTCCCGTCAACTTCGTAGATCCGAAAGGTCTCCGCGGACCAGTACATCTCATCGGTCACGGCATTCCAGCCGAAACTGCCGGTGTGACTCGCTGCCTGGGCCTGATCCAAATAGGCCTCGCTGCGCCGCAACGCCTCTTCGGCGCGGCCACGCTCGCTGTTTTCCTGCTTCAGATCGGTATAGAGGTGGGCATTCTCGAGCGCGATCGCCGCCTGGGAAGCGATCAACTTCAGCACCGCGCTCCGGGCTGGCGTGAACACTCGGGGAGCCAGATTGTTCTCGAGGTAGAGCACGCCGATCAGCGTGGTCTGCTTGATCAGCGGCAGGCAGAGGACGGAGCGGACGCGCTTGAGGCGCAGATACTCATCGCCGGAAAATGCGTTCTGCGCCGAGGCATCGTCCAGAATCACGGTCTCCTGTGTCCGTACGACGTAGTGCAGGACTGAGTCGGGCAGTTCCACCGAAGAGATGCTCGCTTGGCGGAAGCTCACCGTGATGGTCTCGCCGCCGGTCACGGCTTCGGCCTCGAGCCGTTGCTCGCCGCCGTGCTGAATCATCAAAAGCCCGCGCTGCGCTCCTGCGTGCTCGAGCGCCGTTCGCATGAGGATGTCGACCAATTTCTCCAGATCGATCTCGCTCGAGACCGCCTGGGAAACCTTGACAACGGTCCCTAGATCCAGGTTTTCGACCTGAGCGCCGATCGTGATCGTCGGCGGTGCTGCTGACGGTTCCGAGCGTAGGTGCGGGTACAGTCCGTCCAGCTGCTTCACCTTGCCGTCGGCCCCCCAACGCAGATAGCAGTACCGGGCGTTGCGCAAGTAAGCTTGGGCGATGGTCTCGAAGCCACGTGCCTCGTAGAACCGCGCGGCGAGCTCGCCGGCAATACCCTCGTTCTGAATGAAACCGCCCTCGCGCGCCAAGCGGATGGCCTGCTCGTAGAGATGCCCGGCGTCGAGCGGTCTCCCTTCGATGCGGGCGATCTCCGCACCGATCAATGCCGTGCAGTTTCCGAAATTCTCCGGGCAGTGATGCGCCCAAACTTGAAGCTGCCGGTGATGAGCGGCGAGAGCCTCCAGGTGCTCCGCATTCTGCTCGGCTGAGGTTGCGGAGCAGTATGCCGCGCGCGCAAGCGCCGCATAAAAGCGGAATTCCGCCACCTCAAAAAAGGACGGTGAAGTCCACAGCTGCCGTTCCGCCCGCAATTCGGCGTCGACGGCGGACTTAAGGTCGCCCGCATGATAGCGTGCTTGCAACTTTCGGATCCAATACCAGCATGCGGGGAGTGCGAGGCGCGGATCCGATTCCAAATGCTGTTCGAAGCGCGCCTCGTCGAACTGCTCGTCGTTGAAGGAGGTGAACGACGGCGTCAAACCCCGAAGTGTCAGGATCAGCCTCAGCTGGCTGGTGATGATGTCGATGACCAGACCGAACTGAATCTTGCGCGCGAATGCGAGTCCGGCCTCGGCTTCCCGCTGGATGTCGGGCAGCGGCTCGCCAGAAGCGAGCAGGTTGGTGATCAGGTTGTTGCAGCTGTAGGCCGCAAACGTGAGGTCGCCGATCTCGTTGGCCGTGTTGAAGGCGCGCCGCACCAATGCACGGCCGCTGCTTACGTGCTTCGTCCAGGGATTGACCAGATTGCCGAAGGACATGTAAACCCGGGCCTTGAAGCGATCCAAGCCGCGTTGCTCGACCAGCTCGAAGCCCAGCTGACCGAAGCGGAACCCGGCCGGGTAGTCGTTGAAGTGTGGGCCCACGATCATGCCGAGCCAGACGTAGGCGAAACACGAGGCGCCGCTGTTGCCATGGTCGATGCTGATGTTCGCCATGCGGCACAGGACGAGACAAAGCAGGTTGTCGTCCGTAAACAAAGCCGGCGTGACGACCTGGGCAAGGACATCGAGAGTCGCGAGCCACTCCGGGTCGCTCATCAGCGGTAAATTGACCAACTCCTCGACGGAGCGGCCGTCAATGCGCCGCAAAAACGCATCGTATTCCGTCCGCACCGCTTCCCTTGGCGGGTGTGGCGCCCAGTGAATGCCGATGCGCTGCAGATACTGAAGGCACAACTCGACGCCGCGATCACTGCGATCCAAGGTGGTGTAGAGCTCCAGGCGCAGGCACGTGACCGCGGCACTGTCGACCACCGTCGCGGTACGCGCCGCGAGCTCAGCGAGCCGTTTTTCCGCCGCCGCCAGCTGACTGCTCAGAAACTCACACTCCGCACGGTGGAACTCCAGCGCAAACAAGAGCGTATAGCGCGGCTCCCAGGCGTCGTCGGGCAACAGCATCCGGCCGGCAGAAAAGTAGGCCAGCGCCGAAGCGTGAGCCGTGGATGCTTTTGCCCGCTCACCGGCGAGCAGATTCAGCCGGGAGACTCTTTCCCGCTCGTCACGGGAAGTGATGAGCCCGGCGCCGCGGTTGAGCTGATTCACGATCTCGAAGATACTGTTCTCGAGCTTCTCCGCGGGTGTTTGGTCGGCAAGCACCCGGCCGATCCGAAGATGAATCGCGGGGCGTTCCGCTTCGGGGATGAGTCCGTAGGCCGCCTCCTGCACGCGGTCATGGATGAACGCGTAGCCGCCGTCCTGCCGGATGATGAGTTCCATGCGGACAGCCTCAAAGAGTGCCGCGTGGATTTCCTCCTCGGATAACCCGTGAACCAACCTCAGAGTGGCGATCTCGGCTGCATTCCCGAGACAAGCCAGTTGCTTGACTCGTCCCTGCGCCGTGTCGGACAACCGCTTCAGGCGGCCGACCATGAGATCGACTACGTTGTCGGTGTAGCCTTTGGCCTGGATTCGACCCAGGTCCCACTTCCAGGCAGCCGCGCCCGGATCAAAGGCCAACAATCCCTCGTCGGACAGCGCCGTGAGAAATTGGATGGCAAAAAAGGGGTTCCCCAGCGTTCTGTCGTAAACCAGCCGGGCAAGAGGCTCGGCAGACGCGCGCGCACAATGCAGCGTTTCAGCGACGAATTGGATCACGTCGTCGGGCGAGAGAGGCGCGAGAGCGATATCGCGCACCACGGCCCCGGTTGCGCGAATCGCATCCAGACTTTGCGTCAAGGCGTGAGACTCGCCGACCTCGTTGTCGCGAAATGCTCCGATGAGAAGGAGGTGACGAACGTCGGGGTGCGTCATGAGGTGCTCGAGCAGCTTGAGCGTCGCTGCATCCAACCACTGGAGATCGTCGAGAAAAACGGCGAGCGGGTGCTCTTGGCAGGCAAATACGGCCAGGAAGGAGCGGAAGACCATGTGAAAACGGTTCTCGGCCTCCGTGGCCGGAAGGGCCGCAATCGGTGGCTGCTTGCCGATGATGAGTTCGAGCTCGGGAATGAGTTTCACGATGAGTTCGCCGCTCGGGCCAACGGATTGCTGAATCGCGTGTCGCCATCGCTCGACCTCCGACTCGCTGCCGCTCAAGATCTGGCGAATGAAGATCCGGAATGCGTGAGCAAGCGTCGCGTAAGGAATATCCCGTCGGTACTGGTCGAATTTTCCCGAAAGGAAGATTCCGCGCCGGAGGACGATTGCTTTGTCCAGCTCATGGACGAGCGAGGACTTGCCGATCCCGGAATAGCCGGAGACCAGAGTCAGTACCGGTGTTCCAGCGCCGATCACTCGATCGAAGGCAGCCAGCAGGGCCGCGCGCTGTTCGGCACGTCCGTACAGTTTCTCGGGCATCAAAAGTCTGCTTGGCGTGTCGTGCGCGCCGAGGGTGAACTCCTCGATGTGTCCCACGGCCTCCCATTCGCTTAGGCACCGCATGAAGTCGGCCTCGACACCGGCCGCAGTCTGATAGCGCTCTTCGGCGGTTTTGGCGAGAAGCTGCAAGATGATTGCAGAGACGGGGGCGGGAACGCCCTGCGAGCGGATGTCGGGTGCCACCGGCTGCCTTGCGATATGACAGTGCACCCACTCCATCGGATCCGAGGCGGTGAACGGCAGGCTACCGGTCAGAATTTCATAGAGCGTGACGCCGAGTGAATACAGGTCGCTGCGGGAGTCGATCGAACGATTCATGCGTCCGGTCTGTTCGGGGGCCATGTAGGCGAGGGCTCCGGCGAGAACTCCCGGAGGGTCGGGCGACTGCCGCTCGCGTGGCAGCCGCGACGCGATTCCGAAGCCCATGAGCCACACCCGGCCGGTCACGGGGTTCACGAGAGCGTTGGCCGGCTTGATGTCCTTATGGATAATGCCGTTCTGGTGAACCCGGCCGAGGGCCGCCGACAGTCCAATGGCGACACGCAGGAATAGTCGCAACTCCATCGGCGTTCCAACCAGACGGTTCAGAGGTTCCCCTCCGGGATCTTCGAGCACCAGGGCAGGGCGGCCCTGGTGCGCCGCGAGCGCGAGAGGTCGAACAGCCCAGGCCGGATCCAGTTCGGCGCGCAACGAATATTCGTGTTCCATGCGGCGAAGACTCCGGGGAGCGGTGTGCTCCCGGAGCGGCGCAACGACCAGCACCGGCTGCGGAGTCCCGTTGGTCGAGCCCCGGTACCGACCACGGTAAAGAGCGAATTCGCCATCGTCGCGAAGCGTCTGGTGCGCCCCGTCTGCAAGCTCCAGCATGGCCTGCGACCTGAAATCCATGCGGCCTCCAGCATGAGGGTGTCGACAGTACTTTAACCCCGGAAAGGCTCAATTGGCGATTTGGCGATCGGTCTCGCCTCCACCCGAGGCGGTGCGGGCGCTGCCACGGTACGCCACCCTCCAGAGTGTGCCATTGGCATCCTCGGTCACGATCAAGGAACCATCCTTCGCCACGGCAACGCCCACCGGCCTACCCCATACCTGGCTGTCGGACAAAACGAAACCGGTCATGAAGTCTTCATATTCACCGGTGGGTTTGCCTTGCGCATCGAAAATCAGACGCACCACCTTGTACCCGGTCCGTTTGCCTCGGTTCCAAGACCCATGCATGGCCGCAAAGGCGCTGCCCCGATACTCTTGCGGGAAGCTGTCCCCCTGATAGAACACCATCTGCAGCGGAGCCGAATGCGCTTGCATCAGCACATCCCGACGCCACCCGTTCCACGGAGAAACCGTCCGGCACTTGCGGTCGTGCACCGATGGGTATCGGCACAACTTGTGCGAGGCCGTAAGTAGGATTTTCAATCGGCGGCAGATCTTGAGGCGTGAGCAGACGACGCAGCCCCGGCCTGTCGTCGTGCCAGCCGCCGTAGGCCGCTTCGCCTTGCAAGACCTGCCCGAGGGCGCGCCCACCGGAAAGCGCCGCGATACAAACGGTTGCAACGCTCGTGAGCGAGAAGCGAACGATGCCGGACATGATTGCTCCCAGGTGTTGTTGAAATCATCGGTCGCTTTCATGAAACCATAGGGGACATCGAAATCAATGCCGCCCCCGTTACTGCTGAAATGTAACGGCTCAGCCCCCATGTCATTTGAAACTCGGCTGCCGGAACTTGAAATGGGGTGGCCACGGCCGGCGCTGAGGCTCACGTTCACAGTGAGTACCGTGCAAGGAGAAGAGCCGTGATTCGATTCACCAGGCGTAACTTTGTGAACTCCGTCGGGGCGGCCGTCGCCATCCCCGCCGCGTCGAAGTTCATCAACCCGGCAGCCGCCGCTTCTGTCGACGAGAGACCGGCAACGGCAAAGGCGGCCTCGTCGGCACTCGATACTATGTATCTCTTCTTCAATGCGGCCGAGGCACGCTTCATTGAGTCCGCCTGCGAACGGCTGATCCTGGCGGACGAATTCGGACCCGGTGCGGTGGGCGCAGGTGTTCCAAACTATCTGGATAAGCAGTTGGGTGGTGCGTGGGGCGCCGGCGAGCGGCTGTACCGCAGCGGGCCGTGGCAACCGGGAACGCCTTCGCAGGGCTATCAATTGCCGTTCACGCCCGGTGAGCTCTTCCACACGGCGATTCGGGCTATCAACAGGGACCTCGAAACGCGCGGCCACGCTTTCGGTGAACTCACCGCCGATTCCCAAGACGCCTATCTCAAGGTGCTCGAGGCTGGCGATCTGGATCTCGATGGCGTGCCTGCCGGCGTGTTTTTCGGCTTGTTACTCGGCATGACCGTGGAAGGCTTTTTCAGTGATCCGGTGTACGGCGGGAACCGCGATATGGTGGCGTGGAAAATGATCGGCTTTCCGGGTGCGTATGCCGACTACGACGATGCCATCGATCGGCACGGCGTCAAATTCGAACGTGAACCGATGAGCTTGGCGGAAGACAGGCACGGCCATCTCCACGTTCATCCGGAGATTCCGGCGAGCCTCTGATACAACGAACGTTCAACATGTGAGGGTCAGATAGTGGCACAGCGTCTGAAGGAAGTGGATGTGGTGGTGATCGGCGTCGGCATGGTAGGGAGCATCGTTGCCAAGGAACTTGCTGCATCCGGCTACAGGGTCGTCGGCCTCGAGCGTGGCCAGGCGCGCTTCACGGTGTCGGAGTTTCAAAGTCCGGCGATTCACGATGAACTGCGCTTTGATGTGCGCAAGGCACTCATGCAGGACAACACCCGGGAACCCGTGACCTTCCGTAATCATGCAGAGCAGACAGCGCTGCCCGTCCGACGGTGGGAGTCTTTTCTGCCTGGCACCGGCTTGGGCGGTTCGATGGTGCACTGGAACGGACAAACTTACCGATATCAAGCCAACGATTTTGAACTCGCGACGGGTACTCGCGAGCGTTATGGAGGAAACTTCCTGAACCCTGATCTCACCATCCAGGATTGGGGGGTGACCTACGCTGAACTCGAGCCGCACTTCGATCGCTTCGAGTATTTGTTGGGCACCAGCGGCAAAGCCGGCAACATCAACGGCGAGATCCAGCCGGGCGGTGACCCCCATGAATCACCGCGCTCGCGCGAGTATCCGGCGCCGCCGATGAAAGAGCATTTTCAGGGCGCCATGTTTCGTAAAGCGGCCACGAATTTGGGATATCACCCATTTCCCCAGCCATCCTCAAATTTGAGCCGGCCGTACACCAATCCGGAAGGTGTGAAGCTCAACACCTGTGTGTTTTGTGGCTTCTGCGAGCGTTATGCCTGCGAGCACTACGCCAAGGCGGTGCCGCAGACAATCATCCTGCCGGTCCTGTTGTCGAATCCCAATTTCGAGCTACGCACCAGGTGTCATGTACAGCGCATCAATCTCGATTCGAGCAAGAAGCGCGCGACCGGCGTCACCTACATCGATGCCGCGGGGCGCGAGTTTGAGCAACCGACCTCTCTGGTCATCACCTCGTCCTTCGCGCTCAACAATGTTCGTATGCTGTTGCTCTCCGGCATCGGCAAACCCTATGATCCAGCGAGCGGCAAAGGCGTGGTGGGGCGTAACTACGCCTATCAAACGATGAGCAGCGTGGCGGCGTTTTTCGACTCCGACGTGATCATCAATCCTTTGATGGCCTCAGGCGCATCCGGCACCCTGATCAACGACTTCGCAGGGGATAACTTCGATCACGGTGCGTTAGGGTTCATCGGCGGCGCCTTCATCGGTGCGGTCAATACCAACGGACGACCGATCCAGTATCACCCGGTTCCGCCCGGTACGCCGTCCTGGGGCAAAGATTGGAAAGAGGCGGTGATCAAGCACTACAACCACACCGTGATGTTGAGCCTGCACGGCAGCTCGGTCGCGCAGCGGCAGAATTACCTCGACCTCGATCCGACCTATCGCGATGCGTGGGGCCAGCCGCTGCTGCGCATGACCTTCGATTTTCCGCAGAACGACCTCAAAATGGCCGAGTATGTGACGGCCAAGGGAGTCGAGATCGGCAGAGCCATGGGTGCCAAGCAAGTGGTCGGCTAGCCGCGCAAAGCGCCGTACACTACAACTCAATACCAGACTACCCACAACACCGGCGGTACGGTGATGGGCAGCAATCCGAATACCAGCGTCGTCAACCGATATCTTCAGTCCTGGGACGTGCCCAATGTCTTCGTCATTGGTGCGTCCGCTTATCAGCAAAATGCCTCGTGGAATCCGACCGGTACGCTGGGCGCGCTGACCTACTGGACGATCGATGCGCTCAAGAACAAATATCTCAAGAATCCACGCCCCCTCGATCGTCACCGTCGCTTCGTCGACGAGTATACCCACGGCGAGCGCGAGGCCCCCCAACGTCATGATATTGAGCGTTTCGCCGATCGCCGACAACGTGCCAATCGCCCCCAAGATCGACAGCGGAATCGAGGTCGTGACGATCAGAGTCGAGCGCCAGCTGCCGAGAAACAACAAGATCATCAGGCTGGTGAGCGCCGCGGCGATCACGCCCTCGCGGATCACTCCACTGATCGAGGCGCGCACGAATGCCGACTGATCGCCGATCGGCTTGATATCGAGTGCGTCCGGCAGCGAAGGCTTGATGACCTGCAGCATCTTCTGGATGCCGCTGACGATGTCGAGGGTGGAGGTCGCACCGTTCTTGAACACACTCAAGAGCACCGAGCGATTGCCGTCAACGTGGACCACATTGGTTTGCACCGCATTGCCATTGTGCACATGCGCCACGTCGTGCATATACACCATCGCACCGCCGACGTTCTTGATCGGCAGGTCGCCGAGCTCTTGAATTGTCGACGGCGCGCTGTTGAGATTGACCGTGTATTCGGTGTCCCCGATCTTCTCCGAGCCCACCGGCGCGATGAGGTTTTGGGCGGCGAGTGCATTGGCGACGTCGAGCCCCGTCAAGCCGCGGGCCTCTAGCGCCGCGGTATCGAGGTCGAACATCACCTGGGGCGACTTGCCGCCGAACGGCCAGGGAAGCCGGCGCCCTGCACCGTGACCAGGCGGGGGCGCACGAAGTTGACCCCGAGATCGGCGAGGTTCTGCTCGGTGAGGCCTTTGCCCGACAGCGCCAGCTGAATGATCGGCACCGACGAGGCGCTGTAATTGATGATGAGCGGCGGCGTCGTGCCGGCGGGCATCTGCTTGAGCAGGCTCTGAGCGACCGCGGTGACCTGGGCGTTGGCGGTGGCAATGTTGACGGTTGGGTGGAAATAGATCTTGACGATACCGAAGGTGGTATAAGAATTTCCCTCGAAGTGCTCGATGTCGTTGACCGCCGTCGTCAGCGCACGCTCGAACGGGGTGATGATGCGCCCGGCCATCTGGTCGGGCGGCAAGCCCTGATATTGGAAAGCCACGCCGATGATGGGGATATTGATGCTCGGAAAAATGTCGACCGGCATGCGCAGTGCCGCGAGCGTACCGACCAGGAAAATAAGCAATGCCGCCACGATGAACGTATAGGGACGGCTCAGGGCGATTCGGACTATTGCAAGCATGGCGGCACCGGGAAGCTTGAATGAGCTGCTTAGGCGGAAGGCGTTGTCACTGGATGATCGCCGGCGTCCTGGGTCGCCAGACCACCGATGGCGGACCAATCAAGATGGTCTCCGCCCTGGGCGAAGAGCCGTAGAAACCGATCATGCAACAGGCTTGCAAGGGGCATCGGCACGCGCAGACCCTCAGCGGCCGCCAGCGCGAGGCGGATGTCCTTATATCCGAGAGGCGAGGCGAATGCGGCCGGCTCAAACTTGCCTTCAGCGATGAGGCCGCCGTAGGTCTTGTACGCCGGTACGTTGAAGATGCTGGAGGTGAGGAGCTCGATGTAAGCGCGCCGGTCGATGCCGGCCTTGCCGACGAGCGCGATGGCTTCGCCGAGGGCCTCAATGGCGGAAGCCATCAGAAAATTGCCGCTTAGTTTCACGAGATTCGCCGCCGACGGCTCCGCGCCGATCGGAAATGTCTTTTGTCCCATCGCGCGAAACAGCGGCTGACACGCATCGATCGTCGCGGCATCGCCCGCGGCGACAATGAACAGTTTGGCGGCCGCGGCCGCGTCCGGCCGTCCAAACACCGGCGCGGCCACGTAGCGCTGTCCGGCGCTTGCATGGGCTTCCGTCAGGCGCTTCGAGAGTGCGACACTGATTGTGCTCATGGAGAGATGGATCGCGTGCTTTGGCAGATTGTCGATAAGACCGCCGGGACCAAAGGCGATGCCGGAGGCCGCGTCATCATCCGCCAGCATCGTGATCACCGCGTCGCCGCCGCATGCCCCGGCCACATCGATGGCCTCGTGCGCGCCGAGTTCGACGAGCGAGCGACGTTTTCCGGGACTGCGATTGAAGACGGTCACGTCGTGTCGGGCCTTGACGAGGTTGGTCGCCATCGCTGCGCCCATGCGTCCGAGTCCGATAAATCCAAGTTTCATATCTTCATCTCCTAGTGGTTTGACGGCGTCAGGGACGCTGTGGGGGTGCCATGAAATCGGGACCGACGGGATCGCGGAACGTGGTGTTCACGATGAGCTCGATCAGCGCCCGGTGCACGGTATTGAGCGACCAACCGGCGACCCCGAGCGCCGCCTCCACTTGATCGGGGTGACGCCCGCCCCAGAGTGCGACGCTGATGCCCTGGTCGAGCATCCAGCGAACCGCGAGATGAATGACGCGGCGCTGGAAGCGGCGCCGGGCGAGATCATCGAGTTGCCGGACGGCGTCGAGATACTGGGCAAAACGCGGCGCGCCGATGGCACGGATCTTACCCTGCTGGTAGAGCGAGCGCATGGCCTCGGCGGTTTCCTCCACGGCACCAGCGGGTCGGGCCAATGGACCTGGTAGATGTCGATGTAGTCGGTGCGCAGGCGGCGCAGCGAATCTTCGACCTCCTGCAAGATGCGAGCGCGCGTCGCATTGCGATAGACTTTTCCGTCGCGCCATTCCAGTCCCGTCTTGGTGGCGATGACCGCCTGACTTCGCACGCCCGCGAGCGCGGCGCCGACGACTTCCTCGGACACCCCGAAGCCGTACACCGGTGCGGTATCGATCAGGTTGATGCCCTGATGCAGAGCGGCGTGAATGGTGGCAACCGATTCGCGCTGATCGGTTCCTCCCCACATCCAGCCGCCCATGGCCCATGTACCGAGCGCCACTCGGGAGACCTTGAGTTCGGTCTGGGGAATATCGAAGAATTCAGTTTCGCTGGCCGGGATCTGGGCCTGGATTGACGGTGACATGATGCGTTCTCTCCTGCTAGCGTAAGAAACCTGTCGAGTGCACGATGGATTGGAGCATGGGTGCCGCGCGTGCCGGGCGTATTGCAGATCGCGCCGCATCGGTTACGTAAGAAACAGCGCGCCGAGCACGCGAAATGGCAGCACCAACGGCCGTTCCACCTGGGCGCTATGACTGACGCCGTCGAGGCACCAATTGCAGAAGTGCTCGCAGTTATTGGTCAGCAGGCGATAATCGTTCTCGCCGAGGCGCGAACGGGCCCGTCGTACGATTTCCTCGGCCGAAAATACGGATCTGAGATGATCGACGATTCGCACCGCGCGACCGGCGGAGAATCGAAGCAGCGAGACTTCCTCAATCGGCCCGCATTGCCAGAATGCTGAGAAGCCCGAATAGTGCACGACTCGTCCATCGCCGACATACACGCCATGATGGGTATATCCTCGGCGCGAGGTCGTCAAATGGGCACCGAGCGACAGTGTTTGATCCCGTGCTGACGAGAAATGCAGCTCGGCGCTGAGCGGAAATGTATCGTCCAGACCGTTGTGATTCATAGGGGCATCTCTTGGTCACTGGTGGCTCAAGCCCCAGATGTACGCTGCCACCGCCGATACCTGATCGGAGGACAGCTCCGCGCCGCCCATCGGGGGCATGGGTGAGCGATATTGCTTGGGCTGCGACACGCCGGTGGTGATTGTCTTCGCGATCGCCGGGTAGCTGCCGTCGCTCCACAGCCACTGCGTGTCGGTGAGATCGGGACCTAAGGGAGTACCCTTCGCGTTCGCGCCGTGGCATCCCGTGCAGGTCGCTCCGCCGACTTGACCGTGGAAGATGCGATCGCCCAAGGCAACCATCTCTTGGGTCGCGCCGACCGGAAACGGAAGACCCGCGGTGTCGGCGGCGGCACCGGCATCGGGATGAGTGCCTTCGGGAGGTTTCGCGTCATCCGCGCTGACGTTGCCGGCGGGCGCTGATGCGCTCGGGCACGGCGTGAAGCGAGCCGGGCCGCCCGAAGCGCCCGGTGCGCCCCGATAGACGATACGGTAAATCCGTCCGCGGACATCATCAGAGATGTAGAGCGAGCCGTCGGGACCGACTGCCAGGCCGGACGGACGATGCTCGGCCTGGCCTGGCGAGTGCACGGCACCCGCAAACCCGTCGGCAAATATCTCGCACTGCCCCGATGCGCGATCGCCCGCCAAGGCCTCGAACACGACGTTGTAGCCACCTTGGGGGTAGGGCGCTCGATCCCACGATCCGTGGAAGGCGATGAAGACGCCGTGACGGTAGCGCGCCGGAAATTGCTGCTTGTCGTACAGTGCCATCGCGTTGGGTGCCCAGTGGGCCGGAAATGCCGCGATCGGGGCGATTTTGGTCGCGCACGGCCCGACCTTCTTGCCGCCATCGCCGCCGTACTCCGGAGCGAGCGCCAATTTGCCCTGCACAGCGTCGTAGTAGCACTCCGGCCAGCCGTAGTCGCCGCCCTGGCTGAGGCGCAACAGTGTCTCCGCCGGTTGCGTCGCCTCCTCCTCGGGTTTGTACAGATCCGGCCAATTCGCATGCAGCTGGTCGCGGCCGTGCTGGGTGACGAAGAGGTGCCCCGCGGCATCGATCGCGAAGCCCTCCGCGTTGCGTATCCCGGTAGCGAAGCGGCCCGACGGCGAGAATGTCTGGTTCGTCTTGCTGGCGTCATAGCGCCAGATGCCGCCGCGTGTCTCGAGCTCGGTACACGGGTCGATTCCCGGTGACTTCGGGGTGCGGTTCTGCGACTGACAGGCATTGGTCGCGGTGGCGACGTCGATGTACAGTGAACCCTCGCCGTCGATCGTAAAAGGATGCATGGGATGATCCCCGCCCAGCGGCAATCCGGTCACGACCGGGACTGCAGGTCCGCGAGGGACGACTGAGACCGCGGGCAGCGCATAGCGGAGGATCTTGTCGTTGATTTCGGCGAACAATCCACCCTTGTACAGGCCAATGCCGGTGCCTCCCGCACCGCCGTTCTGCACGGTTTCACCGAACCGCAGAATCAAGTCGGCTTTCCCCACGCCGTGGGTGTCTTGCAGGGCAACGAGGAAGCCACCCGCGTGCGGTGTGTCGTTACCGTAATAACGACCCGACCAAGTGTTGACGTATACGACGCCGTTCGTGGCAACGGCGAGATGGCGAGCATGACCGATGCCATCGGCAAAAATGGTCGCGCAAAAGCCGGGCGGCAGCTTCAAGCCGCTGTCAGTCTCGCGACATCTACCGGCTTCGGATCGCGACGTCCCCGCCGGATTGTTGGCTGGAGATGCGGAGCTGCTTGCGCACCAGGCGCCGAGTACGGCAAACATGGTCCATAGATTTCTGCAATGTGGTGAAAAAAGCACGGATCAGCCTCCAAAGAATGTCGACGCAGCACAACGATGCGCCGAAGGAATAATTCTGCCGAGCTGAGAAATTACCGAGCGCAGCCAGCAATTCGATGTCGCTGCAATTACCAATGCAATATCCGAGGCGTGTATTCGTTTCGGCTGTAATTCGCGGCTCTGCTGCGCCCGGCGCGCTTGAAAAGTTCCCCTGTTTCAAATGAAAAAATTAAGGGCCGTATTCGACATCGGCGCGGGCGTGCGCTCTGAGAAGCTATGGCCCATGTCCTCAATCGTGATTTATGAAGCGGACGATCTGATGCGCGATCTCCTGAAGGAGTGGCTCATGCGCGCCGGTTATCTGGTGGCTGCCGTAAAACCGTGTGACCCACCGACCTCTGCTGCAGCAGATCTCGTGGTCGTGAACATTGAAATGCCCAAGGAGGCGGGATCGCGCGTGGTTGACGAAATTCGGGCGGCGCACCCGGGAACACCGATCATCGCAATCTCCGCTCAATTTCGCGCGGATCTTTCCACCGTCGGCACGACCGCCCAGCTGTTCGGCGTAGCCCAGGTGATCGCTAAGCCGCTCACCCGCCATGCGCTGCTGGAAGCGGTAAGCGCTATCATTGGTCCTGGCGACTGAGCAGGTACGCGACGAATGGCCGAAATTACCGACCCAAAAACCCAACCAGCCGGTCCGCTGCGATTCAAATGGCTTCGGCTGAGGATCTTGATACTCGGCGTGCTAGTGGTCGTTGCATTCGCCGGCTCATCGGCGTACGACGCGTGGAGTGCGTATAAAAATGCGGTTGCGGCCACCAATCGCGAAATCACCAACGTGGCGAGTGCGCTTGCCGAGCAAACCGCCTGGACGTTTCAGGGTATCGATCTTTTGCTGGGCGATACGGCTCGTTGGTATCAAAACGACAGCAAGAAAATGGCGCCCGAGCGCCTCGACGAAACTCTGGCAAATCGCTCGGCGGGGGTCAGGCAAATACGACTGATCACGATCGTCGATGCCCAAGGCATCCAAAGGCATCGCTCACGCGGATCCTCACCAGCTCATCTCGATGTGTCGGACCGTTCGTACTTCATAGCGCAGCGCGATAACAGGGCGGCCGGACTTTTCATGAGCGAACCGATCGTTTCCCGTTCCGACGGGCGTCCGGGAATCATTCTGTCGCGACGCCTGGAGGACGAGACGGGCGCGTTCGCCGGCGTGGTATCCGCCATCGTCGATCTCGAGGATCTCGCGCGGTTCTACGCGGCGGTTAGGCTCGGAGATGGCGGTGCCGTGCAGCTTCTGCGGGACGATGGCCAATTGCTTATGCTCGACCCAGCGGATTCCGGCGTACTGGGGAAGCGGTTTGCGACACTCGTCGCGGGCGCACCGGCTGGCTGGCTCATCAATCCGATCGACGGCAAACAGGACTTCGTTGCGGTGGCGAAAATCCGGGACACCCCGCTCGTGCTGGTGGTCACCCGCGAGCAAGGGGTTGCCCTGCGGCCGTGGCGCGATGAAGCGATGCGACTGGCAGCTCGCAGCATCGTCGCGGCTCTGCTGGGTTTGGTGGGAATCGGGCTGCTATGGCGCCAGTTGCGTCGTATTGAAGCAGCACAACTGCACAGGGAACAACTGGAGGCGCAGCTGCGGCAATCGCAGAAGATGGAGGCGATGGGAACGCTCGCGGGAGGTATCGCGCATGACTTCAACAACATCCTCGGCGCCATCTTGGGCTACGGAGAGCTCGCGCAGCAAGAGTCCGTGCCGGCCACCCCTTTGCGCCGCTACATTGATAACGTGATGCACGCCGCGGAGCGTGCCAAGGCGCTGGTCGATCGGATTCTAGGGTTCAGCCGCAGCGGACTCGGTGAGCGCGCTCATGTCCCTATCCAGTCGGTCATTGAAGAAACCCTGGAACTCATCGCAGCCTCGCTGCCTGCTCACATCAGGCTGGAAAAAAATCTCGTCGCGGGGGATGCCACGCTCATCGGCGATTCGACCCAATTGCATCAAGTCGCTATGAATCTATGCACCAACGCCGTGCATGCCATGGACAGCGGCGGCATGCTCAGCGTGCTGCTCGAACGCGTCGCCTTGACCCAGGCACAATCGGCAACCCGCGGCACTTGCACGCCCGGATCATATGTGCGTCTGGTGATCGAGGACACGGGTGTGGGCATGCCGGCAGAAGTCGTCGAACGCATATTCGATCCGTTCTTCACAACCAGGGGCGTAGGCAAGGGTACGGGGCTTGGCTTATCGCTCGTCCATGGCATCGTGAGAGATCTCGGCGGTGCGATCGATGTCAAATCGGCATCAGGGGAAGGCACACGCTTTGAGATCTGGTTACCGGTTGCGACAGAAATGAGAGAACCCGTCACCGCAATTACAGCGCCCGAACTCCCGCAGGGACACGGTGAAACGGTGTTGATTGTCGATGACGAACCGATGTTGGTCGCGCTCACCGAAGAGATGCTTGCCGGGCTTGGTTATGAGCCGGTTGGTTTTGAGTCGAGCCGATTGGCGCTGCAAGACTTTCGTGCCGAACCTACCCGCTTCGATGTGGTGCTGACAGATGAGGCGATGCCCGATCTCGTGGGCACCGAACTTGCCCGCGAGATTCGGCGCCTAAGACCGGACATTCCGATCATCCTGATGAGCGGTCACGGGGACCCAGCCCTCGAGGAGCGTGCAGCCGCCATGTGCGTACGAGAGGTGTTACATAAACCGCTTCAGCGTGTTGATCTCGCCGGGGCGCTCGCCCGGGCGCTGGGTTGAGTTTCCTCACCGAACATCATTACAAATGCAATGTAGGGGTCGAATAGTGACATCGAAACGCGTCCGTCCGCGGTTAGCTTGCTTGAAGAGCAGCCGAAATGACGCGCAGCCGCGATGTCGCGACACCGGAGCGTGAACAGGCGGAAAAAAAATGTTAAATTGGTGTTGCCTGGCCGTGGAGAATCGGAATGTCTGAAACCATCCAGCCGCACATTTTGGTCGTCGATGACGACCCCCAGATCCGTGACTTGCTGAAGGACTACCTTACACAGAACGAACTGCGTGTCAGCGTGACGTCGAACGGCAATGGAATGTCGGCCGCCCTTACCGAACACGCCCTCGATCTCGTGGTCCTTGACCTGCGTTTGGGCGGTGAAGACGGCTTGGCCCTTGGCCGCAAGTTGCGGGAGGAGTCGGCGATACCCGTCATCATGTTGACTGGCGTACGCGATGAGGCCGATCGCATAATGGGTCTCGAACTCGGCGCCGACGATTACCTCACCAAGCCGTTCAGTCCCCGGGAGCTGTTGGCGCGCATTCGGACGGTGCTGCGGCGAACCAAAGGGGCTGCATTGACTGAGGCGAGACAGAAAGACGTTCGCGCCTTTCGCTTTGCCGAGTTCGAGCTCAACCTGCGAACGCGACGACTTTCCAAGATTCCCGGACAGCGTCTCGAGCTGACGAACGGGGAATTTAATTTACTCGCGGCGCTGCTGGCCGCTCCCCAGCGAATCCTCACCCGGGATCAGCTGCTTGAATCCAGCCGTGTCTATGACAATGAAGTCTACGACCGTTCCATTGACGTCCAAGTGTTGCGGCTGCGCCGCAAGATAGAGGCCGACCCCTCGCGCCCGCAGTTCATTTTGACCGAACGCGGTGTCGGGTATTCGTTCAGCGCGCCGGTCCAGACCGTTTATTGACGGTCCCGAGCGCACCTCAGGTGGCATTCCAGAGGCCGCCGAGGGCTTTCACCAGTAGTACGCTGGCATCGAGCCGGCGCCGAGGCGATGTCGATGGCGGTCCGCTCATTGGCCAAGGCAGCGCTCTGCGCGGTCACGACCTCCAAGTAGCTGACCGCACCGCCCTTGTAGAGCTGCAGCGCCAGATCCAGCTCATGCTGTGCGGCGTTAACCGCCATCCGCTGCGCCCCCGATTCCTCGCCGAGAACGCGCAGCGCCGCGAGATTATCCTCAACCTCTTGGAATGACGTCAGCACCACCTGGCGATAATCGGCCACCGCGGAGTCATATATCGCCTTGGCGGCGTTCAATTTCTGCTTGCGCAGACCGCCGTCGAACAGCGTGCCCACCAGCGGCAGGCCGACGGCCCAGAAGCGGCTGGGGGCGCTCGCCCATTGCGAAAAGCCCCCCGATTCGTACCCGCCGGTGAGGGACAGCATCAGGTCGGGAAAGAATGCCGCGGTCGCCGAGCCCACGTCAGCGTTGGAGGCTGCGACGAGGCGCTCCGCTGCCGCCACGTCCGGTCGCCGTTCCAGCAGTTGCGAGGGGACCCCGTCGGGAATGTCCGGCGGCGCGAGCTGCGTGGCACTGGCGGGCAACACAAATGTCGAGGCGGATTCGCCGATCAGTGTGGCAATCGGATGCTCGATCTGGGCCCGCATCACGCCCAGATCGATGAGGTGGGAGCGCGCGGTCTGCAATTGGGTCTGCGCCAGGGCGACGTCCGAATCCGATGCGACACCGGCGTTGAATCGCTGCGTCGCGATGTCGAGCGCCGCCTGAAACGCGACGACGGTTTGTCGCAGCAGTTCAGTCTGCGTATCGATGCCTCGCAGGTCGAAATAGTCCACCGCGACTTCGGCGTGCATGCTGAGTTCCACCGAGGCCAACGTCGCTGCCGTCGACTGCTGCCGGGCTCTGGCGCTGTCGACGGCATGGCGCACCTTGCCGAATAGATCCGGCTCCCAGGAGGCGCTCAACGCCGCGGTATTGTCCCAAACAGTTCTGCCGGCCAGACCTGTGCGGCCGACCACCTCCCTTGCTATGAATAATGAAAGCGTGTCAGCCAGAATTTTGCGCAAAGTGGGCCGCAGTCCCGCGCCTTGTCATGACTGTCTGTAGGATGTATCGGGGGTCTTTGGAAAACTGGAGATAGATCGCGAGGAATGGGGTGAACCCGACAATTGTTGTAATCGCACGATGAGAGGGGAGAGTCTTGCGGGGGCGCTCAGGCCGAGCGGACGAACTCAGCGAGTGTGCTGTCCTCGGCGAGCACCTGCTCGCCGAGGACTCGGTTCCAGTAGCTCTCGGATCCGTGGGCGATGCGCCATTCGTGCAGGCGTCGGGTGAATAACTGTAGGTCGTACTCCTCGGTAACGCCGATGGCGCCATGCAGTGCGTGCGCGGTGTTGGCGACACTGACGGCCGCCTCGCTCGCGCGCGCCTTCGCGATGGCGGCGGACAGCGGACGCGGCGTGCGATCGGTGGCTTGGAACGATGCTTCGGCGGCGATGCTGGTCGCGGCAACCAGTTCGGCCATCACGCTCAGTTGGTGCTGAATGGCCTGGAACTTTCCCAGTGTCTTGCCGAACTGCGAACGCTCGTTGCAGTACTGCAAGGTCATCTCGAACACCTTCGCCATCGCGCCGGCCAGCAGCGCCGCATGCAGCGCCGCCCCGAACGCGGCGAGTGCGCGGCCATCGCCCGCGATGCGTTCGGCTCTGCGATCGTCGCGCCATACGAGTGTCCCCAAATGGCTGTGAGGAATGGCGGTGCCACCGCGCAGCGCGTGTTCACAAGCTAGTAGAACCAAGTGGCTGCCATCCGCCGCCAGCACATACTCGGCGATAGCCCCATAGGGGACGAGTGGGCAAAGCAATGTTCCGTCGGGCTCGCGACGCAGCGCGGGAGCCAGGGTGAGCATTCCGGCGGGCAGCTGAACTTCACGTGCAACCAGGGCGCGGGCGGCAATGGATTGCACGACGGGCAATGGCATGGCGTATCGGCCAAACTGGCTCACCACCGCATACAGCTCAGGCAACGGCAGCTCCGCCCCTCCGGCCTCCTCGCCCAGCAACAGATCCAGGAACCCCGCGCCAGCGATCGCATCCCACAGCGGCGCGGGCGAACCTCCCGCTTCGACGGCCCGCACCGCCGCGGGAGTGCAACGGTCGCGCAGGATGTGCTCGATGGCTTCAGCAAACATGAATTCCCCTACCGCAGGCCCAGACCGCGGGCGATCATCCCGCGCAGGATTTCGCGCGTTCCCCCGCGCAGCGAAAAGGTCGGAGCCACCTGGCTCAAGTAGCTCACCGTGGCCAGTAGGTCGGCATTCACCATAGCAGCAGGCTCAGCTGCTATCGCCGCTTCGATGATGGCCGGGATCGACTGCTCGAATTCCGTGCCGATGTCCTTCACCAGCGCCGCCTCGATCACGGGGCTTTCGCCCCGTGCCAGCCTGGCGGTAACCGCGATGGACATGTTGCGCAGCGTGGCGAGGTGCGAAGCGAAGCGGCCGATGGTTTCCACCTGCGCCTTTGCCTGCGGGCTGCCGCGTAACATGTCGATCCAGTGCTGCAGGAGCACGATGCTGGAATAAATCCGTTCCGGGCCGCTGCGCTCGAACGCGAGCTCGGCGTTTACCTGCATCCAGCCGTCGCCTTGGTTGCCGATCAGCGCATCGTCGGCCAATGGCACGTCGTCAAAGCTGACTTCGCTGAAATGAGCGTCGCCGGTCAGGTCCGTGATGGAGCGCACGGTGACGCCGGGCAGCGTGAGGTCCACGATGAACTGCGACAAGCCTTTCTGGCGGTCGCCGGGGGCCCCGGAGGACCGGACCAGCGCGATCATGTACCGGCAATGCTGCCCGCCGGTGGTCCATATCTTGCGGCCGTTCAGGCACCAGCCGCCGTCCGCCCGCGTCGCCCGCGTGTCGACGCTGGCCAGGTCCGAGCCTGCATTCGGCTCGCTCATCCCGATGCAGAAGAACACCTCGGCGGCGCAGATCTTCGGAAGGTAGAATTTGCGCTGCGCGTCCGTGCCGAACTTGTTGATCAGCGGGCCGCTCTGGCGGTCGGCGATCCAGTGCGCCGCGACCGGCGCACCGGCGGCCAGCAATTCCTCGACCAGGACGAACCGGCAAAAGGCGTCGAGTTCGGCACCGCCATAGGCCTTGGGCAGCGTCACACCGACCCAGCCGCGCTGAGCCAGCTTCTTGCTGAACGCGGCATCGAAGCCCATCCAGGAACGCGCGCGTTGCGGTGGTGACGCCGGCGCGTACGACGAGCGCAGGAACTCGCGAACGTCGGCACGAAAGGCTTCAGCAGCCGCCGGCAGCGCAGCGTAACGAAATGCGGAAAGCAACTGGCTCATGGCGTGCGCTCAGGTACCGATCGTGAAGCCACCGTTGGCCGAGAGGTGCTGACCCGTGATGTACGACGCCGCGTCGGACAGCAGGAAGCACACCGGTCGCGCGACCTCGCCCGCTTCAGCCCAACGACCCAGCGGAATCTGCTGCAGGTAGGTATCCGCGAATTTCTCGCTGCGGATGGTCTCGGTCATCGGCGTTTCCACGATGCCGAAGCCGACGGTGTTGACCCGCAGATTGTACTTGGCCCATTCGCGCGCCGCGCTCATGGTGATGCCCAGCAGGCCGGCCTTGGCGGCCGCGTAGTTGATCTGCCCGATGGTACCTTTGCGGCCGGCATCGGAGGAAATATTGACAATCGAGCCGCCCGACTTGTCACCGGCGCGCGAGCGCGCCAGCACGTGACGGCCGACGGCCTGCAGGAAGTAGAAGGAGCCGGTGAGGTGGACGTCGAGCACCTGCTGCCATTGCTCGGGGGTCATCTTCTCGATCATCGCCGGGCGCGTGATGCCCGCATTGTTGACCAGGCCATGCACGGCGCCGAAGCGCACCACCGCCTGCTCGACCACAGTCTGTGCGAAGGCCGCGTCGGTCACGCTGCCGGGCAGAGCCAGCACCTTGTCGCCTCCGGCCTGCTCCTGCAGCAGCTTCAGCCCGTCGGAATTGAGGTCCACCGCCGTGACGGTGCCGCCAAGCTCCAGCGCCAGATCAGTGATCGCTCGGCCGATGCCTTGCGTCGCGCCGGTCACTACGATGCTTCTGCCCTGCAGGTTCAGCATATGTCCGCTCACGTTCGTCCTTCCTTCAAAGTGTCGCCTCGGTGCCCAGTATCAGCGTCGCCTGGCTGGACAGCTCGCCGCCGTTGCCGTGCGCCAAAGCCAGTCGCGCGTCGGCTACTTGGCGGTCGCCGGCCAAGCCCATCAGCTGCTGCGTTGCTTCGACTATTGTGAACAGCCCATACATTCCGGGGTGCACGCAGGACAGTCCGCCGCCGTTGGTGTTGACCGGCAGTGCTCCCCCGGGGGCAATGCGTCCGCCCTCAACGAAAGCGCCGCCTTCGCCCTTGCGGCAAAAGCCCAGGTCCTCCAGGAACAACAGAGTGTTGATGGTGAAGGCGTCGTACAGCTCCACCACGTCGATGTCTTCGGGCGTCACGCCGGCCTGCGCAAAGGCGCGCGCGCCCGAGTGCACCGCAGCCGTCGTCGTCAAGCATGGCATCGAGGTGATGTCGCGGTGATCGGTTGCCGCCGCCGCCCCCAACAGATACACCGGCCGCTTCGCGAGATGCTTGGCACGGTCGGCGCTGACCATCACAACCGCTGCGGCACCGTCCGTGACAAGACAGCAGTCGCGCACGCTGATCGGGTCGCAGACCATGCGCGACTTCAAATACTCCTCCATGGTCAGCGAATCGCGCATGAGCGCATCTGGATTGAGCTGAGCCCAGCGACGAGCTGCAAGGGCCACCGCGCCCAGCTGTTCGCGCTTCAGCCCATACTCGTGCATGTAGCGTGAAGTCGCGAGTGCATAGGCGCCCACAGGCCGGGCCAGCCTGTATGGCGCCTCGTAGGGAGTAGGTCGCATCGCGTTTACCAGCCCGCCGGACGTCGTACGCTGATTGCTGCCGTAGGCAATCAGAGCCACTTCGCACTGTCCGGCCTCGATCGCCAGCGCCGCCCACATCGCGTGGGTCAGAAAGGCGGAACCACCGGTGCGGTTGTTCTCGGTGACCCGCGGCTGGATGCCGAGGTACTCGGCGAAGGTCAGGCCCGAGAGGAAATCGTCGGGCAGGCCGATGAACAGGCCGTCCACGTCACCCGGCACGAGGGCTACTTGTTCGAGCGCGCGGACGCTGGCGGAAACCGCCAAGTCCATCGAACTCAGCCCCGGGGACTCGCCCATTCCATAGGTGGTGGCCGCCACGATCGCAGACTTGCCACGTGGAAAACGGTCGTGAGTCATGATTGAATTTCGAGCGGTTCGAACAGCAGGATGGGCTTGTCGTCCTGTATGCCGACGCGCGCTTGTACGGCCATGCCGATGCGCACCGTCTCCGGTGGCACGCCTTCGACCCGACTCATGATGCGCGGGCCCTCGGCCAGGTCGACCAGCACCACGTTGTACGGCGCTTGTGGCGGCTTCGGCCGCACCACAGTGGTGGCGTGCACGGTGCCGCGCCCACTGGCAGCGACCCATTCGAGGTCGCGCGCGCCGGTGACGGGCTCGGCAACACGGGGGTAGAAAAAGCAGCGGCCACTGCTGCGCGATCGCTGCAGCATGAAGCGGCCCTGCGACAGGTGCGTGAAATACTCGTTGTCGGGACTGAGATCGGACATGGTTGTTCAGCTTTTGGGGGGATCGGGCCACTGGTACAGCGGTGCTTCCTTGGCCAGGAAGCGGCGTGCTGCCTCCTGGTGGAACGCCGTCTCGCGGCACATGGCCTGTGCCATGGCCTCCTGCGCATAGACGGTGCGCCGGTCGGACTCGAAGGCGCGGTTCATCACCCCCTTGGCGAGGCCGAGCGACTCCGTTGGCGCCGAGTGGAAGCGGGCCGCGAACTCCAGTGCCGCCAGCCGCACGTCACCAGGGCATAGCTGCTGTGCCAGCCCGATGTTGAGCGCCTCCTGCGCGTCGACGATACGCGTGCTGAACACCAGGTCCTTCGCCCGCGCCAAGCCGACGGCCCGCGGCAACAGATACATGGCCCCCATATCCGGGACGTAGCCCATCCGGGCGAACACGCTGCAGAACTTGGCACGCGGCGAAGCCAGCACAAAATCGGCCGCCAGCGCCAGCGACAGGCCTGCGCCGAAGGCGCCGCCGTCGACGGCGGCGATCACCGGCTTTTCCAGGTCCACCAGTTCGTCGAACCAGCGCTGCAGCTTGCGGATGCGCTCGCGCCCCTCGAAGATGTCGCGCTGGCCACCCGTGTGTCCAATCGTTTTAATGTCGCCGCCTGCGCAGAAATGACCACCGGCGCCGGTCAGCACGACCGCACGCACGGCCGGGTCGTCGCGCACCTCGGCCACTGCGGCCGCGAATGCCGCGCGCATCTCCAGGTCCAGCGCATTTCGTTGCTCGGGGCGGTTCATGGTCAGCACCGCCGTGGCGCCGATGCGGTCAAAGAGGAGCGCGGTCATGGGGTTCATTGGGTTCCAGGGCCGGGCAGTCAGACAACGCCTTTTGCCTTGAGCGCGGCGATGCGCTCGGCGGTCAGCCCCAGGCGGTCCTGCAGAATGGCCTGGTTGTGCTCGCCCAGAAGCGGCGCGGACCTGTCGTAGCGGATGGGCGTGCCTGAGAAACGGATCGGGTTGGCGACGCTCGGCGCCTGCACACCGGCGCTGTGGGGAAGCGTAAGCTGCATCTCGCGGTGGCGCACCTGCGGGTCCTCGAACACCTGCTTCATGTTGAAGATCGGGCCGCAGGGCACATTTTTCGCTTCCAGCAGTGCAACCCACTCTTCCATGGTCTGCGCCAGCATCGCTTGCGCGATCAATGGGATCAGTGCCTTGCGATTGCGGTTTCGCTGCGGAACGGTGCTGTAGTCCGGATTGGTGCGCAAATCCTCGCGGCCGATCAAATTGCAGAGGGCGCCATACTGCGCGTCGTTGCCCACGGCGATGATGATGTCGCCTGCCTTGCACTTGAACACCTGGTACGGGACCATATTCGAGTGGGCATTGCCCATGCGCTGCGGAATCCTGCCGGAAAGGAAGTAGTTGATCGCCTGGTAGGAATTGATCGTGACGATGCAGTCCAGCAGCGACATGTCGATGTACTGGCCCACGCCGCTTACGTGGCGGTGTTCGAGCGCCGCGAGGATCGCGCTGCTGGCGTACATGCCGGTCAACAGGTCGCTGATGGCGATGCCGCTCTTCATCGGCGCCGCGCCGGATTCGCCATCCGGCACGCCCGTGATGCTCATGAGCCCGCCCATGCCCTGGAACACGAAGTCGTACCCGGGTAGCGCAGCGTAGGGCCCGTTCTGGCCGAAACCCGTGATCGAGCAGTAGATGATGCGCGGGTTGATCGTCCGCAGGTCCTCGTAGGCCAGGCTGTAGCGCGCCAGCGTGCCGACCTTGTAGTTCTCGACGATGACATCGGCGTCCTTCGCCAGCGCGCGGATGATGTCCTGGCCTTCCGGCGTCGCAAGATCCACCGTGATCGAGCGTTTGCCGCGGTTGGCGCTCAGAAAATAGGAGGACTCGCTCGTTTCCTGTCCCTCAACGTCCCTCAGGAAGGGCGGACCCCAGGTGCGCGTATCGTCGCCGACTATGGGGCGTTCGATCTTGATAACCTCGGCGCCAAGGTCCGCTAGGTTCTGCGTGGCCCACGGGCCCGCAAGGATGCGTGTAAGGTCGAGTACCTTGAGATGCCCCAGGGCGGTTTTCATTCTGCTTCCAGATGCGATGCCATGTCCCGGGAAGATAGGATTCGCACCGATCTACGTCCAATATTCATTCCGCGCAAGTCGATACTAATTTGGTATGGCGCTGGCTCGCATTGCACCCCTGGAGTTCCCGGGTTCCAGTGGCAGAAATTCTGGACTTATTGGGCTGCAAGGAGGAAAAAATCCATCTTGCAGCATCAGGCCGTCGCCGGGTGCTACATGAGCTGATACAAATTGGCTATGACTTCCATGGGTATCGCTATTAGACTGTGCGCTCCACGAGCCCTACGCTTCCGCCAGGACCCAAGCTACCGAAGGAACCCAGCGATGCCCAACTTCCTGCTCTACGACCAACAAGGGTCGGTGGTCACGCTGACCATGAACGAGCCCGCGCGCCGCAATCCGCTGACGGGCAACTCTGCGGTACCGGACTTCATCGCCGCCATTGACCGCATCCACAACGATCGCACGGTGCGCGTCGTAGTCCTCACAGGCGCCGGCACTGCGTTCTCGTCGGGCGGTGATATCAAGGACATGGAACGCCAGGCTTCAGGTGAAGTCGGCGGCATGCAGATTCGCCACGAGTACCGTACCGGCATCCAGCGGCTGCCGCTCGCCCTGTTCAACCTTGAAGTGCCGGTGATCGCAGCGGTGAACGGCGCGGCAGTCGGCGCGGGTATGGACCTCGCGTGCATGTGCGACGTCCGCATCGCCTCGGAACACGCGAAGTTCGCCGAGAGCTTCGTTAAGCTCGGCATTGTTCCCGGCGACGGCGGCGCTTGGCTGTTGCCGCGCCTGATCGGCCTGGCGCGCGCCAGCGAACTCTCATTCACCGGCGAGATGATCGGTGCGCAACAAGCGGCCGACTGGGGCCTGGTATCGCGCGTAGTGCCGGCCGACCAGTTGCTGGCTGCGGCCAACGAAGTCGCGCAAAAGATCGCCGCCAATCCGCCGCACGCCGTGCGCCTGACCAAGCGTCTGCTGCGCGAAGCCATGCACACACGGCTGGACACGCTGTTGGAGATGGCCGCCGCTTTTCAGTCGCTTTCCCACCAGACGGAGGACCATCGTGAAGCTGTGTCCGCGTTCCTCGAAAAGCGCGCTCCCGTGTTCAAGGGCTGATCGGTAATGGGTGTCCGGCCTGCCGATGCGACGTCGACGCTCAGCCATGCGTCGAATTCCCAAGCCAAGCCTGTGAACCTTTGCAGGATCCGCCATTTCGTCGTCCTGGCAGAGACGCTCAACTTTCGCCGCGCGGCCGAACGGCTGCACATGGCACAGCCGCCGCTGTCCGTTTCGATTCAGAGGTTGGAAGCGGAACTGGGTACGAAGCTCTTCGAGCGCCTGACCACCGGCGTCTCACTCACGTCGAGCGGACGCGCCGTGCTGGTAGAAGCGCGCAAGCTTCTGTTCCACGGAAGCCAACTTGTCGAAACCGTCAGGAACGTGTTGGACGGCACCGGCGGCACACTCCGCATCGGCTTCGTCGGCACCACCACATGGGGAATGCTACAACGCCTCGTACCCGCATTCCGTGCCGAATATCCCGGAGTGGAACTGGCGCTGCACGAAGCAACCTCGGTTTCCATCGTGCAGCAACTCGAAGACAATGTCCTGGACATCGGGCTCGTTCGCACGCCGCTGCTCCGATCTACCACTGCGACGCTGGTGCCGTTCGAGCAAGACACATTCATCGTCGCGCTGCCTCGTGGTCATGCGCTGGCGCGCAAGGGCCCGCTGCGGATGTCGGATCTGGCGAACGAGAGCTTCGTCATGTACGCCGCCAGCGCCGCGGCGGGCCTTCATAATGCAGCCATGCTCGCCTGCCAGGACGCGGGCTTCATGCCCAAGGTATCGCAGGAGGCGGTGCAGGTGCAGACGCTGCTGGCTCTAGTGGAGAGTGGTCTCGGCGTCGCACTGGTGCCCTCTGTCATGCAGCGGTACGCGAGCGAGAGGGTCATTTACAGACCG
>Ga0182030_10001177_pt1 | contig 53168 bp, 52 predicted proteins | sample 812S3MmetaG_FD_121299 | JGI IMG/M metagenome (GOLD analysis project Ga0182030, IMG submission 121299) | Permafrost microbial communities from Stordalen Mire, Sweden - 812S3M metaG (Illumina Assembly) | ecosystem: Environmental > Terrestrial > Soil > Wetlands > Permafrost | place: Sweden...
ACGCGGAGCGCGACGGCGAGGACGACCGCTGCGGACGGATATGGCCCGTCGCAACTGCGTGCGGCCTACGGTCTCACCACGGCGTCGGCAACCGACCCGGCCACAACCCAGACAGTCGGCATCGTGGACGCGTACAACGACCCCAACGTCGCGAGCGACCTTTCGTCGTATCGCAGCTACTACGGCTTGCCTGCCTGCACGATCGCATCGGGGTGCCTGCGTGTGGTCAGCCAAACGGGAACGACGCGGCTGCCGGCCACCAGCACAAGTTGGGACCTCGAGATCTCACTGGATGTCGACATGGTCTCGGCGACCTGTCCAAAATGCCACATCGTCCTGGTGGAAGCCTCGTCATCCAGTTACGCCGACCTCGGCACCGCCGAGAATGAATCGGTCAAGCTCGGTGCGAACGTCGTCAGTAACAGCTGGGGCGGTACCGAGTCTGCCGGCGAGACGACCCTCGACAATGCGTACTTCCGTCACCCCGGGGTCGAGATCACGGCGGCGACAGGTGATTCCGGGTTCGCGGCGGGCCCGATCTACCCGTCGACTTCGCCCGATGTGACTGCGGTCGGCGGCACGACACTTACTGCTGCGCCCGGCGCTGCCCGCGGATACACCGAGACCGCGTGGAGCGGTGGCGGGTCGGGATGCAGCGCCCATGAGCTCATGCCCGCCTGGCAATCCGGTATCGCCAACGCCGTCAAGGCCTGCGGCACAAAGCGCGCGCTCGCCGATGTCGCCGCAGATGCCAATCCGAGCACCGGTGTGGCGGTCTACGACACCGAAGGGTACGTCGGGTGGTTTCCGGGAATGATCGGGGGAACGAGCGTTGCGACACCGATCGTCGCGTCGGTCTATGCACTCGCCGGCAACAGCGCAAGCTTTGCGAGCTCCGGCGCGCAATACCTCGACAGCCACTACAGCTACGCGTTGCCCAGCGTCTTCGACATTACGAGCGGGAACAACGGCACCTGCACTGTGCGCCTGCAGTGCACCACGGGATCTGGCTGGGACGCGCCGACAGGACTCGGCAGTCCAGACGGAATCGCCGGATTTTAGCGTACCGTTCGGCGCCACAGCGGCCATCGGGTGCGGTTTTGCCGTGGAGGTGGCGCTGACTGAGCGGCCTCCCACCGGCGCAGCGACCGCGGTCAGCATCTGGTGACCAACGTGCCGGCGTCCGATCTCACGGCCGGCACGGCCTGGGTCTGCGGACCCGCTGCGACGTCAACGGCGCTGAGCCGCTGCGGGCCGATTCTCTGATCCGGACCGCGTGCGTGTCGTTGGCGTGGTCCGGGATGGTCGCTGCGGAGTTTCAAATTGCGGGGCGTTTGGGTGTGGCGGCGGGCCTAGTGAGCGCGGGATTCGCACTGTCCCTGACCGTTGTGACCGGCATCGCGTCCGAACCGGTGACCGAACTACACCGATGGGGGGCGCGTAACTCTCCAATTAGGCAGTTGCCCTGTCGTGAAGCGGCACCCCGGGGGCGATCCGCGCCCCCCATCGGGGCACTCGGTGCAAACTCGGGCCGCACTGATTGCGCACTGAGTCTGCACTGATTGGACGCTCAACCAGGCGCGGGACGCTCCGACGATCGGACGACCGACGTGCGTTTGCCAACACAGACTCTCGCCGGGCCGATGCCACGGTTTCTTAACTTCGATTGATGGTGATGCGGTCGCGGAAAGTCCGACGCCGCCGAGACCTCAGATGCCAGCCCCGCGAACAGGAACCACGAGATCAGGAGCCCCGGATGCGTAGGCCAGTAGTACCATCCCCCAACGCGAACCCGACGCGTCGCGACACCCCGCAAGATGCAGAAACGCGTCGCCGGCCGTTGCCGCGCTGGCGCGGTCGCCGAGCCCGCTTTGGGGCGCTCGCCCTGCTGGCCGCCGGCCTCTCTGCGGGTCTGCTTGCCGCGTCGGCCTCGGCGTCGACGGCAGCCCCGCCGGCGGTCAATCTCAAAGTGCTGCTGATCGGAGATGGTTCCAGCGACGCCACCACCGTGGCATGGGCGTCCGCCCTGACCAACGAGGGCGTCCCCTTCACCGAAGTCGATGCGACAAACGGGGTCCCAACGAACCAGGGATCCTGGAACGTCTCCCTGCCGGCCCTGACGACAGGCACCACCGGCAACTACGACGGCGTCGTGATCGCCGACAACCCGGCAGACTTCACGCCCGGACAGCTGACCAGCCTGTACTCATATGAGGCCCAGGACCAGGTGCGCCAGCTCGACGGGTATGTCAGTGGTTTCCCGTCCGCGCCGCCCAACCTGGGCGTCACCAATGACACCACCGGCGTCGGCATCACCGCGACAGCCGAGAATCTCACGCCGGCCGGGGCGGCGGCGTTCCCGGGCCTCGCGGGAACGATCCCGTTCGACACCGGCAGTTATGCCTACCCGGCGACGGTGAACTCGACCGCGTTCACGTCGTGGCTGACCTACAACGGCGGCACGACAAGCTTGGGCGGTGTCTACCAGCACCCCAGCACCGACGCGCAGTCCAATGTCCAGGAAGCGGCGCTCTTCTTCAACTACCTCTCCAGCCAGCAGCAGTGGCACCTGCTGTCGCCCGGCCTGATCGACTGGGTCACCAACAACACCCACCTCGGGCTGTTCCGCAACTATGTCTCGCTGAACTTGGACGACATGTTCAATAACGACAACACCTGGGACATCACGAGCCACACCACCTCGCTGACCGCCGCAGCGCAGATGAGCGCCGCCGATGTCGTCGCCGCGGCGCAGTGGTCGCGTCTTAACAACTTCCGCATCGACTGGCCGTTCAATGGCGGCGTGAGCTCGTCGAATGGGAATCCGGCGACGCCGGACCCGGTGCTGGCCCAATTCCAGGCCACCGACCCGGCGACCGGCAAGCCCTACGCCGACGACTTCGGCTGGATTAACCACACCTGGGACCACGCCACCCTCGACGACGGCTGCGCAACGCAGAACTACATCGAGGCGGAGCTCAACCAGAATGCCGCGTTCGCGACCGAGGCCCCGAGCACGACGTCGGGCCTGGGCGGTCTCGGGCTGACATCGGACTCGAGCGGTACCTCCAACGGCTACGGCACGTTTGACCCGCACGTGTTCATCCCGGGCGAGCACTCCGGCCTGGCCAACCTGGTCCCCGGCGTCGGCGCCTCGATCGACCCGGTCAGCGCCTCGGGGACCGCGGGCGGCACCAGCGGCACGCTTGCGACGGGAACGTACTACTACGCGGTCACCGCGCAGTACATCGCCGGCGTCGGCGACTCGCAGACGCAAGATTTCTCGGTCCCGGTGGCCTTGGGCCAGGCGGTGACCGTCAACTGGACCGGGATCTGCAAGGCCGCCAGCTACCACGTCTACCGGGCCACGGCGTCCACAGGGCCCTGGAACCTGATCGCGACGGTCCTGCCGCCCAACCCGACCGACCTCGACCCGGCCTCGACGAGCGACACCACCGGCGGCGGGATGGCCCCGGTGAGCTACACCGACGCGGGCGCTGCCGGGACCGCCACGACGTTCCAACCGTCACTGACCACATCGACCGCGCTCGAGTACCCGTACGAGCAGAACCCGGAGTTCATCCCGGCGCTCGCCGACCCGACCCTCGGTGGCATCACCACCGTCGGCGCCGACGCCTCCAAGCCATACCCGAATCTGCCGACCGCGGCGGTGGGCATCAACACGACCACGCCGACCATCGGCGCCGAGTACGCCGCAGGGCAATCGTTTGCGGACGGTCCCGCACAGGTCGTCCCGCGTCACCCGATCAACATCTACTACAACGCTGCGACCTGGCCCGAGGAGATCGACGAGTACAACACGATCTACCCCGGCACCAATTCGACTCAGGCCAGTATCACCGACCAAGTCGTGTCGGGCATGCTCAGCACCATCACCAACAACGACCCCGAGCCGTTCTTCGCACACCAGACCAACCTCGTCGGAGACTCGACCGGAGCCTCGGTCATCGAGCCGGTGCTGACCCAGCTGGTCACCGACTACCACAGCACCTTCAGCGCCGCCGAGCCCTACGTGCAGCCGACCCTCGCACAGGCCTCACTGGCCGCGCAGCGGCAACAGGCGTGGGCGGCAGCAGTAGCCGCCGGCACGGTCACCGCGACCGAGCAGGGCGGCACGATCGTCGTCAAGAACACCGGCGCGCAGCTCGACATCCCGATCAACGCCCCGACCGGCACGCTCGTCGAGACGGGCGGAACGGCGTTCGGCTCCGCATACGCGGGATCGCTGTCGGACTGGATCACCATCTCGGCCGGCGGCAGCTACACCATCCAGGCCCCGGCCGCGCCGTACGTCTCCACCCAGCCGGCCAACCAGAGCATCTCGGCCGGTCAGACCGCCACGTTCACGGCGGCCGCCACCAACGGCGAATCCAACCCGCCGGCCACCGTCCAGTGGGCCGTCTCGACCGACAATGGTGTGACCTGGAACTCGATCGCCGGCGCCACCAGCACAACGCTGACGCTCACCGGCACGACCGCCGGTATGAGCGGCAACGAGTACGAGGCGATCTTCACCAACACCCTCGGCAGCGCGACCAGCAACGCGGTCACGCTCGGGGTCGGCCAGACGGTGCCGACGGTCCAAAGCGGACCGACGGCGGGCCCGATCACCTTCGGAACGCCGGTGTCCGGCGTGCCGCTCACCGGCGGCAGCGTCGTGGCGGACAGCACCGCGATCCCCGGCACGTGGTCGATCACCACACCTCTGGGATCGACCGTCCCGTCGGCCGGGAGCTCGATGGTGACCGCCATCTTCACCCCGACCGACGCGGCCTCGTACGCGACCGTGACCGCCCAGGTCACGGTGCAGGTCAACAAGGCCACCCCATACGTCAGCATTCTCAGCAAGCCGCTGACCTACGGACAAGCGATCGGCAACACACCGCTGATCGTCAACGCAGCCGTATCCCGAGGCGCCGTGCCATTGCGCGGCGGATCGACCGTCATCCAACACGCGCGCCTCAAGCCGAACGCCGGCAAGGTGACCGAGACGGTGAGCTACATCCCCTCTGACAGCGCGGACTACAACATCGTCACCGAAAACATTACGGTGACCGTGAAGCGGGCGCACCCGAAGCTGGCTGCGAACGTGCTCACCCGTAAGCCGATAGGCGGCAAGTTGCTGACGGTCCGGGTCACCGGCACGATCCGAGGCGCGAAAGACACGATCGTCGTCTTGAACGCACGCGGCCGCGCGATCCTCGCCAAGCACTTTGTGGCCAGCGGGTCCACGAAGACGGTGAGCTTCAAGCTCATCGGGACGAACCGGAAGCACCTGCCGAAGGGCCACTACCGTATCGTCTTGGTCCAAGGCAGCACGGCGAACTACCTGGCAGGTAGCAGCCCCCAGAAGCGGTTCACGATCAAATAGTGCGGTAACTACGGGCACCCCGGGGTGTGTGGGAACACACACCCCGGGGTGCCCGCTCGCGTGCCCCAGACGTGGCGCGGCGTCCGGCTGCAACCGTTCTACGGGGATGCGCGACGGAGCACCATGCAGGTAGCCATCCGGCAGGCGTGATGGGCTCCTCTTGCTTGGAGTGTTCGCGTTCGAACGTTGGTCCCGATGCGCTGGGGAGCCGCTCGGCTTCGCACCGGGCCGCTCGGGGTCCGGGACACCCCGTTGGCTGGTCGGGCCCGATGCGCCTACGGGCGTGCAGGCACCCTGTGACGAGCGCGTCGGCGGTGGCGACGACGTCATGCTGGCGATCCCACGACGGGCCGAGGCATCATGCGGCTGGTCGGCCGGGATTCCGGCAGTATTGATCACAGAGGCGCATCGATTGCACATGGCGGACTCGGCGGGGTGAATGCCGTTCTGGCTTTCCATCAGCATTTTGTCGGTCATCCAAGGCGCCCTCGTGGCGCTACCGGCTCCGTGGCCGTGGGCTGAAGGCCGGCTAAGTCGGTTCCGCTCGGGATGGTGGGCACTCGTGCCGGTGGGGACGCTGGTCGGAGTGGCCTATGGCTTGGATCAGGTCTCAGACGCCCCCCAAGGGGTCACGTATCTGGCGCTCGTCGCGGTTCCGATCCTCGCGGCGCTCGCGCTGGGATGGTCGATGCGCGCCGCGCATCCGGTGTTGGCGTTGGGTGTCGTGCCCCTGTTTGCACTCGCGTGGGCCGCTCCGGGTGGGCTGTCTGGTCAAGGGGCGGCTCTTGCCTTGACGGCGCTGTCGTGCGTGAGCCTCGGCGTGATCTTGGTGGGGCTCGCCCCGGCCGGTCTGGTCAAGCTCGGCATCATCGCGATGGCGATTACCGATGTCGTCCTTGTGGTCAACGATCAGCTACAGCGGCCCAATACGATTCTCGGCACGGCCCATCCGGTGGCGCAACTTCCCCGCTTGCAGTCGGAGCTGTTTGGCTCGGCGGTGATGGGGTACGGGGACCTGTTTGTCGCCGGACTCGCGGGCGCGCTGCTGGCGCGTCACGCGGCCCTCCAGCGCCGTATGGCCGTGCTCGTGATCGTGCTCGCACTGCTGTTCGACCTGGCCTTCGTGTGGGTCACCGAGCTCCCGGCGACGGTGCCCGTCGCGCTCATGGTCGTCGTACTGGAGATCTGCAACAGGTGGCCGACGCGACGCCGCAGGCTCGCGGAAGCCGTGCTCCAGGAATAGAATCGATCAGACGGCGACTGCGAGGTATTCATGACCAGCGCACCAGAACCAGACACCGAACGTGCGGCCGACCCGGCCGATCGCGACGCGGAGGTTGCGGGGTTGCGCGAGGCGCTGGGCATGGGTGCGGTGCGTGAGCCGATCCCCGTGGATGTCGACGCGCTGACGCATGACCGCCCGGTCGGCCAGCCGGATCCAGCGCTCGCGCGCGCCGCGCTCGAGGACGCGATCGCGCGGGAACGTCCGCCGGTGCCGACGCACATCGTCGAAGGGGCGCTCGAGGAGCACGCGCGCCACGCCAAGCGCGAGGCCGGCGAGGGCTGAACCTCGCGGTCCGGGTGCTGGGGCTCGCCATCTCCCGAGACGGGCAGTCGGGCACCCGGGCGCCCAAACCGGAGACCGTTGACCTGATGCGGGCGGTCGGAGTCGCGGGCGGGCCCGGGATGCGGCACTCTGGAAGCGATTGGTGCACCGCGTAGACTTCTTCCAGAACGGGGCGTGCACCCCGAGCATGCCGCGGTCGGCGACCGCGGCGGCATGCTGTGGACCGGATACTCGGTGTGGCGCGGGCGTCGTGGCGTTGCGGTGAGCGTCCGATATACGGAGTAGACCTCTTGCAAGGCGACGTGGAGGCAGTCGTGGCCGGTAAGTCAGATCCAAACCTCAGGCGGGCCGGCGATCCGAATGCGCACGATGCCGAGATCGCGGCATTGCGGCGTGAGATGGGCATGGGGGCCGTGCGCTCGCCGCTGCCCGTCAATCTGGATGGAATCACGCATGACCACCCGGTCAGTCATCCCGACGCCGCCGCCCAGGGTCCGAGCCTGGATGAGCTCATCGCGCACCAGCGGCCCCCGGTGCCGACACACTTCGTCGACGGGGCGCTCGACGAACATGCGCATCACGTCAAGCGCGCGGATCCCGAGGATTGACCCCCGCGCGCTACGCGCCCGGGTGATGCTTGCGCATCACGATGCACGCGTTGTGCCCACCGAACCCGAACGAGTTCGAGATCGCAATCTCGATGGCGGCGGGTCGCGGCGTCAGCACGTGGTCAAGCGTGACGTCGGGATCCGGTGAGTTGAGGTTCAACGTCGCCGGCAGCGTCTGAGACGCCAGACTGAGGGCGGTCACGATTGCCTCGATCCCCCCGGCGGCGCCCAGCGCATGCCCGTGGGCCGACTTCGTGGATGACACCGCCGCGTGCCCGACCCCTGCAGCACACAGCGCATGCGCTTCGGCGCGGTCGCCGGATGGGGTTGAGGTGGCATGGGCGTTGACATATCCGACGGCCTCGGCGGCGACACCCGCATCGGCAAGGGCCAAGCGGATCGCGCGGGCAGCGCCCGCACCGGCGGGATCGGGATCGGTCAAGTGTCCTGCATCGCAGGTACTGGCGTAGCCGACGACCTCGGCGTAGATTCGCGCGCCACGCGCCAGTGCACGGATGCGGTCCTCCAGGATGAGGACGCCGGCGCCTTCGGCCATCACAAACCCGTCCCGCTCGCGATCGAATGGGCGCGACGCCTCGCTGGGCGGGCGTTCGGACTGGCTGAGGGCCCCAAGTTGCCGGTATCCTGCCACGACCAGTGGCGAGAGCGGAGCCTCTGCACCTCCCGCGATGACGATGTCGGCCCGCCCATCGCGAATCAGCCCGATCCCGGTGCCGATCGCGTCGGATCCGGCGGCGCACGCCGTGCCCGTCACGCTTGTCGGCCCCTGGATCCCCAGTACACGCGCCGCGGCGGCAACGGCCGAGTTGGTAAGGCCCAATGGGATTGTCAGCGGGCTGACGCGGTCGGCACCACGCGTAACGAGGGTCTCGTGCGCATCAAAGAGCGTCTGAGCGCCGCCATGGATGCTGCCGATTGACGCCCCGATCCGCTCGGGATCAACGCCGTGCGGGCCGGCATCATCGAGCGCCATCGCGCTCGCGATTGCCGCGAGCCGCCCCACGCGGTCCATCCGCCGGATTTCCCGCTGCCCAAAGTGCGCTCGCGCGGCTTCATCTACGCCTTCGACCGGATAGGCGGTAATGACGCCGACGCGCTCAAGCGAGATGCGCTGGGCGCCGGAGGCTCCGGACAGCAGGGCGTCCCAGAAGGTCGTCGCGCCGGCCCCGAGAGGGCTCACGATTCCAAGCCCGGTGATCACGACGCGAGGCCTCATGCGTTGCATGGTGGCATGAAAGCCGCACACCTGCCTTGGAGTTCCGGACAATTTGGGGGGAAAACACATTCGGGGCCGCAACTCTGCGGCCCCGAATGGATGACGGCATTCGACCCGCACCAAATACCGCGCTGGCCGGGAGAGGATTGAACCTCAATGAATGACCGCCGGAACCGTGCTGAGCACGATCCAGGTGCTTACCAGAAACGAGGCATGAATGGACTCCAATCATGGATATGACCTGTTCCACCGACTCGAGCGATCCGCCGATTCCGTTCGTGGCGAGGACATTGGAGGTCCTCGCTGGCTCGACAACGATTCGGTACCTGCACGCTAGAAGCGATTTCGACTCGCATGTGAAATGCATCGTGCGAGTTTTTTTCGCGAAATCTGGGGATGACAACTCCCCTGAGCTGCCGATCTGGCTGCGTGCGCGGAAAACCGCCACTCAACGGCAGATCGGCGAGGATTTGCCACGGTGAATTGCGGGTAACGAGTGCTGCAATATGCATTTCACTGGTCGCGGCGCCGGGGAGTGGTCCGGAGCTCGGCTCTATAGTCCAGTGGTGCGGCTCTATCTGGGTATGTTCATGATGAGCTGCGCGGTGCTTGTCATCGCGCCGATGACTCCCGTCATTCAGCAATCACACCACTTCGCGGTGGCGAGCCTCGGGATCATCTCGGGGGTGAGCTTGCTGACCGGGGTTGCCACCGAGCTGTTTATCGGTCCGCAGTCCGATCGCGGGCATGAGCGCTTGCTGCTGATTGCGAGCGTGGTGGTGGCCGTGGTCTCGCTGATCGGATCGGGCGCGGCGGACTCGGTCCTGGTGCTGACCTGTTGGCGCGCGCTGGCTGGCGTCGCGTATGGAATGTTCGTGCCGGCGGCGTCGGCGCTCGTGATTCGTGCCGATCCCAAGGGGGTTGGGGAGCGCATTGCCCGGTTGCAGGTGGCGGAGTTCGCCGGCTTTGCCGCGGGACCGTTTCTGGGCGCACTGCTGCTTGCGGAATTCGGGAGCACCCACGGCCTGGAGCTCGCCGGGGTCGCGAGCATCCTGTTGCTGCCGGTGGTAATTGGCGTGCGCATTCCGCGGCACGCGAATGACGCCGTCGGTGGCGGTGCGGCCGTCCCGACCGACTCCGAGCGTCCGAAGGCCCTGGCGTTTGATCTGCTGCGGCACCGGGCGGTGTGGGTCGCGCTGATCCTCTCGGTTGCGGTCACCGCTCCCGTCGGCACGTACAGCGCGATGTGGCCGCGGTTTCTCGCTGACCGTGGTGCCAGCGAATTCGTGATCGCCGCGAGCCTGGCGATCTTCACCCTGCCGTTTATCCTGATTGCGCCGATCGCCGGTCGGTTTGTCGATCGTGTCGGTCCTTTGCGCGGATCGGTGTGGGGAATCTGGATCGTGGCGATCGTCGTGATCGCGTACGGGTTGATCGGGTCGGTTCCTGTGATTGTCGCGGTGAGCTTGATCGAGTCGGTGGGCCAGGCCCTGGCGGGACCCGGCACGTCCGCTGCGATGGCTCGGGCCTCGGGTGCTGATCGGGCCGGATCCGGGCAGGGGCTCGCCCGTGGCGTGGGCTTTCTCGGTGCCGGGCTGACGGCTTTCGCCGCTGGGCCGGTCTACCAGTACTGGGGTGCCCGGGCGCTGTTTGGAGGAACCGCGCTCATGATGATCGTGCTCGTGGTCATCGGGTATCTGATGGCCCGCGCCTGGGCCCCTGAGCTGGGTGAACCCGGGGCGATCGAGGGCCCGCCGGCTGAGGCCGTTGCCCAGGGCGCCGAGTGAGCGCTACGGCGCCGTGAGCTCCGAGGCCGCTCGCCCGCGAGCGGCGAAACGGCTGCCAACGGCCCACACCGCGCGCCAGCCCAGCAGCATGAGGGCGAGGAAGGTGCTCGCCACCAGGATGAACAGCAGCGGCGTAGGGCGCGAGAATACGAGTCCGCGCAGCGCGAGCCCGATAACCGTTGTCGCAGCCCAGACGATCAGGCCGGTGTGCAGGCCGGCGGGTCGGGACGTGCGCCGGCACGCGAGCCACCCCAGGGCGAGACCGATCAGAAATGGGGCCGCGACGACCACGATGCCGCGGGCGGCCTCGCCTTCGGAGTGAGTGTTGCGTCCGAGAACGACGAAGCCGACCACGATGCAGGCGTCGATACACAGCGCGGGAAGTCGCCTACGCATGTGCGGCTAGCCGATGGACGCGGGAGTGATGCCAGCAGCCGCCCGCCGCAGGCCCGCGGCGATGTCCAGGTTGCGGGCCCCCGCACGAGGTGCCAGCGACGGGTCGGCGGCGGGACTCATATTGGTCAGGTTAAAGACCTCGCAACCGGCCTGCATGAAGGGCGTAAGGCGGCCGACGATGTCGTCAGGGGTGCCCCAGGTGTAGTAGCTGCGCAGGACCTCGTCCGGAACCGCCTTGGCCGCACGCAGCGTCTCGTCCCGCGAGAGCTGCGTGGGGACGTAGTCGAGCAGCCCCCACTTGCTTGCCAGCGGGTGCTCGGCCCCGGCGGCCTCATAGAGCTCAGATGGGGCGGTCAGGGCGACCAGCCGCAATGCCATCGAATCCAGCAGTTGTTCTGCGGTATCGCGGTCCTCGTCACACACGATCCATACGTAGAGTCCCGGGCGCACGGCATGGGCGGGTCGTCCCGCATTCATGCTCGCCGCGCGCACATCGCCGAGAAGGCGTCCGTACTGATCCGCATCGACGAGAATCGGCATCCAGCCGTCGGCAAGGCGTCCGACCGCGCGCAGCACGCGCGGTCGATGGGCCGGGATCCAGATCTCCGGGGGGCGCTCCCCGTACGGGCCGAGCCCGAGGATCGCCTGATTGAGCTGGACGAACTCGCCGTCGAAATCCACCGGCTCGGTCGTCGACCACAAGAGCCGGATGACTTCCACAGCCTCGATCAGCCGCGAGGCCGTGCGCTCGTACGAGAGCCCGTAGGGGATGATGTTCTCGGCTTCCCCGACGCCCAGGCCCAGCCGCGCACGGCCGTGGCTCATATGGTCGAGGGTGGCGAACGTCTGGGCGATCACCGCCGGGTGGCGCCGGATCGCATCCGTGACACCGGTGCCGAGGAAGATACGGTCGGTGTGGGTGGCGACGGCGCCCATAAGCGGACCCGGGTCAAGAAAGGTGTGCGCCGACGGTTCGGTCGCGGCCTGCGGGAAGATATCCGGGGTCCAGACGCTCGGGGGATACCAGTGCAGGAAGTGGTCGGCGAACCAGACCGCCTCGATGCCCGAGTCCTCGAGACCCTTGACCATCGGCACGAGGGCATCGACGGGTGGGCGCGTCAGCCCCGAAACTCCGACTTCAATCTGCATATCTGCGACTCCTTGACGACCATGGCATCGTGCGTGGGCGGACCACGACAGTTCCGCGGAGGTGCGGCGTAGGCTAGCGCGCGCAGCGCGCTTCATAATTCGATCCCCGGTCATACGGCTGGCGCACCTGTGATCATGGTGGGGTACCCCATGCCGCGTCGACTCGGAGTGCCGATGTCTGAGAACCCCGCTGCCGCCTTTCCGCGCGAACAAGCTGCCGACGGCAGCTTCCAGCGCCAAACGTCGATCTTCCGCGAGTGGGTACGGGCCGATCCGACCTCGCGCTTTCCTGCGGCTGCAGGCCGGTATCACCTCTACGTGTCGCTCGCGTGCCCATGGGCGCATCGCACGATCATCTATCGGCGCATCAAGGGCCTCGAAGATGCCATCTCCATGACAGTCGTCGACCCCGAGCGCGATGAGCGCGGCTGGCAGATCAAGGAAGGGCCCAACAACACCCCGGACCCCGTCAATGGATTCGCCTTTCTGAGCGAGGCATACGAGGCGAGTTCGCCGGGTTTCGCCGGGCGTGTGACGGTTCCGGTGCTCTGGGACACCGTCACCGAGCAGATCGTCAACAACGAGTCGGCGGACATCATCCGGATGTTTGACCGGGAGTTCGCAGAGGTGGCAGCACCCAGCGGACCGCTCCTATATCCACCTCAGCTTGAGGCTGAGATTGATGAGATCAACGCGGCCGTCTACACGCATGTGAACAATGGCGTCTACCGGTGCGGATTCGCGGTGACCCAAGGGGCGTACGAGGATGGCTTCCGCGACCTGTTCGGTGCGCTCGACGCGCTCGAACATCGACTTGGCCAGCGTCGTTACCTGCTGGGCGACGAGATTACCGAAGCCGATTGGCGCTTGTTTACGACCTTGGTGCGGTTTGATCCCGTGTACGTCGGGCACTTCAAGTGCAACTTGCGCAGAATTGTCGACTATCCCAACCTGTGGGGATATCTGCGCGACCTGTTTCAACAGCCATTGATCGCCGAGACCGTCAACTTCAGTCACATCAAGCGCCACTATTACCGAACGCATCCGACGATCAATCCCAACCGGATCGTTCCCGTCGGGCCACACATGAATCTCGGCGCGCCCCATGATCGTGCCGCTCTGGCGCACGCGTAGGTGCGCGCCACACGCAGACTTGCCCAGGGCGCACCTGGCGCTGAGGCGTCGCGCATGGGGGAGTGGACGCTGATCTATGACGGCACCTGCGGCTTTTGCCGGTGGTGTGCCGCGCTCGTGCTGAGGGCAGATCGCCGTGGGCGGCTCGGTCCGCTGGCGCTGCAGGACCCGAGGGCCGAGCGACTACTCACGCCGATCCCTCCCGCGCTCTGGGCGGCCTCGTGGCACGTGGTATCGCCCGCCGGTGAGGTCACGTCGGCTGGTGCGGCGATCCCGGTCCTGTGCGGGCTACTGCCCGGCTTCGGGCTGCTTGGCCGTCTTAGCCGTGCCGCCCCGGATGTGACTGAGCGGATCTATGCGGCGATCGCCGCCAACCGCCACCGGATCGGCCCCCGGATCCCCCGCGGCTGGATCGGATGGGCCACGCGTCGTCTCGGGGATCACGTCGGGCGCGGATGAGTCGAGTTCCATATCGGGCGGCAGTTCGGGCTGGGGCACGCGCAGGTGACCGTGCCAGCGTCCGTCGTAGGACCCGGATGCATCTCGCCAGCGCCACGTGACGACGACGTCGGCGTCGAGGATCCCGACCGGCCAGTCGAACGCGATCTTGACGCGGTTCGCATCGGGCCCGGCGCCGTAGCCAAATAATGTGACCGACCCCTTGGGCGCGGTCGCGGACACGTTGTCTGCCTTGGCGCGTGCGGAGAATTCGGTCGCCGGCGCCGCGGCGGCGTTCGCGAAGGGCACGACCAGCACCAGGCCGCCGTCGCTCGCGCCCGAGAATTCGGGTGGGCCGATCACCGGATGCGCGCCGAACATGGCGCGTCGACCCTGACGAAGGACGCGCAGCAGCGCGATCAGCACCAAGATGACGACGAGCGCGACGATCGCCAGCGCGACGGTCTCCACAAGCGCTTGGTGCGCGGTCAGCCAATGCATGCGCGAACGGTAGCGAGGTTGTCAGAGTTCCGCATCCGGGGCGAGCACGATCATCGGCCGTCGCGGAGCGGGGCCGCCGCGAGAGCCGACGGGATAGACTCCGTCGTCCCGAGCGCGCAAGGAGGCCCATGCACCGCACGATTTTTCCGCCCGACGATGCCTGGTGCGTCGAGGTCACGGTCCGCGACGGAGGACGGGTGGTCGAACAGCAGGTTTTCAGCCTCGCCGAAGACGCCCGCGACTTCGCCAAACAGCACGTTTGGCAGCACAAGGACCATGTCGCGCGGATATTCGAGCGCCAGCACGGCGCGACGGTCTTCACCACCGAGATCGCGTTCCAACTCTGAGCGCGGCGCGTCAGGCCTGCTGGGCTACCTCGGGTGATCCTGAGTGCGGATGAACGCCGTCAGGCCGAAGGCCGAGATCGGGGTCATGCCCAGCCGGCGGTAAAAGCCCTCGACCCCCCGCTCGGCAATCAGCACCTGGTGATGGAACGTCTCGAGCGGGTAGTGATCATGGATCGCCTGGGTGAGCAATGTCCCAATGCCCTCTCGCTGGCGTTCGGGGGCGACCAGGATGTCGGCGATGTAGACCGCAAAGGCCTCGTCGCTGATTGCGCGTGCGAATCCGACGATTGCACCCTGGTCGGTCGCGACGACCGCATATGACGAGCACCGCACCGCGGTCCGGAGGCGCGCTGGGTCGTTGGCGTGACTCCACTCGTGGGCGCGATAGAGACCGATGATGGCCGGGAAGTCAATGTCGAGCGCGACTTCGCGGATGGCGATGGGAATACGCAGCGGGGTCACCTAGGGGATGTGGGGAGGGCGCCGATATACTCGCGCACCGATGGAACACGCACACGATGCACTCGCAGATCGATACGACGCCACGGAGATCGAGGGGCGCTGGCAGCGGATCTGGACCGAACGGCGTGCGTTTCTCGGCGCGACCATTTCCCGTGATGGCGAGCAAACGGTGCGCGCGGAGCGCCCCAAGTCATACGTGCTGGAGATGCTGCCCTACCCGTCCGGCGAGATCCACATGGGTCACGTCAAGAACTACACCATGGGCGACGTCATCGCGCATCATCGACGCCGCTGTGGAGCCGCAGTTTTTCACCCAATGGGCTACGACGCATTCGGCTTGCCGGCCGAAAACGCCGCGATCCGCACCGGGGAGCATCCCTCGGTCGTGACCGCGCGCAATATCGCGCGCATCCGGGACCAACTCAAGCGCTTGGGTTTTTCGATCGACTGGGAAACGGAGATCTCCACGGCGGATCCGGAGTACTACCGGTGGACGCAATGGATCTTCTTGCGCATGTTCGAGAGGGGCCTCGCCGAGCGGCGAGAGGCAGCGGTCAACTGGTGTCCGGCCGACCAGACCGTCCTTGCCAACGAGCAGGTCATCGACGGGCATTGCGAGCGCTGCGGGACCGAGGTCGAGCTGCGCCAGTTGACCCAGTGGTTCCTGCGGATTACCGACTATGCGCAGGCTCTGCTGGATGACATGGCGATTCTTGAGGACTGGCCTGAGCGTGTCTTGGCGATGCAGCGCAACTGGATCGGGCGTTCCGAGGGTGCGCGGGTGTTGTTTCGCACCGAGGATGGGGCACACGAGATCCCGGTGTTCACGACGCGTCCCGACACCCTGTTCGGTGCCACCTTCTTCCTCCTGGCACCCGAACATCCGTTGCTGGCCACCCTCGTCGCGGGGCGCGCCGAGGCGGATGCGGTGCTCGGCTACGCGCGGTCCGCGGCACGGGCTTCGCTGGCGGACCGCGGGGCAATTGACAAGCCCAAGAGCGGGATGTTTACGGGCCGGTATGTCGTCAACCCGATCAACGGCGAGCGGATTCCCGTATGGGTCGCCGACTATGTGCTCATGGATTACGGGACGGGTGCGATCATGGCCGTACCGGCGCACGACGAGCGCGATTTTGCATTTGCCAGCCAGCATGAACTCCCGATTCGCCGCGTCGTCGCCGACGCCGAGACGGCACCTGACGCCGGTCTGGATGAGGCGTTTGTGGGCCCGGGAAGGCTGGTCAACTCCGTGTTCCTCGATGGGCTTGAGGTTGAGCAGGCCAAGCGCGCGGCGGCGGACTGGCTCGCCGAACGCGGGCTGGGGGGGGCAACGGTCGGATACCGGCTGCGGGATTGGCTGATCTCGCGTCAGCGCTACTGGGGCGTGCCGATTCCGGTGGTGCACTGTCCGGAATGCGGACCCGTGGCCGTCCCGGAGGATCAACTGCCCGTGTTGCTTCCCGAGGTCGAGGACTACGCCCCGAGGGGGCAGAGCCCGCTGGCGACAAACACCGAGTTCGTCGCGGCGAGCTGTCCCAAGTGCGGAGGCGTCGCGCGACGTGAGACCGACACCATGGACACCTTTGTCGACTCGTCCTGGTACTACCTGCGCTACACGGCTCCGCACCTGTCGAGCGCACCCTTCGAGCGGGACCTGGTCGACTATTGGCTGCCGGTCGACCAGTACATCGGCGGCGTGGAGCACGCAGTGCTCCATCTGCTCTACGCACGCTTTTTCACCAAGGTGCTCAACGATCTCGACCTGGTGGGCTTCCGGGAACCGTTTGCGCGGCTGTTTACGCAGGGGATGATCTACCGCAACGGCGCCAAGATGTCCAAGAGCAAGGGCAACGTCGTCTCGCCGGATGAGATCGTCACGAAGTACGGCGCCGACACCCTGCGGCTCTACGTCCTGTTTATGGGTCCGGCCGCCGACGACATCGAGTGGAGCGACCGCGGCGTCGTCGGGGCCCGGCGCTTCCTGGATCGCCTGTGGGGGCTGGCCCGCGCGGTGGGTGCGGGTGCGCTGGTCGGTCGTCCCGAGGTGTCGTCGCTTGGCGAGTCACCGCTGTCGCTCGAACTGGTGCGACGTGCGGAGGCGACGATTGCGAAGGTCTCGCTCGATATCGGTGAGCGCTTTTCTTTTCACACTGCGATCGCCGCCGTCCAGGAGTTGGTCAACGCCTGCTCGCGGCATCAGGCCGAGGCCGGCGCCGATGAGCCGGCAGGCCCCGGCGCATTGCGTTACGCGGTCCAAACCGCGGTGTCGGTGTTGTTCCCGTTTGCGCCGCACGTCACGTGCGAGCTCTGGAGCGCGCTCGGCGGCAAGGATCTGTGGGACGCTCCCTGGCCGATCGCGGACCCGGCGCTGCTGGTGCGCGACCAGGTCACACTGGTGATTCAGGTCAATGGCAAGGTGCGAGATCGCCTTGAGGCCGCTTCGGGTCTCGATGACGCTGCCGTTGTGGATCTCGTTCGAGGTCGCCCCAAGGTCGTTGCGGCGCTCGAGGGCAAGCAGGTGGTCCGCGAGGTTGTCGTCGCCGACCGCTTGGTGAACTTCGTCGTGCGGTAGTGCCCGCGCTCGGGTGGCCGGGGATGCCGTGGTGCCCAGTAGCATGAAGGCCGATGTCGACGAACTCCGAACCGCTGCTGGCGGTATATGCGATTCAGGGTGAAGATCGCCCGAAGGTCGAGCGTGCACTGGCGCGCTTGGTGCGCCGCATTGCGGATGACGGCGGAGGCGATCCCGAACGGCTGAGCGCCGCCGAGGTCGCCATGCCGGACGTGATCGCGGTCTGTCAGACCCTCTCGTTCGGCGGCCTCCAGGGCGTGATCGTGACCGATGCGGACGCCTGGCGCAGTGCCGAGGCCGATCAGCTCGTTGCCTATCTCGAGGACCCGAACCCGGCGAGCGTGCTCGCATTGGTGTCGGTGGGTCCATTGCCGCAGCGTTTACAGCACGCGGTCGAGCGTGTCGGGCGTGTCCTGCACTGGGGTCCTGATCCGAAAGCGTCGGCGCGTGATCGCCGCAAGTGGCTCGAGGGCCACTTCACCCAAGAGGTGGCGCGGGTTGGGGGCCACGTGACCCCGAGCGTCGCGCGCGCCGTCGTCGAGCGGTGCTGCGCGGAGACGACCGATGCGCAGCGGACCGCGACAAACGCGCTGACGCTCACCAACGAGGCAGAAAAGCTGGTCGCGTATTCCGGGGGCGCGACCCTCGACCTGGAGATGGTCGCGGCCATGACGCCCGAACATCCCGAGGCACGCGTCTATGAACTGGCCGATGCGCTGGTATCGGGCAGCGCGCCCGTGGTGTTCGGCCGTCTCAGCGACTTGGGCTCAGGAGACGACCGCACGGAGCCCGCGGTGATCGTTACGGGGTTGGTGCGTCACTACCGGGCACTCGCGCGCGCCCAGGAGCTCGGCCCCGGCGCGCGTCTTGAAGACGTCAGTGCGGCGACAGGAATGAAGGGGTACCCCGCGCGAAAGGTTGCCGAGCAAGCCCGGGCGCTGCCGGGCGGCGCAGCAGCCCGGGCCGTCGTGCGCCTGGCGCGTCTGGAGCTGGACCTGCGTGTCTCCGCGCAGCGTGATCTTGGCCGTTCGCCCGATGACGGTCGGCGTTTCGTGCTTGAGACTGCCGCACGCGATCTGATCGCGATCGCGCACGGCAGCGCAGGCGTGTGAGCTCGCGCGGGGAGTGCTAGGCGCCGACGACGCCGGCAGCGATCCGGGCGACCCGGCTCTTCTTGCGTGCGGCGTTGTTCGCATGAATGACCCCTTCGGCCGCCGCGCGGTCGATGAGGTGTTCCAAGGCACGAGCGCGCTCGGTCAAATCGGGCTCACCTTGCTCGCTGGCCTCGATCAGCCTGCGGGTGAGGGTTTTGATGGTCGATCGGTAGCGCAAGTTGCGGACGCGCTGGCGCTCTGAGATCAGGATGCGCTTTTTCTGTTGCTTGATGTTCGCCACCTGGCGATGTCCTCCGACGGTTGAACGGCCGCGTATGGTACCACCGATCAGATGTCGGGCGAGACAACTATGAGCGGAGACGAGCACGCGGCGGCCGATGGGTCGCCGAGGGATGGTCTGGCCGCGCGCGAGACGGTCAGCGCGGATGAGGGCGTCAGGGGTGAGATTCCGTCGGTCGAGCGACCGGTGGGGCGCTCGACCGCGATCTTCGCGGTCTGGACGGGACTGAGCCGCGTCGCCGGGTTGGCCCGCGAGATCCTCGCTGCGGCGATGTTCGGCACGCAGGGCAACATCAATGCCTTCGTGATCGCGTTCAACGTCCCGAACATCGTGCGCAGCCTCGTCGCCGACTCGGCGCTGTCGGCGGCATTGATTCCCATCTACACCGACCTTGTCCAGCAGGGCCGCAAGAAGGAGGCTCAGCGCGTCGTTGGCGCGGTGATCGGGCTGGTCGTGATGGTGCTCGGGGCGATCACGCTGTTGGCCATTTATTTCGCCCCGGTGTTCATGCCGTGGTTCGCCCTGGGGCTCTCGCCTGCGCTCAAGGTCGAGACGGTGCACCTCTCGCAGATCATGTTCCCGATCATCCTGCTGCTGGCGCTGACCGGGATTCTGGCGGCGGTCCTGCAGGCCAGCGGCGAGTTTGGGGTGACCGGCTTTGTCCCGGTGCTCTGGAACGTCGTGATCATTATCTGCTTGGGCCTGACCGAGTTGCTGCTCCCGCCGAGCGAGCGCGTGACCGGTTACGCGGTCGGCATCGTGTTGGGAACCCTGGCACAGCTGTTGTGGCTGCTGCCGTATATGCGCGGTAAAGGGCCGTTCCCGTTCTCGCTCGGTCGGGGGGTGCGCGAGGTGCGGCGCGTGTTTGTGATGATGCTCCCGGTGTCGCTCGGGCTCGGGCTGATCAACATCAATGCGTCGGTCGACAACGTGTTCGCGGGTCTGGTCAGCACGGATGCGGTGAGTTCGATCGACAAGGCGTTTCGGCTGTATGTGCTCCCGCAGGGCGTGTTCTCGGTCGCGATCTCGACGGTTCTCTTCCCGGCGATTGCGCGTATGGCCGCGCGGAACGACATGGAAGGCGTTCGCCGGATGGTGAGTTCGGGCCTGCGCCAGATCTTCTTCATGCTGTTGCCGGCGTCGGTGTTCCTGATGGTGATGGCAGAACCGGTCACGCGCCTGGTCTACCAGCGGGGGGCGTTCGACGCGGCCTCGACCTCGCTGACATCGGGGGCGTTGTTTACCTTCACGCTCGGGCTCGTGTTCAACGGTGCGAGCCTCCTGTTGATCCGCTCCTTCTTCAGCCTCCAGGAACCGTGGCTTGCGACACGGGTCTCGCTGGTCGGGCTGGCACTGAACGCCGTGGGCGACTTGGCGTTCTACAAGCCCCTCGGAGCCCCCGGTATCCCGCTGTCGACCTCGCTCGTCAGCGTGGTGACGTTCATCTACTTGGCGATCACGCTCTCTCGCCGCATCGGGGGCTTGCCGCGCGACGTGTTAGTGCGTGGATTTATGCAGAGTTTGGTCGGCAGTGTGCTGCTGGCGGTGATGACGTGGGCGACATTCCATGTTGTCAATCACGCCGTCGGTGTCTCGTTGATTGGTCAACTCATCAGCGTCGGCGCGGCCGCTGCGGTCGGTGGCGCGGCGTATCTGACCGTCGCCCAAGCCCTGCGGATGCCCGAGCTCACCCAGCTGACGCGCCTCGTCCGAGCGCTACGATGAACTGAGTGCCACAAGACCTGATCCGCAACTTCTGCATCATCGCCCACATCGACCACGGCAAATCGACGCTGGCCGATCGCATCCTTCAGTTGACCGGCGCGGTCACCGACCGGGATATGCGCGAGCAGATTCTGGATTCGATGGATCTCGAGCGCGAGCGCGGGATTACCATCAAGGCGCAGGCGGTGCGCGTCTTCTACACCGCCGCGGATGGGAAGACCTACCAACTCAACCTGATCGATACGCCGGGGCACGTCGACTTCAGCTACGAGGTCTCGCGCAGCCTTGCCGCGTGTGAAGGGGCCCTGCTGGTCGTCGATGCCAGCCAGGGCATCGAGGCGCAGACACTTGCGAACACCTACATGGCCATTGAGGGCGACCTTGAGCTGATTCCGGTGCTCAACAAGATCGATCTGCCCGCCGCCGATCCCGAGCTGCACGGAGGTGCGGTCGCGGAATTGATCGGCGTCGACCCCGGCAGCGTGCTGCGGATCTCGGCGAAGACGGGTGAGGGGGTCCGTGAAGTGTTGGAGGCGATCGTTGCCCGGATTCCCCCACCGCACGGCGATCCGTCGGCTCCGCCGAGGGCGCTGATTTTCGACTCGGTCTATGACCAGTACCGGGGTGTGGTCGCGTTCGTGCGCGTGTTCGATGGCGAATTCGCCAAAGGCGACCGTCTGGTCGCGATGCAGACCGGCCGCGAGGTGATTGCCGAGGAAGTCGGCGTGATGAGCCCAACGATGCTCCCGACAGGGCGCCTCAGCGCGGGGGAGTCGGGGTATTTGGTGACGGGGTTGAAGTCGGTCGGCGATCTGAAGGTCGGCGACACGCTGACCCTCTCCCGGCACCCCGCTCCGGAAGCGCTGGCCGGTTACCGCGAGGTCAAGCCGATGGTGTTCTGCGGGCTCTTCCCGCTCGACGCCGACGACTACCCCGATCTGCGGGACGCATTGGAGAAACTGTCGCTCAACGATGCGTCGCTGGTGTGGGAGCCAGAGACCTCGCAGGCCCTTGGATTCGGCTTTCGGTGCGGTTTCTTGGGGCTGCTGCATATGGACATCGTCCGCGAGCGGCTCGAGCGCGAGTACAATCTGGAGCTGCTGGCGACGACCCCGAACGTCGAATATCAGCTCACGACGACCTCGGGGGAGGAGCTCGCGGTGCGCTCGCCGGTCGATCTTCCGCCGCCGACGAATATCGAGAGCATCCGTGAGCCGTACGTACGCTGCACGGTGCTTGTGCCGGGCGATGGGGTGGGTGCGGTGATGCAGCTCTGCCAGGAGCGTCGTGGCCACTACGTCACGATGATGCCGATCGAGCAGCGTCAGCAGATCGTCTACGACCTGCCGCTGGCGGAAATCGTCACCGATTTTTTTGATCAGCTCAAGAGTCGCACGCGTGGGTACGCATCCTTGGACTATGAGCTGGCCGGCTACCGGGAGAGCCCACTGGTCAAGCTCGACATCCTGCTCGCCGGGGATCCGGTCGATGCGTTGTCGATGATCGTGCACAAGGACCTGGCCTACGGGCGCGGCAAGGCGCTGGTTGACCGCCTGCGCGAGACGATTCCGCGGCAGTTGTTCGAGGTCCCGATCCAGGCCGCGGTGGGTGGGCGGATCGTCGCTCGAGAGACGATCAAAGCGCGCCGCAAAGATGTGCTCGCCAAGTGCTATGGCGGCGATATAAGTCGGAAGCGCAAGCTCTTGGAGCGTCAGAAGGAAGGCAAGAAGCGCATGAAGCGGGTGGGCAGCGTCGAGGTGCCGCAGGAGGCGTTCTTGTCGGTCCTGACGTTGGGCTCGAACCCGGATAGCAGCAGGACGCGGAAGTAGGCCAGATGGTCCGCCACCTCTACGTGCATCTGCCGTTTTGCGCGTCGCGGTGCGGGTATTGCGCGTTCGTCGTCGAGGTTGGGGCGCTCGAGATGCGCGACGCCTACCTCGATGGGCTGTGTCGTGAATTGGCCGCCGAGCGCTCGCGGCTTGGTGAACTCGAGACGGTGTACCTCGGCGGCGGTACGCCGACGCTGATGCGTCCCGGTCGCATTGCGCGGCTGCTCGACGCGATTCGGCCCTCGATTGCCGACGGCGCGGAGATCTCGATCGAGGCAAATCCCGAGACCGTCGATCGTGCGGCCTTCGACGCCCTGCGCGCCGCAGGGGTGACCCGCGTCTCGATCGGGGCACAGTCGTTTCAGCCCGAGCTGCTCTCGGCGCTCGAGCGCGGCGCCAGTGCCGATCAGGTGCGACGGGCGGTGGCATGTGCCACGGACGCCGGCTTCGCATCGGTCAGCATCGACTTGTTGTTCGGGATTCCCGGGCAAACATGGCGACAGCTTGAAGCCGACATGGCGGAGGTCCGCGCGCTGGGGGTCGACCACATCTCGTGGTACGAACTCGAGATCAAGCCCGGCACCGCGCTCGCGCGTATGGGCGCCGAAGTCCCCGATGAAGATTGGGCGGCCGACGCGTACGAGATGATCGTGGCCCGCCTCGAGGACTACGGGTACCGCTGGTATGAGACGGCGAACTTCGCACGGCCCGGTCACGAGTGCCGGCACAGCATCGGCTACTGGTCGGCGGACGACTACCTGGGAATCGGCGTCGGTGCGGTCAGTACCGTCGACGGCGTGCGGTGGCGCAACAGCACCGCGCTGGCGGCGTATCTGGGTGAGGTGACTCGGGCGGGAACCCCCGGCCGGACGATGGAATCCCTCGATGCGGGGACCCGTCGCCGGGAGCGCTGGATGCTGGGGCTGCGGTTGGACCAGCCGCTCGACATCGCATGGGCAGGACCTCCGGACCACCCGGAGGTGATCGCGCGGCTCGAGGCCGGCGGCCTGCTGACGACGGCCGCCGGCCGGGTCTCACTCACGCGCCGTGGGCGGTTTGTTCAGAATGCAGTTCTGCACGAACTCATGGAGTACGCATGACCGCGCTATCCGAGCCTGATCCCGCCGACCAGGCGCGTCGCCTCAGCCCGCGTCAGGAGGAGATCCTTGGTGCGGTTGTCGAGCGCTTCATTGCGAGCGGCACTCCGGTTGGCAGCCGGCATATCGCGGGCACCGGTGGCATCGATTTCGCATCATCCACGGTGCGCTACGAGCTTGCCCGCCTCGAGGAGCTCGGCTATCTCGGTCACCCGCACACCTCCGCCGGACGCGTTCCCACGGACCGGGGCTACCGCTATTACGTTGACGAGCTGGTGCCCCGGGGTGGTGGAGCGGTCGTGCCCGCCAATGCGCTTGAGACGGCGCTCGACCTTGGCGAGATGCGTAAAGAGGTCGACGGGGCGCTGCAGCGCCTGGCCGACGTGGTCTCACAGCTGACGTCGCTGCTGGGTGTCGTGACCGCGCCGGCCACGCGGATCGCGACGATCCGCCATGTCGAGGTGCTGCTCTTGCAGCCGCAGTTGGTGACCGTCGTCGTGATCACCTCGACCGGATCAGTCAACAAGCGCATGGTCGCGTTCGACCGCCCCGTCGACTCCGGTTTGGTCGAGTGGGCCAAGGCGGTGTTCAACGAGCGGCTGACCGGCGTCGGCGTCGGTGCACGCACGATCGATGCACGTCTGAGCGATTCGAGCCTGACCGCGCGCGAGACGGCGTTCTTGGACGCGCTTGCGCCGGCGCTGTCCGAGATGGCCGAGGAAACGTCCGACCACCTGTTCGTGGGCGGGCGCGCCCGGTTTGTGGCGGGCTCGCGTCAGGAGATCGCCACGATCGACGGCCTGATGGAGCAGCTCGAGGAGCGCTATACGCTGCTGTCGCTCTTGCGGCGCGCGATGTCGCGCAACGAGGTGTACCTGCATATCGGGAGCGAGTTGCCGGAGCCTGGGCTCCAGGGGCTCTCGATGGTGGCGGCCAACTATGGTGTCGCGCGCGGCAATCTGGGCACGATTTCGCTGTTCGGGCCAACACGGATGGACTATCGCCTGGCAATGTCCACGGTGCGGGAAGCCGCAGCGGTGTTCTCCCGCTACTTGGAAGGGGTCTACGAATAGACGATCGCTACGAAATCCTGGAGGTCTGGCGCCGGCCGTTGCGCTCTGAGCCCAATGCTGCGGTGCGTGTCCTGGCGAAGGTCGAAGCCGGCGCGGTCGGGCCCGAGGAGTATGCGGTGGGAATCACGACCCTGCCCGAGGCGCAGCTCGCGCCGATGCTGGATGAGGCAGACCTGTTCACCGGGCTGAGCTTCGCCGAGGCACATTGGGTGGCAGCGGTCATCGCGAGCGCCGCTGACCGTGTCGGCGAGGCGGAGGACTTGCTGTTTGACCTGCGCGTGCCGGTCGATCTGTCCTGGCGCGACATCGAGCTGGCGTCTGAAGTGATCGAACCCGGCGGGGTTCGATCGGCGGCGCTTGTCCCGTGGCGGCCGGAAGGGCACGACGTGCCCTCGGGCCAGTACGCGATCGCGACATACACCTTGGACTGCGGTCATCAAGCCGTGGAGCTGCTGCGCCAGGATCCTGACGCCGCGCCGTTCTGGATCGAGGAAGGTGCCGTCGACCACCTGGTGGCGCGCGACGCGCGCAGCCTCTCGCGCTTGCTGCTGAGCGCCGTGAGCCTGGATGAGGCTCACGCCCTGATCGAACAAGCCCAGGCCAATCTGGCCACGCATCCCGACGCTGAGGGCGACGACGACGAGGGATAAGACGCCGTCGGATGGTTGCCCGGTGCCGACAAACACGTGGCTGCTAGGCTGATCGAGTCAGTATGGCCGTTCAGAAGCGTGACTATTACGAGGTCCTCGGCATCGGTCGCGATGCCGACGATGACCAGATCAAAAAGGCATTTCGGCGCCGCGCCCGGGAGCTGCACCCGGATGTGAACCCGGATGACCCCGAGGCCGAGGCGCGCTTCAAAGAGGTCGCCGAGGCGTATGAGGTGCTCTCGAACCCCGAGACGCGCCAGACATATGACCGCTACGGCCACGACGGACTCTCGAATCGCGCCGGCGCGACGAACTTCAACGATTTCGGGTCGTTCCAAGATCTCTTTGATGCCGTCTTCGGCGGCGACGTGTTCGGTCGCGGTGGGCCGAGTCCGGGGCAGGGCGAAGACCTTGGCATTCAGGTGTCGGTCAGCTTTGTCGACTCCGCTGTTGGGGTCGAGCGCGAGCTGGAGTTCGACGGCATCGAGCGCTGCACCGACTGCGACGGCAGGGGCCACGCGGCAGGCACGCCCGTCGATCCGTGCATTACATGCGCGGGCCAGGGGCAGGTGCGTCAGGTGACCCGCGGTCCGTTCGGGCAGTTTGTTCGCGCCCAGGTGTGCCCGGCATGCCGCGGAGCGGGCAAGATCCCCCGCGAGCCGTGCGTGACGTGCGCCGGTGAGGGGCGCGTTCGCGCACATCGCACGGTGCCCGTGAATATCCCCGCCGGGATTGCCTCCGGGCAGCAGATTCGCGTCTCGGGTGCGGGGCACGCGGGCGCGCGCGGCGCGGCGCCCGGGGATCTCTATGTTGAGGTGCTCGTCGACGCAGACACCCGGTTCGCGCGGGACGGCCTGGATATCGTGGGCCACCTCGAGATCCCCGTCACCGAGGCGATGCTCGGCACAACGGCAGCCGTGTCCACGGTTCATGGTGAGGAAACGATCGAACTGCACGCGGGCACGCAATCGGGCGAACAAGTGATCCTGCGTGGCAAGGGGTTTCCGGCGATCCAGGGCCGCGGGCGCGGTGATCATCGCGTCCTCGTCGATGTGCGGATCCCGCGCGCCGACGGGGAGGAGGCACGCAAGGCTGTCGAGCAGCTCGGCGCGGTGCTCGACGAGCGTGCCTACCGAGGAGATGAAGGCTTCTTCGACCGGCTTCGCCACGCGTTCCACTGAGCTCGTTCGCCTGGGCGTGATCGTGCCTGCCGCGCAGGCGGACTGGACGCTGGCCGCAGGGTGCACGCTGCTCGGGACCGGTTGCCGCGAACTGACGCTCGCCGATGGCCGGGTTCGCCTCGAATTTTGGGTGCCGTCAGCGCGGGCTGATGCGGCCGCGGGGCAGTTGGAGACCCTTGTCGGGCAGACGCCGGGCGCCGTGTGTGAACGCGCGGATGAGGATCCGGGCTGGCAGAGCGCGATGCGCTCGTTCCATCAGCCGGTCGACGTGGAGGGGCGAATTCGGGTCCGGCCGCCATGGCACGCGCAGGCCGTCGGACCGGTCGATGTCGTTATCGATCCGGCGATGGCGTTTGGCACCGGTCAGCACGACACCACCAGAGGCTGCTTGGAGCTGCTGCTGCGTGTGGCGCCCGGGCCGGTGATCGATATCGGGTGCGGGTCCGGGGTACTGGCGATCGCCGCTGCCAAGCTCGGCTTCGGTCCGGTATGGGCCTGGGATGTCGATCCGCTCGCGGTCGCGGCGACCGTCGCCAATGCGGGGGTCAACGGGGTCGCGCTCATCGTGGGCGAGCGCGACGTGCTGGCCGCACCAATCCCTGCCGTCGGGGTGGTCCTCGCCAACCTCACCACCACCATGCTGATGGCGCTTGCCGATGCGGTTGCGGTGCGTCCCCCGGCGACGGCGATCTTGAGCGGCATGCGTCTCGACGAACTGGTCCCGGTGTGTGAGGCCTGGTCCAGGATTGGCCTGACCCCGCATGACCGACGCGTGGGCATCGACTGGTGCAGCGTGCTGCTCACGCGCCAATGAAGCACACGTTTCGCTACCTGGTCGATCATGAGCCCGCGCCCGGCGCCCGGATCAGACTCTCTCGCGTGGACGTGCATCACCTCACGCGCGTTGTGCGGCGCCGCGTTGGCGATGAACTTGAGCTGATCGACCCCGCGGGGGTGATCTGGCCAGCGACGCTGGTCGTCGAGGGACCGCAGGCCGAAGTGGAGGTCGCCACGGCGCCGCGCCCGCGTTTGCGCCAGGCGCCGCTGACGCTCTACCAGGGGTTGTGCGAGTGGGGGCGCCTCGACACCGTTGTGGAGAAGTGCGCCGAGCTCGGGGTCGCACGGGTGGTGCTGTTCGCCGGGAGCCGTTCCCAACGCGTTCCCGATGGGGAGTCCTGGCGCAGGCGGCGTGAGCGCCTGCTGCGGGTGGCCCAGGCTGCCGCGCGGCAGTCGGGGCAGGGCCGCCTGCCCAGCGTTGATGGCATCTTGGAGTTTTCCGAGGTGATGGCCGACATCGCGGAACGCAATGCTGTGTTGCTTGATCCATCGGGGGAGGTGGGATTGCCGCGCGCGCTGGCCGAGGCCGGGTCGTGGGACGATCTGGCGCTTGTCATCGGCCCCGACGCGGGGTTCTCCGACGATGAGCTTGCCGCGGCGCGTGGCGCCGGGGTTGACGTGTGTCATCTCGGTGACACGACCCTGCGGGCGGAGACGGCCGCACTGGTCGGGGTCGGCGTTGCGCTTGCGGCGACCGGCCACTTTGAGCGTCGTTTTGAACGCGCATCGACTACCGGAGGGCTTGGCGCATGACTGACTGCATCTTTTGTCGTATCGCCGCGGGGGAAGTCCCTGCAGAGGTCGTATTTGCGGATGAGGATTTCGTGGCGTTTCGCGACATCGCGCCGAAGGCTCCGGTGCACGTGGTCGTGATACCGCGGCGTCACGTCGGGTCTCTGGCGCAGGTCGCGGACCTGACTGAGCAGGAGCGCGCTCGGATGCCGCTGTTCCTGGTTGAGGCCGCCGATCAGGCGGGCGTGACGGCCACGGGCTACCGCGTGGTCACCAACCATGGCCCGAACAGCCGACAGTCGGTGTTTCATTTGCATTGGCACATCCTCGGAGGTGCTCTTTTGTCGGACTCGATGTAGGCGGCCAACATGTCTCAGCGAACCATCGAAGTGGCCGACTCGGTCGCCGTCGAGTTGGCGGGAGAGCAGGACCGTGTACTGCGCGAACTCGAGGAACGCCTTGAACTGACGATTTCCCTGCGCGGGAACCGCATCGTGCTCAGCGGCGATGAGGACTGCGTCGAGGCCGCCGCCGAGGTGATCGACGAGGTCTCCGGCATGGTCGGTCGCGGGAGAGCGGTTGATGCCACCACAATCGCCGCGCTCGCGAACGCCGCAGCCTCCCGCCAGCCGGTGGGAACCATGCTCGAGGACGTGGTCTGGCAGCATCGTCAGCGCACTGTCACCGCGCGCACGGCCGGCCAAAAGCGCTACGTCGACGCGATTCGCCAGAACACGATTACCTTCGGGATCGGGCCTGCCGGAACCGGCAAGACCTACCTGGCCGTCGCCCTGGCGGTTGCGGCGCTCACACGCCGCGAGGTGGGGAGGATCATCCTGACCCGGCCGGCGGTCGAGGCCGGTGAGCGGCTGGGTTTCCTGCCCGGCGATCTGGCGGCGAAGGTGGATCCGTACCTGCGCCCGTTGTTTGACGCCCTCCATGACATGCTTGACGCCGAGCGCGTCGAAGCGCTGGTGACGCGTGGGCAGATCGAGATCGCGCCGCTGGCGTTCATGCGCGGGCGCACACTCAATGACAGTTTCATCATTCTCGACGAGGCCCAGAACACGACGCCCGAGCAGATGCGCATGTTCCTGACCCGCTTGGGCTTCGGCTCGAAGATGGTCGTCACCGGCGATGTCACGCAGGTCGATCTGCCGCGCGAGCGCGGCTCGGGGTTGATCGGCGTCACCCGGATTCTGGACGGCACGCCGGATATCGGATTCGTCAGGCTCGATCGAAACGACGTCGTGCGCCATCGGCTGGTGCAACGGATCGTGGACGCATATGCCATCGCCGACGCATCGTCCGAGCTCACGTGATCGAGATTGAAGCCCAGGCGCCTCCGGACATCGCTGCGGGCCTGAGCGCGGCGCTGCTGTTTGCGTGTGCCGAGCTGGGGGTCGAGCGGGCCAGCTTGGGGCTCATGCTCGTCGGCCCGGAGGAGATGGCCCAGATCAACCTCGAGCACCGCGACCAGCCGGCTGCGACAGATGTCCTGTCGTTTCCCGTTGATGGACCGGACCTCGCCGAGGGATGGCCGGAGGATGGTCCCGCGCCCGAACTCGGGGATATCATCATCTGCCCGGACGCCGCCGTGGAGCCGCTGGAGACCCTTGCGATCCACGGTCTGCTGCACTTGCTGGGGTACGACCACGAAGCCGACGAGGGCGAGATGCTGGCGCTGCAAGACGACCTCATGGATCGTTATGCCGCGCGCGGAGATGCGTGAGCACGCCCCCCCGGCACCCGCATGGCCGTCACCGACGCGACCCTGACGGCCCTGCGCCGCGCTCGCTGGGGGCACGGCTCCTGGGGCGTCGGCGGGAGGGGGCGCTACCCGCGCAAGGGTCTCTGCGCTGGTCGTTTACCTGGGCGTTCGCCGGCATCGTGTACGCGATCCGTACTCAGCGCAACATGCAACTGCATATCGCTGCGGTCTCGATTGTCCTGATTTTGGGGCTGGCGCTGAATCTCTCGCGACTGGAGTTCGTGGCGGTCATCGGCGCGATCAGCCTCGTGCTGATTGCAGAGATGTTCAACACCGCCATCGAAGCCGCGATCGATGCGATGATTACGGACTACCACCCGCTGGTGAAGATCGCCAAGGACGTGGCGGCGGGAGCCGTGCTGATCGCGGCCGTCAACGCGACGGCGACGGCGTACCTCGTCTTCTATTCCCACATCTCGGATCCCCACCATGATCTGAGTACCAGCCTGCATGCGGCGCCGACCCTGCTCGTTGCGGGTGCGCTGCTGCTGACGATTCTCGCGGTGCTGGCCGTCAAGGCGTTTACGGGGCACGGGGCTCCGCTGCGCGGCGGGCTTCCCTCGGGCCACGCGGCGGCGGCATTTGCCGCCTGGACGGCGATCACCATTGTCACGGACCCCTACGCTCACGGGGGGCTCGTCTCGATGCTGGCATTCCTGATGGCGCTGTTGGTCGCCCAGTCGCGCGTCGAGGCCGGCATTCACTCGGCGGTCGAGGTAGCTGCGGGCGCCGTCGTGGGGACCGGAATGACGATCCTCGTGTTCCAGCTATTTGGGTGAGCTGCACCGCCCGGAGGAGCCATGTGGTTCGGGCTCGGGCGTGGCCTGCGGGCGCATCGGACGCCGCCCGTGGTGGTATGGGGCCGGTCGTCGCGGCCGCGGACCTGGGGATGTGCCCTCCAGCGATCGCCCCATGCCGGCCCCGCTGGCAGGTACTGTCCAACTGCGGTGGCCCCGCCGCTTGCGGCCACACGACACGATGACCCGCACGTGAGCGTGTCGTGCGGACCGCCTTATCCGGAGGATGTTGGGTGAACCCGAATGCCGAATATCGCTCGGGATTGATCGCATTGGCGGGGCGCCCCAACGTCGGCAAGTCGACGCTGGCGAATGCGCTCTCGGGATCTCATGTGGCCGCCGTCTCACCGCGACCGCAGACGACGCGCCGACGTATTTCGGCGGTCGTGCACGGTGACGGGTGGCAGGCCGTGCTGCAGGACATTCCGGGCTATCAGACCCCACGCGATGCCTTGACCGAACGGATGCAGCGGACCGTCGATCAGACGCTTGCCGACTGTGATGCAGCGATCTTCGTGGTCAATGCCGCCGAGCAGGTCGGTGCGGGGGACCGGTTTATTGCGGAGCGCCTGCGCGCGACCGGCCTGCCCACGATCATCGTCGTCAACAAGACCGACAATGCGCGTCCGGATGCGATTGCCCAGGCGATCGGGTCCGCCTCTCGGCTGGTTCCGGAGTTCGTCGCGGTCCATCCGGTCAGTGCGATCACCGGCGACGGACTCGATGCGCTCAAGGCGGAGCTGGCGCCGCTGTTGCCGGAGGGCCCTGCATACTTCCCGCCCCATCTGACGACCGATCAGACTCCCGAGGAGCGCGCCGCGGAACTGATCCGGGAGGCGGCGCTGCAGCGGCTGCGCGAAGAAGTCCCGCATGCGCTCGCCGTGGTGATCGAGGAGATGACTGCCAGCCGGGATGGGGTGCACGTGGTGGCGTCGATCTTGGTGGAGCACGAATCCCAGAAGGGGATCGTGATTGGCAAGGGTGGCCAGATGATCCGTGAGATCGGTACCTCGGCACGGCGCGAGCTCGCGGCGGTCTGGGGTGCGCCCGTGCACCTGGATCTCACGGTCAAGGTCCGGCGCGGGTGGCGGCAAGACGATTCGATGCTCAACCGTCTCGGGCTCTAGGGCGTACGCGGTGCGTGATGCCTGATGGGGGGCGAGATCTGACCACGACGGGGTGTGCACTCGGCGGGATATACTGGCCGCAATGAGTTCTGAGCGTCGGTAATGCGCAGTGAGGATTTGTCCAAGACGCTCGATCACATCGTGCTCTCACCCGGTACGACGCGTGAGGACATTGAGCGTGCGTGCGTGCGTGCGCGTGAATTTCACGTGGCCGCGTTGAGTGCGAGTCCCCGCTACACCCGCCTGATCGCGGGCCGCCTGCGGGGCACCGACGTCAAGACCTGCGCGGTGATCGGGGCACTCGGAGGCGCCGATGGTCCGCACGCCGACATTGTCCGGGCCGAGCGAGCAGTCTGCGACGGGGCCGAAGAACTCGATGTGCTGATGAATCTCGCCGCCATGCGGGCGGGAGAGTTCGGGGCGGCCCGCGAGCAGCTGGTGCAGCTGGTGCGCGCGGTCCGGACTCGTGCTGCCAACGACGCGCGGGGTACCGTCATCGTCAAGGCGATCATCGAGGCGCCCCTGCTCGACGAGGCGCACGTGCGCTTGGCATGCAAGATTGTGGCCGACGCGGGTGCGGACTTTGCCATGACCTGCAGCAGTGTCGGAACGCAGGTTTCGGTCGATGACGTGGAGCTGATGCGGGAGTCGCTTCCGGAGCATGTCGGCGTCACCGCATCGGGTGCCGTGACCACGGTGTCGGATGTACAGGCGATGATCTCTGCAGGTGCGGCGCGCATCGGTACCGCGTGCGCCGTTGATGTCCTTGAGCAACTACGAGCCACGAGCGGTAGGTCGCAATCATGAATCCCTCCACAGGTACTCAGCCAGCAACCATCGATCAGGTGCGCTTTGACGGCGACGGGCTGGTCCCCGCGGTCATCCAGGATGCCGACTCTGGTCGTGTCCTGACCGTCGCCTACATGAACCGCGACGCGCTCGAGCGGACCTTGGCCGAGGGGCAGACCTGGTTGTGGAGTCGATCGCGTTCCGCGCTGTGGCACAAAGGGGCGACTAGCGGCAATACCCAGCAGGTGCGGGGGGTATTTGTCGACTGCGACACCGACGCCATTCTGGTGCTGGTGGAGCCGGCGGGTCCGGCATGCCATACCGGGGCGCGGACCTGCTTTTTCGCCCAGCTCTCCGGGACCCGCGAAGAGCCGTTCGCCGCGTTGGACGACTTGTCGAAGACCGTTGCCGCCCGCGCCGCCGAAGCCGATCCGGAGCGGTCGTACACCGCGAGCTTACTGGCCCGCGGGATTGACACCGTCTGCAAGAAGGTCGGTGAAGAGGCCACCGAGGTCGTGCTCGCCGCCAAGGGCGCCGAGCGGGATCAGGTGATCTACGAGAGCGCGGACCTGCTGTACCACTTGACGGTCCTGTGGGAGGCGACGGGCGTGCGTCCGCACGAGGTGGCGACGGAGTTGACGCGCCGCCAGGCTCCGTCGGATCCCGATGGGACGCCATGACCGATTTGCGGCTGCACGTGCTGCCCTCGGACGCCGAGCTCTCGGTGGCACCATCGCTCGAGGACGTCCGTGAGCTGTCGGCCCACGGCGGGCAGGTCGCGTTGACCCACAGCTGGATCGCCGATTGCGAGACCCCGGTCGCCGCGTTCCTGAAGCTGCGGGATGGCGGTCCGGCCTTCCTGCTCGAGTCGGCCGAGCAAGGGCGTCTGGGCCGGTATTCGATGATTGGCGTCCGCCCGCAGGCCCTGATCCGGGGTCATGGGGCCGATCTGGTGCACACCAGCGCCGACGGCACCCAGACCGTCCTGGATTCGCAGGATCCGTTCAGCGCCGTCCAAGATGTGGTCGAGGCGGTCGGGATGATTCCCGCTGCAGGTCCGGCGCTGCCGTTTGCGGGCGGCGCGGTCGGCTTTTTTGGCTATGACCTGGTCCGCCGGGTCGAGCCCATCGGTCCCGGTCCCGAAGACGATCTGGGCCTTCCGGATCTGATGGTCATGATCACCGGGCCCGTTGTGGTGTTTGACCACCTGCAGCACACCATCACCGTGAGCGTGCCCTGTGCGCTCTCGCACTCCGAGGACCCGGAGCCGACCTACCAGGCGGCCGTTGCGCGACTCGGGGAACTCAAGACAACCCTCTCGGCTCCCCTTTCGGTCGACCGTCACGACCCGGAGCGGTCCGCGCCGCGTCTCGGGGAAGTGGTCAGCAACACGACCCGTGAGGCCTTCCACGCCGCGGTCGAACGCTGCCGTCAGTACATCTTTGCCGGTGATGCCTTTCAAGTGGTGCCCTCGCAGCGCTTCTCGGCAGAGGTCGATCTCGATCCGTTTGCGATCTACCGTGGCTTGCGTGCGGTCAACCCCTCGCCGTACATGTTCTTTCTCGAGTTCGACGACTTTGCGTTGGTCGGATCCTCGCCGGAGACGCTGGTCAAGGTCGAGGGGCGCACGGTGCACACTCGCCCCATCGCCGGCACGCGCCCCCGGGGCGCGAGCGAAGAGCAAGATCGCCAATTTGCCGAGGAACTCTTGGCCGATCCCAAGGAGCGCGCCGAGCACGTCATGCTCGTCGACCTCGGTCGGAACGACCTCGGCAGGGTGTGCCAGGTGGGCAGCGTCCGGGTCGAGGAACTGATGGGAGTGCACCTCTACAGCCATGTGATGCACATCGAGAGCAGCGTCGTCGGCGAACTGGGGATCGGGCGTCGTGCGTGCGACGCGCTTCGGTCGACCTTTCCGGCCGGTACGCTCTCCGGGGCGCCCAAGGTGCGTGCGATGCAGATCATCGACGAGCTTGAGACGACCAAGCGCGGCCCCTACGGTGGTGCCGTGGGCTACTTGAGCTATACCGGTGATCTCGACACGGCGATCACGATCCGCACGATCGTCTGTACGGGGGGCCGGGTGCACGTGCAAGCCGGCGCCGGCATCGTTGCCGATTCGGTCGCCGAACTCGAGTACCAAGAGACCCAAAACAAGGCCGCTGCGCTGTTCCGGGCGATTGATGTCGCGGCCAGCCAGCGCGGGTGGTGAGCGGGATGGCTCGCGTGGTCATCGTCGATAACTACGACAGCTTCACCTACAACCTCCTGCAGTACTTCGGGGAATTGGGCGCGGAGGTGATTGTGCATCGCAACGATGCAATCGACCTCGCCGGCCTCGATGCGCTGGATCCGACGCATATCGTGATCTCCCCGGGCCCCAAGACGCCGCGTGAGGCCGGCATTTCGGTTCCCGCGGTTCGGCACTTTGCGGGACGGGTTCCCGTGTTCGGGGTCTGCCTCGGCCACCAGGCGATCGGGGCGGCGTTCGGTGCGCAGGTCGTCCGCGGGCGCGAGCCGGTCCACGGCAAGACGAGCCGCATCCACCACGACGGGCGCACGGTGTTTGCCGGTCTCGATGATCCCATGGTCGCGACGCGCTATCACTCGCTGGTGGTCGCACCCGAGCTGGCGCCGGGTTTGGAACTGTCGGCGTGGTGTGACGGCGATGTCGTGATGGGAATCCGTCATCGCGACGTCCCGGTCGAGGGCGTGCAGTTTCACCCCGAGTCGATCTTGACCGACCAGGGGAAGTCACTGCTGGCGAACTTCCTCACACTCGAGGCGTAATGCCGTCTCCGATTGTCTCTCGCGCCATCGACCGGCTGCTGGCCGGCGAAGATCTCGGTCGCGCGGGCGCTGCCGAGGTACTGGACCTGGTGATGGCCGGCGAGGCCGGAGAGGTGCAGACCGCGGGCTTCCTGATCGCCTTGCGGGCCAAGGGCGAGACCGCCGAAGAACTCGCGGGGCTCGTCGAGGTCCTGCGTGCGCGGGCGATCCCCGTCACCGCGCCGTCGGGCCCGTTCGTGGATACCTGTGGCACGGGGGGTGGCATCTCGACCTTCAACATTTCCACCGCTGCGGCGTTTATCGCCGCCGGGGCCGGGGTCGCCGTCGCAAAGCACGGCAATCGCTCCAACACGAGCAAGAGCGGCAGCGCGGACGTCCTGGAGGCCCTCGGCGCCCGAATCGACCTCGATCCTGCCGCCGTGGCCGCGTGTCTCGGTGAAGTCGGGGTGGGCTTCATGTTCGCGCCGTCTCACCACCCGGCGTTCGCACACGTCGTTCCGGTGCGCCGCGCGTTGGGGGTGCAGACCGTCTTTAACCTTCTGGGTCCGCTGGCCAACCCTGCCGGAGCGACGCACCAGCTGATCGGCGTGGCCGACCCCACGGCGCTTGAGCGCGTCGCGAATGCCCTGGCGCAGCTCGGAACGCTGCGGGCGCTCGTGGTGCGTGGGCGCGACGGGATGGATGAGCTCTCGGCCACCACGGTCTCCGACGCCTTTGAGGTCGATGCCGGCCAGGTGCGGTACCTGGAGATCGATCCGGCGGCGTTCGGCTTTGCCCCGTCGGAGGCCGATGGGCTGGCGGGCGGCGATCCGCATGAGAACGCCGCGCGGATTCGTGAGATCCTCGGGGGAGCGCCCGGTCCGGCACACGATGTCGTGGTGCTCAACGCCGGAGCAGCCATCTGGATCTCCGGAGCCGCGCGCGACCTCGCCGGTGGCATCGCGCAAGCTGTCCAGAGCATCCTCTCGGGGGCTGCCGTCGCGCGTCTCGATGCGTTTTGTGCGGTGACTCAGCGGCTCGCCCCGAGCCCCAACCCCTGACGCTCGGAGTACGTCCCCATGCCGACGTTCCTCGAGACGGTGATCGCCAGCACACGACGGGCGCTCGACGGCCGTCGTGACGCGGTGCCGGAGGCCTCCTTACGCGCGCAGCTTGGCGATCTCCCTGCCACGCGGCCGTTCGCGGCGGCGCTGGCTGCGCCCGGTATGAGCCTGATTGCCGAAATGAAGCGCGCGAGCCCGTCCCGAGGCGCGATCCGGGCGGGGGCTGAGGTCGGGCCGATCGTGCGCGCGTATGCCGAGGCCGGCGCGGCCGCGATCTCGGTGCTGACCGAGCCGCAGTGGTTCGGCGGGAGCTTGGATGACTTGCGCGAGGCGCGGGCGACGGTCACGACTCCATTACTGCGCAAGGACTTCCTTGTCGATCCATATCAACTCGTCGAGGCGCGGGTGGCGGGGGCGAGCGCAGCCCTGTTGATCGTCGCGGCCTTCGGTGATCCCAAATCGTTGCGCGCGATGATTGAGGCGGCAGAGAAACTGGGGCTCGATACCCTGGTCGAGGTGCACGACGAAGCCGATCTCGCGACGGCGCTCGCCGTCGGGGCGCGCATCATCGGCATCAACAACCGCGACCTGCACAGTCTCGAAGTGGATTTGGGAACGAGCCTGCGCATGCGGACCGCGGTCCCTGACGGCATTATCGTCGTCGCTGAGTCGGGGATTGCGACCCGCGCCGATGTCGCCGAACTCGAGCGGGCCGGGATTGATGCGATTCTTGTTGGCGAAGCGCTGATGCGCGTCAGCGATCCCGTCGCCACGGCTGCGGAGCTGCTGGGGCGCGCATAGCGCCGGCACGGCGCCGTCCGGCCGGGTCGCGCATGGCGAGAGCGACAGTGCCGGCGCGCCACGGTGGACGGCCCTTGCATGTTCGTGGCGCTAGTCTGTGCGACGTGGAAACGCCAGAGCCCCCGACATCCCCGACCGGTCGCCGTGGGTGGGATCGTCGTCAGATCACGGTCGCCGCGGTGTGCGCGGTGGTCATTGCGGCATTCGGGGTGCTGCTGACGGTGGGGCTGCTGAACCGCGGCGTCAATGACTCGATCAATTCGGCCATCGCCAAGGGTCAACGAATTCAGGCGCCCGCTTTCACGCTGCCCGTTCTGACGAGCGCCCCGGGGATCCCGGCGGCGGGTAAGGAACTCTCGCTCTCGCAGCTGCGCGGTCATCCGGTGGTTCTCAACATCTGGGCATCTTGGTGTCAGCCATGCACCGACGAGGCGCCGATCCTGCAGACGATTTGGGACCACTATCGCGCCGAAGGCGTCTATGTCCTCGGTGTGGATGTCAAAGATCTCACCGGAGATGCCCTCAGTTTTCATCATTCTTACGGACTGACCTATCCGACGGTGCGTGACGGCGAAGGCAACATCGAGGGTCCGTACGGGACGACGGGCGTGCCGGAGAGTTTCATCATCGATCGCGACGGACGGGTCGCCGCTGCGCTACGCGGGCCGCTGTCGGAGTCCGGGTCCTCGGCGAACGTGGCGAGCTTCGTCGCGGTGCTGGATGACGTGATCGCGGAGCCAGCAGGAAAAGCATGATGCGCCGTGTTGCGGGCCTGGTCTGTGCGGTGGTCCTGGCGTTGACGTGGGCGGCGCCCGCAATGGCGAGCGTCAACATTCTTGCCCTGGAACAGCAATTGCAATGTCCGACGTGCGATACGCCGCTCAACGTGTCCGATGCTCCCTCCGCCCTGCGGATCAAGGCCTACATCGAGGAAAAGGCCGCCGACGGGTGGACGGCGAACCAGATCGAGCAGTCGCTGGTTGCGCAGTTCGGGCGCGAGATTCTCGCGACGCCGCCCAAATCCGGTTTTGATCTGATCGTGTGGATCGTGCCGACGGTGCTGATCATCGCGGGGCTGGGGGCGATTCCGTTCGTCACCCGCATGTGGACGCGACGGGCGAAACATGTCGCACCAGCGGCGGGGCCGGCCAGTCCCGAGGAGATCGCGCGCCTTGAGCAGGAATTGCGCCGGCTCCGCGACTGAGCACTCGTCTCCCGGGCGGGGCTACCACCCGCGATCGAGCGGGGAATAGACTCTTGGCAATGTTGCCGATGGCCGAGAGGGGACCGTATGCCGCAGCATCGCTATCTGCTGACTGAAGACCGAATTCCGCAGCGCTGGTACAACATCGCCGCTGATCTGCCCGTGCCGATGCCGCCACCGCTGGCGCCGGATGGAAGCCCGTTGCAGCCGGAGATGATGAGCTCCATCTTCCCGATGGAGCTCATCATGCAAGAGGTCAGCCAAGAGCGGTGGATCACGATCCCCGATCCCGTGCGGGAGGTTTACGCGCTCTGGCGTCCGACGCCGCTGCATCGTGCCGTGAATTTCGAGCGCGCGCTCGGCACAAACTGCCGCATCTTCTACAAGTACGAAGGCGTGAGCCCGGCCGGCTCGCATAAGCCCAACACGTCTGTGCCGCAGGCCTATTACAACGCCCAGGCGGGGGTGCGCCGGCTCGCGACCGAGACGGGCGCCGGGCAATGGGGGTCGTCGCTGTCGCTGGCGTGTCAGTTGTTCGGTCTGGAATGCAAGGTGTACATGGTGCGTGTCAGCTACGACGCCAAGCCGTACCGTCGGATCATGATCGAGACCTGGGGCGGCGAGTGCGTTCCCAGTCCCTCGTCGGAGACGAATGCGGGACGCGCAATGCTCGCCGAGCACCCCGACTCCACGGGCAGCCTCGGCATGGCGATCTCTGAAGCCGTGGAGGATGCCGCGACGCGCGAGGACACCAACTACGCGCTGGGCAGCGTGCTCAATCACGTTCTGCTGCATCAAACCGTCGTCGGGCAGGAAGCCGTCGAGCAGATGCAGATGGCCGGCGCCCAACCCGACGTTGTGGTCGGGTGCGTCGGCGGCGGCTCGAACTTTGCCGGCCTCGCGTTTCCGTTCCTCGCGCAGAAGTTTGCCGGTGCGCAGATCAAGGTCGTCGCGGCGGAACCTGCGTCGTGTCCCAGCCTGACGCGCGGGGTGTACGGGTATGACTTCGGCGACACGGCCGGAATGACACCGTTGCTGCCGATGTACTCCCTCGGGCACTCGTTCGTCCCGCCCTCGATTCATTCGGGCGGTTTGCGCTACCACGGGATGGCCCCGCTGGTGTCGCACCTCGTGCACTCGGGTCTGGTCGAAGCCCGCGCCTACCAGCAGTTGGAGTGTTTCGAACAAGCGGTGCTGTTTGGCCGCTCCGAGGGCATCATCCCCGCCCCAGAGGCGTCGCACGCGATTCGTGGGGTCGTCGACGAGGTCGAGCGCGCTCGCGAGGAGGGGGTGTCGAAGACCATCCTGTTCAACCTGTCCGGTCACGGGAACTTCGATATGAGCGCCTACCACCAGTACCTGTCCGGTGAGATGGTCAACTCGGAGTTCTCCCAGGACGAGTTGGATCGTGCGACGGCGCAACTCGCGCAGATGCCCGCCCTGCCCGCGTGAGCGCCTGCACCCGGGGATGGCGTGGCCATCCCCGGGTGCAGGCGCTTGAGTTGGTGGCGGCACGTGCCGATGGGTACCCGCAACCACGAACGCCAAGGAGGCCGTGTGATCACCGGGGCGCGGCAGCACGAAGATGATGTGGCAACGGCTCGGCTCGCGGAGGCAGTTGCTGCCATGGCGGGTGAGCGCAACCCAACTCGGCTGTCTGAGATCGCGCTCACAGCAGCGTGTGAGATTTCGGGCGCCGACGCTGGTCAGGTGGTTGTGATCGATGACGCCGGCGGTCCGGTGTCGTGCGCGGCGATCGGACAGGCGCCGACCGCCGGAGCACACCAGATCACGCGCATGGTTGCCGCCGGGGTACAACTGGGTGCACTTACGCTCTGGGGAGACGAGCTCCCACCCGAGCCCACCGCAGTGCTTGGCATTCTGGTCGCGCAGCTCGCGCAATCGCTGGCTACGGAGCGCCTGGGGCGGCGCGCGGTAGCACAGCGCGGGCGGGCGCGACGTCTGGCGCGCGCTGTCCGCGCGCTGCGTGATCTCGATGTTGGCGATCGGGGCCTTGCTCGCCTTGTGGACGAGAGCTGCACCCTGGTGGGCGGCACCGGAGCGATCCTGGTGTCTGCGGCCTCTGACCAGGCACGCGTCATCGCAGGGACGGGCCTCGATCCACTGACCGAGCAGACGCTCGCCGGGCTCGTTGCTTGTGAACTGCACCGCCTGTGCGTCGATGGGCGTCCCTGGAAGGGCGCGTTGCCGGCCGAATCGCCGCTGCGTGAGGTCGGAGTGGTGGGCATTGGCCTCGTGGCCATGCGATACGACGAGGGGCATATAGGCACCCTCGCGGTCGTGACCGATCATGTGGGCGGCATGGACGCCGAAGATCTCGAGGCACTGCAGAGCTTGGTCGACCACGCGACGGCAACCCTTGGCGCGGCGGCGATCCGGGGACGGATTGCCGCGCTGGCAACCGTCGATCCGGTGACGCGATTCTTCAACGACCGCTATTTCGCGACCCGCCTGGAGCAGGAGACGCACCGTGCGATCAGGGGTCGCGAACCGTTGTCGCTGTTTGTCATGGGCATCGATGGGCTCGATCTGTTGCGTCGCGAGGCTGGCTCGGAAGCGGCGAACCAGTTTCTGGGGACGCTGGTCGATCACATCGTCTCCGGCTTGCGCGCGACAGATGTCGGATGCCGCATCGCAGACAACGAGCTGGCGATCATCTTGCCGGCCTCGGCAGGTCTTGACACATTCCGGATTGCCGAGCGGGTCCGAGCGGACTGCAGCGGGGCGGGGCTCGTGCCGGCCGGCGTGGGGTTGTCCGTGGGGGTGGCAAGCTTTCCCGACCAGGCAGGCAATGCCGAGCAACTGGCGCGGTTTGCCCGTGCGGCCTTAACGCTGGCTCGCCGCCACGGCGGGGATCGGACGTTCCTGTTCGATCGTGATGTGGCGGCGATGATCGAAGATCAGGACCTGCGCGACCAGGAGGCGACCGAGTCGTTGCTCGCAACGATCGTGGGGGTCGCCGAGGCGGTTGATGATCGTCATCCCACGACTCGTGGGCATTCGCAGAATGTTGCCGAGATCAGTGGGTTGATCGCCCAGGAATTGGGGCTGTCGGTCGATCGCATCGAGGAGGTGCGTTTGGCCGGCGAATTGCACGATGTCGGCAAGATTGGCGTCAGCGACGAGTTGATCAGCCGCGCCGGACCGCTCGAGCCGTTCGAGTGGGAGGAAATGCGCCAGCATCCGGAAATTGCGTATCGGATGCTCTCGGGGGCAGCACTGGGCGATGTGCGGACGTTCGTGCGTTTCCATCACGAGCGCTTCGACGGCACGGGATATCCCACGGGGCTCGCCGGGGCCGAGATCCCGATCGAGAGCCGCATCATTGCCGTCGCAAATGCATTGGACTGCATGATCCACGATCGGCCGTACCGCCTGGCGATTCCGTTCCGCGATGCGATCCGTGAGATTCGCGACGGGTCGGGCACGCAGTTCTGCCCGGAGGTCGTGCAGGCGCTGATGCGGATTGTCGCGCACGACGGTTCGGGGTTCGTCTCGGTCGAGGCGCCGGACCCTTTGGCCTGATCGGCCGCAGCGGGCGGGGTGCGCGCTAAGCTCGCGAGTGATGCGTGAGCGCGCGACATCCGATGAGGTCACCGGGGTCTGGCTGCGCACCGCCACCACCGGCGTGGCGCATATGCTGATCTGGGGGATCTCGGTGGTGTCGTGGGCCGGCCTCGGGACCGCGCTCCCCGCGGCGGTCTGGGGTGCCGGCGTCGTGATAGCGGCTCTGGTGGGGTTCGGCGTGCTGGGGTGGCGATGGATCCGCACTCGGCGGCTCAACCTCGATCTGCCTGCCGGCGGGGGCACCGCGCTCGGTTTTCGGCGCAGCCTGCTCGAGAGCTGGCGTCTGCTGACCGCCGCGATCGGTCTCGGCGCGCTGATTGCGTTGCTTGGGACCCAGTTGCCAATCCAGGGATTCGATTTCGTGTTCTTCTGGATCGCCGCCGGACTGTGCGCCGGCGGGCTCGGTGCGGATCGCATCGACCGGCGGCATGGAGTCGTTGTCGCGCGGCGCGATTGTGGCCGCGGCCTTGTGGTGCTTACGCGGGCTGCCGCGACCCCCTGATGGCCGTGCTCGTCGGCACCGCGTCATGGACCGACCCAGCGTTCATTAAAGCCGGGTGGTACCCCGCGGAGGTCAAGAACGACGCCGCCGCGCGGCTGCGCTACTACGCGGAGCGCTTTTCGATGGTGGAGGTCAATGCCACCTTTTATGCGCTCCCCTCGATTCGCACCGTCGAGAACTGGACGGAGCGGACCCCGGAGCGATTCCGGTTCGTGATCAAAGCCCATCAGGTGATCTCCGGGCATCGGAGCGACCCGGCTCGCCTGCCTGCCCCGCTGCGGGAACTGCCGTTTACCGCCGATCGCCGGGGCCATATCGCGCGTCCGTCGCGCGCGCTGCGGGACGCGGTCATCGACACGCTTCTGGAGTCCCTGGGCCCGATGAGCGAGAAGCTCGAGGCGGTGCTGCTGCAGTTGCCGCCATCCGTGAGATTTGGCGACGCACAGCTGCAGGAGATCGCCAGGATCCTCACCCGGTTTGCACCGGTCCGGGTGGCAGTGGAGTTCCGGCATCGCTCCTGGGTGACCGGGGCTGCCCGTGCCCGGACGATCGCGATGCTGGCGGACCGGGATGCCGCGTATGTCTGCGTTGACGCGCCGCGCCTTGAGGTCGCATCAGCGATGCCGCCGCTGGTTGAGATCACGTGCCCCGAGCTGGCCTATCTGCGACTGCATGGCCGTAACGCGGCGACCTGGCAGGGGTCGCGGTCGGTGGCGGAGCGGTTCAACTACGTCTACCCACCCGAAGAGCTCAACGAGTGGATCGGTCCCGTCTTGGACATGGCCGAACAGGTGCAAACGGTCGCCGTTGTCTTCAACAACAACGCTCGCGATTATGCGCTGCGCAACGCAGCGGACTTTCGGCAGCTGCTGGTGGCGCGGCGGGCGGAGGGCGTCCCGGCTCCCGCGGGTGCCGGTAACGGTCCGGATGGGGGCCGCGTGTGACCGAGGCCCGCCCCTCGGCTTCTGCCGAGCGCTCCACGGGGGCTGCCGCCGGCCTCAGCCGAACGTGAAGTCGTAGGCCTCGACGCCCGAGGAGAACTGCAACGAGAGCGCTCCCGATGTGAGCGCCCCCGCACCCAAGAGGCGATAGAGCTTCGGAATGCCGCGGACTGCGACCGTGCCGACGTGGTGACCGTTCAGTGCGACGTCGACCGTCCCGTGTCCGCCCATGACCAAGTAGACATCGTCCGCGGTGAACTGGAGTTCGAGCTGAGCGTTGACTCCCGCGGTCGCCTCCTGGGCGTGATCGGTCCACGCGCCGTTGAACGCAAAGGAATTGGTCGGGACGGTGGACGGGGCGTGGTATTCGATTGCGCGGTTGTCGACGACCGGCGTGCCGATGTCGAACTCGATCTCGTCGTAGCCGAGGTAGCTCTCTTGCGTGATCTCGTCGGTCGGCGTCCGATTCGGGACGTCGGTGCGCGGTGGCAGGGGCGCGACGCCCTTGGCGGCGAGAAGGGCGCGAATGTTGGTCTCCATCGTCGAGTAACCGCCCTCGCCGAAATCGTATGCCCGGACCTGGCCGGTAGGATCGATCAGGTACTCGGCCGGCCAGTACTCGTTGTTGTAGGCGTCCCAGGTGGCGTAGTTGTTGTCGACGGCGATCGGGTAGGCGACACCGAGACTGCTTGCCGCGCTCTGGACATTTGAGACGACGTGCTCGAAGGCGAATTCCGGGGTGTGCACGCCAACCACGACGAAGCCATCGTCCTTGTAGGCCCTGTACCACGCCTCGACATGGGGCAGTGCGCGCTGGCAGTTAATACAGGAGTACGTCCAGAAGTCGACCAGGACGACCTTCCCCCGCAATTCGGCAAGCGTGAGCGGTGCGTTGCCGGGCGTGTTGAGCCAACTGACGATGCCGGTAAACGCCGGAGCGCTCCCGAGGTCGGGCAGCGCGGCGGTCGTTCCGGTCGCGGTGCGGGCCTGTTTGCTGGCGAAGCTGTTGGGATGCTCCCCGCTGATCGCCTGGAGTTGTTTGCTCACCGACGAACTGCTCTCGATGTGGTTTTCCAGCGAGGATGTGTATCCCGGCACCGCTCGCTGCAGCGAATCGAACAGCCCGAGTGCGATCGCCAGCGTCGTAATCGCCAGTACGGCGCCCGCGAGCCGGCGGGCCAGTGGCAGGTGCCGCCGCAGCGCCCCCCACTGCCTGGCGGCACGGTTGGCAATGATCGCGAACACCAGCAGCGGGAGCGCTGCCCCCGTTGCGTAGAACAGCGTCACCAGGAACAGCGACCCGCTGACGCGGTGGTTTGCCGCTGCCACTGAGATTGCTGCCAGGACGGGACCCGCGCACGGGATGTACACCAGTCCCAGGCTCAGCCCGAGCACGAAGCCTCCACCCGACTGCGCCCACCGGGAGGCGCCCAGGCGGCTGAACGGCCGTTCGATCGCGAACCCGACAGCGGGGATCATCAGGCCGGCCGCCAGAATCAGCAGCAGGGCAATCCCCAGCCAGTAGAGCAGATTCTGCGGGAGCCCCAGCGCGCTGAGGACGGCACTTCCCAACAACTCGGCCAGGCTGAAGCTGACCACCAAGCCGGCGATGACCAAGAATGGGCGCGCCCGGCTGCTCGGGAGCGTTCCACCCGCCAGGACGATCGGCAGCACCGGCACGATGCATGGCGACAGCCCGGTGATGACGCCCCCCAGAAATGCCACGGCGAGCAGCTCACCCATTGGCGGCGGTCTCCGGTGATTCGATCGGAATGCGCTGCATAGCGACGTACCCTCATCCCCGCATTTGCCGCGTTGGGCGGATCGTCGCCGACCCGAGACGTTTTCGCCCGGGGTTCGTTCGCGCGAGCCCGGGGCCCGAACGCTGGCGCGTCGCGCGAGCGCCAGCGTTTGGGCTGCGCCGCGTCCGACGGAGCGATCAAGGTTCAGTCGCCCGAGCGAGGTCTGCGTTACAGTTGCGGCCGTTGGCCCGTCGGGAGCGCGGGTTCACGGGCTTGACGGCAGCGAACCGAGGCGTGCCCGGGAGGGCGGCATCACGACCCGGGCACGCGTGTCCTAGCGCGGTATTTCCTGTCCGGTGTCGATGTCGATCCGGATGCCGTCCATGATGCCCTCACCGGGAGGGGCGCCGATCGTGAGCCAGACCGCATCACGGTCGGTGTGGTTTTGGATCTTGCGGGCCGTGTCTTTATGGATCCGCAGCCAATCGCCGTCGTTGACCTCGACGACGGCGCCCTCCACCAAAACCTCTTGAGGCCCGCCGGAGACCAACTGATATAGCTCCTCCTGGGAACGGTGGCGGTGGTAGGCCATCTCGTGACCCGGTCCGAAGCGCCAGACTCGGGCGGTGATGTGCTCGGCACCGAGCGCGCCCCCGAGATCGCGTGAGGCGGGGCCGCCGCCTTTACGCTCGCGCGCTTGCAGGGTGGTGGGGTCGACCTTGGCGTATCGCTCAGTCATCGGCGTTCGTCTCCGATCTCAGGCGTGGACGGCAGCGTGCCGTATTTCTTCGCGGATTTCCTCGGCGCGTTCGTGCTGGCGCGCATCCCCGTACGTTTCGTAGAGATAGGCCACGATCCGTCGCGAATCCCACAACACGGTATCTCCGTCAATCAGTACTGGCGTCTTGTCCTGGCCCGTGAGCGCGACGACCTGATGCCGCAGCGCGCGGTCGTACGGGACCTGGATCACGCCGTAGTCCTGGCCAACGTTGGCAAGTGTCTGGCGGACCGCGGCCGCCCACGGGCATTTGCGCAGTTGCAACAGTGTGATCATGAGGTGGACCTTTCCGGGCGCGGTCAGGGGTACCCGCAAAATCCTACTCGCGTCAATTGGCACAAGTCCCGCATGGGCGGGCGTGCGCGAACGCACCGGGTGCATGCCAATTCGGCGGGTGCCGGGCGGCAGGGCCCGGGGGCCTGTCACGATGGCGCTGCGCGATCCGCGCACTCGGCATCGGTGGTGAGGAGGGCTGGACGTGGAGCAGCGGCGATTGGGGAGCTCGGAGCTCTCATCCTCATGCATCGCGTTCGGCGCGATGGCGCTGACCGGGGTTTACGGTGCGATCTCAAAGCGCGAGGCATTTGCCACCCTGGAACGTGTCCGCGAACTGGGCATCAATCACATCGACACCGCCGAGGTCTATGGCGAGGGCGAGAACGAACGGATGGTCGGGCGCGCGATCGCGGGTTATCGCGATGAGGTCCTGCTCGCGACGAAGTTCAACTACCGGCAGTACGTGGGTGAGACCGATCGCTCCTGGGCGGAGGTCGTGCGCGGCTCGATCGAGGGGAGTCTGGAGCGCCTCGGGGTTGACCACGTCGACCTGTGGTACCTGCACCGCGTGCCGGTGGATCGTCCCATCGAAGAGACCTGGGGACCGATGGCCCAGGCCGTCAGGGATGGCCTGGTGCGGTATCTGGGAATCTCTGAGGCGAGCACCCACTCCATTCGTCGTGCGCATGCCGTGCATCCGATCACGGCGGTGCAGAGCGAATGGTCGCTGCTGACGCGTGGCGTCGAACGGGAGATCCTGCCGACGGTGCGCGAGCTGGGGATCGCGTTTGTTGCCTACAGTCCGTTGTCGCGCGGGCTGCTGGGTGGGCGGATCCGTCGGCCTGAGGACCTCGAGGCAACCGACTGGCGTCGCAACGTGCCGCGGTTCCAGGGGGCCGACCTCGACGCGAACTTTGCGATCGTCTCACGTCTTGCCGACTTCGCCCGCGTCAAGGGCATCACGCTGGCCCAGCTCGCGCTCGCCTGGCTGAGCGCGCAGGGCGATGATGTGGTCCCGCTGGTGGGAGCGCGCCGGCCCGAGCACGTCATCGACAGCGCGGGCGCCGCATCGGTGACGTTCTCCGCCGATGAGCTCGCGGAACTGGACGCGATTGTGCCGGCGGGTGCGGCGGCGGGTGAGCGGTATCCGGCCGATTTTCTGCCCGGGCTCGAGCGGTAGTGCTCGAGCGCTCGGGGCTCAGGGCGATCGATTGTCGGATCAGGAGGGGCGAGTGATGCGACTGGCGATGGCGATTGACTACACCCAGGATCCGCGGGCGGAGGTCGCGAGAATCGCTGCCCTTGAGGATGCCGGGCTGGATGCGGCGTGGGTACCCGAGGCATGGGGCTACGATGCGCCCAGCGTGATGGGCTATCTGGCAGCCAGCACTCAGCGGATGGCGATCGCCTCCGGGATCCTGCCGGTACATACCCGCACACCCTCGCTGATCGCCCAGACCGCGGCGGGTCTGGATGCGCTGTCCGGTGGGCGCTTCGAACTCGGGTTGGGAACCTCGGGGCCGCAGGTCATCGAGGGATTCCACGGTGTGCCGTTCTCCCAGCCCAAGGCCCGCCTGCGCGACACGGTCGAGGTCTGCCGGCTGCTGTGGGCGGGTGGGAGTTCGCGCTACGAGGGGCGGGCGGTGCAGTTGCCGCTCCCCACCGGTGCCGGCACCGGGCTGGGGCGTCCCCTGCGTCTGCTGGTCGCGGAAGGCGTGCGTTCGATTCCGATCCATCTCGCGGTGATGCGCCCGGCGATGGTCGAGCTCGCGGCTCAGGTCGCCGACGGCTGGTACCCGCTGTTTTTTGTGCCTGCAGCAGCAGATGCGCTGTGGGGAGCGGCGCTGGCCCGCGGATGTGCGCACCGGTCGTCGGCACTTGGGCCGCTGGAGATTACCGCCAGCTTCGCCTGTGCCATCGGAGACGAGCAGGTTGTCGCGCCGCTGCGCGACGGGGTGCGCCCGGAGATCGCGAGATACGTCGGTGGGATGGGCGCGCGCGGTCGGAACTTCTACACCGATGTGGTGGCTGCACTCGGATGGCCGGAGGCGGCAACGATGATCCAAGATCACTACCTTGGCGGGCGACGCGACCAGGCGGGCCAGGCGATCCCCGAGGACATGCTGCGAGCGCTGACCCTCTGCGGGCCGCAGGCGGTGATCGCCGCGCGGGTGCGTGAGCTGCGAGACGCCGGGGTGCGCACGCTCATCGTGCGGCCACTGGGAGCCGATGCCCGGGACCTGATCCGCGGTCTGCGTGCGATCCTCGACGGGGTCGCGGCGGCGGACGGGCCGAGCAGGTGAGGGGGGCTGAGGAGGGCCGTGCCGCGGTCATCGTTTACCGGGTAATCAATTTGCACCGCCAGCGATTCCCTGCCAGAATCGAAAGCGCGGTACGGCGAACAAAAGGATGGATGCGCTCATGGTGACACTGACCCCGTCGGCAGCAGAGCACCTCAAGGAACTGGTGGTGGAGGAAGAGCCGGGTGCCGGCCTGCGTCTCCAGGTGATTCCGGGCGGGTGCTCGGGTTTTGAGTACGCGCTCTCGCTGGGGGCCCCCGAAGATGGCGACGAGGTTGTCGACGACGGTGGCGCGAAGGTGATCGTGGACCGGTTCAGCGTGCCGTATCTGCTCGGCGCCGAAGTCGACTACGAAGAGAGCTTCCAGGGGGCCGGGTTCGTCATCAAGAACCCGAACGCCAGCGCGTCGTGCGGCTGCGGGAAGAGCTTTACGGCCTGAGGCTGCGTTTCGCGCAGGGTGCCTTGTGACTCGGCACCCGCGCGTGGTCAGGTCGCGGAGTCGGGAGCGAATGCGATTCCCTGCCATCGGCAGGGCAAGGAGCGCGCGTGAGTGACCCCGTGATTGTCGGTGCGGCCCGGACGCCCATCGGAAACTTCAACGGGGCGCTGTCGTCGGTAGCGGCCGTCGACCTCGCAGCCACGGTGATCGCCGAAGCGCTGCGCCGCGCCGGAGTTTCCGGGGATCGAGTCGACGACGTGATTCTGGGAAACGTGCTCTCGGCGGGGCTCGGGCAAAACGTCGCTCGCCAGGCCGCGCTGCGTGCCGGAATCAGCGAAAGCACGCCGGCGATGGCGATCAACCAACTGTGCGGATCGGGTTTGCGGGCGGTGGCCGCGGCCGGCCAGCAGGTCCGGCTTGGCGACGCGAGTGTCGTGGTCGCAGGCGGCGCCGAGAATATGACTCGCACGCCGTACCTGCTCGAACACGCTCGTGACGGCTACCGGATGGGTCACGGCCAGCTGTACGACTCCGTGCTCCGCGATGGGCTCTGGTGCGCGCTGACAGACGTCCACATGGGCACGACCGCCGACAACATTGCCGTCGATTTTGCGATCTCGCGCGAAGACCAGGACGCATTTGCCGCTGCGTCCCAACGGAAGGCCTGCCACGCAATCGCGACCGGGGTGTTCGATGCGGAAATTATTGCGGTCGAGGTCGTGCAGCGGGGCGGCGATCCGATCCGCTTCGCGGTTGACGAGCACCCCCGCCCGGGTACCACGGTCGAGGTACTTGCGAAGTTGCGGCCTGCGTTCGATTCGCACGGTACGGTCACTGCCGGGAATGCTTCTGGGATCAGCGATGGAGCGGCCGCGCTCGTCGTGATGGGTCGTGACGCGCAAACTGCTGCCGGAATCGCACCGCTCGCGGTGATCCGCAGCTGGGCGACCGTCGGGGTTTCGCCGAGGATCATGGGAATGGGCCCGGTCAAGGCGATTCCGCTCGCTCTCGCGAAAGCGGGGCTGCGGTTGGGTGATATCGAACTGATCGAACTCAACGAAGCGTTCGCGTCGCAAGGCCTCGCGGTGATCCGGGAGCTCAAGATCGACCCCGAGATCACCAACGTCAACGGCGGAGCGATCGCACTCGGGCACCCGGTTGGGGCCTCGGGTGCGCGGGTCCTGACGACCCTCCTGTATGAGATGGCGCGCCGCGAGGTCAGGTTCGGATTGGCGTCGCTGTGCATCGGCGGCGGGCAGGGGATTGCCATGGTGGTCGAACGTGAGCGTGGAGCGCAATAGAGACCCCCGGGGCCGGTGGCACGAGCCCGGAAAAAATGGGGAGCACCCACCCGCGAGGATATTGCGCGATGTCGGAACACCGATGATCAACGCAGATCTCAAGCGCCACCCAGCACGTGCATCCGTTGGAGGGGCCGGTTGATCAGGCGGGGAGGCCGCTGGCCATGGCTGACCTCGCTTCTGTGCGGGGGTGGTGGCTGCCCGAGGGCCAGACCACTCAAGCGATGAGCGATCTGGCGAGCCACGTCCCGGCCCGCGCATCGCGCGGGCGCTGCGTGTCTGGGTAGGGCCCGACCGGGGGGCGAGAGCACGCCCCGCCACCAAGCGGCGGGGCGTGCTGCGCGAAGGGATGCGCGGGTCCCCGGGTATCTCGCGCCCCCGGCGACAGGGCCCGTTAGCCGACGGTCGCGATGCCCTCAATTGCGGTGGGCAGGGCAGTGACGACACCGAGCTTGGTCAACGTTCCGCCCGCACCAACCGCAAACTCATCCACAGTTCCGGCGCCACCGTTCTCGACGTAGAGGAAGTGGCCATTGGCGGCACTGGCAGAGTCGGTGGGACCTCCCTCGGCCGTACCGACGACGCCGACGAGGACCGGCGCTCCGGCGGCGTTGACGGTGAACGCGCTGATCGTGTTGCTACCCGCGTTGGACACGTAGTAGTACCCACGCGCTGCGGTGATCCAGCACAGCGCCTTTTGCCCGTCGGTCAGCGAGCCGATGACCGTGGCCGCGCCGCTGGCGGAGAGGCGGTAGGTGGAGATCGAGCTCGCTCCGGCTTCGGCGGCAACAAGTTTCCCGCCGGGACCGAAGACGAATGCAAACGGCACGGGTGTGGCGGAGGTCGTGACCGTCGGTGCCGTGCTCAGCCGTCCGCGCGGACCGACCCCGAAGACGTCGAGGCTGCCGGTGCTCAGCTTGGTGGTGACCACCAGTTGGCGGCCGTTGGGGGTGAATCCGACCTGGCCGGGAGATGCCAGGAAGTTGGGGGGCGTCAGGTTCCCGAGTGCCAGCGTGCGCAGCGAGTCGGAAATCGGATGCAGTCGCCCGCCCCTGATCCGGAACCCGGCCACGCTGCCCTCGCCGCCGGCATTGAGCACGTAGACCAGATCGCGGTGGACGGCGACGCTGGCGGGGAATGCTCCGTCGCTCGCCACGGTCTGGCGCAACCTGAGTCGGGTTCCGTCGACCTGGAAGACAGAGACGGTATCGGTGCCCGCATTGACCGCGATCAGAAGGCGACCGCCGTCAGCGGTCACGAGGGAGCCTTGCGAGGCAAGTGGATCGGCGACTGCATCGACTGCAACTGCACCGTCACCGTCGGTCGCGTAGGTGGCCGTGTAGGTGAGGGTCCCGGTCCGGGCTCGGGAGTAGGCGAGGATGCTGTTGCCGGCAGGATTATCGGTCTGCACAAACACCGCCGCAGTGTGATTGCGGGAATGATGCGCGGGCGACGCGACCGCTGGGGCGGCGATCGCGGCGACGGCGAGGGCCGCTCCGGCGATGGGGCGCAAGAGGTGACTCACGGGTGCTCCTTTTTCGATGCTGACCATGTCGGGTAGTGCCGCAATGCGGCTCGGCGTTACAGATCGGGCGGGCGGACCGCATCAGGACGCACGCGACAGACCTTCCGCTACGATGGCCCGACTGTGGAGGACACTGCGCTGATTGACCGTCTGCGGCGTGGCGATGAGCAGGCATTTGCGGCGCTCATCGCCACGTACCACATGGGCATGATCCGAGTGGCTCAGGCTTTTGTTCCCGAGCGCGGGCTGGCGGAGGAGGTCGTCCAGGAGACCTGGCTGGGACTGCTGCGGGGGCTCGACCGTTTCGAGGGGCGGGCCTCGTTGAAGACGTGGCTGTACGCGATCCTCATCAACCAGGCGCGCACGATGGCGAAGCGGGAGCGGCGAACGATCCCGTTCGATCACACCAGCGACGGTCGGGCGGAGGACCCAGCGCGGTTTGCGGCCGACGGGAGTTGGGCGCAGCCTCCGGTCCCGTTCACCGAGGACGTCGAGGACCGCCTGGCACACGCGCCGATGCTCGCCCAGTTGGGCGCTGCGCTCGAGAAATTGCCGGCTCCGCAGCGAATCGTCGTAACGCTGCGCGACATCGAGGAACTGACCTCTCAAGAGGTGTGCGGCATTCTAGAGATCAGCGCGGGTAACCAGCGAGTGCTCTTGCATCGTGGTCGTGCCGGTCTTCGCCGTATCATTGAGGCACTAATTGAAGGGGGGAAATAGCGGTGCCGCTGCTGTTCGAAGACCTTGTGTGTCGGGACGCCGTGGAATTGGTGACCGACTATCTGGACGGCGCCCTGTCGTGGCGCCAGCGGCGACGCTTCGAGCGGCACTTGCGTGCGTGCCCCAACTGTCAGGCATACGTGGCGCAGATCCGCACGATGGTCTCGACCCTCGGACGGGTCGAGCCGGAAGCGCTGTCCCCGGAGGCGCGGGAGGATCTGGTCGATCTGTTCCGGGACTTCCACAACGACAGCGGGTCGTAGCGGGCGCATACGGGTCGGTATCCTGGCGCGCGGTTGGCGAGCCGACGCAGATCGGTGAGAATTGACCCGTGGAAACCAGGAGCTACGTCGCACTGCTGCGCGGAGTCAACGTCGCCGGACGTACGGTGGCGAGCAATACGCTGCGGCTCGCGGTCCAAGCGCTCGGGCATCAGGATGTCACCACGTACATCCAAAGCGGCAACGTGGTGTTTCGCACTCCGCGTGATGATCTCGAGCGGCTAGCCGATGAGATTCGCTTGGCGGTCGCGGACGTGGCCGGACACCGCGTGACGGTGATCTTGCGGACCGCGCAGCAGCTCGCAGCGGTGGTCGGATCCAATCCATTCGCGGAGGCGTGTCAG